>Ga0134126_10004849_pt1 | contig 16825 bp, 17 predicted proteins | sample KB31752_FD_96881 | JGI IMG/M metagenome (GOLD analysis project Ga0134126, IMG submission 96881) | Terrestrial soil microbial communities with excess Nitrogen fertilizer from Kellogg Biological Station, Michigan, USA - KB3-175-2 | ecosystem: Environmental > Terrestrial > Soil > Unclassified ...
GCCGCATCGTCTTGCGCGCCCGAGACGCTGGCCGCGCTCCGCCTCGCCGCCGAGCGGATCGAGGCCTATCACCGCCGTCAGGTGCCGGAGGATTTCTCGTTCACCGATGCTGCGGGCGTGCGGCTCGGCTCGCGGTGGCGGCCGATCGCCGCGGTCGGGATCTACGTCCCCGGCGGCACGGCGGCCTATCCGTCATCGGTGCTGATGAACGCCGTTCCGGCCAAGGTCGCCGGCGTCGAGCGTCTGGTGATGGTCGTGCCGTCGCCCGACGGCGTGCTCAATCCGCTGGTGTTGGCGGCGGCCGCGCTCGCCCGCGTCGACGAAGTCTATCGCATCGGCGGCGCACAGGCGGTCGGCGCGCTGGCCTATGGCACGGCGACGATTGCCGCGGTCGACAAGATCGTCGGGCCCGGCAACGCCTATGTCGCGGCGGCCAAGCGGCGCGTCTTCGGCACCGTCGGCATCGACATGATCGCCGGCCCGTCGGAGATTCTCGTCGTCGCCGATCGCGGCAACGACCCGGCCTGGATCGCCGCCGATCTCCTGTCCCAGGCCGAGCACGATGCCGCGTCGCAGGCGATCCTCATCACTGACGGCAAAAGCTTTGCCGACGATGTCGCTGCCGCGGTCGATCGCCATCTCGGCGCGTTGCCGCGGCAATCGATCGCGGCCGAAAGCTGGCGCAAGCACGGCGCGATCATCACTGTCCACAACTGGGACGAGGCGGTGGCGCTGGTGGATCGCATCGCGCCCGAGCATCTCGAGCTGGCGCTCGACGACGCCGAGGCGTTTTCCGCCAAGGTGCGCAATGCCGGCGCCATCTTCCTGGGCCGTCACACGCCCGAGGCGATCGGCGACTACGTCGCCGGCCCCAATCACGTCCTGCCGACGGCGCGCAGCGCGCGCTTCTCGTCCGGGCTGGGCGTGCTCGATTTCCTGAAGCGCACCTCGCTGCTGGCCTGCGACCCCGAGAGCCTGCGCGCGATCGGGCCGGCGGCCGTGACGCTGGCCCGCGCGGAGGGGCTCGATGCGCATGCGCTTTCGGTGGCGATCCGGCTGAACCTGCCGCGTCGCTGAGCTTGAGCATGGCCGATACCGACCAGCGTATCGCCAAGATCACTCTCGACGAGCGCAGCGTCGTTCGACGCAACGCCGACATCGAGCATGAGCGCGCCGTCGCCATCTTCGACCTGCTCGAGGAGAACAGCTTCCAACCGGTGACGCCGGCCAACGGGCCGTTTCATGTGCAGCTCGGCATCGAGGAGAATCGCCTCGTCCTCGACATCCGCACCAGCGATGAGGCGCCGATCGAGCGGGTGCTCGTGCCGCTGTCGCCGTTCCGCAGCATCGTCAAAGACTATTTCCTGATTTGCGAGAGCTATTTCCAGGCGATTCGCACGGCCAGCCCGTCGCGCATCGAGGCGATCGACATGGGCCGGCGCGGCTTGCACAACGAAGGCTCGGAGCTGTTGCGCGAGCGCCTGGCCGAGCGCGTGGTGATCGACCTCGGCACGGCGCGCCGGCTCTTCACGCTGCTCTGCGTGCTGCATATCCGGGCCTGAGCGGACGATGGCGCGGCTTCCCTCGAGCGTGCTCCTCGCCTGCACCTTCAACTCGATCCGCTCGCCGATGGCCGAGGCGTTGCTCAAGCACCTGCACGGCCGCCACATCTATGTCGATTCCGTGGGCGTCCGCGCCGCCGAGGTCGATCCCTTCGCCGTCGCCGCGATGGACGAGATCGGCATCGACATCAGCAAGCACCGCAGCAAGACGTTCAACGATCTGGAGGATACGTCCTTCGATCTCGTGATCTCGTTCTCGCCCGAGGCGCATCACAGCGCCGTCGAGCTCACGCGCACTATGGCCTGCGAGGTCGAGTTCTGGCCGATGATGGATCCGACCGCGGTCGAAGGCAGCCGGGAGGACATGCTCGAGGCCTATCGCATGGTGCGCGATCAGCTGCGCAAGCGCCTGCTCGAGCGGTTCCCGCTCGGCCCGGCCGGCACCCTATGAGGCGGCAGGGCTTGACCGCGCCCGGCTCGCCGCCGATCTTGTCCGCCCGTAAGCCGACGCAACCCGGGCCCGTCCATGTCTGACCAGCGCCTCGTGCTGGCGTCGGCCTCGCCCCGGCGCCTAGACCTCCTCGCCCAGATCGCGCTCGCGCCCGATAGTGTCGATCCGGCACATCTCGACGAAACGCCGCTCGAGCGCGAGCTGCCAGCGCGCCACGCGCTCCGCCTCGCCGAGGAGAAGGCGCGGCTCGTCGGCGCGCGCCATGCCGGCGCTTTCGTGCTCGGTGCTGATACCGTCGTCGCCTGCGGCCGACGCATCCTGCCCAAGCCGGCCGATGCCGACACCGCCCGGCGGTGCCTCTCGCTGCTCTCGGGGCGGCGCCACCGCGTCCATGGCGGCGTGGCGCTGGTGCTGCCCGATGGGCGCTTGGTGAGCCGGCGCACCGAGACGGCGGTGATCTTCAAGCGCCTCGACGAGCGCGAGATCGCGGATTACCTCGCCGCCGGCGAATGGCATGGCAAGGCCGGCGGTTACGCTATCCAGGGCCTCGCCGCGCGCTTCATCCGCCAGATCATCGGCTCCTATTCCAATGTGGTCGGGCTGCCGCTGTTCGAGACGGTCAATCTCCTCGCCGGCCACGGCTTCGAGCGGGCGCGCCGCATCGCGCCGCCCACGCGGTGAGCGGCACCCTGCTCATCGCCGCGTCGCCCGGCGAGCTGTGGGCCGCGCTGGTGGCGGAGGAGCGGCTGCGCGAGCTGCGCGTCTTCCGCGCCGAGGCAAGCCGCGGCCGCGTCGGCGAGGTCATTCTCGGCCGCGTCGTCGCGCTGAAGCCCGAGCTGCCGGCGGCGCTGGTCGATATCGGCGTCGCGCGCCCCGCCTTTCTCAGCGCCGAGGACGCCATGCCCGGCAGCACCATCGCCGCGCTGACGGAAGGCGAGGGGATCACTGTCCAGGTGATTAAGGAGGCGCGCGCCGACAAGGCAGTGGGCGTGTCGACCCGGTTGCGCCTCGCCGGCCGCTTCGTCGAGTTGACGCCGGGGCGTCCGGGTGTCAGCGTCGCCAAAGCCGTGCCCCCGGCCGAGTGCGAGCGGCTCCTTGCGGCGCTCCGCGAGATCGCCGGCCCAGGCGAGGGCTTCGTCTTGCGTACCGCGACGGGCGCCACGGCGGCGGATCTCGCCGCCGATGCGGAGAGCCTGCGCGCGCGGTGGCGGGCGATCGAGGCGGCGCGCGCTCGCGCCGCAGCGCCGGCACCGCTCGAGCCGTCGCCCGCCCCGCTCGCTGGGGTGCTGGCAGCCTTCGTGCCTGCCATGCCCGAGACGATCGTCATCGACGAGCGCGCCGCCTTCGCCGACGCGCGCCTCTGGTTGGCGCGGCACTCGCCGACTCTTATCGAGCGCCTTTCGTTCCATCGCGAGCAGCAGCCGCTCTTCGAGCATTATGGTGTCGCCGGCGACATCGCTGCGGCGCTCAGCCCGCGCGTGCTCCTGCCCGAGGGCGGCGCGCTCACCATCGAGCTCACCGCCGCGGCGACGTTGATCGATGTCGATAGCGGCGGCGCGGCGCGCGGTCGCAGCGCCGCGGCTGCCATGCGCGCCGTCAATCTCGCCGCGGCGCGGGAGGCGGCGCGGCAGATCGGGTTGCGCAACCTCACCGGTCCGATCGTCATCGATTTCATCGGCATGCGCGACCGCAGCGACCGCGACCGCGTGCGCGCGGCGCTTACCGAGGCGCTCGCTCATGATGCGGATGCGGAGGTGCTCGGCTGGACGCGGCTCGGCCATCTCGAGCTGGTGCGCAAGCGCCGCCGCGCGCCCCTGGCCGAGCTGTTGTTCGGGCGCGCGCCCGGCGGCGGGTTGGTGAAGACGCCGCTCACCGTGGCGCTCGAGGCCTTACGCGCTCTCGCGCGCGAGGCGGCGGCCGCGCCGGCCCGGGCGCCGGCGCTCCGTGTACATCCGGAAGTCGCCGCAGCGCTGTCGGGCGAGGCTGATGCGGCACGGCGCGAGCTCGAGGGGCGCCTCGGTCGCGCCGTCGGCATCATCGCCGACCCGCGGCAGTCGCGCGACGGGTTCGACATCGTCCTCAGCTGAGCCTATCTAGCTAAAATGAGCGAAACAAAGCCAATCCATGCCGGCGCGCGCCGCTGTCCCATCTGCGGCAAGCCGGCCGATGGGAAGCATGGCACCTTCTGCTCGGCGCGGTGCCAGATGATCGATCTCGGCCGCTGGCTCAAGGGCGATTATCGTGTCCCCACGAACGAGTCGCCGGAGACTTCGCCGCCCGACGAAGCCGAGGACTAGCATCGCCTCGGGCGCTGGACAGTGCAGGCCTTTTCTGCCATAAGCCAGCGCCCGTCCGGCACGGCGCCCAGGTAGCTCAGTTGGTAGAGCACGTGACTGAAAATCACGGTGTCGGTGGTTCAATTCCGCCCCTGGGCACCATTCCGTCGTCCCGATCGATTTCGCCCCATGCGTACTGCGCGAGCGTCATTGGTTGCTATCGCGCAGCGGCGCGCGCGGCGAGAAGTGTCCGTCTGCCCAGCCATAGGCGAAGGACGGTGGACCCAACCAGGGCCCATAGCGGCGCGCCAGACTCTCGCGTTGCATGCAATTGGCGAAATCGATCGTGCCGCGCGGGAAACCATAGCCGGCGCATATGGCCTGGTCTTCTGTTCTCAGTTCCTCCGGCGAGGCGCAGGCGAGAAGGGCGAGAACCATGAGTCCGGCCACGATCTCGGCGATCTTCCTTGCCATCGGTCCTCCGGCGGTTGCAGAGGGTTGGATTTCACAGCAAGCTTACGGCATGACAGTTTCTGCGGGAATGATAGCGCGCTTGGCTCGCGTGCGCTCGGGTTGATGCGTCATCTCCTCCGTACTATCGGCTACGAGAAGGCCAGCCTTGTGGAAGTCCTCGCGGCGCTCAAGGCGGCCGGCATCGCCACGCTGATCGACGTCCGCGATCGGCCGCAATCACGGCGCGCCGGCTTCTCCAAGGGACAGCTGCAGGCGGCGGTGGAGGGGGCGGGGATGCGCTATCTGCATCTGAAGGCGCTGGGCACGCCGCCGGAGGGGAGGGAGGCCAATCACCGCCGCGAGTGGGAGCGCTTCTGGCATATCGTCGATGACAAGCTCGCCACCGCCGAGGCCGAGCTCGCGCTGCAGCAAGCGGCGACGGTCGCCGCCGAGGCGCCATCCTGTCTGCTCTGCTACGAGGGAGATTGGCGGATCTGCCATCGCCGCCGCGTCGCCGAGATCCTCGTCGAGCGCCATGCCTTCGAGGTAGAGCACCTCACGCCCGGATGCCGTGACCGCTGACGCCGAAGCGTACGTAGCGACGAGTCACTTCGGGTAGATCGGCAGCGTGACCATGACGTGCAGCACTGCGCCCGGCGCGTCTGCCGGCAACGGCGGAAAAGGTGCCGTCGCACGGATCATCGCCGCGCCGGCGTCGTCGAGCGCAGCCGTTCCTGAGGACGTGACCAGCTTTAGGCCGAGGAGACGGCCGCGGCGGTCGATCAGGAACTCATAGACGGGTGTCCCCTCGACCGGCACGCCGTACTTGCCAAGGACATTCGGATATGTGCGATGCGCCTCGATGAGGTCGCGCGCCTGGTTGAGATAGGGATCCCCGCTCTGCTGCCGATCACCGGGCTCGATGCGCAGAAGGTCCGGCGCCGGATGCAGCGCACGCAGGCGATCGGCCTCCTTGGGCGGATCGAGACGCGCCACCGTGTCGTGCGCCTTGGGCTTGGCCGGGCGCTGCGGCGGCGCGAGTATCTCCGGCGTCCCTGAGGATGGCACCTGCGGCTCAGGCGGCTTCAACTCGGCCGGGGCCGTGGCCTCGGGCGGCCGCGTCGGCTCGGCGCTTGCCCTCTCGGCGGGTGCCGGGGCAGTCGTGCGCTGGTCCTTGCCGGATTCACGATAATAAGGATTTGCCTTGGGCGACGGTGCCGGCGGCGCGGCCGGCGCGGGCGGAGGCTCGAACACGATCGTCACCGGAATGCTCTCAGGCTGTGGCGGCGCGACGGGCCACTGCCAATCCACCATGAGCACGGCGATAACAAGCACATGAAGCAGCAGCGCGGCGAGGATGGCGGGCCAATCGTTGCGGCGCCAGGAAGGCGCGGCCGCGCCGGGGTCGCGCCAGTCGGCATCCCTGGGCAACAGCAGGACGGGCGCGGTATTCTCGCCGTCACTCAACAGCAATCTCCGAGCCAGGGCGGCGGCTATGATACGCGCCGCTCAGCCGCCCTCATCCCCGAGCACCTCGCGGTTGTGCTCGCCGAGCTTGGGCGCGCGGCGGCGCATCGGCGGGCGCATGCCGTCGAAAGAGAGCGGCAGCCCCATGAGGCTGAGCCCGCTCTCCGGCACCTCCTCGACCATGCCGATCGCTGCCGTCTGCGGCGCCTGGGCAACCGCGTTCAGATCCTGGATCGGCGCACAGGGTACGCCCGCCGCCTCGAGGCGTGCCACCCAATCGGCCGAGGGCGCGCCGCCCACGAGGGCGGCGATCTCGGGCAATAGCGCACTCCTGTTGGCATTGCGCAGCGCGTTCGTCTTGAAGCGGGGATCCTCCGCCCAGTCCGGCCGGCCGAGCGCATGCGCCAGCTTCTGGAAGAGGCGGTCGTTGGCGGCGGCGATGATGATCTCGCCGTCCTTGGTCTCGAACGCTTCGAATACGACGAGGCGCCGGCTGCCGGTGCGGTGCCGGAGCGGCGGATCACCCGTCACCTGGAAGCTGGCGAAGGGCACGGTGAGCCAAGTGAGCGCCGTCTCGAACAACGAGACGTCGACGACCGCGCCTTGTCCGGTCTCATGGCGCCGCAACAACGCCGCGACACAGCCGAGCGCGGCCCAGATCGCCGTGCCCATGTCGAGGATCGGGACGCCGACGCGCGTCGGCAGTGCGTCCTCGGCGCCGTTGAGACTGAAGATGCCGGCGAAGGCCTGCACCATCGGCTCATAGCCCGGATTGAGGCGCATCGGTCCTTTGTGCCCGAAGGCCGAGAGCGCGCAGTAGACGAGGCGCGGATTGCGCGCGCGCAACTGCTCGGCGCCGAGGCCGAGCTCCTCCATCGCGCCCGGCCGCATGTTGTGCAGCAGCACGTCGGCCTGCTTCAGATATCGCTTGAGCCAGGCGATGCCTTTCGGGTCCTTGAGGTCGAGCGCGACGCTGCGCTTGTTGCGGTTGACGGTGTGGAAGATCGCCGCAGTCCCCTGCCAGAAGGGCGGGCCCCAGCCGCGTGCGTCGTCACCCTCCGGCCGTTCGATCTTGATAACATCGGCACCGAGTGTGGCCAGGATCTCGCCGGCATAGGGGCCGGCGAGGTTCTGGCCGATCTCGACGACCTTGATCCCGGTGAGCGGCAGCATCATCGACCTCGCTGGTAGTGCGCGGGACGGGAGAGTTGCGCCGATTGAAGGCGCTGTCGAGCCCATTGCGGCGGCTTGAGGATTGCCCGCCCGACCCATATACAGGAGAATGCCGCCTCGCGCGTGGTTAGAGGGTGACGAGGGTTTTTTTGGACACGAAACGCATCCGCGGCGATGCCAAATTCTCGGTCGGACAGATTGTCCGGCACCGGCTTTATCCGTTTCGCGGCGTCATCTTCGATGTCGATCCGGTGTTTAACAATACCGAGGAGTGGTATCAGTCGATCCCGGCGGATCGCCGGCCGGCGAAGGAGCAGCCCTTCTATCATCTCCTGGCGCAGAATGCCCAAGGCGGCCCCTACGAGGCTTATGTCTCCGAGCAGAACCTGCTCCCCGACGCCGAGAACGGCCCGATCCAGCATCCGATGATCGATGTGGTGTTCGAGCGTCTCGCCGGCGACCACTACGTGTTGCGCGCCAGTCGGCGGCAGTGAAGGTGCGCGGGAGCTATCTCCTGCGCCAAGTGAAGACGGCAGAGACGGCGTAGTTCCAGACGGAGCCGACGACGGCACCGGCGATGCCCGCGAGCCACCAGACATTGTCGACGGCGAAGATGTAGGCGGCGATACCGACATTGCCGACCGCGCCAACCGAGCAGATGAGATAGAACGAGACGAGGCCGCGCAACAGGCGCCAGCCCTTGAGACGCTGGTCGCGATAGGTGAAGACGTTGTTGAGGAAGAAATTCGAGGTCATCGCCACCACGGTGGCGATCCCCTGCGCCACGGCGAAGCTCAGCTCGGGAACGGCCAGCGCGCTGCGCAGCACCAGGAGATGGACACCGAGGCCAATGAGGCCGATGAAGGCGAAGAGGGCGAAGCGCACCGGGACGAGATGGCCGACGAGCTTGTCGGCGAGCAGCATGCCGAATTCCCAGGCAACGAGCGTGTCGAGCTTGCTCTCGCCATGGCGTCGCCGGCGGAACTCGTAGGGCAGCTCCTTCAGCTGTACCGGCCGTGGCGAGGAGGCCAGGAGATCGAGCAAAATCTTGAAGCCGTGACCGGAGAGATGGCGCATGGCGTCCTCGAACACACCACGGCGCATCATGAAGAAGCCGCTCATGGGATCGGCGATATCGGTCTTGCAGACGATGCGCGACAGGCGGGTGGCGAGACCGCTGATCTGGGCCCGGCCCCTGTCCCACTGGCCAAGCCCGCCGCCGGCGACATAGCGGGAGCCGACGACGACGTCGTAGGGCTCGTGCTTCAAGGTTTCCAGCATGCGCGGCAACAGGCGCTCGTCATGCTGCAGATCGGCATCCATGATGGCGACGAAGGGCGCTGCCGAGGCAAGCACCCCCTCGATGCAGGCGGTGGAGAGGCCGCGCCGGCCGATGCGCTGGAGGCAACGCACGCGCGGATCGCGCAATGCGATCCTGCGGACCGCCTCGGCTGTCCCATCGCGCGAATCGTCGTCGACGAAGATCACTTCCCAGGTGATGCCCTCGAGCACCGACTCGACCAGCTCCAGGAACAGCTCGATATTGCCGCGCTCGTTGAGGGTCGGCACGACCAGGGCCAACTCGGGCGCTTGCGCCCCCAGCGCCGCCGCCGCCGGATCGATCGACCTCGCCTTGTACTGCACCCGGACGCCCACTCCTTCCCGGCTGCCGCCTTGACGCTACGGCGAGCCCCGTGGATGCTAGCCTAGTCAGCACCTTTTAATTACTTCTTTCCCAACCCTCAAGGCAGGCGATGCCGCGAATCGAGCTTCCCAACGGAGTGGTCGACGTGATTTCGGCGGGCGAGGGGCCCGATCTGGTGCTGCTCCATTCGTTGCTGATCGATCGCTCGGCCTTCGACCGGGTCGTGCCGGCGCTCGCGCGTGATCGCCGTGTCCATCTGCTGGCGTTGCCGGGCTTCGACGGCTCGAGCAGGGCCGGGCCGCTGGTTGAGGACTATGCCGACCGCGTCGCCGACGCCTTACGTGCGCTCAGGCTCGGGCCGGGCAGCGCCGTGCTCGGCAACGGCTTCGGCGGCTTCATCGCCGTGGCGCTCGCGGCACGCCACGGCGCGCTGTTCGAGCGCCTGCTGCTCGTCGACACCGCGGCAGGATTCCCACCGGCGGCCAAGACGGCGTTCGCGGTGATGGCGGAGAAAGTCACCACCGGCGGCATGGGCGCGGTTGCCGAGATCGCGGCGCGCCGCATCTTCCACGATGCCTACTTGGCCGCCCATCCGGAAGCTATCGCGGAGCGGCGCGCTGTTCTGATGCGCTTCGATCCCGCGGCCTTTGCCGCCGCTTGTCGCGCACTGGAGCAGGTGGATTTGCGTCCGTCTTTATCCGCGATTGCCAACCCGACCCTGGTGCTGGTCGGCGAGCTCGACGCGGCGACGCCGCTTGACCTTGCTCGCGAGTTGGGCGAGCGGATAAAAGGGGCGCAGTTCGTCATGCTGCCGCGTTGCGGCCATTGTCCGCCGCTCGAGCAGCCGGAGGCCTTTCTGGCGGCCATTGGCCCCTTCCTGGGCCTGCGGCAGCGGTGAGGCCGGCACGACGCCGGCGTTTGGCCTATTATAGAGCGAGCAGCGAGGAGCCGGCATGGCGAAGCGCGCGTTGATTACCGGCGTCACCGGGCAGGACGGCGCCTACCTCACCGAATTCCTGCTCGGCAAAGGCTATGAGGTGCACGGCCTGCTGCGCCGCGCCAGCCTGTTCAATACCGACCGCATCGATCACCTCTACCACGACCCGCATCTGCCGGGCGCCAACCTCGCGCTCCATTACGGCGACCTGTCGGATGGCACCGCGCTGCGCCGGGTACTCGAGAAAGTGCAGCCGGACGAGGTCTACAACCTTGCGGCCCAGAGCCATGTGAAGGTGTCCTTCGAGGTGCCCGAATACACCGCCGATATCGTCGCCATGGGCACGCTGCGCCTGCTTGACGCGCTGCGCGACTACATCATGCATAGCGGCAACGCCGTGCGCTGCTATCAGGCGGGATCGTCGGAGATGTACGGCGCGGCGCCGGCGCCGCAGAGCGAGCGCACGCCGTTCTATCCGCGCTCGCCTTACGCGGTCAGCAAGGTCGCCGCGCATTGGTACGCGGTCAACTACCGCGAAGCCTATGGCATGTTCATCTGCAACGGCATCCTGTTCAATCACGAGAGCCCGCGCCGCGGCGAGACCTTTGTCACGCGCAAGGTCACGCGCGCCGCCGCCCGCATCAAGGAGGGCCTGCAGGATAAGCTCTATCTCGGCAATCTCGACGCCAAGCGTGACTGGGGCTTCGCCGGCGATTATGTCGAGGCGATGTGGCTGATGCTGCAGCGGCCGGAGCCAGACGACTACGTCGTCGCAACCGGCGAGACGCATAGCGTGCGCGAGCTCGTCGAGCAGGCCTTCAAGGAAGTCGGCCTCGACTGGAAGCGGCATGTCGAGATCGACAATCGCTACCTCCGGCCCACCGAGGTCGATGTGCTGCAAGGCGATGCGACCAAGGCGCGTAAAACCCTCCGCTGGCAGCCGCGCATCGCCTTCGGCGATCTCGTCGCCATGATGGTGGCACACGACCTCGATCTCGCGCGGCGAGAACGCGCCTTGCGCGAGGCCGGCTATGACAGTCCCGCGCGCGGCGCGGCGACGAGTTGAGCGGCGCCATGGCGACGGTCGCGCCGTTGTTGTTCCCGCTGGCCAAGCGACGGGTGTTCGTGGCGGGGCACCGCGGCATGGTCGGGAGCGCGCTGACGCGACGCCTCACCCGGAGCGGCTGCGAGGTGCTGACCGCCGGCCGCGGCGAAGTCGATCTGCGCCGCCAGGAGGCGACCGAGGCGTGGCTGCGGACGCAACAGCCGGATGCGGTGTTCGTCGCGGCCGCAACGGTCGGCGGCATCTTGGCCAATGATACGCGGCCGGGCGAATTCCTTTATGACAATCTGATGATCGCCGGCAATGTCATCGAGGCGAGCCGCCGCGCCGGCGTGAAGAAGCTGCTCTTCCTCGGTTCCTCCTGCATCTATCCGCGCTTGGCGCCGCAGCCGATGCCCGAGGAGGCGTTGCTCACGGGGCCGCTCGAGCCGACCAATCAGTGGTACGCCGTAGCCAAGATCGCTGGCCTCAAGCTGTGCGCCGCCTATCGCCGGCAGTACGGTGCGGATTTCATCTCGGCGCAGCCGACCAATCTCTACGGACCGGGCGACACGTACGATCTGCAGGCGAGCCACGTCGTACCTGCGCTGATGGCGAAGACGCATCATGCCAAGATGACCGGCGCCGGCGAGGTCGAGATCTGGGGCACCGGCACGCCCCGGCGCGAATTCCTCCATGTCGACGATCTTGCCGACGCGCTGGTGTTCCTGATGGAGCGCTACTCCGACGAGTTGCAGATCAATGTCGGCTGGGGCGAGGATGTCAGCATCCGCGAACTCGCCGAGCTTATCGCCGAAGTGGTTGGCTATCGCGGCAGCTTCCGCTATGCCCGCGAGAAGCCGGACGGGACGCCGCGCAAGCTGCTCGACACCGCGCGCCTCTCCGCCATGGGGTGGCGTCCACGCATCCAACTCAAGGACGGCCTCGCCGACGCTTACCGCTGGTTTGTCGACAACGTGGCGGAGAGTTGACCGTCGCTGCGCCGTTCAAGCCTTGTATGACGGATCCTCGCGGTCGAGGCGGCGCATCATGGCGGCCCAGGCATATTGCGCGCCGCCGCCGCCGCTGCGGCCGAATTGCGCGGTGATGCCGATGGCATCCGGCGCGGCGTTGACCAGCTTGCCGCCGCAGGCCATGGCGCGGAGCTGAGCGCGCGCCGCTTTTTCCAGCAGGAACATGGTGACGAAAGCCTCGCCGATGCTGCGCGCCGCCACCAGCGTGCCGTGGTTGCGCAGAATCATCACCGATTTGTCGCCGAGATCGCGGGTCAGTCGGGTGCGCTCGTCCAGGTTGAGGGCAATGCCTTCATAGTCATGGAAGGCGATGTTGCCGTGGAAGAACATGGCCGTCTGCGACAGCGGCAGTAGGCCGCCCTCGATCATCGACAGCGCCATCCCGGCCTCGGTGTGCAAATGGATGACGCATCCGACGTCGGGACGCGCGGCATGGATCGCGCTGTGGATCGTGAACCCGGCAGCGTTGACGGGATAGGGCGAGTTGCCGATGACCTTGCCGTCAAGATCGACCTTGACCAGGTTGGACGCCGTCACCTCCTCGAAGGCGAGGCCGAACGGATTGATGAGGAAATGGTGCTCGGGCCCGGGCACGCGCGCCGAGATGTGGTTGTAGATGAGCTCGTCCCAGCCCTCGCGCCTGGCGAGGCGGTAGCACGCCGCGAGCTCGATCCGCGTCTTGCGCTCGTCCTCGCTCGCCGGCGCATTGGCGAGAACCCGCTCGCCGCCCATCGTCACCGTCTTTTGCATCGCCGTCTCCTCGCCGTGGCCCACCGGGTCAGCCGAACGCCGCCGCCTTGATCCGCTCCGGCGATAGCGGGAGGTCACGCAGCCGCGCGCCCGTCGCATGCGCCACCGCGTTGGCGATGGCTGCCGCCATCGGCCCTTGCGCCGCCTCGCCGGCGCCCAACGATTTCTCGGTCGGACGGTCGAGCACGACGACCTCTATATGGGGCACTTCGGGGAAAGTGAGGATCGGGTAGCTCTGCCAATCGCGTGACACGATGCCGCCGCGATCGAAGCCGACATGCTCCTTCAGTGTCCAACTCGTCGCCTGGATGATGCCGCCTTCGGTCTGATTGATCAGCCCGTTCGGGTTGATGACTTGGCCAGCATCGATCGCCGCCGTCGCCTTGGTGACGAGCACCGCGCCGCTGCTACGGTCGACCTGGACCTCAGCCACCACCGCCATGTACGCCGACAGGTTCTTGTACTTGGCAAACCCCACGCCGCGCCCGCGGCCGGTGCGCCCGGGCAGGTTCGGTTGCCAACCGGCGTGCTTCGCCGCGGTCTTGATCACGGCGAAGGCGCGCTCGTCGTTGAGATTGCGCAGGCGAAACTCGACCGGGTCGACCTGAGCGAGCGCCGCCAACTCGTCCATGAAGGATTCGGCGGCGAAGACGTTGGCGTAGCCGCCGAGCGCGCGCAGTGCCGAGACGCGCAGCGGCATGGCTGGAATGAAATGATTGGTCACGCGCTGCCGCGGGAAATCGTAGAGCGGCACGGCGTTGCGGTCGCCGCCGCCGGCGGGCTGCGGGATGATCTGCGGCTTGCCCGGCGATTTCGGCTGCGCCAGATGCCAGGCGGCGAGCAGGTTGACGCCGTCCCTCTGGCCCGGGCGCGTGCTGTGCGTGTTGCTCCACAAATCATACGTCCAGTCGGTGATCATGCCGCGGTCATCGAGCGCGGCATGGAGGGATATCGTCATCGCCGGCCCGAAGGGCTCCCAGCCGAACTCGTCGCCGCGCATCCACTGCACCTTGACCGGCCGGTCGCCGACGGCGCGCGCCAACAGGGCGGCATCGAGCGCCACGTCGTCGGCGCCGTTATGGCCGTAGCAGCCCGAGCCTTCCTTGTGGATGCAGCGGATGCGCGATTGATCGAGCACCAGCGCCTTGGCGAGATCGCGGCGCAGCGGGAACACGCCCTGGCTGTGCGTCCACACCGTCAGCGCGCCGTCCTTCATCTGCGCCACGGCGCAGGACGGGCCGATCGAGGCGTGCGCCGTATAGGGCCGCGTGTAGGTCGCATCGTGCACCACGTGCGCGGCCGGCGGGGCACCCGCGCCCTTTTCGCTGACGACGTGCACCTCCTCCGGCAGGCCCTTCAGGTATTGGTAGATGTTCTCGACCGGCGGCAGGGACTCCTCGTTGCTCCAGCGTGCCGCATCGCGCAGCGCATCGCGCGCGGCGATCGCCTGTTCCTCACGCTCGGCGACGACGCCGAGGAAGCGCCCGTCGCGCACCACGGCGGCGACGCCCGGCATCTGCTTGATCTTGGTCTCGTCGAGCGAGACAAGCTGGGCGGCATAGTTGGGCGGACGCACGATCCGCCCGAAGAGCATGCCCGGCAGCCGCACGTCCTGGATGTAGGCGACGCCGCCCGTCACCTTGCGCGGAATGTCGAGGCGCGGCTTGCTCGTGCCGATGATCCTCAGCGCTTGCGGCGGCTTGGGAGCGAAGCCCGCGCTGGCCTCGCGGTGGAGCGAGGCATCGCCGCTGAGTTCCCAATAGGTGACAGACTTCCCATTGGGAAACCCGCTGATCGTGCCGTCCTGGAGCGACACCCCGTAATTGCCGTGCGGCATTCCGACCCGCTTGCCCGCGGCATCCAACAGGCGCTGACGCGCCTCGGCGCAGGCGTAGCGCAGCGCCGTGCCGCCATATTCGATCGACTGGCTGCCCGAGGTGAAGCCTTCGTCCGGCGTCTGCGCCGTGTCGCCGGATACCATGGTGATGCGCGTGGGCGCCACGTCGAGCTCGTCGGCAACGATCTGCTCGAGCGCGGTGATGATGCCCTGGCCGAGCTCGACCTTGCCGGTGAAGACGGTGACCGTGCCGTCGGCGTTGATACGCAGCCAGCCGTCGAGCATGCGGTTCTTGTCGAGGCTGCCCGGCAGCTTCGCGCCCTCGGCCCAGCTTGGCGGCGTCAAGGTGAAAGCGACGGTAAGCGCGCCGATGGCCTGGCCGAAGCGGCGTCGCGACAGCGTCGGGCCGGTCATTGGGTCATCTCCTTGCCGGCCCGCGCGATGGCGCGAAGGATGCGCGAATGCGTGCCGCAACGGCAGAGATTGCCGGCGAGCGCCTGCCGCACCTCGCTGTCGCCGGCCTGCGGATTGCGCTGCAGCAGGGCCGTCGCCGTCATGATCATGCCGTTGATGCAATAGCCGCACTGCGCCGCCTGCTCGTCGATGAAGGCCTTCTGGACGGGATGCGGCTTGTCGATGGTGCCGAGACCCTCGATGGTGGTGATTTGCTTGCCCGCCGCCAGGGCGACCGGGAAGGAGCAGGAGCGCACCGCCTCGCCGTCGATGATCACCGTGCAGGCGCCGCACTGTCCGAGACCGCAGCCGAATTTTGCGCCGTTCAGCTCGAGGTCGTTGCGCAGCACATAGAGGAGGGGGGTATCTTCCTGCGCGTGCACCCGGTGCCGGGTGCCGTTGACGGTGAGCTCGATGGCATCGGCCATGGCCTTCCTCCGGCTATTGCCTACGCGTCAGTGAACGGTAGCGGGCGGGCGCGGCAATGACAATGAGCGTCGGGCCACGGCCCGCGGACTAGGCCAGATCTATCCGCGCGGTTTCCTCGCCTCGCGCATCGCGCGCCACAGCCGTTCGGGCGTGGCCGGCATGTCGAAATGGCGGATGCCGAGCGGCGCCAGCGCGTCGTTGACCGCGTTCATCACCGCCGACAGCGCGCCGACCGTGCCGGCCTCACCGGCGCCCTTGATGCCGAGCGGGTTGTTCTTGCTCGGGACCTCGTTGCTGACGACCTCGAAAGCCGGCAGGTCGTCGGCGCGCGGCAGGCCGTAATCCATCAAGGAGCCGGTGAGAAGCTGGCCGCTGTTTGGGTCGTAGACCATGTTCTCCAGCAATGCCTGGCCGGCACCCTGGGCGATGCCGCCATGGATCTGCCCCTTGAGCAGGAGCGGATTGACGACCCGTCCGACATCATCGACCACGGCATAGCGCGTGATCTTGGCGATGCCGGTATCCGGGTCGATCTCGACTTCGCAGGCATGGCAGCCGTTGGGATAAGTCGGGCCGGGCGGGGTCACCACGGCCTTGGCGTCGAGGCCCAGCTCCATGCCGCGCGGCATGCGCGGCGCCAGGAACGAGGCCTTTGCCACCTCGATCAGATCGACCGAGCGGTCGGTACCGGCGACGGTGAAGCGGCCATCGTTGAACTCGATGTCGAGTGCCGACGCCTCGAGCAGATGGCCGGCGATGAGCTTCCCCTTCTCGATGATCTTCTGCGCCGCGCCGAGGAAAGCGGCGCCGCCGACGCTCGCCGAGCGCGAGCCAAAAGTGCCGCGGCCGTGGAAGACGAGGTCGGTATCGCCATAGACGAGGCGCATGCGCTCCGGCGCCAAACCGAGAATATGCGCGGCGAATTGCCGGTACATGGTCTCATGCCCTTGGCCATGCGAATGGGTCCCGGCGAAGACCGTGGCGTTTCCGGTTGCGTCGAAGCGGATCTCGACGGCCTCCTCGAGCGGGATGTCGGCAGGGCCGCCCGCCATCTCGATGACGCTGGCGACGCCGGCGCCATAGAGCCTGCCACGCGCCGTCGCCGCCTGGCGCCGCGTCGCCACGCCGGCCCAGTCGGCAAGCTCAAGCGCCATATCCATGGTCTTCTCGAACTCGCCGCTGTCATAAGTGAAGTTGAGCGCCGTCTTATAGGGCATCGCCGTCGGCGGGATCATGTTGCGGCGGCGCAGCGCTATGGGGTCGATGCCGGTCTCGCGTGCGGCAATGTCGATGATGCGCTCGATGCAATAGGACGC
>Ga0134126_10004850_pt1 | contig 16822 bp, 17 predicted proteins | sample KB31752_FD_96881 | JGI IMG/M metagenome (GOLD analysis project Ga0134126, IMG submission 96881) | Terrestrial soil microbial communities with excess Nitrogen fertilizer from Kellogg Biological Station, Michigan, USA - KB3-175-2 | ecosystem: Environmental > Terrestrial > Soil > Unclassified ...
GATATCATCCAGCGCGCTGGCCAGGTAATGGATGTCCTCCCGGTCGAAGGGGGTGATAAAATTCCTTCCTAACTCAGTGAATATCTGATGAGTAAGATCGTCATTTACGTGTTCCTGGTCCTCCACCTGGGTGGCTACGGCGGCGCGTTTGTCAGCGTCCGGCTCGGCTACTACCTCCTTCATCAGCTTTCCCATCCGGGCTACGCTATCGGCCACCTGCTCGAACAACGAATAGAATACGCGGTCTTTTGGGGTAAAGAGATTGAGGAACGATTGAAAAGCCATGCAGAAAATTTGTGCAATATTAGCACTATTCGACCAAAAATGGGCCGGTAGGCGCATTGGGGAAAGCTTAGAATTTAGCCGCATGCGGCAAATGCGCCGCCGGTTATGCGTTCAGCGGCACATGGGCGGGCGGCAGGACGGCCCTTAGCGGCTTTGAATGGCCAGGGCAACACCCGTAGGAGGTGATGGCAGGGCACTTGTTGGCGCAGCAATGGTGGCCGGCGGAGGGGCTACACCCGCCACGGGCGCGACTGCCGGGATGGCGATGGGCTTGCCGGGGGGATGACCGGGACCGGCCGGATCACCCAGCAGCCGGGCGATGGTGGCGGCAATTTGTTTTTGGTAGATCTGTGCGTGCAGCCGCAATTCCCCTTCCGGCTGGATATCGGGACCCAAAACAGCCATCCAGATATCGCCGGAACCTTGTGCCCAGAACCCGTGAGTGCACCATTTATTGGGTTTCCAGCCGCGGCCATGATCGGTGGTGATGAGGAACGTGGTGCTGTCCTTATAGTAGGGATCGGTTTGAACCATATACCAGAGATCGGCGATCATCCGGTCGATATCGGCAGCCTGTTGTAGATACAGATCATAACGACCCTGGTGCGCGTGCTCATCCGTTTCGCCAAAACCCAAAAAAAGGACACTGGGATGATGCTGCGTGATATACTCCCTCGCACTGAGGTAGGTCAACTGATCATGCCGCGTTTTGCTGGGTGTCATTGTCGCCATCACGCTATCGATCAACTCCGCTGCGCTGTCACCCTGCTCGCCAAGGGGTTCATACCCGCTGTTCACCTGCAGCCCGCTGCGCTGCGCGTTGAGGATAAAAGGAAAGACATTCCATGAAGTGAACACCGCGACCCTCCCATGGTACTCTGCCGTATTGTTGAGGTATTCGAGCACGTTCGCATTCTTATTCGGGATGGCCAGGTTGGGACTGCTGATGGCATCGGTGTGACCCGTGAAGATCTCGTTGTAACCCGGATACGAGATCTTGTAAAAATTCCTGACGTTGACCTTGTTTCCCAGGAGCCGGTTGCCATACAACCGCCCTTGCCGGGCTATCGTCCCCCAGAAGAAGGGCAGGAGCTTTTGACGTCTTGCTTCCACGCCGGTATCCCAGTACAATTGCTTCGACAAGGTCGTATCGCGAACGTATTCGCTATTCCCGATCAACAGCGGATCGGCGCCGGTGAAGACTTCCTGCCAGCGAAACCCGTCGATGGTGATGATAAAGAGGTGTTTTGTCCTGGCTGGTTGTTGCGCCATAGGCGCGGTGGACAGGGCCACTAGTCCGGCGGTCAGCAGAGGAAGGATGAATTTCATTTTAATGGGTTTGTCAAAACTAGATGAACCGTATGACCTCATGTTTATTGAAACGTTAACTTTTTATTATTAGCCAGGCATGATTTTTTTAACGTAACCATAATGCCTGAAAAGGCCTGCCGTCCGCAAAACCGATTATTTTACCCGTCTAATTTGTGATGCATGTCTTTGTTAAAATGGTTGGAGCATCTGGATAAGCTATTGTTCGTGCTGGTCCAGCACGATTCGGATAATTCGGTACTCGATTTCATCATGCCTGTCTTCCGCGAACCGCTTACCTGGATCCCGCTTTATGTCTTTATGCTCTTCTATGCTTTCCGCATGGGCAAAAAAAAATCCGATGGCACTGCTGCCGGCCGGCCTATCGCCGGTGGCTCAAAGGCCTGGGCGTTTATCGTATTGACCGTGCTGACCTTTGCCGTGACGGATACGGTTACCGCGCAAGTGCTCAAGCCTATGTTCGGCCGGCTTCGTCCCTGTCATGATCCGGAGCTGCAACCCTATCTCCGCGTTTTGGTGGATTGCGGCGGATTGTATTCTATGCCGTCGAATCATGCGGCGAATCATTTTGGGCTGGCGGCCTTTTGGTTCTTTTCGATCCGGGAGGTGACGGGAAGAAAATGGCGCTGGCTCTGGATATGGGCTGCCATCATCTGTTATGCGCAGGTCTATGTAGGGAAGCACTATCCTTTCGACATTGTTGCAGGCGCGATCTTCGGCATCCTAACGGGCGCGGGTATGTCCCGCTTGTTCGTTTACTGGGAGCATCGCCAGGGGCATGGCATGCCTTTCCTGCGTCCTACGCTCAAAAAGTCGGCAGAGATAGGTAAGGTATAGTATATTTGCCTTCATGGCATCCACTCACGGCGCTTCTCCCTCGATGATCGATCCGCATCATGCCGAATGGGAAACCTGGCTTCAAAAATGGTTTATCCCACTCCTCATCCCTGCCATCCTTGTAAATGCCGGCGGTCTCTTTATCCCCATTCTGGAACCCGACGGCTCGCTCTACGCCACTATCGCCAAGACGATGGCCCGGACGGGTGACTTCGTCAATCTCTATGTCGATGGTCATGACTGGCTGGACAAGCCACATTTCCCCTTTTGGATGGCGGCGCTCAGCTTCAAGCTGCTTGGGGTCAATGCATTCGCCTATAAATTTCCGGCGTTGTTGTTTTGGGCGGCCGGCGCCTTTTATACATGGCGGCTGGCGCTCTCGCTTTATGGCAAACCTGTAGCGCAGCTGGCGACGCTGATCTATGTATCGGCCGCTCATCTCGTGATCTCCAACAACGATGTCCGTGCAGAACCGTATCTCACCGGACTGATCATCGGCGCGGTTTATCATTTCTATAAGGCTTCGCGTGCTAACCGGGCAGCGGTCTCGACTGCGGAAGATTCCTGGTTTCCGCGTCGTCGTTTGTCTCTCCCCTGGCATATTCTGGCCGGCAGTTTCCTTGCCGGCTGTGCTTGTATGACCAAGGGGCCTTTCGTTTTGATCACCATCGGCGCGGGTTTTTTACTCGACTGGATCTGGGGTAGGGAATGGGAGCAGTTTCGCAAGATCCGCTGGTGGCTGGCCATCGTGCTCACGGGAGTTTTCATGCTGCCCGAGCTGATCTGCCTGTATCAGCAGTTCGATCTTCATCCGGAGAAGCTGGTGTATGGTCATCATAACGTGAGCGGTATTCGCTTTTTTTTCTGGGATAGTCAGTTCGGCCGGTTCTTCAACACTGGCCCTATCAAGGGTAGCGGCGATCCTTTTTTTTATTTTCATACCGTGCTTTGGGCATTTTTGCCATGGTCGCTGTTGCTTTATGCGTCTATCCTGCGCAGACCGCGGCGTCATGTGCCAGGTGAGCTGATCTGTCTTGGCGGCGCGCTGGCCACGTTCCTGGTGTTCTCGCTCTCCCGTTTTCAACTTCCGCATTATCTCAATATTCTATTCCCTTTCTTTTCTATTCTGACGGCAAGCTATCTTTATGGGATCCATAAGCGGGGGACGCGGAGGACCATTGGGGTCGTGCAGGATGTGATCAATGTCCTGCTGCCCATCCTGGTTCTGCTGTTGTGCTGGTTTTTCCGTTTCAACGGCTGGCCGATCGTGATGGTCGTTGCGGCGGCGCTGGCGGTCATCGCTTTCCTGGTTTTTCGGTCGCCTGCGTTGCCCGGACCGATCGCCCGTAGTTTCTGGATGTCGATGCTCGTCTTTGCCTTCATCAATTTTATCTTTTATCCTGCGATCCTGCGCTACCAGGCGGGGACACAGGCCGGTCACTACCTGGCGGATCATCCCAAATTGCGGGACGAGACGTTCTCGGATCTGGGCGGTACACCCGTGGCCTATCTTTTAAAGGAAGCGCCGATCAGCTATTCTTTTGAATTCGATGCCCCGGGTACCGTAGTCAAATTGCCGGTCGATAGTTTGCCGCGTACCGTGGGCGGGATCATCGTCTTCGCACCCTCAAGCTTCGGCGATTCGCTCACCGCCAAAGGCTATCGCATCACCCGGGTCCAGGCCTTTCCCTTCTTCCACACCAGCCAGCTCACCGGCGAGTTCATCGACTACCGCACCCGGGCGAAGGTCCTGACGCCCTGGGAACTGTACCGGGTGGCGCGCTGAGCATTGAAAATGAATCGGTAAAGTAATCGGGGTGCATGGTCGGATTTTTGCGGGGGTTCCCAAAACACTTCCACATGAATACCCAAACGATGCCTGCCCGGGCAAAAACGGTAACCGCTGGAATTGAACCGTATACGATCTTCGTCTCACCCTTTTCGATCGAAGATCTGCGCGAACGCCTGGGACGCGCCCGCTGGCCCGATGAGATCGAAGGCAGCGGCTGGCAGTATGGCGCGAATAAAAAATACCTGGAAGAATTGTGTACGCACTGGGGACATGGTTTTGATTGGAAAGAACAGGAAGACCAGCTCAATGCCTTACATCATTATTGCGCAAAGATCGATGATTTCAATTTGCACTTTATCCACGAGAAAGGAGAAGGGGAACGCCGTGTGCCGCTGCTGCTCATTCATGGGTGGCCCGACTCCTTTGCCCGTTTTCTAAAGGTGATACCATTGCTTACGAAGCGGGGGACGGATGGCTTTTCTTTCGATGTCGTTGTGCCGTCGATACCTGGTTTTGGTTTTTCGGAAAGACCCGTGAAACCGGGAATGGATGTCACGCGGATAGCGAAATTGTTTGCCGGGTTGATGAACAAGCTCGGTTATGATAAGTATTTCGTGCATGGCGGCGACTGGGGTAGCTGTATCGGCGAACAATTGGCCAGGAGCTTTCCCCATAGGGTGAGCGGGTTGCACTTCACGGACGTCCCATTTACGCATGGTCTTCAGTTAAAAGGCCTTCAGCTGTCGGACGATGAACGGGCGTATTTCCAACGCGTACAACAATGGCAGCAGCAGGAAGGGGCCTATGGCGGGCTGCAATCCACCAAACCGCAGACCCTCGCCTATGCCATCAATGATTCGCCCATCGGCCTGGCCGCGTGGATCATCGATAAATTCTATGCCTGGAGTGATCATAACGGTAACCTGGAGGAGATCTATACCCGCGATGAATTGCTCGTTAATCTGACCATTTATTGGGTGACCCAGACCGCGGGCTCTTCCTTCCGCCTGTATTACGAGATGATGCACCATCCACTAAAGCAGGCAAAGGAGAAGCTCGCCATCCCCACGGCCATCTGCGTCGCACCCAAGGATGCCAGGCCGCCACGGGAATATGCCGAACGGTTCTTCAACGTCCGGCAATGGACCGAACTGCCTGCCGGCGGACATTTCCTGGCGATGGAAAAGCCCGAGGCGCTGGCTGAGGATATCTTCCGGTTTGCGGGCCTACCCTTCCTGTTCATCCGCGCTGGGGCCATAGCTGCCGGGGATCGGAATGTCCAGCAGCCGGAGGAAGACGCCTAGCTGTGCCCGGTGGTGAACGATCTGGCAATAGGCCATCCGGATGATCTCCCCTTTGGTTGCTATGTGGCAGACTTCCTGGCCATTACGCATGGTCCAGGTCTGGTCCAGCACTTCTTCGCGGCTATTCGCCAGGTGTTCACGGCCATCTGCCAGCGACCGTTCGAAGTAATCCATGAGCTCGGCGTTGTTGTGTATCTCCACCTGCTCGTAGGGGTCGTTGGCGAAATCCAGGCCGTCCGTGGTGACCGCCATGGTTACCCAGCCCGGCAATTCGGCGATATGGGTGACCAGCCGCTGGATGGACATGCTTTTGGCGTGTGGCTGCCAGGTGAAATACGCGGTAGGGACCCTTTCGAGCATCTTGCGCGTAGTTTGGGCTTCCTGGTCCATTTCTTTTAGGAGTGGAGTGATCGTTGACATAAAAAAGGTATTTGTTGCAGGAACAAAGTAACTGCCGGTAGGTGACAGCCTTATGTCAGCAGTCTTAAAGTTTGTCCTGTCGTACGGGCGGCCCGCCGGCCGCCTGCCTCAGCAAAACTTAACATTGCCTTTTGGGCCGTATGCGTTAAATTTATATTATCAAATTATTACCAAAAACATTATTTCTATGTCTCAACAAGAAACAGTAAATCCTACGGCTCCCGACAAGAAACAGGTGCGCAGGGAGATCGGGGAGAAACTGGCGGGTGCCCTGGCCGAGTATAAGCAGGAATTGGGTGAAAAGAAACTGGCCACGCGTGTCAAGGAAGTGAGCAAGCTCATCAGCCGCGATTTAAGGAAGAGCGGTAAGAAACAGAAAAAACATGACGCGAAATCAAAAACAAAGGTGAAGCTGACTAAAAAGGCCACCGTCAAGGCATAAAATAAAAAGTTCGAAAAAAAGCCCGTCTAAAGAAAAAAGTAGGCGGGCTTTTTTTATGCACCGCCGTCAACCAGCGGCGAACTTCGTTGTTAAGAATTTTTTCACCCTTTGATAAGGAAGAATAACGGAAATTTACAGTTCAAATCATTTCATTATGGCCAGCTTCGGAGATTTAAAGCCCAACACGTATTACCTGATCCAGGTAGATGCAGATTCCGACATCGAGCTCGTGTCGATGATCCTGCAGACAAAAGAGACCGTATTGTTACGCAGTTTCCTGCCGCAGGCCGAGGACTTCTTCAAATATCTCGACGAGCCGATCTTTAAACTGGTGGAGGAGGTGGATGAGGAGACGGCGCAGCAACTGGAGAGTCTGTATCCGCCTGCAACCGAAGAACAATACTTCGAAGAAGAGGAGGAAGAGTAGGCTTCCTGCGTCGCCAATGGCGCTATGTCAGAAGGGGCGGATGTCAGAAATTCAGGAGGATCACTAGTAGCACGATCACCGTCAGCACGGTGTACAGGTAGTCTTTTTCCAGCAGATAACCAATGATGGAAAAGGCGATACGTGCGATTGGGGTGGCGATCAGGATCAGGAGTCCAAGCTGGATCAGCGGCTGGCCTTCTCCCCGCATCACTGCTTCCAACATCAGCCGCGGATTGCGCATCTTGTCCGGTTCTCCATGGAACTCCCTGTATGCCGGTAGCTGATGGCCGTGACGATAGAGATAGACGATCCCGCCGGCGAGTACCACCAGCGAGGCGGAAATGACGCCATAGCGCAAGAGGTAGCCGATCACCTTCTCCATGTCCGTATCCTGGATGCGTTTTTTCATATTTAAAGTCCATTTGGTTCCCGCGTTTGCGGGAAGTGCTTATATATTATGCGCGATACCGTTGTAGATCATTTCCACTGCCAGGACAAGGATGACGAAGGCAAATACGATCTTGAGACTCGTTGTCCTGGCCTTCGTCAGCACCCGTGTCCCGACGAGCGCCCCGCCCAGAACGCCTAACATCACAGGCATCGACAGGCCGGGATCGATATATCCGCGCTGGAGATAGACGCCTACACTCGCCGCAGCTGTAACGCCGATCATAAAATTACTGGTAGTGGTAGACACTTTGAAAGGGATGCGCATCACATTGTCCATGGCGATCACCTTGAAGGCGCCAGAGCCGATGCCCAGCAGTCCGGAGATGATTCCCGCGACATTCATCATGAAAAAACCGCCCACGACGTTCTTGACGAAATAAGGTGTCTTTCCTTCCGCCGTTGGCATCGTGCTGTTCAAACGCAATTTTGCCGCCAGCGCACCTGAAGGACCCGAAGTGATGGGATCGGCCAGCTGCGCAAAGGAGAGCCCCGCCGAAATGATCAGGACGATGCCAAACAAGATCGCGATGATCTCCGTAGGCATATAGGCGGCCAGCCAGGCCCCGGCTATCGCCCCTGCCGTAGTCGCCAGTTCCAGGAACATCCCCAACCGGATATTGGCGATGCCCTCGCGGACATACGCCGCGGCCGCCCCCGAAGAGGTGGCGATGACACTCACCAGCGAGGTGCCGATGGCATAGTGGATATCGACCTTGAAGACCAGGGTCAGTAGCGGGATGATCACGACGCCTCCCCCCAAACCCGTGAGTGAGCCCAGGAGACCGGCCACCAATGCGGCGCCGAAAAGAATGAGCGTAAAGACGAGAATGGTCATGGATTCACCTTATTTGCTTGCAAATATAATGTGCCGGGGTCTTACTTTCGGAATGTCAGGTAATCCGCGAGACCGGCGAGGATCGCCCCCTCGTAAGAAAGGTGTTCTTTGACAGGAATGCTGCATCGGATGTCCAACAGTCCTTCCCTGGGCTGGGTAACGAACTTGATCCCAAACCGCGTTAACAACCTGCGGTCTTCCGGTTCCACCTCATAAAGGCATAAGTATTCGTTTGTATAAACGAACGCCTTCATTTCCCAATAATCTTCTTCAAAGTAGCACGAAAAATAGTAAATATTCATTCGATAGCGCCCTAAATTACAGTTTGACCGGTATAGACGTCATTAAAATGATTTTAACATTTCCTAATTTGACATTAAAAATTCATGGGCGTTCGCGAAGATCGGCGACCATGGCTAACTTTAACTATGGCAAGACTTCCTCTAACTAAGACCGACGTCGAAGCAGCAAGAGGCGAGATATTCCACATGATCCTCTTTGCGATGGCCTGGGTCATGATCGGTGAGTACGCCATCGATTTCGGGGATTATGTTGTGGCTGCACTACTGGTGCTGATAGCAGTAGTCATCCTGGCGTTTTTTTCTATAAGCCTTTATAATCTCGAGTCCGATCTGGAAGATCGGCGAGAGCCGGTGACCACTACCGGGAAAAAGAAAAACGGCGTGACCTCCCGCTATGCCTATATCTTTGTTATAGAAGGGGTGGCTATAATGGCCACCTGGATGATACTGATCCGGACCGGGCACGAGAGATGGCTGGTCTCGTGTTTTGCGCTGATCGCCGGGTTGCATTTTCTTCCTTTGGCTGGTCTGATACGTGTAAAAAGCTATTATTTTCTCGGCGCGGCGATCTCCCTTTTTGCCGTGGTGGGGTACTGGCTGGTATCCTCCGGCAGACTGGCACAGGATGTGGGCGATGCGGTCATAGCTTATGTATGCGCGGCAGGGGCGGTCATCGATGGAGTCTGGATCGCCAGCAGGACAAAAGCCCGCGCCAAATAGACCAATACGATGAGGAACAACCGCAATAAAACACCGATGCGATGGCTATGTGCTCTTGCCGTCATGGTTCTTTTTGTCCCTCGTCTCTCTTACAAATTTTATCTATGCGCGAATAATCCGTCCCTGACTTGTAAATACCACCGGGCAGGGGACATCCGGCCGTCCCTGGCGGCAATCCGCATCATCCCTTTCACTTATGAGGGTTGCCGGCCGCTAAGCATCGATAAGCGGTACGACTTCAAAGTATTATTCGCGCTTGCGCCCGTTGCCACGACGACGGCGGCCGGGATCTTACCGCCGGTGCTGCTTAGCGAGCCCGCTCCTGCCGCATTCGGCAGTGACCGGGTAAGGCGACCGTTGAGGGGTCCGCCGCCTTCCGGCTACCACATTTCCATCTTCATTTAAGGGACATCGGCCACAGAACCGGGTTGATGTCGCCGGGCGTCACAGTGCAGCAAGGCTGTCCGGGTGTGCCCATCGATGAAACAAATCAGCCAAAGATGTCTGTTACACGAATACTTTTTATCGAATCGGATCCGGCGATCTTCGCCGTATTTGCATTGGCTCTGAAACGGCAGTCGTACATAGTGGATTGGGCTATCAGCGGCGCCGCGGCGTTGAGCCTGCTGACAGACCGGCATTTTGATCTCGCCGTATTGAACCGGTCTCTGTCCGATATGGACGGCTGTATGTTGTGTGGCCGTATCCGCAAGATGAACCATCAGTTCCCGCTGCTGATGCTGGCTGCGGAGGGCCGGGAGAACATGTTGCACGGCTTTGAGGCCGGTGCCGATGATTACATGCCCTTGCCTGCGGATGACAGGGAGCTTCTGGCGCGCGTCCGTGTCCTGATGAAACGAGCTTCGCCGTTAACGAGCGGGAACAACAAACTGAGGACAGGGGATATCGTGCTGGACAATGACAGCAAGGAGGTCTGCATCGGTAGCAGACCGGTGGCCGTCACGGCCATGGAGTTCCTGTTGCTGGAGTACATGATGAAGAATAAGAACAGGGTCGTCACGCGAGAGGAGCTTGCGTCGGCGGCATGGAGGAAAGCCCGGGGCAACAAGCCGGAGAATCTCGCGGTGCAAATGAACAAGCTGCGAAAAAAACTCCAGGACGGGCGCTGCACCCATTTTCTTTATACAGTATCCGGCAAAGGCTATTTGCTCGCCGAAAAGGAAGGACCGGAGGCATAACCCCCGGTCCTGACTATTATTTTATGGTGATCCCTTCTTTTATTTCGTCATTGGCGTTCGCGATCACCTGGTCGCCGGGTTGCAGAGCTCCGAGCACTTCCACCCTACCCATGCTTTCGTTGCCGGTTTGAACGTCCAGCTTCACTGTCTTTCCGCCACGAATGGCGATCACGTACTTTCTTTCGGTAGAAGTGACGACTGCGGTCGTGGGGACGGACAAAGCATGCGGATTGCCTTTCGAATCGAACAGCACATCGGCATACATGCCGGGCGTCAGCGTCTCGTCCGGGTTGTATACATCCAACTCTACCGGCTCGGACCGGTACTGCTGATTGATGTTCATGGATTTTCTGGCAATGCGTCCCTTGAACTCCTTACCGGGGAAGGCGCTCAGATAAAAGGAAAGGCTATCGGTATTGCTTAACGTACCGGCCATGGTCTCGGGGATGGATACCTGAAGACGCAGATGATTGATCTCCTTGAGTTCCAGCATCGGTTTGGTATCCTTGGCTTCGGCGCTTACCAGGGCGCCGGGGTGTACATTACGCTGGGTGATGACGCCTTTGAATGGTGCCATGACCTGCAGATAGCCCATCATCACCTGCTGCTGCTGCCAGGCGGCTTTTTCGGCGTTACTGAGCGCGCTGTCCGCCTGGGTCTTCGCCTTTGCGGTGGACAGATCCATTGGCGAGATGGCACCGGGCGTCCGCGACGCCTGTTTCAGCCGTTCGTAATTTTCGCGGCTGATCGTATAGTCCGCCATGGCCTGCGAATATTTTTCCCGGGCCTGGGCGACCGCCTCCTGCAATTCCGGGTCCTCCAGCGTCATTAGGAGCTGTCCTTCCCGAACCTGCGAACCTTCGTCCACCAATACCGTTTTTACATAGCCGTTGACCTTGGGGAATATGCTCACCTCCTGGTACGCCGCCAGCTGAGCGGGCAGTTTATAGACCTCCCCGACGGGCTGTTTTTCCGCCGTCGCCAGGGTATAATGCGGTTCCGAAGGAGTGGAGGCAACCGGCTGTTTTTCCGCCGCATTGTCGTTTGAACAGCCGTAAGCCAGGACGACCGTGAAACCTAAGATTATTGAGAGTTGTTTGTTCATATCGTTGCTTATTTAGAGGGATTGGTAGTTGATGAATCTTCGGGCAATAAAGATACCGGGTCAAAAGATGTTTTCTGCTGGATCCAGCCGTAAACCAGCGGGACGATAAAAAGGGCTGCAAGCGTAGATGCCGCCAGGCCACCGATTACGGCGCGCCCCAGCGGTGCACTTTGGTCGCCTGATTCGCCGAGACCGCTGGCCATTGGGATCATGCCCGCGATCATCGCCAGCGAGGTCATCAGGATGGGCCGCATTCGAATGCTGGCCGCCTTCCACGCCGCCTTGAACGGATCGCGATACTCCAACCGAAGCTTTTCCGCATTGGTAACGATGAGGATCGCATTGGCCACCGATACGCCCGTGGACATGATGATACCCATATAAGACTGAAGGTTCAGGGTCGAGCCGGTAGCCAGCAGCAGCAGCATCGCGCCGAGCAGAACGGCGGGCACCGTTGCCAGCACCGATATGGAAAGGCCAAAGGATTGGTAATTGGCCGCCAGCAGCAGCAAGATGAAGACAATGGCTGCCATCAGACCCATCTGCAGCGAGTCCAGGGTCTCCGTCAACAGCGAAGACATCCCCTTGATCTCCGCGACAAGACCGGAAGGCGGGGCTCCCATTTCCCTGATCGCCTTTTGAACGGCGGCGGTAGCCGAACCGAGGTCCTTTTTATAAATATTCGCGCTCACCGTGACATACCGCCGGGGACCGCTCCGGTCGTATTCTCCGGGTAAGGTATCGACCTGCAAGGTCGCCACGTCGGAAAGCACGGGCCGCATCTGGCCCGGCACCAATGACACGGCTGCCAACTGCTGCACGGAATTCATAATGTATTCGGGTACCTGCACCTGACTTTGATACGTATATGCTTTTTGCTCATCCAGCCAGAGGTTCTTGTTGGTATACCGGCTGGAAGAGGTCACATCGGTGATGCTTTTCGAGACATTGTCCAACGAAAGCCCCATCAGGGCCAGCTTATTTCGGTCCACGGTAATATTCACCATCGGCATATGCAACGGTTCCGCGATCTGGACATCGCGCAGAAAATTCACCTTCTGCAGATTGCTTACGAGCCTGCCGGCATAGGACTCGATACTATCCATATTCTTACCCGCGACGCGTACTTCTATTGGCGTGGAAGCCCCCTGGGCCATGATCTTTTCCGTGAGCTCTATCGGCTCGAAAGACAGCCGGACACCGGGATACTGCGCCAGGATATTTTTTCGCAATTCTTCTTTCAGGTCGTCGATCCGCACCTTATAGTCCTCATCCAGGTTCACCTGGATCACGGATTCGTGGGTCCCGCTATTGAAGATATAGAGGTTGCTTGTGCCAAAATTGCTGGGTACCAGTCCGACATAAGCGGAGGATATAGCCACATGATGGTTGACGGTGGAGTCGATGATATTCAATATGCCCTGGGTGGCCTTCTCCGTTACTTCCAGCCGTGTGCCGTCCGGTTCCCTAACGCGAAGCTGCAGCTGTCCGACATTGGATTTGGGAAGGAGGTCCTTGCCGATGAGCACATAGCAGAACCCGGCTGCGCCAAAGGCGAGGATGACGTAGACAATGACGATGAACCGGCGTTTCGGCATCCACTTTTCCAACCTCGAGGCCAGCCCGGTCTTCATGCGCTGAAAAAGGCTGTTGTCCTCTTTATGCACCTGTTCCTGACGGCCGTGCTCGGCGATCTCGCTGCGTTCACCCGGATCGAAGGCAAGACCGGCATGCGCATGCGGTCCCTGATGATGATATTGGAACTTCTCTGTTTTAAGCAGCCATACGCTGATCACAGGAACCAGGGTCTGCGCGGCAATAAAGCTCACGATCATCGCAAAGGCTATCGAAAGGGAGAGGGGCAGGAACATCGCTTTTGGCACCCCCGTCATCACAAAGGCGGGCGCGAAAACGGCCAGGATACAAAGCAGGATCAGGAGAAGTGGGAACGAGATCTCTTCACATGCGTCGAGAATGGCTTTTTTCTTGGGACTGCCCATTTCGAGGTGCTGGTGGATATTCTCGATGGTGACCGTGGCCTGGTCCACCAGGATACCAATGGCCAGGGCCAGCCCGCTCAGCGTCATGATGTTGATCGTCTGGCCTGCGAGGTTCAAAAAGAACACCGAGCTCAGGATGGCTACGGGGATCGTGATGATCACCACCAGGCTGCTCCGCCAGTCGCGCAGGAACAAGAGCACCATCAGCCCGGTGAGAACGGCGCCAAGAATGCCTTCCGTCATCAGGCTCTTGGCCGAGTTGATGACAAAGACAGATTGGTCGAACTCATAGCTGATGTTTACATCGTCGGGAAGCAGGCTCTTCATCTCCGGGATACGCTTGCGCAGGGTATTGACCACCTCCATCGTAGAGGCATCCGCCGTTTTGACCACGGGGATATAAACGCTCCGTTTGCCGTTGACCAGCGCATAGTCTACCGTGATATCCGCGCCGTCCGCCACCGTTGCCACATCCCGCACATAGACGGTTTCCGACCCATTGCTCCGGATCGGAATATCCTCGAAATGCTGCACTTTTGTTTCCAGTGAATTGATGCTCGTCACATACATGATGCTGTCCACCCGCAGGTTGCCCGATGGGGTAATGGCATTGTTCCTGGCAATGGCATTGGTGACCTCGGCTGCGGACATATTGTACATCCGCAGCTTCGCCGGATCGACGTTGATGAGGACGGATCGCGCATTGGAACCAAAAGGCGGGGGAGCGGAAAGCCCCGGGACCGTAGCAAAAAGAGGCCGTACCCGCGTAAGCGCCAGATCGAAGATATCCTTTAACGGCCTGGTCTTGCTGCTGAAGACCAGTTCCCCTACCGGCAGCGACGAGGCGTCGAAACGCACGACCTGCGGTGGAAGCGCCCCCGGCGGGAAAAAGGCCGCGGTCCTGTTTACCTGCAAGGCCACCTGCGCGGAAGCCTCCGCCATGTTCGTGGTCTCATAAAATGTAAGCTTGATCAGGGAAAGACCCTGGATGTTTTTGCTTTCGATGCCCTTGATGCCGTTGATATACAGGAACTGATCCTGCATGCGCGTGGCAAAAAAACCTTCCATTTGCGTCGCTGACATCCCGCCATACTGTTCGATGACGTAGATGGTCGGCAGATTCAGCTTGGGAAATATGTCGATAGGAATCGTTTTGACCGCAACCACAGAAAACAACAGGAGTCCCATGAACAGGACCAGGATCGTGATGGGTCTTTTTAACGCCGCTCGTACCATTATAACTACTATTTGATAGATTGAATAAATTGATCCAGCTGGCCTTCCGAGCTGGATTTGTCCAGATTGGCCAGCAGCCAGTCGCTCACGGTTTGCACATAATCGGATTGGGCGCGATACAACACGAAGGTGGCGTCGGTGAGATCCACCAGGTTGATGATCCCGGCCTTGTACTGCGCTGTCTTTTGATCGAAGGCGGCTTGAGCGGAGTTGATCTGGATGGGTACTTCGCGCAGGTTCATCTCTGCCGTCCGAATGGCCTCGCCGGCCTTATTGCCGACATTCTGCAGCGACACCTGTTGTTGCTGCAGGCCATATTCGCTGGCATTGGCATCGTATTGCGCAATTCGCTCCTTGTCCTTACGGTGCACGATATTGAACAGATCGTATTCCAATGTAAGACCCGCCAGGTAGTTGAATCGCTGATAGCCGAGACCGCTGGCCGCAGAAGATTTATACTGGTCCGTATAATCGATGCTCGAACCCCTTGCCCAACCCACGCCATTGAGGAGGAGCCGGGGCAGATAGCTCTTTTTTATGAGGCTCTCGCGTTGGAGATATACGGCGTGTTCTTTATTGAAGTAGTCGATCAGCGGGTTCGCGGCTGCCAAACCGCTATCGGGTTGGACGCCAGACATCGTCCGATAGGCGCTGGTGCGGGAAGTATCGATGCGGAGATCTTCGACGGCTATCCCACTGAGATAGCTAAGCTGCTGCAGCAATTGCCTCACCTGACCCTGGCTCTGGTTGTAGGTGGCCCGGGTCTTGGACAATTCGGCCATCGCCAGCGCCGAATCCGCCCCCGGCTTGATCCCGCTGCTGGTTACGGCTTGTATCACGGTATAGATGGTATCGTACCGGTCCACATTTTGTTTGTCGATCGAAAGCTGCGACTCGCTTTTGAGGAGATCCAGGTATAGTTTGGCGACCTGCCACTTTACCAGGTAGGTTTCCCGGTCCAGATCGGCCTGGCTAAGAGCCGCATAAGCCTGGGCGTTGCGGACGGTTGCTTTTTTGAGACCAAAATCGAACAGCTCATATTGATTGTAAAAAAAGCCGATGTTGCCGATGGCGGATTGATAGATGTTCGACGACCGGACACCGCTTGAGGACGAAGGGATGATCCCAAAGGAAATATAGGAACCGGGGATCGAGTTGTCCGTTCCCGCTGTGACTTCGTCTCCTATATACGACGTGGGAAGAAAGGCGTGCCGGGCGTCGGTAATGCCCGCTTTTGCTGCGTCGGCCAGCGCCTTTTTTTGCATCAATAAGGGCAAATGATGCTGAGCGCTGTCGACGAGGGCAGGCAGCGTATAGAATTGTCCCGGGGCCTGTGCAAATAAGGCATGCGCTGGCAGCATTAATAAAATGCTGCTGATCCAGAACATCCTTCTGGTACAGAATCTAACCATTAGAAGTATTTAAAAAATTAAACTGATTCAGCCTGATATGCTGCCAGAGGCAGCGGGTAAAGGAAATAGATCAGCAGACGGTAGGAGGCCCTCGCAGCGGTCGATGGAATAGAGCCGGTTTCGGAAGATCGGTACGGCAATAGGATCCCAGCACAATGGGTGCCAACACATATTCGGGAACAACCGGCGACACGACCGGGCATGGTGGCATGTCTTCCTGGTGAAAGCGTTTATTAAGGCGGATGGAATGCCTGGAGGCAGAGTGCAGCGGTGTTGTCCGGGCCAAGGAGACGTCTTTGTCATGCCCGCTGATCAGGCTGGCATAGCGGATAATGTCGCTGGCATTGGAATGGCCTTCGAAATTGTAGAAGGACTCTACGGAAAAGAAAATACCATACACCCCCAAAAGGAGTATGTAATACAATAGCTTATGAAAGGGTGTTTTCATTTGCAGTGCAAAAGTAGTTAAAAATTGATGCGCGCTGGCAGGCGCGCGAAGCTTTAACCGCTATTTCACACCGCAACCGTGCAAAAGCCAGTAGATCAGCGCGGCTAAAAGGGCGCTTACGGGGATCGTGAGGACCCAGGCCCAGATGAGATTGATGGTGACGCCCCAGCGGACCGCAGACATCCGTTTAGTGGCGCCAACACCCACGATGGCGCCGGTGATGGTGTGGGTGGTGCTCACCGGGATGCCGAGGTACTGGGTGATGAACAGGGTGAGGGC
>Ga0134126_10004851_pt1 | contig 16821 bp, 14 predicted proteins | sample KB31752_FD_96881 | JGI IMG/M metagenome (GOLD analysis project Ga0134126, IMG submission 96881) | Terrestrial soil microbial communities with excess Nitrogen fertilizer from Kellogg Biological Station, Michigan, USA - KB3-175-2 | ecosystem: Environmental > Terrestrial > Soil > Unclassified ...
AGGCCGATCTTGCGGCAGATCAGGTCGAGCTTGGCGTCCTGCGCCTGGTCGAGATTGGCGGCGTTCTCCCAGTAGGCGCAGCTGCCGGTGAGGCGCGCATCGAACGTCGCCTCGAACACGTCGACGTCGAGGTTGTAGTGCACGTCGGCCACCTGGAACGCGCGCTTTCGGTTCTGCCGGTTCTGCAGGTGCGAGGTGATGGCGAGCCAGGCCAGCGACGGCGTGATCTTCAGATGCGCGCCGAGATCGGCGGCGACCACGCGGTGGAAGAACTCGTCGAGCTGCGGCGAATCCCACCAGCCATCCATGTAGGCCTCGCCCAGGCCCAACGTGCCCTCGGCGATCACCCGCGAAAAAAGATCGTCGTTGTGGACCTGGATATCCCAGGGGCGCTGGCCGTTCACCTCGATATCGACATCGGCCAGCATGGCGCTCAGTTGATCCCTGGCGTTCATGGGCTGGCCGCGTCCTTTCTCAGCTCATGAGACCAGGCGGTGGGCGAAGAGGCCGCGCATGCGCGCGCGCCAGCTGCGCCGGTTGACCAGCCTCAGCATGTCGACGTTCTGGCGCACGAGGCCGAACGGCGTCAGCACCGAGGCGGCGTCGGCGATCATCTTCAACTCGGCTATCGTGCCGCGCCAGAAACCGGCCTTCTCGTACTTGCGGATGTTCAGCACCAGCGGCCAGCGCACCACCGCGATACGGCAGCCGCGACGGATCAAGATCTCGTTCATGTAGACCTCGCCGCCCCAGCGCGGCAGGCGCTGCATCGCCTCAACCGCGCCCGCCAGCAGCGCCTTGGGCGCCACCCGCTCGCCGGAGACGAAGTCGAGCCCGAGCTGGCGGTAGAGCCAGAGGCTGTTGGAGCGCAGCGAGATGCTGACATCGGCCTCGCCGCGTATCACCGGCGCGGCCAGCGCGTCGATGTCCGAGGGCTTGATGCCGGCGAGGTCGGCGTCGAGCAGCATCAGGTGGTCGCAGCGGGCGGCGGCGATGCCGCGGCTCAGCGCATAGGTCTTGCCGCGGTTCGGGGTATGGGTGAGCACCCGGATCGTCGGGTACTTGCGGATCAGCGCCTCGGTGTTGTCAGTCGAGCCGTCGTTGACCACGATCACCTCGGTCAGCGCCGGGTGGCAGTGGATCACGTCGAGGATGTTCCGGATGCGATCCGCCTCGTTGTAGGCGCAGACGACGCAGGAGATGCCCTTGATCGCGGGCGGTTCAGGCGCCGGCGGCTCAGCGATCGCGAAGTCGAGCACTTCGTCGAATGCGCGCCCGCGCGGCCCGTCGAGGTTCATCCTGGCAGCCCCTCCTCGCCGTTTCTCTGCAGTCCCTGAGCCCTGCATGGCTCAAGAACGCCTAGCAAGACAATCTGGTTACAATGCCCCCCGCGATTTCGCGCCAGGCTGTCGTGCGGACCGCATAATAAGCGGTTTGGCGGCAATTCGGAAACCATCCGCGTCAAGGCGTCGCCAACTCACGAGCGAGCTCACCCGCGCCATACACCTTGATGAGCGCTCCCTGGATCGCTTGCGCGGTCACCGCGACGGCGCGGTTGGCGCTCGGATCGAAGACGTAGTCGCCGCCCAGCGAGTGGATGTTGCCGTCGAAGACCGCGCCGATCACATCGCCCTTGGCGTCCAGCAGCGGCGAGCCGGAGTTGCCGCCGATGATGTCGTCGGTCGTCGAGAGATTGAAGATGGTCGCCGGGTCGAGCTTAGCCCTGGCGGCGATCCAGCGCGGATCGAGGTCGTAGGGGGACGCGCCGGTGGCGCGGTCGTAGAGGCCCGCGAATGTCGTGAAGGGCGCCGTGATCTTGCCGCGATAGGTCCAGCCGGCGACGGTTCCGTAGCTGAGCCGCAGCGTGAAGGTGCCGTCCGGATAGACGCTGTCGCCGAGCACCGCGAACCGCGCCTTGGCAATCGCTTCGGCGGCGCGCGTGGTCGGGCCGATGTAGCGGTCCTCGTAGGCTGACCTGATGCGCCGCGCCTCCGGGTCGATCCGCCGCATGAACTGGATCATCGGGTCGTCCGAGGCGGCGATCGCCGTGGCGCCGCCTTCCCAGAGCGCCTTGCGCAGGGCAGGGTCGCCGAGCTTGGAGCCGGCCGCCAGACGCTGCGCGAGGCCCTCGGGACTCTCGCGGCCCAGCACGGCCCGGACCGCCGGATCGTCGCCCCCCAGCCGCTCGCGGGTCTTCGACAGCCAGAACTCCAGCAGCAGCTGTTCGAGCGCCGGCTCGACCGGGACCGGGTCGAGGATCGCCTTCTCCATCGCCGGCAGCTGCGCGTCGGCGTAGCCCGGCAGCCGCTCAGCCGACGGCTTCTGGCGCTCGGCCGCCCCGCGGACCAGGTCGCGCGCGTAGTCGAACAGGTTCGAGCCGCGCGGGCCGATCTCCAGCTGGTGATAGGCGACGTAGACGTCGCCCAGCGCCGCCTGCGCCGTCGCCATGTCGGCCCACGGGTCGCCGAAGCCTGGGCCCAGCTTCGCGAGCGCCCTGGCTTTGAGGTCAGCCTCGGCGGCGTGCTTGGCGGCGATAAAGCCGGGATCGTCGAGCGTGGCGAGGCGGCCGGTCTCGACCTTGAAGTCGTTCTCCACGTCCATCAGCGGCTCGTCGACCAGGCGCTTGTTGGCCGCACTCTCCTCGCCGAACCGGATCATCCGGCCGCGCAGTTCGGCGAGCTCGGTCATGTTCAGCGGCCGCACGAGATCGCGCTGCGCCTCGACCTCGGCGACCGTCTCCTCCCGGAAGGTCCCGCCCGGATTGCCGGCCACGAACACCGGCTCGCCGAAGACCGGCGACCGCGGCGTCCAGCGCAGATGGCCGGGCGTGACGGCGGGCTTGCCGTCCTCGTAGAGGCGCACGAACGCGCAATCGAGGTCGAAGCGCGGGAAGTTGAAGTTGTCGGGGTCGCCGCCGAAGAACGCCGCCCGGTCGCCCGGCGAGAACACCAACCGGACGTCGGCGTATCGGTGATACCGGTAGAGCTTGTACTGGCCCCCGTGATAGAGGTCGACCACCTCGCAGCGCAGCTTCGGATCGGTCCCGCAGGCCTCGGCCTCGATGCGGCTCTGCTCGGCCTCGCGCGCCGCGACCAGCGCCGCGCCGGCCAGCCCGGCGCCCGCGCCCTGCATGCGCGCGGTGACATCGGAGACGCTGGTCAGTATCTCGGCGACCAGCTGCGGGCAGCGGCGCTCGTCGGTGCGTGCTGCCGCCAGGAAGCCGGCCTGCTGGTAATCACGCCCGCCGCTGGTCAGCGCCTGCACGCAGTCGGTTGCGCAGTGGTCGTTGGTCAGCGTCAGCCCCGCGCCGCTCACCACCGAGGCCGAGCAACCGGACGACAGACGCACGGCCGCCGCCTGCACGCGGTCGACCCAGGCCGGCGTGATGTCGACGCCGTAGGCCGCCTTCACCTTCGCGGCCGGGAAGTTGTCGAAGGTCCAGTACCCCTCGTCGGCGCGGGCGACAGGCGCCCCCGCGACGACGAGCGCAAGCACGAGCACCAATCGAGCAGGCCGCATCCACCACCCCGGAATGATCGTCCGGCCGCTTAGCACGCCTTTCTGAGCGCGTCGTCGCGATCAATACCAACGGTGAAGTTGCGCCGCCTCAATTTGCGGCCTACCTCGTGTGGTAACGCCTTCGCGTGTGACTAGATTCGTCCCCTGACAACTGGAGATCAGTTCATATGAAGCGTACCCTCCTGATCGGCCTCGCGGCCATTGCGTCTGCCGCCATCGCCACTTCGGTGAGCGCGGATCCCTCCGGCGTCAACGCCGGCGTGCTGTCCTGCGACGTCAGCAGCGGCTGGGGCTTCGTCTTCGGCTCGTCGAAGGACATGAATTGCACCTTTTCGCCGGCCGGCGGCGGCGACACCCAGCGCTACACCGGCACGATCAACAAGTACGGCGTCGACATCGGCTACACGCGCGGCGGCGTGATGGTGTGGGCGGTGTTCGCGCCTGGCACGCTCGCGCCCGGCGCGCTGGCCGGCAACTTCGGCGGCGTGACCGCCGGCGCAGCGGTCGGCGTCGGCGCCAACGCCCATGCGCTGGTCGGCGGCTCCAACAACAGCGTGTCGCTGCAGCCGCTGAGCATCGAAGGACAGACCGGCCTCAACGTGGCGGCCGGCGTCGCTGGCGTGACGCTCACCGCCGTGAAGTAACGAGTCGGATCGCCGGGGCGGCTAAGCGGCCGCCTCGGCGGGTTCGACCTGTTCGCCGGCATGCTCGGCCGGCGTTTCAGGGGCGCGCGTGAGGCTGAGCGCCACCACGCCCAGCCCAACCGCGGCGGCAGAGCCCGCGAACACCCCCAGCTTGGCGACCGCCGCCAGGCCTGAGCCGGCGAACGCCTGCTCGGCCAACAGGATCGACAGCGGATCGCCGATCCCGCACAGGCACGCGGCGCCGAGAAAGGCCGCGCCGGTCGCGTCCGGCGCAAGGCCGATCCGCGCCCGCACCGTCCCCCAGGTGGCCAGCACGATACCGAGCGGCTTGCCGATCGCCAGGCCGAGCGCGACGCCGGCCAGCACCCGCCAGGCGTCTGGCGCGCCGAGGTCGGCGGCGAGCGGCACGCCGGCGGCGGTGAAGGCGAACAGCGGCAGCACGAAGTAGGTCGACCAGGGCGCCAGATCGCGCTCGACCTTCTCGGCCGGTGACAGCAGCCGCGCCGCGGCGGCCGAGAGGTTGCGGCTCGCCCAGTCCCAGATCGGCTCCTGCTCGACGCTGGCGAGCTCGCCGCCCGCCTTGCGCACCGCGCGCTCGGCCTGCTCCAGCTCGGCGAGCGCGGTGGCGGCCTGCGCCAGCAGCGGGCCAGCCGCCGGCGTCGGCCGGGTGGGCAGCGAGAAGGCCAGCACGATGCCGGCCAGCGCGCCGCTGACGCCGGCCTGGTGCAGCGTCAGCCAGAGGGCCACGGCCGCCAGCCGGTAAGGCCAGCCGGCGTAGATGCGCCAGCGGCTCATCAGGAACATCAGCGCCGTCGCGGCCGCCGAACCGATCAGCCACAGCGGGTGCAGCTCGTGCGGATAGAAGATCGCCAGGATCAGGATCGCCAGGATGTCGTCGGCCACCGCGTAGGCGGCGACGAACACCTTCAGGCCCGCCGACACCCGCTGGCCGAACACCGCGAGGATCGCCAGCGTGAAGGCAATCCCGGTGTCGGCCGGCGCAGACCAGCCAGCCGCGGTGTGGCCCGGGTTCAGGGCGAGGTAGATCGCCGCCGGGACCAGCACGCCGCCCAGCGCCGCCAGCGCCGGCGTCACAGCCGCGCGCGGATCGCTCAGCGAGCCGCCGCTCATCTCGCGGCGGATCTCCAGGCCGACGATCAGGAAGAAGATCGCCAGCAGCCCTTCCGAGCACCAGTCGGCGACACTCATCCAGACGCCGCCGCCGGTGGGGCCGATGCCGAGCTGCGCGTCCACGAAGCGCATGTACATCGGCGCCAGCGGGGTGTTGGCGCAGAGCAGCGCGGCGGCGGCGGCGATCAGCAGCGCGATGCCGGCCGAGGCGGGCAGGTTGGCGAAGGCGCGCGCGGTGCGCTGCACCCGGGCGCCCACCGGCCGCTCCAGCGCCTCCAGCATCGAGTAGAAGTCCCAGGCGCCGTCGTAGCGCACGCCGTCGATGAAGATGGTCGGCGTGGCGGTGACGCCGTTGGCGCGGCCGTCGGCGAGATCCTCATCGACCCGCTGTCTCAGCTTCGGGTCGGCGACGTCGTGCTCGAACCGCTTCATGTCGAGCCCGGAGTCCTTGGCGATCCGGCGCACGGTGGTCTCGTCCAGCGGCGGGTCGTGGCCGAAGAGGCCGTCGTGCATGTCCCAGAACTTGCCCTGCCGCGCGGCAGCCTCCGAGGCGATCGAGGCGAACTCGGCGCCGGGGTGCACGCGCTCGTTCGGCATGTGGCGGAAGACGTAGCTCAGCCGCTCGCCGAGCGCCTTGCGCAGGCGGTCCAGCACGGTGCGCAGGCGCCGACAGTAGGGGCATAGGTAGTCGCCGTAGATCAGCACGGTGGCGCGGCCGCGGGCGACCGCGCCGCCACGCACGTGGTCACGGCGCTTGTCGACCGGGCGCAGCAGCCGCCGCTGCTCGGCCGGCTCGGCGCTCATGCGGCCCTGCCCTGAGGTGCGGATCGTGCGTGGTTCATCACTGTTCCACTGTGTAGACCGACAGGTCCGGCGCCGCGAAGTCCCGCGGCCCGGACGGCTGGAGATAGGCGCCCGCTTGCCCACCCGCGATCAGAAGAGCGCCGGCCTCTTGGTCTGGCGCAGAGGTCCGGCGGGACCTGAGTTCCTGCTGTCGCACCCGGGCGGTCCGTTCTGGGCGAAGCGCGACGCCGGCGCCTGGACGATCCCGAAGGGGCTGATCGACGACGGCGAAGACCCGCTCGCCGCCGCGCGCCGCGAGTTCCGCGAGGAGATCGGGATCGAGGTCGCCGCCGCGGACTTCGTGCGGCTTGCCGACCGGCGGCTCAAATCCGGCAAGACGGTGCTGGCCTGGATGGCCGAGGCCGACCTCGACCTTTCCGCCTTCCGCAGCAACGCCTTCGAGCTCGAGTGGCCGCCGCGGTCCGGCCGGCGGATCACCGCGCCCGAATGCGACCGTGCGGCCTACTTCGCGCCGGCGCAGGCGCTGGCGAAGATCCTCGACTACCAGCGCGGCTTCATCGAGGAAGCCGCGGCGCGGCTCAGCGGTGGCGGCGCCTGACGCTGGCGTGGGTCAGCGGCATACGCACGATCGAGATCAGCACGAGCACCGTCATCAGCCCGACCATCAGCACGAAACCGGCCCCGTAGCTGGTCGAAAGCTGCTGCAGCCCGTGGAGGACCGGGGCGGCCCCGAAGACCACGCCAACCGCCAGAAGGATTGCCAGAAAAGGCGCAAGGATGCGCCAGGTCGATCGAGACATGGCCAAACTCCGTTACGCGGCCCCCCGTATCGCCGAACAGCTTCGGACGCCTTCGTCGCCATTCGATTAACGATGACGCAGCGTGCGCCGATTCTTTCTGCTTTGAGACACGGACTCGAGCAGCCGTCTTTGATGGGGAGGCCGCTTCGGGTTCGACAGTCAGGCTGAAAGGCACGCCGCGCAGTAGGCGATGGCCTTGCGGGCGGTGACGGCCCAGTCGTCGGGCGGGCCGAGCGCGAGGTAGCGCTCGTAGAGCGCCTTGGCCTCGGCGACGTCGCCCGCCTTCATCTTCAGCTGGGCGAGGTTGAAGAGCGCGTCGGCGTAGGTCGGATCGGCGGCCAGCACGCGGGCCAGTTCGGCCTCGGCGGCGCCCGTCTTGCCGCCGGCCTCCAGCGCCTGGGCGAGGTTGTAGCGCGCCTCGATGAAGCGCGGATCGCGGACGAGCGCGCGCTGGTAGGCGAGCGCCGCCTCCTCGCGCGCGCCCTGGGCGAGGCGGATGTTGGCGTAGTTGTAGGGCGCGATGGCGTCGCCGCGGTCGGCGCGCCCGCACATGTCGTAGAGCCGCGCCGCCTCGTCGAGCTCGCCGTCGGCCTCGGCGATCTCCGCCGCCTCGAAGAGGTCGTCGAGCGTGGCGTGGTCCTCGTCGAGCGGCAGCACGCCCTGCCCCTCCAGCGTCGTGCGCCCATCATCCCACTGCAGCGCCGCCTCGCCGGAGGCGGTGAGCACGATCTTGTGACGGCCGATCGGCGCGAGATCGCGCGCCCGGGCCAGGATGCGCACCGCGTCAGCGGCCGAGCGGCCGCCGCCGATCAGCTCGCCGGCGGTGCGGATCACGCCGGCGTCGCCGAACCGGCAGGCCTCGCCTCGCAGCTCGATCAGGTCGAAGGCGGCCAGCAGCTCGGCGTCGGCGCGGGCGAGGCCGGTTCCGGCCAGCGCCGTGGAGAGCGGCAGCGTCGGGGGCTCGGGCGCCTCGCCCTCCAGCGCTCTGGCGAAGCTGCGCTCGCCCAGCACCGGCACGCCGCGCGCCTTGGCCCGCTCCAGCCGTTCCTGCAGGTGACCGTTCTCGACCAGCCGCGCGGCCTCGGCGCCGATCACCAGGATGTCGCTGCGGCGGGTCAGGTCGCGCGTCGCCGAGCCGCGAGCGCGGACCACCCGCCGCTGCAGCTCGTCACGCCGACCGCCCGAGAACCTCCCGTAGAGCGCTACCGAGCGGCCACGCAGCTGCATGGCGTCAGGCGGTTTTCTTCTTCTTCGCTGTGGCCTGGGCGGGGGCTCGGGCCGGCGCTCGGGCTGCCGCCGGGGCGGCGGCGGCTTTGGCGGGCGCCTTGCCCTTGGCCGCCGGCGCGGCCTTGGCCGCGGTGACAGCCGCCTTGCCGAGGCTGGGCGCCGGCGGGCGCCGCTCCTCCTCGATCGAGCGGCGCAGCGCGTCCATCAGGTTGACCACGTTGCCGCGCTCGGGCGCCTTGGTGATCACCGGCTGGCCGCCGCTGATCTTCGACTTCACCAGGGTCAGCAGCGCTTCCTCGTAGCGGTCCTCGAACTCGGCCGGCGCGAACTCGGCGTTGCGCGAGGCGATGATCTGCGAGGCCATCGCCAGCATGTCGTCGGAATACTTGGCGTTCAGCTTGTCGAGCGCGCTGGACGGCTCGCGGATCTCCTTGGCCGAGCGCAGCGTCATCAGGCGGAAGCCGTCCTCGATCGGCTCGATCGCCACCAGCCGCTCGCGGCCGGAGAGCACGATGCGCGCCATCGCCACCTTGTTGGCCTTGCGCATCGCTTCGAGGATGACGCTGAAGGTCTCCTCGGCGATCGGGCCGTCCGGCGCGAGGTAGTAGGTGCTATCGATGTAGATCGGATCGATGTCGCCGGCGTCGCAGAAGCCGTCGATGTCGACGGTCTTCGAGGACTCGATCTCGATCTCGTCGAGCTCCTCGGCGGTGACGACGACGTACTTGTCCTTCTCGAACTGGTAGCCCTTCACCAGGTCGGCGCGGTCCACCTCGCCGAGCTCAGGATCGTGGTAGCGCTGCTGCACGCGGTTCAGCGTGTCCTTGTGCAGCATGTTGAAGGATATCTTGCCGGCGGTCGACGACGTCGCCGGGTAGAGCTTCACCGGGCACGAGACCAGCGACAGCTTCAGATAACCTTTCCAACTCGCACGCCCGGCCATGACGACACCCCTTATGTTTTCATGCCGATGTTACGCCGCATGGTTTGCGTAATCTTTACAGCGCTCGATCCTAGCTCATCCCACGGGTCTGCGGCCAGGGTCTCGATCCGCTTCACCACGCTAAGACGGTCGAAGGCGTTCCCGCCCGACAGCTTGCGCAGCTCCGACCATTCGATCGGCGTAGCGGCCGGGAAGTTGGGCTTGGCGCGCAGCGAATAGGACGCCGTGGCGCTGGCGCCGCGGGCGTTGCGCAGATAATCGAGGTAGATCCTGCCGCGCCGCTGCGACTTGATCGCGTTGGCGGTGAAAAGCTGCGGCGCGTCGGCGGCCATTGCGCGCGAGACCGCCTCGGCGAAGCCCTTCACCAGCGGCCAGTCCGGCTGGCCGGCCAGCGCCATCACCAGGTGCAGGCCCTTGCCGCCGGTGGTGCGCAGGAACGGCCGCAAGCCCAGCTGCTCCAGCCGCGCCTTCAGCATCTCGGCCCCGTCGCAGACCCTCGCCCACGGCAGCGCCTCGTCCGGGTCCATGTCCATGACCAGCCGGTCCGGATGCTCGGGATCGTCGATGCGGCAGCCCCAGAGGTGGAACTCCACCGCGCCGAACTGGGTGAGCCCGAGGAACCCCTTCGGCTCGGTCACCGTGATGAAGGCGCCGCGGCCCTCCTCGTCGGCGAGGTCGATGGTCTCGACGCCCGGCGGCAGGCCGTGGAAGGCGTGGCGCTGGTAGAACAGGTCCTTGATGTCGCCGGTGGGACACCGGATCACCGTCACCGGGCGCCTCAGCAGCTCCGGCAGCAGCCAGTCGCCGACCCGCGCGTAGTAGATGGCCAGGTCGAGCTTGGTGACGCCGCTGCCGGCGAACATCTCCCGCTCCGGGTTGGTGAGGTGGATCGACGCCAGCTCGCGGTCGCCGATCAGCCGCGGCTTGGTCGCCCGCGCCGGCGGGGCGACCTTGCGCGGCGCGATGCCCATGAATACCGGCGCGCGCGGCGCGTCGCCAGCCGAGCGGCTGCGGTAGCCGATCTGCACGGTCCAGTTCGGCTCGACCCAGCGCGCGCCCGACGTCTTCGGGACAGGCACGACGGGCGCCTTGATCTCGCGCCTGGAGAGCGCCGCGTAGAGCTCGCGAGCCCGCGCGTCGCCGATGCCGGAGCCGACGCGGCAGGCGTAGACCAGCTCGCCGTCGCGCTCCTCCGCCACGATCAGCGAGGAGGCGGCCTTCGGCATGTTGGACATGAAGCCGATCGCCACGAAGTCGGCGATCTCGACCCGCTTGACCTTCACCCAGGTCTGCGAGCGGGTCTGCTGGTATCGCGCGTCGGCCTTCTTGGAGACGATCCCCTCCAGCCCGAGGCGGCTCGCCTGCGCGAACAGCGCGTCGCCCTCTCCCTCGACGTGGTCGCTGAACTGGATGGCGCTGCGCTCGTCGATCAGCGGCCCGACCAGCGCCTCCAGCGCCGCCTTGCGCTCGACCAGCTTCGCCGCCGAGAGATCGAAACCGTCGAGGTAGACGAGGTCGAAGGCGAAGTAGGTGAAGGTGTGGTCGCTCCCCTCCGACAACGCCTGCTCCAGGAGATTGATCGAGGTTGCGCCGCGCGCGTCCTGCACCACCACCTCGCCGTCGAGCACGGCGCTCTTGCAGGGCAGCGCCTCGAACGACCGGGCGAGCTGGCCGTAGCGGTGCGTCCAGTCGTGGCCGTTCCGCGTCACCAGCCGCACCTTGCCGTTGTCGACGAACACCAGCGTGCGGTAGCCGTCGTACTTGATCTCGTGGATCCAGCCGGCGGTGCGGGGGGGCGCATCGGCCTCCGAGGCGAGCTGCGGGCGCCACTTCTGCGGCATGGACGCGGCGATCGCGCCCTCGATCCTCGCGGCGGCCTTCTTGCGTGCGGCCTTGCGCGGTTCGGACTTCGCAGCTTCCGGCGTCGGCTCGTCGACCGGGCGGCCGGTGATCACGCTGTTCGGCTCTTCGACCAGCACGTCGTAGTCGGCGAGCGGCCGCGCCTCGATGTCTCGTTCCTTGATCAACAGCCAGTTGGTCGGATCGTCGGGCAGCCGCACCAGCGTCCAGCCGCCGGCCAGCTTCTCGCCGGCCAGCCGGAACTTCAGCTCGCCGGCCGCTAGCGCTGCCTCCGGATCGTCGGCCAGCGTCACATAGGCGCCGCGATCCCAGACGATCACCGTCCCGGCCCCGTAGTTGCGGTCCGGGATGCGGCCTTCGAAGCTGGCGTATTCGAGCGGGTGGTCCTCCACCAGCTTGGCGAAGCGGCGCACTTTCGGATCGAGGCACGGCCCTTCCGGCACAGCCCAGCTGCGCAGCGCCCCGCCGATCTCCAGGCGCAGGTCGTAGTGCATGCGCCGCGCATGGTGCTTCTGCACGACGAAGATCGGCGCGCCGGACGACGCGGCGCCGCCCTTCGGCTCCGGCGTCTCCGCAAAGCGCCGCTTGGCGCGATAGGTCTCGATGCCACGTGGCATGGCGCCAAGATGGCTGCGGCAAGCCCGATCGTCCATCGGCGCCGCGGCCAAGCCTGCGCTATGGTCGATCCATGGACGCTGAACCGATCAGGATCACGCTGGGGGACGGGTCATCCGTCTCCGGGCTCTGGCAGGCGCCGGCGGGCGCGACGGCGGCGCTGGTGCTTGGACATGGCGCCGGCGCCGGCATGACGCACCGCGCGATGGCGGCCACCGCCGACGGCCTCGCCGAGCGCGGCGTCGCGGTGCTGCGCTACCAGTTCCCGTACATGGAGAAAGGCGGCAAGCGCACCGATCCGCCGGCGGTGGCTGAGGCCACGGTGCGCGCCGCGGCGGCCGAGGCGCGGCGCCTCGGGCCGGCGTTGCCGCTGTTCGCCGGCGGCCGCTCGTTCGGCGGGCGAATGACCTCGCAGGCGCAGGCGGCCCAGCCGCTCGACGGCGTGCGCGGCCTCGTCTTCTTCGCCTTCCCGCTGCACCCGGCCGGCAAGCCGTCCACCGATCGCGCCGCGCATCTCGCCGACGTGAAGGTCCCGATGCTGTTCCTGCAGGGGACCAAGGACACGCTGGCCGAGCTCGACCTGCTGCGGCCGGTCGTCGATGGGCTCGGCGGGCGCGGGTCCCTGAAGCTCTTCGAGCACGCCGACCATTCGTTCCACGTGCCCGCCAAGGCCGGCCGCAAGGACGCCGAGGTGATGGCCGAGCTGCTCGACGCGGCGGCCGCCTGGATGGCCGCTCACTGACCGAAGGAGGTTCTCGATGACCCGCCAGACGCCGCCGGACCTCGTCGCCTTCACGCCCGAGCAGACGGCCGAGCGCGACCGTTTCCTGAAGACCCGCCGCGCCCGCGCCGATGGCTCGCTGGGCGGCCCGTTCGATCCCTGGATGACCAACCCCGAGCTGTTCCACCGCCTCAGCGGCCTCGGCGGCATGCTCTGGGAGCGCACCAGCCTCGACCGCGGCCTGGTCGAGCTCGCCATCTGCGTCACTGGCAAGTTCTGGGAGGCCAACGTCGAGTGGGTCGCCCATGCGCCGCGCGCGGTCGAGTACGGCGTCGCGCAGTCGGTGCTCGACGCGGTGCTGGCCGGCCGCCGGCCCACGAGCGGCCGCCCGGACGACGCGCTCGTTTACGATCTCTGCCAGACCATGCACGAAACGCACGCCCTGCCCCGCCCGCTCTACGATGCGGGCGTCGCGCGGTTCGGCGAGCGCGGCCTCGCCGAGCTGATGGCGGTGATCGGCTACTACACCCTGGTTTCGATGACCCTGAACGCCTTCGAGGTGCAGGTGGGGCCGGGGCAGCAGCCGGTGTTCGAGAGGGGCGACTGAGGGATCGAGGGACACGCGCGAAAGTCGTTGACGCCCGCGACGGCAGGCGCGGACGATGCGGTCCAAACGACCCGAGGGAGACGCGCCATGGCCTACGACCTGGTGATCCGCAACGGCTTGGTGGTCGACGGGACCGGCGGCGCGCCGTTCGAGGCCGATGTCGGCATCGAGGACGGCCGCATCTCGGCGATCGGCAAGGGCCTGGCGCGCGGGACCGAGGAGATCGACGGCAGGGACAAGCTGGTCACGCCCGGCTTCGTCGACATCCACACCCACTACGACGGCCAGGCGGTGTGGTCCGACCGGCTGGCCCCTTCGTCGTCGCACGGCGTCACCACCGCGGTCGGCGGCAACTGCGGCGTCGGCTTCGCGCCCTGCCGCCCCGAGCACCGCGACCTGCTGGTCAGCGTCATGGAAGGCGTCGAGGACATCCCCGAGGTGGTGATGACCGAGGGCCTGACCTGGGACTGGGAGACCTATCCGGAATACCTCGACGTCATCGAGCGGCGCCCGCGCGATATCGACTTTGCCTCGCAGATCCCGCACTCGGCGGTCCGCGTCTACGCGATGGGCGAGCGCGGCGCGAACCGCGAGCCGGCGACGCCCGAGGACCTCGAGCGCATGCAGGCGATCGTGCGCGAAGCGATCGACGCCGGCGCGCTGGGCTTCGCCACCTCGCGCCTGGTGATCCACAAGACCGGCCAGGGCGATCCGATCCCCACCTTCATGGCCGCCGAGACCGAGCTCGAAGCCATGGCGATGGCGCTGAAGGACGCCGGCCGCGGTGTGCTGCAGGCGGTGTTCGGCATCCCCGGCCGCACCTTCGAGGACGAAATCGACCTCTTGGCGCGGCTCGGCAAGATCAGCGGCCGCCCGGCCAGTTTCTCGATGGCGCAGTCCAACCAGTCGCCCGACGCCTGGAAGGGCGCGATGCGGCGCCTGGCCGAAGCGAACGTCGCCGGCCCGCCGATCCGCGCCCAGGTCTACCCGCGCCCGATCGGCATTGTGCTGGGCTGGGACCTCTCGATCAATCCGTTCAGCCTCTGCCCCAGCTACCAGCCGCTGGCCAAGCTGCCGTTCGCCGAGCGCATCGCCGCGCTGCGCGACCCGCAGGTGCGCGCGCGCCTCCTGATGGAGGAGCCGGCCGACGCGCTCATTCCGCTCTCGCGGTTCGGCCGCAGCTACGACTTCATGTGGCCGCTGACCGACCCGCCCAACTACGAGCCGAAGGCGGAGGACTCGATCGCCGCCGTCGCGGCGCGGGGCAACATGTCGCCCGGCGAGATCGCCTACGACCTGCTGCTGGAGAACGAGGGGCGCGGCCTGCTGCTGGTGGCGCTCGCCAACTACGGCGACCGCAGCCTCGATCCGATCCACACGCTGATCACCGACCCCAACGCGGTGCTCGGCCTCGGCGACGGCGGCGCCCACTACGGGATGATCTGCGATTCCAGCTACCCCACCTTCGTGCTGCAGCACTGGACGCGCGAGCGGACTGGCGAGCGGCTCTCGATCGAGCGGGCGATCAAGGCGCTGGCCGCCGATCCGGCGCGGACCGTCGGGCTCATGGACCGCGGCGTGTTGAGCGTGGGCCGCAAGGCGGACGTCAACGTGATCGACCACGACGCGGTGCGCCTGGCGCCGCCCAGCGTGCTCTACGACCTGCCGGCGGGCGGACGCCGCCTGACCCAGACCGCGCGCGGCTACGACGCCATGGTGGTCGCCGGCCAGATCGTCAGCCGCGGCGGCGAGCCCACCGGCGCCCTGCCTGGCCGCCTGGTGCGCGGGCCGCAGGCGGCGCCGGCGTAAAGGATCAATCAGCTCGCCTCGCCAAGCAGCGCTCTTTCTCCCCTTGGGAGAAGGATAGCGCTTTGCGACTGACCCTAGATCGAGCGCAGTCAGGGATGGCCGAGACGACAATCAGCAGTTGCCCGAGGTGCAAACGCTCGCCTTCCCTGGGCGTATCCTGGCCGCGCCGGAACGGACCGGCCAGGGACAGGTGACGCGATGATGAACAAAGTCGTCCTTTCGACATTCGCCGGGGTTGCGGCCGCGGCGCTCCTAGGCACGGTGGCGCAGGCCGAGCCCACCGCAGTGCCGCTGAACGGCGAGGCCACTGTTGGCGGGGTGCAGGTGGGCTGCACCGGCATCGGCCAGAGCCGGCACGATCCGAAGTGGGCCGCCTTCCCGGTGCGCATCGACTTCGCCAAGCCGAACGGCCACTTCCTGGCCGACGTCGAGGTGACGCTCAGCCGCGCTGACGGGACCGAGATGGCCGACGTGAGCTGCCAGGGCCCGCAGGTGCTCTTCAAGCTGCCGGCCGGCAGCTACCGCGTGGAAGGCCGCCTGACCAAGTCGCCGAATGCGAAGCCGCAGACCGCAACGGTCACGGCGGCGACGTCAGGCCAACGGGTAACGACGCTGCGCTTCCGGGACGCCTGAGTTTCGCGACCAGCCGGACTAGCGAGCCCCTTCTCCTCGAGGGAGGGGGTTGGGGGTTGGGACTCGCAGTGATTTGCCGCGCGCCCGGTGCGGTGCGCCGACCGCGGCCGTGCCTGAGACAGCCCCCATCCCCACCCCGCTACTCCGCCGGGCGGGGCGCGCAGCTGCAAGCGACTCAAATCACACAGACGCTCGCGCGCTGGGTGACCCCCAATGCGCCCGCACCTGCTCCAGCACCGGCAGCAGGTGCTCTACGAACGCGTCCGGGCTCTCGGACATCGGGAAGTGGCCGACGCCCGGCATGCCGGTCCAGGTCGAGCCTGGGATCGCACGATGCGCGGCTTGCCCAAGCTCCATCGTGCCGCTGCCGTCGTATTCGCCGTTCAGGATGTGGACGGCGGTGCGCGCGGTGTCGATCCCGCCGGCCTCGGCGGTCAGGTCGTAGTCGGCGAGGTAGTAGTAGAGGTCGCCGCGGAAGGCCGGCGGCCAGCCCGACGCGTAGACCGCGCTGGTCTCCTTGCGGAACGCCGCCGGCGACGTCGGGCTCATCAGCCCGTTCATCAGCCGCGCCTTGTATTCGTTGCTGACCTGCGGATGCCAGAGCGCGTCGAGCTGGCGCAGCTCGCCGGGGATCTTCAGCGCCCCCTCCAGCGAGATCACCGCGGCGAAGAGCTCGCCGTGGTGGCGGGCGAGATCGAGCGCCAAGAGGCCGCCGACCGAGCACCCCATGAACACCGGCCGCTCGAGCCCCAGCGCCGTGGCGAGGCTCACCGGCACGGCGCGCAGGAAGTCCTTGGTCAGCAGGTACTCCTCAGCCCACCACGCAGGCCCCACCGGCGGCAGCGACTTGCCGTGGAACGGCAGGTCGTAGGCGATCAGCCGGAAATGGTCGGTGATCTCGGGGCGCTCGAAGAGATGGCGCCACTGCGCGCCGTGCGCGCCGGCGGTGTGCTGCATCAGCATCGGGATCCCCTGCCCCGCTTCCTCGAAGTAGATGCGATGGTCCTGGCCGGCGATCTCGAGGTGGATGTAGCGGCCGACCGGGCTGTCGAACTCGCCGGCCTCGCGCCGCGCTTGGCGGGCCGGCGCCGCGACAGCGGGCGGCCGCAACAGCTCGATCGCCCGCATCGCGGCCGGATAGTACTGCGCGTAGGCCACCGCCTCGCCGAGGCTGGCCATCCGGCCGGCGCCGATCAGCAGGAAGATATCGTTGGAGAGCCGCGGCGGCGTCGCCGCCAGCAGCTCGGCCCACACCACCTCCGCCGCGGCGAGCGCGATGACGCCGGGCTTGTCGGCCGGCGGCGGCCCAGCCGAGAGCGCGCCGTCCGCCAGGGTCACCCCGATCGCGCCGTCCGGGTCCTCCAGCCGCAGCCCGCCCGTCCAGCGCCGCGCCGCCAGCCCGAACTCGCCGTCGTCCGCGCAGAGCAGCGCCAGGCGCTCGGAGGTGAATGCGTTCCGCCCCAGCATTTCAGCGCCCTTCTGATGTCGGCGAGCGGACCATCACACGC
>Ga0134126_10004854_pt1 | contig 16811 bp, 14 predicted proteins | sample KB31752_FD_96881 | JGI IMG/M metagenome (GOLD analysis project Ga0134126, IMG submission 96881) | Terrestrial soil microbial communities with excess Nitrogen fertilizer from Kellogg Biological Station, Michigan, USA - KB3-175-2 | ecosystem: Environmental > Terrestrial > Soil > Unclassified ...
CAGGTCGGCGGCGGCGGACCGTCTCAGGTCGGTGGCGGCGGACCGCCTCAGGTCGGTGGCGGCAGACCGTCCCAGGCCGGCGGCGGCGGACCGCCTCAGGTCGGTGGCGGCGGACCGCCTCAGGTCGGCGGCGGCGGACCGCCTCAGGTCGGCGGCGGCGGACCGCCTCAGGTCGGCGGCGGCGGAGCCGGCTCTACGTCATCAAATCTGTTGAAAGTCGCAACACAGCGGATTTGCAATATCGTGAATGCCGGAGCGGTTTGGACGGGAGCGCCGGGTCCGTGCTCGCCGACGGGCCCGTCTCACGTTGCGCATCCAGAACCCAAACCGGCTGAGCCAAACACAAAACTAAAACCCGACGGGCAAGCTGCGATCAGCAAGGACAAACATGGCCACAGCAATCGCCCAACACCAAAACATCCTTCGCCTGCCGACAATCGAAATGCGAATGCTGAAACTCGAGGCGGTCGAACAAGCAAGCTTGGTCAGCCGGACACGCCGGAGGTAAAGCAGGAGGAAAAATCGAATCGAAGTCCGGTTTACCGCAGCACAACAATACCTCACGCTTATCCCGAACTAAAATCGTTCACGCCCCTCCAACGTAGCGCCCACCGCGATAATGAAGATGGATTGCTCTGGTCGAGCATCGGCGATTGGTCCACTGCGCTCCTCAGGTTTCAGGTTGCACTGATGGAGGATCCTAATGGCTCATTTTCTTCGGTCATCAAAGAAAATATAAACGCAGCAAAAGCCAGACTGGAAGAAGAAAATAAAAAGCGGACACAGACGATCGCGCCGCCGCTCACGGCGGCAGACCGTCATGATCGAGCCGAACAGCGGCGCAAAAATATTGAGCCGCCATCGCCATCTATTCCGCTTCCCGAATTGTTTCCGGACTCCCGTGAAAACAGCCTGCCAGGCAAATTTGCGCAATTGCGCGGACTAGCTGAATTTCCTCCCAGCGTCGTCGAGGAGGCCTTGATCAAAAAAATCGGCGAGGAAAAGGCCGAATCGCTCGTGCGGATGACGTCGCTGGGTCTTACGCTTGTGCCGGCGGTGTCCGAGGGCAAAGATATCTACGAAGCGGCGACGGGCTACAACGTTCTCACCGGCGAGCCGCTCACTAAGCTGGAACGCGGAATTGCGACTTTCGGTGTTCTCACACTGGGTGCGGGATCAGTCGTGCTAGTTACGAGTGAAGATTTGGCGCGACTGCCCGATGAGATTAAGCTTTTGCGATTCCGCGCCAAGATGTCTCGGCTGGCCGAAGAAGCCGATTATGTAAGGGGCATTCGACGGGTTACCGTACGAGCAGACGCACTTACCCATCTGCCAGACGAAACGCGGCTGATAACAACTGATTTATCCAGGAGTGGGTATCAGATGTTCAGTGAGGCGAGAGCTATGTTGGCAGATTCAAAGACGCTCAGCCCCACTGGCAAAGTGGCCAAATTCGAGGAAATTGTCAAAGCAATTCATGAACAGGATCCTGGCTGGCAGGCCGATCGTGCTCCGGCGAAGAATGCGGTTGGTTTCTTTGTCGGTCAGGCGCGCCCCTGGGGATTTGCGATTGATAGTGAAGGTCATATTTGGCAAACAAAGAATTTTATAAAGGCTGGCTTCTTCGAAAGGGGCGGCAACTATGTGTTGGACTACGACAAGTGGAGGCGAATTGATTGAAAGGCTCCATCGAACACATCACTTGCGCGGGCTTTATTGACGTAACTCGTTTTCGCGATGATTGCGGACCAATCGTTAAGAAGGTCGTCCGGGCGACCTCCTTAAAGAAATTGGCAATCACCCTCGGTCTGGCAGGACTTGTGCTTGGCGCCGTTGCGATGTCGAATGCGACAGCCGAATCCCTGGCCTCAACAAAGGAGCGTAACGACGCAGCTATTCCTGAGGACGCATCAAAGGCTCCGCGCGCCGCGATCGAAGATCTGTCTCGCGCAGTTCTTTTGGATAACCGACAGCAGAACGGAATATGGGCAACCCTTACTGTCAGCACGCAGGGGGTCGCAATAGTTCGCTGGCGAGATGTGCAGCCTCATGCCATTCCGTCGCCAAAGATTTCCGGTGAGATCAATGGTCGGTCCCTGGGCGTGCCAGCGATCGTAAAGTTTAGGGATACAGACCGGCATGGCTTAGTCTTCTTGCTTCTCGATATCAGTGATCCGCGGCGCGAAACGGAAATCATTCAAAATAAGCTGAGCACAATTGAAATGATTGGGCGTCGGAAGCCCGGTCAACCGATGGCTGTTGCCTTTTATTCGGATGAGCTGGAATTGGCCGACGTCGAGGACCGAAATATAGGGACTTTCGCCAACCTATTGGCAGTCAAGCCCCCTAGACCGGCGCAAGTTAAGTTAAATCGCGTTTTGATGCAGGCTATAATACTGGCATCCCAGTATCCTGGGAATCGCAAAGGAATTTTTTTGCTCACTGATGGTTACAGTGACGATGCGTTGGAGCAAAAAGCTTTGATTGACTTGGCGGTACGTTCCGGCGTTAGCATCTATTTCTTGCTGACCTCAGGCGAACGAACGATTGAGCGGCCGCAGCTGGAAGAGATCGCGAAAAATACTGGCGGTTTGATCGTTGATAGTTCTCAACGAGAGGCGTTCCTACAGTCTCCCTATGGCGAATTCGACCGCGGCGGTATCGCACAGTTTCCTTCAGCTAACCGCTATTTTTGGGATTCCAAAACGCAGATACGGACTGTGCTGCATTATAGTGGCGGCGAGCTCGTGCTAGGTGGGCAAGGTCCAATCCCGTCTGCTGATTACACCGAGACGGCAGGTTATTTGTGGAACGAATATCCTCTCTATTTAATCTCTGGATGCGTTGCGATTGTTGTAGTGATTGTGGGGTGCGTATTTTTGTCAAGTTCTAAGCTCACGGTGAAAAAGGAGAAGGCCGAAGCAGAAGTGTCGAAGGTCGGGGACCGATCGGAAGAGAAATTGGGTCGAGAAATAGAGGAGGTCGAAACCATTCCAAGCTGTGAGGAAATGTGGACGATCCTTCGGGAGCAGTTGCGGCCGCGGCTACCGATCGACCACAATTGCTGGACGCCGGCGGAGTTGGCCGCACACGTGACCAATCAATTCAGAGATCCACGAGTGCAACAATTCGTAGAACAGTATTACTATCCCCGTGTCTATGGAAAAGAGCATGGGTCTTTGTCGGACAACGAGGCGCTCACATTGGTTCGTAATATTTAATTAGGTATTATCAAGGCAGGAGTTGAACGCCGGCGACACCGCGTATTCCGAGCTGCTCAATCTTTTCATCTGGACAAAGAAATCCCGGCATGGGCTCCCTTTACGTGCTGATCCGCTGGGGCACCTTCCGGTCCGCCGATCCTGGCGGCGGTGACGCTGATTGCCGCCCTGGTCGGCGTGAAGATCCTGGTGTTTTGAGCGGAGAGGGGTCGCTACGAGGCCGCAGGCGCGATTCGCATAATGACAGATTACGGAACCGGCAGGGGTAGGGCTCGCCGCTGACGTCCGCTTCGCCCCAGAAGTCGGTAGGGCAACCCGAAGCGGCGCTCAGTCCCTGGCTCCGGCGGTGTGATTTCACGTTCGAAGGCGCGCAAAAGCTGAGCTTTGCAGGAGGCGCTATTCGCAGTCCCTGCTGACCAATTGCTTTGACGCTGCGAGCAGCCAGACCGGACGCGTTCGCACCTAGATAAAGCCATTGATATTTGCTAGAGGAAGCCGCCGCGTGTCGGATCCGAACATCCATGCCGCATCGGCCGCGAATCACGTTCAACCTTCGCGTCCCGCCACATTGACCGTGCCGCTATACGCGATACCATCGCGCCACCACCGGGCGTTCGATAAACAGTACTGATCGGGGGCGGAGGATGTCGAGGGAGCGAGAGCGCGTCCCCGAATGGGAGCATTTGATATTCGCGGCGTGTTTGCTCGCCTTCGTGGTCTGGTACATTTGGACGGCCGCGATTGCATCGCCTACGTTCAGTAATCTCATCCTGATAGCACCGGTCGGCGCGGCCGCTGGCGCGCTCCTTCTCTACATCGGCGCGATGGAGATTTTTGGCCGGACAGAGGCAGGAGGTGCCCTATCGGGGCAGGCTGAGACGTCAGGCAGTGCGGCGCATGGCCGCTTCCGATCGGGCTCGCTGGTCACGATCGCGGCACTCATGGGCTTGTTCGGCGCATTCGTCATCGCCATACCGTACATCGGATTTGATGTTGCCACCCTGCTGTTTATCGCCGCGACACTGTGGTTGCTCGGTGAGCGCCGCGTCCTAGTCTTGTCGTCTCTCTCGGTGGGGATTGCGGCAGCTCTCAGCTTCGCGGCGCTGACCTTGCTGACATTTCCGATGCCTATGGCTGTCGCCCGTATCGTATGGGGCAGCCTGTGATCGATTGGCAAGCACTGCAATCGTCCCTGCACCTGCTGGGGAGTTCCTATAGCGCCTGGTTGCTCACCATTCCGGGCATTGCTCTCGGCATGCTGGGTGGCGCCATTCCGGGCGTTTCTTCTGCCCTGATTCTGGCGATCGTTTTGCCGGCGACTCTTTGGATGAGTCTGCTGTCGTCGCTGATTTTCATGACTGCGATCTACACTGGGGCGGCATTTGGCGTCGCCATCCCGGCCATCCTGATGGGCGTGCCCGGTTCACCCGCCGCGGTGGCGACCTCATTCGACGGCTATCCCATGACGCAACGCGGCGAACACAATCTTGCGCTCGGCCTCGCACTCGCGGCATCGACCTTGGGTCATATGGGTGCCTATCTGATCCTTTTCTTTGGCATTGGCGTCATCTCCCACGCGGTCCTCAAACTCGGGCCGCTTGAGATGCTGCTGCTTATGCTGTGGGGCCTGACGCTCATTGCGGCTTTGCGCGGCCGTTACGTATCGCGGAGCCTAGTCTCGGGCTTGATCGGCATTCTGATTGCGACGATTGGGCTCAGTCCGCGCGACGTCATCCGCGGGACCTTCGATCTGCCGGAACTACTCGACGGCGTGCCGGTCGTGCCGGCGATGATCGGATTGTTCGCGGCCAGCGAATTGTTCAACCTCGCGGGTACGAGCTACTTGGTGTCGCAATCCGACCTGCGTACCGTGCGCATTGGCGAGATTGCCCGCGGCATGATCGAAGCGCTGCGTCATCCCATCGTGATTTTGCGCGGTCTTGTCATCGGTGCGACTATCGGAGGTTTGCCTGGCGTTGGCGCTGCGGTGTGCAATCTCGTCTCGTATGCGGAGACCCGGCGTGGCGATAAGCATCCGGAGAGCTTTGGCAAAGGCAATCCCAAAGGTGTGATTGCTGCAGAGGCCGGCAATGCGAGTTCGGAGGCGGGGTCGATGGCGACACTGCTGGCGCTCGGCATTCCCGGTGGGGCTTCATCTGCGGTAATGCTTGCAGCGCTGTCGCTTCACGACGTGACGAGCGGTCCGCAATTCCTTGATTCCTCCAAGGATGTCGTCTACGCGATCATTCTCAACAACTTTGTCCAGGGCGCGATCATGCTGGCTTTAGGGCTTGGCCTGATCGGGCTGATGGCCAACGTCATCCGCATTCCGGTGCGCATTCTCATCCCGGTGATCCTGGTTCTAGCGACGTTCGGATCATACGGGCTTTCCGGCAACATGGCCGGACCGCTGACGATGGTGGTATTCGGTCTGGTTGGCTGGCTGATGCAGAGGCACGATTACTCGGTTCCGGCATGCGTCGTCGGCTTGATCCTGGGAGGCAAGGTCGAAGCAAATCTGCTGCAAACTTATCAGATTAGCGGCGGCTGGCAGCTCAGCTATTTCGCGGGGCGCCCTGTCGCGATGGTGTTGCTACTGCTGCTATTGTTCTCGTTGTTCAGCCGGCCAATTATGCAATGGTCGCGTCGGCGCCGCGCCACATTTGCCGCACTCTCGTCAAAAAAATCCACAGAGTCCGCGTGAGGAATAGTCAATGGCTACAACAAGCGAACCAAATCCCAAGAAGGGGTCTGCTTCCCAGGCCGGCGGAATGCTGGCACGTCGGCCATTCCTGCGCATGCTTGGGGGAGCCGCAGGCATGGCTGCGGTGTCGGCGCGCCCGACGTTTGCGGCGTCATGGCCCGATCAGCCGATCACCATCGTCGTGTCCACCAATGCTGGCGGTGGCTTCGACACCATGGCGCGCAGCCTTGCACCTGCGCTCAGCAAGGAGCTTGGCGTTCCCGTCAATGTGCTCGATAAACCGGGCGGAGCCATGCTGCTCGGCACAAGATATTTTCTCAGCCTCCCGCACGATGGCAATACGCTCTTGGTTTCCGGACCCTCGCCGTATTGGTACTTCGACATCAACAAATTCCACGCCGGATATGATCTCAAGGATTTCACTATCCTGAACGTACAGTGGACGGACAAGACGGGGGTGTTTGTGCCGAAAAGTGGGCGCTTCCAGTCTTTCCGGGCGATCATCGACGAGATCAAAGCGCACCCGGGCACCGTCAGTTGCGGCGTGGTTCGCGATTCCGGAGAGTTTTTCAATTCGGGAATTCTGCTCAAGAGTCTCAATCTGCCGCTCACCGCAATCAGGCTGGTGACGTACGAGGCGAGCGCTCCGCTGCGCACCGCACTTGCCGGCAATCAGCTCGATTTCGGCTTGGTGTCGGCGGAAGCAAGCCTAAGTATGCTGAGCCTTATCAAGCCCGTCGCCGTGTTCAGCGACACTCCGATGGAAGTTCTTCAGAATGCTCCAACTGTCAATGATGTGCTCAAATCGGATGGGATCACGGTTGATTTTGTGCCGAGCTCAATGCGGGCACTGGTCACTTACGCTGATCTGAAGCAAAAATATCCTGACCGCTACACGAAGCTGCACGAGACGTACAAGAGAATCCTGCACGACCCGGAGTATATTGCCAAAGCGAAGAAACAAGCCATCGAGACTGACTGGCTCGGCGAGGAGCAATCGCTGGAGAAGATCAAGGCGGCTTATGCGATCTTCGACAAGTACAAGGTACTGCTAACCGCACAATAGTTGCATTGGTTTGGTGCGGTCCCGGTTTCAACCTTCGAGCCACGGACAGTCGTTGGCGTGACGCTCCTCGAACCGCTTGATGGCGTCGCTGTATTCTTGCGTGTGCGCGATCTCGTCCAGGCCTCGCAGCAGGCGTTTCTTGCTCAAGCGAGCGATGTCAAAGTGATGAAGCGCGCCGTCCGGGCCGGTCACGGTTTGATTGGGAAGATCGACCGTCATCTGCGCGCCGCGTTGCGCGATAAGTTGCCGGAGCAAGAGGTCAACCGTCGCGGCCGGCAGGCGAACCGGCAAAACCCCATTCTTAAGCGAGTTGTTATAAAAAATGTCGCCGAAATTCGGTGCGATGATGGAGCGGATGCCGAAGCCCATCAGGCCGAACACGGCTGTTTCTCGCGAGGATCCGACGCCGAAATTGCGTCCGGCAACCGCGATCACGGCGCGCCGATAGGGTTCCTGATTGAGGATGCAGTCGGGCTTCTCGGAGCCATCGGCGTTGAACCGACGGTCGTGCAGAAGAATTTGCGCAAAGCGAGGTCCACGCGGCACCTTGTTGAAGCGCGTCGGGCAAAGCTGGTTGGTGTCGAGATTCGCCTCGTCGAACGGTACGGCTAGTCCTGACCAGGTCGTAAACGCTTCCATGAAGCCTAGTTCCTTCCGCCGAGTTCGCGCACGTCGACCAGCCGGCCGCGCAGGGCTGCTGCTGCTGCCATCGCCGGGCTCATGAGATGCGTGCGACCGCCTGGGCCCTGCCGGCCCTGGAAGTTCCGGTTCGAGGTCGATCCACACCGCTCGCCGGGCCTGAGCTGATCGCCATTAAGTGCCGTGCATAGGGAGCAGCCGGCATTACGCCATTCGAAGCCGGCCGCGGTGAAAATGCGATCGAGGCCCTCGGCCTCGGCCTGGCGCTTAACGCTTTCGGAGCCCGGAACGACCCAGGCGGGAATAACCGCACGCCCCAGCTTGGCGACCGCGGCTGCGGCGCGAATGTCATCGATGCGGCTATTGGTGCATGAGCCGATGAAGACGCGGTCCATGGCGATTTCGGTCAGTAGCATGCCGGGTTTGAGGTCCATGTAGGTCAGCGCCTTGCCGTATTCAGTGCGCCGCTCGGCGTCAGTCTCCTTGTCTGGATCAGGCACGCGTCCGGTGATCGGTAGCGCCTGTTCAGGATTGGTCCCCCAGGTGACCATCGGGACGACGCCCGCCGCGTCGATGTTTACCTCCTTGCCGAAGACTGCGCCGGAGTCGGACGGCAGCGTCCGCAAGAATTTCAGGGCCTCGTCCCACGCTCGGCCTTTAGGCGCAAACGGCCGGCCGGCATGAAACTGATAGGTGGTGTCGTCCGGTGCAATCATGCCGGCCCGGCCTCCGGCCTCGATCGACATGTTGCAGATCGTCATGCGCTCATTCATCGTCATCCGCGCGATCGTGGAGCCGTCGTATTCAATCGCGTAACCGATCGCGCCGCCGATGCCGATCTCGGCAATCACCGCCAGAATGATGTCCTTGGCGGTGACGCCGAAGCCGAGCGATCCGTCGATCTTGATGCGCAGCGTATTCGGGCGGCGTTGCCAGATTGTCTGTGTCGCCACCACATGGGTGGTCTCGGATGCGCCGATGCCGAACGACAGATTGCCAAAAGCGCCATGCGTCGAGGTGTGCGAATCGGCGCCGACGAGGACGATGCCCGGCTGACTGAGACCAAGCTCTGGGCCAGCGACATGGAGGATGCCCTGGCGTGCATCGCCCCAGCCGAATCTCGAAATTTCGTATTCGTCAGTGTTGCGTATCAGCAATTCGACCATGTTGCGGATTTCAGCATCGGGGATGCTGGCGACGCCCCGTGAGCGGGCCTGCGGATCCGTGGGAATGTAATGGTCGGAAAACGCAAAGACCTTGTCCGGATGCACGACCGAGAGACCGCGCTCGTGCAGGGTATCGAAGGTGTGCCGCGAACCTTCGTGAATGAGGCAGCGGTCGACGTAGAGCAGTGTCTCGTCTTCTTCCTGCGCGACGATGTGACTGTCCCATATCTTGTCGAATAGTGTCTTCATTCTGTATTCCTGATCCGGTTAGCAGTGCTGACGGCACCGTCTAGTCGAGGCAAAATCCCTTCCCGCGGATGAAGCGTCCGTAATCGGTGTGCGTCGGCTCGGCGTATTGCCGAGCCTTGTCCTCCGACCATCCGTAGAGCTGTGCCGCGCCCCACCGCTCGACATTACGTTGGCGTCTGTAAGCCCGCAATGCCGCCCGGCTTCGATCGTAAGCTCCGATTTCGCTGGCGAGGTCGTGAGCGCCATAACTGTCGGCGATTGCCATCGTTTGCAGCGACAGGCGAGGCGTGATCTCCCTAGCTTGCGCCGGCCAGCCGACGCACAGTCCGGCGATCGGAAAAGTACGACTCGGCAGGTGCAACAGTTCGCTTACAGCCTGCGGCTGATCGCGAATGGCACTGATCGGACAAAAGCCCAGTCCAACAGTGGCCGCCGCGCACATGGAGGGAGACATCACAATCGCGCCGTCCACTGCCGAATTGAAAAACTGATCGAGGTGATCGTTCGGAAATGGTCGCCCAGCTTGATTGCCCCTCTGCGAAGCGAGAAGGTCGCCACGCGAGCCGTTTTCTCCAAATGCCAGAAAGAAAATTGTACCAGAGACCTATAATGACGATATTGGGCGCGGGCGCATAGCTGACATTCGCCAGGAGCAGCGCCGCGCGCCCCTTGCAACATATTCCTTTGCTAAGACGAAGAGCGATTTTTGCTGCGCTGCGATGAAGCTCCGCACCACCGTTAGCTCGACTTTGGCCACGAAACTTCATCAAAGCGGGTCCGCAAACTAGCGGGCGCACCGCTCGCGAGGCGCGCGGCCGTCGTGATTGTTGCTCGGATATCTCGGCATCCTATCGGCAGCTTGAGTGGCGCCAATAACGTTCTTTTCCTTGACAGCCATTTCATCTCCTGAGTAACTTTGTGCGGTGTAAAAGTGATAGTGGCGATTGGGGAGGCTGGGCGTAAGGCGGGACCCTCCAGGCGTCAGTAGCGTTCCGCCTCGTCGAAATGATCCGCGTTCATCGGATGCGTCAGTTGACCGTGCTCGACGACCACGGCGACTGAATCGCGGTTTTAATCCCTTCCCAAAAAGCATTGGCGCGAACATGGGGCGCGGCAAACACTGCCGGCCGTGGTCGCAGCGCGAGCCTTTTGGCCAAACCAGGGGAAGGAGACGAAAATGCGTAGCACGAAAGGTAGGCTGTTCCGGTATCTAGCGCCGGCTGGTGCGATTTTCGGCGCAGTGTTCGGCTGGAGTTTGCCCAGTGACGCTGCAGTACGTCAGCTTGTCATCGACTCTACGTCCACTGCCACCTACACCCCGATCGGAGGTATCGCAACATCTTATACGATTTACTCGGGACGGATCTTCGGTGAGCTCAATCCGCACGACCCTCACAACAGTCTCATTACGGACATCAACCTGGCGCCGACTTCAAACGGCAAGGTCGACTACATCGCTAACTTTGAAATTGTCACGCCGAGCAATCCAGCGCAGCGCAATGGCCTCATGATCTACGAGGTGCCGAACCGTGGCGGAAGCGCCATCAGTACGACCTCACTGTTGCCCGGTGTGACGTACGTGGAGAGTGGGTGGCAGGGAGACCTTCTGACGCAATGTACACCGGCACCGGTGCCTCTCTATCCCTGTACCAATTTGAGCTCTGGACCTTATGGCACGCCCCGCACACAGAATGGCACGATAAATACCCAGCCGAACGGTCCCCAAACTGCCTTTGTAATTCAGGTGCCGGTGGCAACCAAGGACGGCAAGCTGCTGAACCCAAATGGCAGCAATACCATCACCGGCGAAGTATACGGCCACATCAAAATAAATACGACGGGAAGCACCGGGCAGCTGGTTATCTTCAGTTCAGCGTGGGTGCCATACCAACCAGCAGGTTACAATCCCTCGAACCCAGCCGCAACACTGAGCACGTCGGGCGCGCAATTCTGGAGTTTAACGTCGCAGACGACTGCGGGCGCAGATGGCCAGAAGACGCAGATTACCAATTGGACCTGGGCCAATTGTCCGAACGGGCCGCCCGGCACTCCGAATCCATACTTTATTTGTTTGGGCAACGGGACTTTTGACCCAAACAAACTCTATGAAATGGTGTACACGGTGCAGAACCCGCTTGTGCTTGGGGTAGGTTTTGCCGCGACGCGAGATTTCATCTCGTTCCTTCGCTACGAGAAGAAGGATAAAGCGGGCACTGCCAACCCGATCGCCGGAACCGTTTCCAAAGCCATAGACATTGGTTCCTCTCAGTCCGGCTCCTTTATCCGCGGCTCAATCTTCTATGGTTTCAACGAGGACGAAACGGGCCACCGCATCATCGTCGACGGAGCTTGGCCCCAGATCGACGGCCGGATGATGTGGGCGAATGAGCGCTGGGCGCAGGAGAACGTCATTCCGAACCTTTACATGGGCGGAGACGAATCTCCTGTGTGGTGGGCGGACTTCCCGAACATGTCTCGTGGCTTGCCACCGAGTGGGATGCTTGATCGTTGCACACAGAGCCGCACATGCCCGGAGATCCTGGAGACTTTCGGTTCGAACGAGTTCTATGACGAAAAGATGGCACCGGATCTGACGGGCTTCTGCGTCATTTGCACGGTCGACATTCCGGTACCAGCAAACGTCCACCGGTACTACTTGCCAGGGACGAGCCATGGCGGAAGCATCACGCCAGCTAGCTTCAACTGGAGCGCTCCCGGTACGTTGTCCCCCTGCAGCGGGTGCACATACCCAGGCAATCCTAATGGAGAAAATTTCACCAACAATGCGTTGCAGGCCGACTTCGTCGATTTGATTATGAAGGGTACGCACATGCCGGCTAGCGCACCCGGCATTACCTATCCGACGCTTCTCGGCAGGCAACTGGTGCCACCGACGCAGGCCGACGAGGGTTTTCCGAACATCCCTAGTTTCCCGTTTGGAGGAAACATGGCATGGCCGCCATTCGTCTATGACTTCGGACCGGGACTGGACTATTCGCAGCAAACGGGGATTCCTACCATTCAGCCGCCGAACATCCAGCAGGTGCTGACTGAATATGTGCCGCGCGTGAATTCGGATGGTAACGAAAACGTCGGCAGTGTTCCCTCGGTATTGTTTCAAGCACCGTTGGGCACTTATGTGGGTTGGAACATCATTCCGTCCGGCACCTTCTATGCAGGCCAGCAAGTGCAACTTTCTGGCGGCTTTTGGCCCTTCCAACAAACGGCGGCAGCCCGCACGGCGGCTCTCGATCCTCGCCCTTCGCTCGAGGAGCGTTATGGGACCCACGCTGGATATGTCTGCGTTGTGACCGCGGTTGCCAACAAGGACGTCAGGAGCGGATTCCTTCTCCCGGCGGACGCAGCCACGCTGATTGCGGACGCTCAGAACTCGAACGTGTTAAAGTCTCCTCCATTCATGCCAACGTCGGACGACGGCCAGACAGAGATGACTCTGTGCGGATCGCCCGACGCACAGCAGTTAACCGCGACTGGCCGAGCACACTAAGCGATCAGTGTCATAACTCGCTTGGGGATGGCGGATCAGTCCAAATCTGACCCGCTACCCTAAGTCGCGCACCGATGGTAAGGGCGGCCGCCTCGAAAATGCAAATGAGGGCAGAGGGGAAATGCCGATGACATGCATGTTCCAAAGCCCCGGCAAGGCGATGCGGCGCCGCGACGGCGAAGCGGCTTCACTCTCGTCGAAATCCTCGTGGTCATCACGATCATCGGCCTGATCATGGCGATCGTCGGACCGCATGTGCTCAATTATCTCGGTGAGTCCAAGATCAAGGCGGCAAGAATTCAGATCGAGAGCCTCGGCAGCGCGCTCGATCTCTATTACGTCGACATGGGCCGCTACCCGAATTCGAACGACGGCCTGGCTGCGCTGGTGCAACAGCGGGCAATGACCGAGGAATGGAACGGGGCGGTATCTCAAAGGAGGAGTCGTTCCAAATGACCCGTGGGAACACGCGTATCTGTATCGGTCCCCAGTCGAGCACGCGCTGTACGAGATTGTGTCTCGCCGATGGCCCGGGCGGCTCCAGGACCGCAGCCGACATTTCCAGCCTGCAGACTTCCGTTGCGCGTCATTAAGCGCGGCACCGAGCAGGACGGCTACGTCCTGCTCCAACATCGTTTCGTTCAAGAGCAACCAGATCAGCGGCAATGCGACGGCATCCCGCTCGCGGCTCTCCCTGGAGATCTGCAATCATGGCTGGCGCGAAACCGCACCCGTCCAGTATGCCGGAGCGTCAAGATCCCGGTTCTAGCTGTGACGGCAGCGATTGGCACATTGCTGCCGATTCTTGTGTCCGCTCTCGCGGCAGCTATTGGGGTAGAAGCGGACGTGGTGTGGGCACGGTAAAATCGACGCGAATGACCCTGGCTGTGTGAAAACGCGGTGCTTCATGTGATTCTCGCGGCAGTGATTCGATTGCTGCCATGGGGGAATTGGATGAGGCGCTTCGTCGAAGGGGTCGATCGCGTGCAAGCGACGCTATTTCCGGAATGCCTGCAAGATTGGATCGACCAGGACAATCCGGTTCAGGCGATCGATTCCTTCGTTGACAATCTCGACCTCTCCGGACTGGGGTTCGATGGGGTTGCTCCCGAGGCGACCGGTCGGCCGTCGTATCATCCATCGGGATTGCTGAAGCTTTACATTTACGGCTATCTCAATCGCGTGCAGTCGAGCCGGCGGCTTGAGCGCGAGGCGGCGCGTAACGTTGAAGTGATGTGGCTGACGTGCCGGCTCACTCCCGTTCACAAGACGATTGCCGACTTCCGCAAGGACAATAGTGCAGCGATCAAGCGGGTTTGCGCGCAATTTATTGAATTATGCCGGCAGATGGGCCTGCTCACGATATCGAGTGTTGCGATTGATGGCAGCAAGTTCAAAGCCGTCAATAACCGCGACAAGAACTTCACGCGTAACAAGGTGGAGCGGCGCCGCGCGCAGTTGGAGGAGAGCGTGGCCCGCTATCTTGCGCAGCTCGACACGGCCGACCGGCAGGAGCCATCCGAGGAGCTGGCGGCAAAAACGGAGCATTTGAAGGAGAAGCTGACCAAGCTGGAAAGCGAGATGCAACGGCTGGCGGCGATTGAGAAGCTGATGCTGGCATCGCCCGATCAGCAGATCTCGCTGACTGATCCGGACAGCCGCTCGATGGCGACCAGCGGCCGCGGCTCCGGCGTGGTCGGCTACAACGTGCAGGTTGCGGTGGAAACCGAACATCACCTGATCATTGCCCATGAGGTGACGAACAGCGGCTCGGATCGGGCACAACTTGCGAACATTGCCTCGCAAGCGAAGGAGGTCCTTGGCGTCGACAAACTCGAAGCCGTTGCTGATCGGGGCTATTACAGCGGCGAGGAAATCCTTGCCTGCGACAAGGCAGGGATTGCGGTGACGCTTCCCGATGAAACCGGGTTGGATGACGTTGCAACGGATTCTCCAGTCGGCGTACACATACGCGGCGGACCGCGACAGCCCCTCAAGTGCCCACTTAGATGACGAGTAACCGGTGCTGAAGTTGCCGGTAATGCCTGCGACTGACCCGATATTGACGATCGAGCCGCCTCCGGATTCTTTCATCAGCGGAGCGCAGGTCTGAATGCCCCTCAGCGTTCCAGTGACATTGATCTCGAAGATCTTATTCCATTCGTCGATATCGACATTGGGGAGCCGCACGAGGGCGTTGCTTCCGACGATGTTCATGAGAGTATGCAGCGCACCTGCTTGCTCTTTGACATGGATAATGGCGGCGTCCCACTGATCCTGTTTGGCCACATCGAGTTCTACAAAGTGAGCCTTGCCGCCCGCCTCATTGATCTCAGCGGCCACTGCGTCGCCACGCTCTTTGTTGCGGCCGGCGATGAACACGGTCGCGCCCTCTTTCGCAAACAGCCGGGCAGATGCGCGCCCCATGCCGCCGTAACCGCCGGTGATCAACGCCACCTTGCTTTCGAGCCTCATGACGCACCCTCCTGACTTCGGTTTTCCTCCAGCCGGAACTCGGTCTGCTGGCCATAAGGACACCTCCGCGGCCTACCATGTTGTCAAGAACGACGGCTCGATGCGAGGGTATTGGCATGGCGGCTAGCGCCCTCGTCGCGGCGCCTACTCGATAATGCGCGCTTCCATGGAAGTGGAGCGGCGACCGTTCATGGCCGGCTTCTCGACCACAGCACTGGAAAGCAAACCTGTATCCGATGCCCGCAACCGAAGTCGCCCTGCTTCCGTCTTGGAAATCCGAAGCGTGCCCGCGACCTGCCGAACCGTTAGTCCTTGCTCGTACAGTTCGGTCGCTTGCTTCAAGATCGAAGGCCTCCGGTTATGCGCTGACCAACTGATGCCCTCTCCCGCATCGGTCACCACGGACTCGGTCTGATTGGGATTACGGATCGCTCGGCCTGCCATTCGCGGGTTCGTAATACTGCTTTACCTCGTTGTGGTTTCTCAAGGGCTCAGGGCGATAAACAGCCGTCACGTCATATTGCAGCACCGGCCCGGCGTTGAACCGTTTAAGCACCGAAGGATGCAGAGGCGCATCACGCGGGATCAGTCTAAGGCCTTCTTCCCAACCGATCGATTTTTGAGGAAGGAAGCATAGGAGTAGGCGCAGCACCCACTTCGGCAACCCTGCAATGGCGGACTTGCGTTCATCGTGCTGTGGTCCATCGAAGGATGGCCAGAGCTTCAAATAGAATCGGTCGACAAGGATAGGATCGGGCAGTCTCGTCGCCTGTTCGATCATCCAGCTAAGAGTAATGTCGGACAGGCGTGATTCATTCTCCGCAAAGCTGCCGCCGATGTCGGAGTGATTGCCTGCGAACCAGATTTGTTGAAGCCAATCTGGACCGGGCTGATTGGGATCAATGTGCTTCTGGCCGTGATCAGTCCAGGGCACCCGCGCAAAATCTGCTCGATTTTCGTCAATGGAAATCGCGTGGCGTGCAAAGCTGACATCCGGGTCTAGGTCAGTATCGTAAAACTTCATCCGCCACCCGGTTAGATGAAGCGTCTTGTACCATGGACGTGAGAGACCAAAAGCGCATTTCAGGTGAGTGGCCAAATAGGCCACAACACCGCCAACGCTGATTGCGATAAGCAAATCGACGAAAATATGCCAAGCCAGCGGGGCGGGAATGAGCGCGGCAAACCAAGGGATAAGTAGCAAACCTTTGAGCGCCCAGGCGAACAACGCTATGGCGACCAATCCAATTACCCCCAGAGCAAATAGTCGTGACCAACCTGCGCCCAAAGCGGCGACCGTATCCCACACGCCGATAAGATAAGGGACAGCATTGGCCTTTGTGCTGTCTATATGCCCTGAGGCGTAGCTGGCTCGATAGTGCGCTGCAAGCTCAAGTCGATCCTGTCGGTATGGGTCACCCTTTATGGAAGCGCCGAATTGGTAGACCTGCTTGACGGCCTCCTTGGCTATCGCTTCGGCGGAGGTCAAATCGCGTTTGAGGGACGCCCCATTCTTCATCTGTGTGGGGACGCCACACAGCTTCAGCACGCCACCCAGACACCGTACAGTGTACGCGCCCCGGCTAAAACCAAACAAATAAATCCGGTCTCCCGGCTGCCATAGCTGGATGATGGCAGCGTAGCAGTCAATGATGTTCCAAGTAATACCGAGACCCAGCCCTTCTGCAAGCAAGTCATGAACGCGCCGAGCTAGGCCGCGAAGCCTTTTGTCGCCAGGGTCTGCCTTAGAGCCGAGCCCGGCATCATAGAACGCAAGCTGCTC
>Ga0134126_10004855_pt1 | contig 16807 bp, 12 predicted proteins | sample KB31752_FD_96881 | JGI IMG/M metagenome (GOLD analysis project Ga0134126, IMG submission 96881) | Terrestrial soil microbial communities with excess Nitrogen fertilizer from Kellogg Biological Station, Michigan, USA - KB3-175-2 | ecosystem: Environmental > Terrestrial > Soil > Unclassified ...
AAGATCAAACAGGCGACGCTGATCAGGAAACCCGTCCACCATAGTCGGCTGGGCGGCGCTTCGACGGGTCGGATGATATCTTCCGTCACCTGGTGGTAATCCTTGGTTCCATCTACCAGCGGGGCTCTTGTCTGTGATTCATATCGTAATGATGACATAGTCTATTGAGCTTTTTGCTAATACTTTTGAATTAGATTTTCTTACGACTGTTTTTCTATCCTCGTCTCTTCCTCCGGTCCCTCGGCGCCGAATGCAGCCTCCGAATGACGCACCTTGGCCAGGTAGCTGATGTTGGGCAGGGTATGGAGCTCTTCGATCACATGGTACAGTCGTTTGGAATTGCCCTTGCGGGTCGTGCTGAGACGGCTGGTCCGGTCATTGGCATTGCCGAATACGATGGCTTCGGTCGGACAGGCCTGCTGGCAGGCGGTCTGAACGTCGACCATGTCCTCGAGAGTACGGTTCTCCTTTTTGGCCTTCAGCTTACCATCCTGCAAACGTTGTACGCAGAAGGAGCATTTTTCCATGACGCCGCGGCCGCGGGTAACCACATCCGGGTTCAGCACCATACGGGTCAGCTCGTCATTCATCTGAAAAACTGCGGGGTCGAGTACGCCCACCACCTTTTGGTCCTGGTTGTTGGGGAAGCTGTCAGAGCCATTATAGTCGGCCCAGTTGAAACGTCTCACTTTATACGGACAGTTGTTCTCACAATAACGGGTGCCGATACAACGGTTATAAGCCATTTGATTCAGTCCTTCGGAGCTATGGTTGGTAGCATTGACGGGGCAAACGTTCTCGCATGGAGCGTTGTCGCAATGCTGACAAAGCATCGGCTGGAATACCACCTGGACCTCTTCCGGGTTGTCGAATTTGCTTCCCGGAGGCATCGAATAATATCGGTCGATCCTGATCCAGTGCATGTCGTGGAAACGCAAGACCTCATTTTTGCCGACCACGGACACGTTGTTCTCAGCATGACAAGCCACTACGCAAGCCGCGCAGCCTATACAAGAGTTGAGGTCGATGGACATACCCCAGTGTATGCCGGGTTTATCATAGACGTCGTAAAGCGTTCCCTGCTCTTCGAAATGCTCGATACCGCCGAAAGGTTTCAATTCTTCCTCGCGCTGATCGACCACATATTGAGGGTCCTGTTTGAATTTGTCGAGCGTGATATCCTTCACTACCTCCACGCGGCCTTCATAGGTGCCATGAGTCTGCATCTGCGCCAGCTTGAAGGTTTCGTTCGTCTTGTCGAAATCGGCGCCGGCAGTATACCAGTCTACGGTCGTACCATTGAAAGCCCGCATCGGGAAGGCATTGAAGCCTACGCCGGCGGCTGCCTTTCCGATATTATGCACCGTATCGTCGGGATTGGCGCTTTTGCGGCCGAAACCGACGGCTATCCCAAGGACCTCGTTATGGGTGCCAGGGATGATGATCGCGGGGATATTCATCGGTTCCCTTCCGCCAAGCTTAAGCGTGATGATCTGTTTGTCCATATATACCTCGTACTGGTCGGCTTGACGGCGATCCGATACGTCGATATTGAACTTGTCTTTAGCCAGCTTGGGAGAGAGGATGGCGTAGTTGTCCCAGGAGATCCGGGTGACGGGATCGGGCAGTTCGAGCAGCCATGGGTTGTTGGCTTGTGCGCCGACTCCCATAGCGATGCTTTGATAGAAAACGATTTCCAGCGGTCCCGCCGCCTTGATCGCCGCGATGGCAGTGGCCGCATCCGCAACCTTGGCGTTGGAGTAGGCGCCTCCGCCGGCGGCAGCGGCCGTAGCCGGCTCGACCACCCCGTCCTGTAGCGCTTTTTCGTAGGCTTCGATGCTTCCGAGTTTTCCGACCCAATATTGTTTGAAGTAGGCTTCGTAAGTGGTGTTGTTGCCGGTCCATTTCAGCAGCGAATCTTCAAAGGGCCGCGTTTTGAATAACGGGGCGATCGTCGGCTGCAGGAAGGAATAAAATCCAGGTTTTGCTTCGGTGTCTCCCCAGCTTTCGAGGAAATGCGGAGCGGGCAGGACCAGCTTACACAGTTCGGTCGTTTCGTCGAGACGGTCGTTGAAGGAGATGGAAGACTTCACCTTCTTCAGGCCATTCTTGAATTTCTCGGCGTCATAATAATCATACGCGGGATTGACGCCATAGATCAGCAGGGCGCCGACTTTTCCGTCATTCAGATCGGCGATCAGGCTATTCATATCGCCGTCGATGCCCTGACGCGTCTGCAGGGGAGACGACCAGTCGACGGTCGACCCGGAAGCGCCGATGGCCTCGTTGATGGCATTGACGATGGTCTGGACATGGACGTCATTGCTACCGCTGATGACCAAGCCTTTGCCTTTATTGTCCTGGAGGTCCCTGGCGGCCCGTTTGATACCGGCTTTCACATTGTCGGGCAGGGCGGGGGCTGTAACGGAACCTCCCAGCTCGGCCAGCAGGGCCAGTGCGACGGCGCCCGATTGGCTGGGTTTATGCGTATACCGTTCGTCTGCGCTGCCTCCTGTCATGGAGAGCAGGCTTTCGAACTGGTAATGTTTGCTCATCGACGGATTGCTCTCGTCAATCTTGCGGCCTTTCGAATAGTGGCGGGCGAACTCCACGGGGCTGAGCCAGGTGCCTAGAAAATCAGCGCCCAGGCTGACGATCACCTCCGCTTTATCAAAGCGATAGGAAGGGATCATCCTTTTCCCATAGCTGGCTTCCGCTGCGAGGAGGACACCGCTATAAGAATCGGCGTCATATTGCACGTGGCGGCTGCTGGGATATTTGGCGAGGAAATCGGTGACGATCTGTTTGGTGGTGGGCGAGGTCATCGTGCCGGTCAGCAGGACGATCGGACCGCCCGCGGATTCCAGGGCATCGGCCGCGATTTTATCGAAAGCCTCGAACGTACTTACCTCCTGCGCCTTTCCACTCACGATCTGGACGGGGTAGCGCAGCCGCGCCATATCATAGAGGTCGAGGACCGACGCCTGGACGCGGGCCGAGGTGCCACCAATAGTGCGCGACGACAGCGTATTGCCTTCCAGCTTGATCGGGCGACCGTCGCGGACCTTGGCCACGAGGGGAATAACATCCCCGCCGAGGGTATAAGTGGTCGCGTAGTAGTCGGCGACGCCGGGGATCATGTTCTCCGGTTTGTTGAGATAAGGCACTACATGCCGTACAGGCATCTCGCAGCTCGCGGCAAGCGTTGCGGCAGCCGTGCTGAAGCCGAGATATTTCAAAAAATCCCTGCGGGGGTGCTTGGCATCGAACAGGCCCTTTCCATCCAGGCCTTCGAGGGGAAGGCTTTCCTTAAACTCTTCTTCGCTTGATTTCTGAAACGCTTCACTTTCATTGCGCTCTCCGAAACTTTGCCAATATTTTTTGTCGCTCATATTGTAGAGAAATTAAACTTTTATGTGATCCGCGCTAGCGGAGGGAGGGATTAGATTAATAGTGACATTTCTGGCATTCGGTACCACCGATGTTCTCGACGGTGACGGAATCCATTTGGCCAGTCTTCAGGTCCTTGTGAAACCTTTCGTAAATGTTGTAAAACTTGTTCCCGTTGCCGCTGCTGTCGGAGAAATTGACCTTGGTGGTACGATGGCAATTAATGCACCATCCCATACTGAGGGGGGCGAATTGTTTCACCTCGTCCATTTCCTGGATCGGCCCGTGGCAGGTCTGGCATTGCACTTGTCCGGCCTTGGTATGCTGTGCGTGGCTGAAGAATACGTGGTCGGGAAGGTTATGGATCTTGATCCATTCTACCGGTTTGGCGTTCTCGGTATTATACTTTTGGGTCTTGGGATCGTACCCGGTGTAGGAGTATAGTTTCTGTATCTCCTGGGTACCGTCCACTTCGGTGCCGTCCTCGCGATACAGCTTAGGGCCGTGGCTATAGTCATTGATCGCGGCGTGACAGTTCATACACACGTTCAGCGGCGGTACCGTAGCGTGTTTGCTGTCCATCGGATTGCTATGGCAATAAAGACAGCTGATCTGGTTGATCCCGGCGTGAACGCGGTGCGAATAGAAGATCGGTTGTATCGGCTGATAGCCTTGCTGGCGACCCAGTCCGATGGCGCCCTGGACGACCCAGTATCCGCCGAGGACGAAGAGGATCAGCACGGCGCCTGCGATATATACTTTATTACGATAGAAGGGGATAGGCTCGGAGGAAGGAGTGCCCTCTTTGTCGTCGGCCATCTTTCTGAGGCTGCTGTTCACCTGTAACAGCACCATCATGATCACGGCGAGGATGAGGGTCAGGATACCATATAATAGGGTGCTGTCGCCTTCGGGAGCCTGCGCGGTCGGAGCGCCCGGCTCGGGAGTGGCGGACGGCGGTTTGGCCGTTTCCACATAGTTAAGGATGGCGTCGATCTCATTGTCTTTGAGATCGGGGAACAGGCTCATGTTCGTCTTACTGTACTCGGTGTACAGGTTATTGAAATACTTGTTCCCTGAAGCAAGCACCTTCTGGTTGTTGTGGATCCAGTCGTGAAGGAGCTTTTTATCCGTCACCCGTTCGGTTACACCATGTAATGCAGGACCCGTAATCACCTTGAAAGGGTTATGACAGGAAGCACAATTTGCCTGAAACAAAGCCTTACCATCCTGCGCAAAAGTTGTATTAGCTAGTAGGACCAGAGCGAGGGGGAGGATACTGAATATTAGCTTTTTAACTGTCGATCTATGAGTGATCATATATACAATATGTTGTATAGATGTGGAAAAATCTCCTTAACAGGTTGCAAAAATAAGTCAGGATTTTAACAATCTATCAACATGGGAAAATTTTTTTTTCCCTTGCTGGGCGTGGGTTTCAACGAATTACGACAAATCGCGCTGACGCTCTGTCATAGGATTGTCAGCAAGAAATGCGCCCTTAAAGCATGGAAAATCCGACACGTATATAGGATTACAACCGTAGTTTTGACATATGAAACAGCTGGCCATTTTCGCTTCGGGAACGGGGTCCAATGCGGCAAGGATCATCGATTATTTTCGTCATCATAGGGAGATCAAAGTGGGTTTGATCGTTTGTAATAAACCGGGGGCGGGGGTATTGAACGTCGCCGAACGGGAGGGTTTGCCTGTGCTGCTGATCGAAAAAGAGCGCTTTTTCAGGGGAGACGGTTATGTGGAGGATTTGCGGCGACGGGAAATTGGTCTGATCGTTCTGGCAGGATTCTTATGGAAGATCCCCTTGACGCTGGTCCGGGCCTATCCGGGAAAGATCGTGAATATCCATCCGGCATTGCTCCCGAAATATGGAGGGAAAGGGATGTATGGCAGGTTCGTCCACGAGGCCGTGCTGGCCGCCTCGGAGAAGGAGACGGGTATAACCATTCATTACGTCGACGAGCTATATGATCACGGAGCTCCTATCTTTCAGGCGAAGATCGTCGTGGAACCGGGCGATACCCCGGATACGCTCGCAAAAAAAATTCATTTACTGGAATATGAGCATTTCCCCAGGATCATCGAGGAGGTGTTGCATCTGCAAAATCATCGTTAAAAATCTATCGCTCCCGGCCGTTATGTCCGGTTTTGGTAGTAATATCACGACAAATAAGCACTGATTGACCTGTTCTACCCATAAGTTCTTACTGCCGGTGTTTTCCCTTTTCTCTCTCCTTCTATGCGGCGGGGTCAGGGGGCAGCAGGTCACAATCCACGGCACTGTATATAATATGTATAGGACCAGGCCGCTGGAGGCGGTGAGCGTCATGAGCACCGGCGGGAGGGGTACCACCACGGATTCAAGTGGTAATTATTATATCACGGTGACGACGAAGGATTCCATCTGGTTCTCCTACCTGGGCCGGACGACGGTAAAGTTCCCGGTGGGAAGCATCAATTATTTTTCCGGCTTTGATATCGCGTTGCACGTGGACCCCACCGAATTGAAAGAGGTCAGGGTCATGCCGCGGGACTACAAGGCCGATTCGATGCAGAACCGGGAGGATTATGCCAGGATCTTCAATTATCATAAACCGGGTTTCAAACTGACCGACGGCAGCGGAGGGCTCGGCGCGGGTGTTGATTTAAATAGCCTGATCGAGATGCTCGACCGTAGTAAGATCCATCGGACGCTGGCGTTCCAGCAACGGCTGGTGGAGGAGGAACATGACAAGTATGTAGACCACCGGTTCAACCGGTCGATCATCCTCAGGATCACCCGTCTCCGGGGGGATGAGCTGGATAGTTTTATGGTAAGGTATCGGCCGTCGTATGAGTTTTGCGTACGGGCCACCGATTACGATCTGTTCGATTATATAAAACTCGCCTTCCAGGAATATCAGAAGGATCGTAAGGACCGTCCCTGACGCGGCGCGTGCGGCGCCGCGCCGCACGCTAATCCTCCAACCGCCCGTATTTCCCCTGGCTGAACTCGCTCATGGCTTCCGCGAGCTGCTCATGTGTATTCATGAGGAATGGGCCGTAGGCGGCAATCGGCTCGTTGATGGGCTCTCCGCTCAGAAGAAGCAGGATGGCGTCCTCTTCCGCCCCGATGGTGATAGTTTCCCCGCCATTGAGGAACAGCGCGAAATGGTCGACAGACAGCTGGTCCGACCCATTGATCAGTGTATTCCCTTCGATGGCCAGCAGACCGGTGTTATAGTCGGCCGGCAGATCAAAACTGAAGTTGGCGCCCGCCCGGAGCCGGATGTTGTAAACTTCCATCGGGGTGAAGGTGGATGCAGGTCCTTTCGCGCCCCTGAAATCTCCCGCGATGACCTCAACGGTACCGATGCCCGTGTCCGCGCCCTCATGTCCCGGTATTGCATACCTGCCCAGGCTGTCATGCGTGATCGATTGATATTTCGGAGGGGTGAGCTTGTCTTTTGCCGGCAGGTTGACCCATAGCTGCACCATTTGGAACGGTCCGCCGGTCTTGCTGTACCCCTGCTCATGATATTCTTTATGGAGCAGACCCGAACCCGCCGTCATCCACTGAATGTCGCCCTCTCGGATCACTCCCTTTCCGCCCGCGCTATCCTCATGCGCGACGCTACCATGGTAAGAGATCGTCACGGTCTCGAAACCCTTATGGGGATGTGCGCCTACTCCTCTTGGCGACTCCGAAGGGGAGAAGTCCATCTTCGCCACATAGTCGAGCAGGAAAAATGGGCTCATCCGCCTTTTGTCCATATTATAACCGCCGGGAAAGAAATTGTGTACTCTGAATCCGTTGCCCACCATGTGGGGCGGCGGCGGGGTCAGCACCTGTTGTACTCTTTTTACTGCCATAGTGAGGGTATAACAACCCGACCCGGCTGAAGGTTGACTTGGGTGCGCCCCGACCCGGCACAAGGTTCTGTGGTATATTTGGCAAAAAAAATCATGGATCAACAGACGCTAGGTATCGGCACCCGCCTGCAACATACCCAATTCGGGCCCGGCGTGATCGTGGGGGTAAAATATGCCGTTTATATCATCTCTTTCATCCATCATGGTCTAAAGGAGATAAATAAGGACGACGCACATCTCGACGAGATCATTCCCGAGAATGCCAGTGTCGATATCGGGACGCAATCGGAGGGGGAGCAGTCATTGTTGGGCATCCTGCGCATGTGGGGCGGACTCAGCGAAGTCGTGCCCCTGGGTGATAAATGGAAAGGCGGGACCATGATCCTGCAGGCGGGCGACAAATCGATAAAACCCAAGGAAGTGCCGATCGATGTATTCTTTCATAAGATCGTCATGGCGCGCGACCGGCTACGCGTGTTGGAGCAACAGCTGAATGCGCATAAGGGTCTCAGTGATGAAGAGAAAGTGAATCTGCAGCAATATATCACGCGGATCTATGGGTCGTTCACGACGTTCAACGTGCTATTCAAAAATAAAGAACAGTGGTTCGTGGGCGAAGGTGAGAAGTAGGTGAGAAGTAAAAGCCTACCAATAAAAAAACCTCCCTTTGAGGGGGGAGGTCGCCCTAATCAGTTCCATAACCATTAAACCTTATCCTATTTGTTACTAAAGTTACGGCTACTTTTACTAATTTTCCAAGTTTTGTGGAAGAAAGGTGCAAAACTTCGAATCCATGGTCCTCCTTAGTATTGCATTAATTTTTGCACGTATTCATCCAGACGGCTTACGGCAAGGAAATTTTGTTCCAGCGTGACGTTGAACGGCACCGGTGTATCCAGCGAAGCGCATCTCATGACTGGCGCATCCAGCCTCTCGAAGCAGTTTTCCGAAATCCATGCCGCTATTTCTGCACCGATCCCCCCGGTAAGGGTGTCTTCATGCAGCACAAGGACCCTTCCTGTCTGAAGAACTGCAAGCCGGATGGCGTCATAGTCGAGAGGAAGCAGGGTCCGTAAATCCAGAATATAAATAGAATACTCCGGATGTGCGGCCGCGTAATCCTGAGCCCAGTGAACACCGGCTCCATATGTAATGATGGAAATATCCTCACCATCCTGTACTGTCCTGCCTTTTCCGATCCCGATGGAATAATAGTCCTCCGGAACGGGTCCGCTGATGCTTCGATAGAGAGCCTTATGTTCGAAGAAGAGTACCGGGTTAGGATCTTCGATCGCGGCGATCAGCAATCCTTTTGCATCGAAGGGAGTGGACGGATAGACGATCTTCAGCCCCGGCGTATGGAAAAACCACGCCTCGTTGCTTTGAGAATGAAAAGGACCGGCTCCGACCCCGGCTCCGGTAGGCATCCGGATGACGACATCGGCGTTCTGTCCCCAACGGTAATTTATCTTTGCCAGATTGTTCACTACCTGGTTGAAGCCGGCCGTGACGAAATCGGCGAACTGCATTTCCATGACGCTTTTGAAACCCTCCAGGCTCAGCCCCAATGTGCAGCCCACAATGGCGCTTTCGCACAACGGCGTATTCCGGACCCTGCCCTTACCATACTTATCCATCAACCCGTCGGTGACCTTGAAGGCGCCCCCATATTCGGCGATGTCCTGTCCCATCAGGACAAGGTTATCGTGTTCGCGCATCGACTGGTCCAGACCTTCGCGGATGGCCTCGATCATCTTCCGTTGAGGGCCGCCATTCCCTCCGTCCTCCTCTATCGGACGTACGGCGGTGACAGAGGGCGGCGCATAGACGTCGTCCAATTCCTGTTCGCTATCGGCAAAAATGTGGATAGGACCCGATGCTTCGCTCAGTTCGGCATCGATGTATCCGCGGATCTCATCACGTATCGACTGCGCCATGGTATCGTCCAGTATGCCCTGTTCACGCAGCCAGCTCTCATATTTCATTACCGGATCCTTTTTGGCCCAGTCTTCGAGCAGCTGTGGCGGGACATATTTGATGCCGCTGGCCTCTTCGTGTCCGCGCATCCGGAAGGTAATGCACTCCACGAGATAGGGACGTTGGTATTTGATGCAGTAATCCCGAATGCCCTGGATCGTATCGTAGACGGTGAGGATATTGTTCCCGTCGATACGCACTCCTTCCATCCCATAGCCCTCCGCCTTATAGACCAGGCTTTCGCAGCGATATTGTTCGCCGACAGGCGTACTCAGCCCGTATCCATTGTTCTCGATGAGAAATATGACCGGCAGATCCCATACGGACGCCACGTTCAGAGCTTCGTGGAAATCGCCTTCGCTGGTTCCTCCGTCGCCGGAGAATACGAGGGTCGCCGCCTTTTGATTACGTAATTTATACGCCAGGGCTACTCCGTCTGCCACACCAAGCTGCGGTCCAAGATGCGAGATCATACCGCAGATCGCATGCTCGCGGCTGCCGAAATGAAAGCTCCGCTCCCTTCCCTTACTGTAACCGTCCTCACTGCCCTGCCACTGCAGGAAGAGCTTTGATAACGGCATCCCCCGGCCGGTGAATACGCCGAGGTTACGGTGCAGCGGCAGGATCCATTCTTCCGGCGCCATGGCCAGGGTCGCACCTATCGCGATCGCTTCCTGCCCGATGCCGCTGAACCACTTGCTGATCTTGCCCTGTCTCAATAGGACCAGCATTTTCTCTTCGATCATCCGGGGCAGCAAAATACTTTTGTAGAGACGGATCAGTTCTTCGTTGCTACGGTTTTTACTTTCAAAATACATACGGGCTTGTTATGGCGCGGACCTATGCTCCGCGTTTCTTATTTCAATATCTCCTGGTATCCTCTTCCCTGTTCCTGTCCCTTTTGGTCAACAACGAGGTCAGCAGCGACAGCAGCAGGCTGAACAGCAGTGCCCACCAGAAACTGTCGACCACGAACCCACGCACGAAATCGCTGGCCAGCAGCACGATCAGCGCATTGATGATAAAAAGGAAGAAACCTAAAGTAACGATAGTGATCGGTAAAGTAAGGATGATAAGGATGGGTTTCAACAGAATGTTCAGCAACGCAAGCACCAATGACAACATGATCGCCGTCCAGAAAGTATCGATATGAATGCCCGGCAAAACGGAAGACAGCGCAAAAGCTACCACCGCCGTAATGATGACGCGGAGCAGAAAATTCATGTGATTCTTTTGCTCAAGTTACGCCATTCTCATCAAACCACTACGAGCTCATAGAACACCGCCGGATCGAGATATTTCACCGCCAGCTCCTGCAGCTCTTCCGGTGTGATCGTCTTGATGATTCGCACCCCCTCATTGAAATAATTGCCATCCAACCCGTTCAACAGGATATTTTTCCACCGCCCGGCCACATGAAAAGGCCCGTCGAGATCACCCAGAATTGTCCCGATGGTAAAATTCCGGGCCATCTGCAGCTCTTCCTCTTCGATGAGCTCTGAGCGCAGCAGTTCCATTTCCTTATAGACCTCTTCGATCGCCGGGGCGCAGACCTCTTTTCCCGCCTCGGTGCTGATCATCAGCGCGCTTGCCTGAATATTGTTGACAAGCCAACTATGGATGCCATAGGTGTACCCCTTGTCTTCGCGGATATTCGCCATCAGGCGGGACCCGAAATAGCCGCCGAACACATTGTTCAGCACCTGCACTTTCTGGAAATCCGGATGATGACGATTGGGGAAATTGCGGGCGATCCGGATCGATCCCTGAACGCCATTGGGATCGTTGACGATATTGTATTTCTTCGTCGCCGCCGGAATGATCGCCGGGGCAGGAAGCGACCCATAGGCTACGGGCGGCCTCAAGGGCAGATTGCCGAAACTCCTCTCGAGCCGTTGGATCAGATCATCGGGAAGCCGGCCTGCAGCCAGGATGCGGCAGGCGCCATGACGATAATAACGGTCAAAATAAGCCACCAGGTCTTCGCGCTCCAACGCCTGATAATCTTCCATCAGCGCGTATTTTCCATAGGGATGCTTTTCATCATAGAGGTAAGCATCGATCAGCCGATTTGCCACGAAATCGCTTTTCTTGAGACTGACCTGCAGACGCTGCTGGCTATTTCTTTTATAGATGTCCAGCTCTTCCCCGGGATAGATGGAATCCGAGATCAGCTCGGCCACCACCGGCAACAGCTCGCCGACATATTTATTCAGACAATGCAGCGTGAGCTCGGCGGTCTCATGTTGCGCCGCCCTGTTCAGATAGGCGCCATAATATTCGAAATGCTGGTTGATCGCAAAAGCGGTCCGGTCCGTAGTCCCATTTTTCAGCAGGCCATTGGCCGCGGCGGCAATGCCCTTTTTTTCCTCCCACGAATTGCCGGCATCGAAGATCCAGCTGACCATCATCGCTTCGACATTGCCCAGGTCGATGGCATATACTTCCACGCCATTGGAAAGGAGGGTTTTCCGATAAGGCGGCAGGTTCAGCTCGAATTCCACCGCATCCTTAATGGGCGGCGCGATGGCCCTGTTCAATTTAGCGCTCGTCTTTACTTCCATGCCATTCATTTTGTTTCGCTGAGGTAATAAAGTGTGTTACTATTGAGCGGATCGAAGATCCGGCGGGCGGTCTCCAGCATGGCCCCGGCGGAGACGGCCCGGTATTTTTCCAGCTCGGTATTCATCATATTCACATCCCCCAATAATTCGTATATCGCCAGGCTATTGGCGCGATTCATGACGCTCATGTCTTCGAACACGATCGCAGCCTCGGTTTTGTTCTTTACCTTCTCCAGCTCTTTTTCGTCTACAAGTTCATTCTGAAGCCGGTGCAGCTCTTCTTCCACGGCCTTATCCGCATCTTCCATACTCACCCCCTTGATCAGCCGCCCTTCGATGACCACCAGCCCGGGATCCACAGACCCGGTATGATAGCAATCGATCTGGCTGAACAGACGTTTCTCCTTGATCAGTGCTTGATGCAGCCGCGAAGAGGCTCCGCCCCCCAGCACTTCGGTGAGCAGATCCGCAACATAATATCCAGGCTCCGTACGGGAAGCCATCGGGTAGCATTTATACAGGGCATCCAGGGGCACCTGGGCATGTATCGTCAGCTTGCGCGCTTCGCGCTGCAGCGGCTCATGCGGCAGTCTACGGCTATATTTATCTCCGGCGGGGATATCCCCGAACCATTTTTCGGCCAGACTGCGAGCCTGGGCCGTGTTCACCTTTCCGGCAACGACCAAAATGGCGTTGACAGGCCGGTAATATTTGAAAAAGAATCCTTTGACATCTTCGAGCCGCGCCTGCTCGATATGACTGAGCTCGCTGCCGATGGTCATCCAGCGGTACGGGTGCTCTTTATATACCAGCTCCCGCAGCTTGAACCAGACGTCGCCGTAAGGTTTGTTCAGGTAATGTTCCTTGAATTCTTCCATCACGACCTTCCGCTGAACTTCGAGGCTTTTTTCACTGAAAGCAAGCGATAACATCCGGTCGCTCTCCAGCCAAAAAGCAGTCTCGATATTCTCCGCGGGCAATTGGATATAGTAATTCGTGAAGTCGTTGGTCGTATAGGCATTGTTCTCGCCGCCCGCGAGCTGCAGCGGTGTTTCGAAATCGTCGATATTGACGGAACCTCCGAACATCAGGTGTTCGAAGAGATGGGCAAAGCCTGTCTTTTTCGGATCTTCATCTCGGGCGCCGACATCATACAGGACGTTGACGACGACCATCGGGGTGGAAGCGTCTTCATGTACGAGCACGCGCAATCCGTTGTCCAGCTGAAACCTGTCATACTTGATCATAGTAAAGTCCTTGACCCCATCAACGCCTGCCTAACCGGCCGGGCCTTGGGGGAAGGTGCAATTTAATGAAAATCTAGCGGATGCTTTTGACCCGGAGGACCAACTGTTCAAGCGAAGTCCCTCTTTTGACAATGATCTTCACCTTTTCCCCGGCGTTCTGGAGGAGGCTCTTATAGACCTGTATGTTATTGCTGAAATTGTTGCCGACGGCGATGATGACGTCATCCTCCTTCAGACCCGCCTTTTCGGCAGGCGAGTCCTTCATTACATCCCCCACGCGGATCTCGCCGTCCACCCAGTACATGCCGAGACCGGTATAAGAATAATCGAAGGGATCCCTGTAATGCGAGTTAGGAGTCATATAGATCATCCGGCGGCCATAATCCAGGATGACGTTGAACCGCCGCAAAATATCGTTCCCGATCAGTCCCCCTAAATTGGGATAGCTCGTTACATTATACTGATCGTCAAAGATGTATATCGGTACCCGTCGAAAACGGTAGCGCCCCACCTTTACTTCTTTCAGGGTGGTCATACGCATGATGGCCTTTCCTCCCAACCCCTGAGCCTGCGTATAATAGGACTTTTTGTGGCCGTCCAGAAAATTGCTGTCCGTGACGAAATCAGTAGAAAGCAGGGTGCAGAGACCGGCCCCGGTGTCGAAATAGAACCTGCCGGTCACCTTTTGGATATCCATCAGGTCGGCGCCGATGATCGGCAGCGAGGCGATCACCGGTCGAAGCATATATCCCCCGTGCGGGTAGCGGAACGACCCGCGGGAGTAAACGTAGACCCGGTTGGAATCGTAATTGATGTCTACGATATAACGGGAAAAAAAGCTATACCCGATGATGCCGTCGATCCTGGCACCGTATACCTGGGTCAGAATGTCGTAGTCGCTGACATGAAAGTTCAGACTATCTACCGTAAGATTGGGAAGATGGAGGGTCCGGTCATACAGGAACCTCACCTGCCGGATACCGGCGATGCCTAAAATGGTCTTATCCGAGGGCAAAGGTTTCAGCTTTAGCTGCTCGCAGGTGACGGAATCCAGCGAGATGCCGCCGCTGCCGGTATCGAGGATGAAATTGAGGCTATCGGGAAAATTGTCCAGCGTGGCCCGTAACAGAATGACCCCGCCGGTAAAAATGGTGATCGGAAAGCTCGTGATCAGCTTTGAAGGCGGCTGAGCGAAGGTCTCCTGGGCGACAAGAGATTGCTTCATGAAAGTGAGTGCAGTCGCGAGAACAAGCAGGAAGCGGCCCCCGCGGCAGAGCTGCCAGTGCCGCGCATTTTGGCGTTTTTGGTTAAGCATCGTCTAGCTTTGGTCCTTAAATATATCCCATATTTTGGTCGCATCAAAGTACATTTGCGGAAGAATCCACGAACGGCAACCTTGTGCCTATCAACAGCAGTCATGAGTCTATCAACATTTTACGAAAAAGCATTGAGGAGAGAGTTCCTCGACATCGAAGAAGGCGTCACCCTTTTCCGCGAAGCCCCTTTGACGGAACTGATGGCGGTGGCGGACGAATTGAGGAAATCGGCCGTGCCTCACGGAAAGGTCACCTGGCAGATCGACCGGAACGTCAATACGACCAATGTCTGTATCGCCAATTGTAAGTTTTGCAATTTCTATCGTATACCCGGGCATGCCGATGCCTATATCACGGATATCGACACCTATAAAAGAAAGATAGAGGAGACCTTTCGCTGGGGCGGGGACCAGCTGCTCCTTCAGGGCGGTCATCATCCCGAATTGGGTCTCAGTTTTTATACGAACCTTTTCCGCCGGTTGAAAGAACTATACCCCACCCTTAAGCTGCATACGCTGGGGCCACCCGAAGTGGCGCATATCTGTAAGTTGGAAAAGATGAGCCACCATGACGTTCTTTCCGCGCTACGCAAAGCAGGAATGGACTCGTTACCGGGGGCCGGCGCGGAGATACTCGTCGACCGGGTACGCCGTCTGATCAGCAAGGGAAAATGCGGCGCCCGGGAGTGGCTCGACATCATGCACGAGGCGCACAACCTGCATATCACCACGTCCGCGACCATGATGTTCGGGCATGTGGAGACCCTGCATGAAAGAATGGAACATTTGGTAAAGATCCGCGAGGTACAATCCCGAAAACCGGAAAACGCCAAAGGGTTCCTGGCCTTTATCCCCTGGACCTTCCAGGACGTGGATACCCTGCTGACACGCATCCGCGGCGTCCACAACCTGACCACCCCGGAAGAATATATCCGTATGATCGCGATCAGCCGTATCATGCTGCCGAACGTGAAAAATATTCAGGCTTCCTGGCTGACCGTGGGTAAACAGACGGCCCAGCTATGTCTGCATGCCGGGGCCAACGATTTCGGGAGTATCATGCTGGAAGAAAATGTCGTCAGCGCCGCGGGCGCCCCGCACCGTTTCACGGCAAAGGGTATCCAGGAGGCGATCCGCGAGGCCGGTTTCGAGCCCCAGTTACGCAACCAGCAATACGAGTGGCGTTCATTGCCCGACGTTATGGAAGAACAGGTTATAAACTATTAATAGCCAGCCACTAAGTATTTACCCCGATTTTTTTGTAGTCCCGGAAACTTAAACGGGGGATTTTTCGTTCCTATTAGGTAGAATTCCTGTTAGACCGGAACCGCTTCCAGCGGTTCGACCGAAGGTCCGAAATTAGCCTGTTGCGCGAATGAGGCTTATTTTCGCTTTAAAGCCGAATTCGCGCAACATTATTCATGAAAAGCCCTTTTCGCAAATTAGTCCGAATTTCGGTCGTCTTATTGGTATTGGTGCTCTTATTCAATTTCTTCGGATATTATATCAACCGTATAAGATCCCTGGAAAACAAGGAATTAATTGAAGCTATCAACCGGTCGGGCCACCTGCAGACCCTCAGCCAGAGCATTGCCAAGGAGTCGATCCTGCTATTGAACACTTCTGACCAACGGACGGCCTCCATGGTCAGGGACACGCTTGGCAGGCTGATACCTGAATTCCAGGGTAGCCAGGCATTACTGCAGCAACAGGCCGGATCCACGCCTTCCCCCGTGCCGCAGCAGATATTCCAGATAAAATTATTGCTCTCCACCTCTCAGCCTTTTTTCGAGGCCGTGACCGCCATCGGGCAGGAGCTGACGCAGTCGGACTCATTGCTGCTGGCCATGAATAAAAAGCTCTATCTGCGCAACCTGTTGTACAACGAAGCGAAATACAACTCGCTGATGGGGGAGATCAACCAGCATTATTCGACGCTGGTAAACGAGACTAACGGAGAAGTAGCGACCATCGATACCGGTAAGCTGATCTCGCTGATCGCCGCTATCCTCGGTCTGATCATCCTCGTTCTCGAACCTGCCTTCAAAAAAGGCGAAAAAAATTATAACGAGCTTCAAAAAGCAAAAAATGACCTGCTCCACGAGAGCAAATTCCTGGCATCGATCCTGCGGTCTCAAACCAACTATGTCATCCGGATCAACCGCGCCGGTCAATTCACCTATGCAAATCCTGCCTTTCTGAAGACCTTCGGGTATACTGAGGAAGAGATCCAGCATATCCTGTTCTATACGACCATTTTCCCCAAGGACATGGCCCGATGCCAGCAGGTGGCGAGTGAATGCTGGAACAATCCCGGAAAGGTCTCGCGTCTGCTGATCCGCAAACCCATCGGACGAAGCCGCGAATTCATCTGGACGGAATGGGAATTCCTCGCGTTGCCCGACGATACAGGGGAGGTCAACGAAATACAGGGCATCGGTTCG
>Ga0134126_10004856_pt1 | contig 16807 bp, 11 predicted proteins | sample KB31752_FD_96881 | JGI IMG/M metagenome (GOLD analysis project Ga0134126, IMG submission 96881) | Terrestrial soil microbial communities with excess Nitrogen fertilizer from Kellogg Biological Station, Michigan, USA - KB3-175-2 | ecosystem: Environmental > Terrestrial > Soil > Unclassified ...
ACGATGCTCGACGCGCTGCTGACCCTTGCGCTGACCCTCGGCGGCGGCATCGCGATGATCGATGCCCTGTGGCGCGGCACCGGCTGGTCGCAGCCCTGGCTGGGGTTGGCGGTCATTGCAAGCGTGGCTCTCGCCCTCGCCGCCCTGAGTCTGCCGCTGTCGCTGTGGCGTACCTTCCGCCTCGAGGCGCGCTTCGGCTTCAATCGCACCACGCCCGTGCTGTTTCTCGTCGATCTGGGCAAAAGCGTCTTGCTGGCCGTGCTGCTCGCAGGGCCGCTGGTGCTGTTGGTGCTGTTCGTGATGCAGCACGCCGGACGGTGGTGGTGGGCCTGGTTCTGGTGCGTCTGGCTCGCCGTGTCGCTGCTGCTGAGCTGGGCATGGCCGGCGTTCATCGCACCGCTGTTCAACCGCTTCTCGCCGCTAGCGGATGACTCGCTGCGTACGCGTCTGGAGGCGTTGCTCACTCGCTGCGGCTTCAGCTCCTCGGGGGTATTCGTCGTCGACGGCTCGAAGCGCTCCAGCCACGGCAATGCGTACTTCACCGGCCTGGGCCGCCACAAGCGCATCGTGTTCTTCGATACGCTGCTGCAGCAGTTGGGAGCGGCCGAAATCGAGGCGGTGCTGGCGCATGAGCTCGGCCACTTTCGCCTGGGACACATTCGTCAGCGCCTGATCGTCTCGGGCGGGATAGCTCTGCTGGCGCTGGCGGCATTCGGGTGGCTCGCCGGGCGACCCGGGTTTTATCGGACTCTGGGCGTGCCGCTGGCGTCGCCGCACGCCGCCCTGCTGCTGCTCGTGCTGGTGGCCCCGGTGCTGCTGTTCTTCCTCAGCCCGCTCAGCGCGCTGTGGTCACGGCTGCACGAATTCAGCGCCGATCGCTTCGCGGCGACGCATGCCAGTGCCTCGGAGCTCGCGACCGCGCTGGCCAAACTCTACCGCGACAATGCCAATACCCTGACCCCGGATGCCTGGTACGTCGCATTCCACTACTCGCATCCGCCAGCGCTCGAGCGCATCCGACGACTCGGCGGCGCCACCTGAGCGGGACACGTCTCGCCGTCAGTGCGAGGCGAACAGATTCATCGTCGCGGCCAGACAGAAGGGCGGCACCAGCGTGGTGTGATAGGCGTTCGCCACCGCGGCGGCCCCGCCATCGGTGGCGCCTTGCGCGATCGCGGCAGCGGCCGTGGCAGCTTTCTCCGCCTCAAAGCCCTGCTTGAGGGTCGCATAGGGATCGGCGCTGCCGACTGCCGCTTCCAAATCCAGCACGCTCACCGGGGCCGTGGAGGCGCCGTGCTGCTGCCAGTACTGCTGCATCAGCGTCGCATTGAAGAAGTACACCTCCGGATCCTGCTCGCCGCCGCACAGAAGCGTCGGCACATCAGGCACCCAGGTACGCAGGTCATTGCGCGCCAGCGCTGCGCGCAGCGGCAAGGCGGGACTTGCCGCCGGCACACCGGAGCTGACGGTCGGGAAGCCGCCATCGGGGTTCGCCTGGGCATCCTGCAGGTAGGCGAGGCGAAAGGCGTTGGTAATCAGGTTCGCGCTGCCGAAGCCCTGCGCGAACACGGCAGCAAGATCCGCCGGTGCGGCCGGTGGTGTGATATCCGCATAGGTAGGGTCGGGCGCGGTCGCGCTGAAGAACGCGTACTCGGGCAACAGCCCCTGTGCGTACAACTGACTGCGCGATTGAGTATTCGGCAGCAGACTGTCGATGTTGCTTGCATAGGGGCTGGAGAACACATCGGTGGGACTGCTGTAGATATTGCCGTACGCATGTTGATAGCCGGTGAAGAGCAGGGTCCCCACCACGGGTGCGCCCATGCTGACCTGACCGTAGAACTCCGCATCGACGAAGGCCGCCAGCGCATAGGGGCCCGACATGCCGGAGGCAGCCGTGACGGTCTGCCCGGCCGCCCGCATCGCGCGCTCGGTGGCGAGTGCCACGTAGCCGCCCTGCGAATAGCCGGTCACGAACAGCTTGCCGCCGTCGGAGGTGCTCGGCGCCGTCAGCACCGGCAGGGCCGAACGCGCCGCCGTCAGCGCATCGATCATGTCGGCAGACTGCTGGGCCGCCACCAGGAAGGGATGGTAGAGCAAGGTCGAGGTGTCGTAGCCGGCGTAGTTCGGGGCGACGACGATATCGCCGTGCGATGCGAAGAACGTGGCGAGCAGCAGGCCTTCTGCATTCTGCGGATCGGCAAGGTTCGCGATGTTGAATTGCCGCTCGGTGGTTGTACCGTGCGCGTACAGCACGATCGGGCGCGCTCCGGTACAACCGGCACCGCTGCCAGCGGGAACCATCAGAGCGCCGGAGGCGGTGGTGCTCTCATTGGCAGCGCCGATGGTGTGGTATTCGACGTGATACACCGCGACGTCGCAGACCGGCGTGCCCGCCAGACCGAGCAGCGGCTGACCGGTCACGCCCTGCGCCAGCGTCAACAGGGTGGCCGCGGGCAGGTACTGCTCCAGGGTCGGAGTTCCCAGCAGCATGCCGCGCGTGGGCGCAGGCGTGCCACCGTCGGACCCGCCTGCGCTGGAACCGGAGCCGCCATTGCAGGCGCCGAGCAGCAGCAGGGCGATGAGCATCGCGGCACGCGCGGGACAGGCATTCATCGTCGCCACCCTGCGCCCGTCGCTCGACAGCCGCAACGCCGCCGTGGCGCAAGCGCCTGTAGGCGCACCCCGTACCGACCAACGCCGTGCATGCGCGGGTTTGGATATACACCTGGGCACGCCCGGATATCGGACCTACTATGTTGAAACAGTTCAGGGCCCATTTGCATCCCCGCATCCAAGGTGCCAAGCTCCGAGGCCCGTTGCCAACGCGAGCGGGGCTTGATGAGCAAGTCCAACACCGAGTACTCGACCCAGGACAATCCTCACAAAGGCAACCGCGGCTTGGCGCGCGCCTGGCAGGCGAGCAAGAATTCCTGGAGCGGCCTGGTGTTCGCGGTCCGCGAGGAAAGCGCCTTCCGTCAGGAGCTCACGCTGACGGCCTGCCTGATTCCGCTCGCGCTGCTGCTGCCCTTTGGGGCGCTCGAGCGGCTGCTGCTCATCGGCTCGGTCGTCATGGTGCTGATCGTAGAGCTGCTCAATTCCAGCATCGAGGCGATGATCGATCGAATCTCCCTCGAGCATCACGGCCTGTCCAAGCGTGCCAAGGACTATGGCAGCGCCGCGGTCATGCTGGCGCTGCTCGTCTGCGCCATGGTGTGGATCACGCTCACCTATCGGCTGATCGCGCGCTGAGGTCAGGGCAGATGCTGAACATACGCAAACATCCTCTCGTCTTGGCCGGCCTCATTGCGGCCGGCAGTCTCGCGCTGTCGGGCGTGTGCCCGGCCGCGCAGCCGACTGATCAACCCGCGACGCCCTCGTCTTCAGCGCCCTCGTCCGCGCCGCAGGCTGTTCCGGGTGCGGCGGCAGCGGGCGCTGCGCAGGCTTTGCCAACGGTGTGCCTGGACGCAGAGAGCGGCAATGACACGTTGATCGCCACGTTCGCGGATCGCCTGCGGCAGACGATTGCGGCGTCCGGTACGCTGAGCCTCGCCGCGGATGCGCAGACCTGCAGCCTGCAGCTGCACGTGCCGGGAAATCTGCTGCGATTCCAGACGGCGGGTGGCCTCATGGTCAGCACGGTCGTCATCGTGACTTCGCCGACGGGCCGCTACCTGTCGACGAGCATCACGGCGTGTCGAGCGGCGGATTTGCAGCCCTGTGCCATACGGGCGGTGGCGGCCGCCAAGCTCGCGCTGCTGGTGGCAACGCCGCGCGAAGAACCCTGAGCAGCCAGACGCCGCCATGCGCGCCAGCCCCGCGGATCCGCTCGTCAGCAAGGTGCTTGGTAAGGAGAAGCGCTGGGGTGCCGAAAGCGCCGCGCTGCGTAACCTATGCCTCGCCTCCGGCCTGCATGAGTCGCTGAAGTGGGGCCAGGCCTGCTACGACCTCGATGGCGCGAACGTGGTGCTGATCCACGGCTTCAAGGAATACTACGCGCTGCTGTTCATGAAGGGAGCGCTGCTCGAGGACCCCGAAGGCCTGCTGGTTCAACAGACCAAAAATGTGCAGGCCGGCCGGCAGATGCGCTTCGACTCTCTGGCGCAGATCAGGCAGCGTAAGGCCACCATTGAGAAATATATTCGCGAGGCCATCGCCGTCGAGCAGTCCGGCGCTCGCATCCCCAAGAAGGACGTCGCACAGTACGAGGTACCGACGGAGTTTCTGCAGCGGCTGGATGAGGATTCCCGTCTGGCCGAGGCGTTCCGGTCACTGACGCCCGGACGACAGAAGGCCTACCTGCTGCATTTCGCCGCCGCGAAGCAATCTGCCACCCGCGCGGCGCGCGTCGCCAAACACATCCCGAGAATCATGCGAGGGCTGGGGCTGAATGACTAGTGCAGGAGGATACTGAAGAGGGTTCCCGCGCCGCTGGCGCCTCCCTTGGAGGTGGTGCCGTAGAGCTTGCCGTCCTTCGCCTGGATCAACCCTCCATAGGGAGCTGCGCCATCGCCGCTGCCGCCGGCGAAGGCGTACACGAGGCTCTCAGCACCGCTGCCGGGGTCGACGCGAAAGACCGTGCCGTCCGACGCGGGGCCACCGCTCACGGTGGTTCCGTACAGCTCCCCGTCCGTCGCCTGAATCAACCCGGCATAGGGATTGACGCCATCGCCGCTGCCGCCGGCAAAGGCATGCACGACACTCTCGGCACCGCTGCTCGGAACGAGCTTGAATACGGTACCGGCGCCGGCAGCGCCGCCCGCCCCGGTGGTGCCGTACAGGTTGCCATCCTTTGCCTGCACCAGGGCACCATAGGGACTGGCCCCGTCGCTGCCGCCTTCGAAAGAGTAGACGATACTCGTCGCGCCGGTGGTGGGGTTGATCCTGAACACCGTACCGCTACCGCTGGCACCGCCCTGTTGTGTCGTTCCATAGAGATTGCCGTCGCTGGCCTGAATCAGGCCGCCGTAGGGATAGGACCCGTCTCCGGTGCCACCTGCGAAGACGTGCAGCACTGTCTCGGTGCCCTTGGAGGAGTTGACCCGAAACACGGTGCCGTAGCCGCTGGCTCCGCCCTTCTGCGTGGTGCCATATAAGTTGTTGCCAGGGCCGAGCAACAGGGTGTCGTAGGGGTACTCGCCATCGGCGTAGACACTGCCCTTGAATGCATGCAGCAGGGTTTCGGCACCGCTGGTGGGGTTGATCTTGACGACGGCGCCATAGTTGGATGCACAGACGCGGGTGGCGCCGCACAGGTAGGCGCCGCCCGTCTGCGTGGTCCCGTACAGGTTGCCCGCGCTGTCGGCGACGAGTCCGGCATAAGGATTGGCCCCGTCGTACTTGGCTCCGACAAAAGAATGCAGCAGGCTCGCGGCGCTGCTGCTTGGATCGTAGACGAAGACCGCGCCCAGATCGCTGGAGCCGCCCTCCTCGGCCGTACCGTACAGCAGCCCATTGCTGCCCTGGATCAGGCTGGCATAGGAATTTGCGCCGCCACCCGGAGCGCCGGTAAAGGAATACAGGATGGCGGTGTTCGGCAGACAGGCGACGGTGATGCCGGTGACATTGCCGGCACCCATCGTGCCCGAGCCATTACTTACCGAACACACCCGGCCGGTCGGCTGAGTCTGCACGGCAACTTCATAGCTTGCGCCATAGTTCACCGGCGTCGGCATCGTAAACGTCGTGGCATCGGCGCTGATCGCGGACGCATCCGCGCCGCTATTCTGCAGGACGAGACCGGGGGCACTGAGTCCCGTGATGCTACCGCCGACCGTGTACGAGGCAATGGAGCAGGTCACGACGACGCTGCCATTGGCGGATGCAATCGTGCCGGTGCTGGCGCTGACCGAGCAGGTTTCGCCCGCGGGTTGGGTGGCGATGGTCACGGCGTACTGCGTGCCGCTAGCCATGGAGTTGGCCAGCAGCTGGGTCGTCGTGCCGCTGCTCACGCTGACGGAGCTGCCATTGACCGACAGCACCAGGCCCGAGGAATCCAGTCCGCTGATCGTGGCGCTGAGCGAAAAGGCGCCGGTCCCCGTCGTGCTGCTGTTGCTGTTGGTGCTGCTGGTAGTGGTGCTCCCGCTGGTGCCGGTCCCCGCGCTTGCTCCGCTCTCTGCGCCCCCGCCCCCGCCCCCGCAGGCGCTCAACAGCAGCGCGACGAAGGCCACCCCTAGAAGGCTGCAGGCTTCTTTTGCGGGCTCTGCGGACATGAGATTCCCTCCCTTACCGACGCATCTGCAGGGCGGATCTGCCGGGCGGATCCGCTCCCGCTAGCTTGGCAGCGACAGGCGGTGCGCACTGACAGCCGGGGTTGGCTGCACACGTCGGTCAAGGGCTACAGCCCGCAGCGGCTCCCCCGCTACCATTGCCCCCATGGACGAGGTTGCAGCGCCCCCCACGCCCGCACCCGCGCCGGCGGAGCCGCCCCGGGCGACGGCTACCGTGGGCGGCCAGGTGCTGGCGCTGCGCTATCCGCCGGATCTGCCCATCGTCCGGGAGCGTGCGGCCATCGAGGCCGCGGTCCGGGCACACCAGGTGGTGATCGTCTGCGGGGATACCGGCTCGGGCAAAAGCACGCAGCTGCCCAAGCTGCTGCTGGAACTGGAGCGCGGCTCGCAGGGGATGATCGGCCATACCCAGCCGCGGCGCATTGCCGCCCGCAGCGTCGCGCAGCGCCTGGCCGAGGAACTCGGCGTGCAGCTGGGCGCGATGGTCGGTTATCAGGTGCGCTTTACGGACCGCACCCAGCCCGGCACGCGCATCAAACTCATGACCGACGGCATCCTGCTCGGGGAGATCCGCTCGGATCCCAAGCTGTTGCGCTACGACACGCTCGTCATCGATGAGGCGCATGAGCGCTCGCTCAATATCGATTTCCTGCTGGGTTACCTGCGCGAGTTGCTGCCACGCCGGCCGGATCTGAAGCTGCTCATCGCCTCGGCGACCATCGATGCGGCGCACTTCTCGGCCTACTTCGGCGCCGCGGCGGTCGTGACGGTCGCCGGCCGCAGCTGGCCGATCCAGACGCGCTATCGACCGCCCGCCGACGATGAGCAGGATGCCTTCGATCCCGGCCTCAATGCCGCGGTCGTGGCGGCGGTGGCAGAGATTCTGACCGAGCCCTCCGACGTGGCGCGCGAGGACATCCTGGTGTTTCTGCCCGGTGAGCGCGAGATCCGTGACTGCGCCGAGGCCCTGAGCGGCGAGTACGGCGAGCGCCTGGAGGTGCTGCCGCTGTTCTCACGCCTCTCCTGGGAGCAGCAGCGACGCGTGTTCGAGCGCGAGCATCGACAGCGCGTGGTACTGGCGACCAATGTCGCCGAGACCTCGCTCACCGTGCCGGGGGTGCGCTCCGTGATCGACTCGGGGCTGGCGCGCATCTCGCGCTATTCCCCGCGCGCCAAGCTGCAGCGCCTGCTGGTCGAGCCGATCTCGCAGGCGAGCGCCAATCAGCGGCGGGGACGTTGCGGTCGGGTCGGAGCGGGTCTGTGCATCCGGCTGTACACCGAGCAGGACTATGAGGCGCGCGCGGCGCAGACGACGCCGGAGGTCCAGCGCACCAATCTGGCGCGAGTCATTCTGCAGATGGCCGCGCTCGGCCTGGGCGACTGCACCGAGTTTCCCTTCATCGATCCGCCTGAGACCCGCCTGATCAGCGACGGCTACCGCCTGTTGGGCGAACTGCAGGCCGTGGACGAGCAGCGGCAGGTCACGGCCACCGGAGGGCTGATGTCACGCTTGCCGGTCGACCCGCGCATCGCGCGCATGCTGGTCGCCGCGCAGCAGCTGGGAGTACTGCGCGAGATGCTGCCGCTGGCGGCCGTGCTGTCCCTGCAGGATCCGCGCGAGCGTCCTGCCGAGCGGGCCGGCACCGCGGACCAGCGCCACGCGGTGTGGTCCGACGCGCGCTCGGACTTCATCACGCTGCTGAACCTGTGGGCGGCGTATCAGGCGCAGCGCGAGGAGCTGTCGCGCTCGGCGCTGCGGCGCTGGTGCGCCAGCCAGTTTCTGTCTGCCGCGCGCATGCGCGAATGGGAGGAGCTGCTCGCTCAGTTGCAGGACACCGCAGCGGAGTTGGGATGGCGCGCCAACGAGCGGCCCGCCGACTACGCCACCCTGCATCGCGCACTGCTCTGCGGGCTGCTGAGCAACATCGGCCAGAGGATCGACGGCGGCGCGGTGCGCGGGGAGTACCGCGGCGCGCGGCAGCTGCACTTTCTGATCGCGCCGGGAAGCGCGGTGCGGGCGCGCACCCCGCGCTGGATCGTATGCGCGCAGATCGTGGAGAGCGCGCGGGTGTATGCACGCGGTGTCGCCATGATCGAGCCGCAGTGGATCGAGTGGGCGGGGCGCCATCTGCTCAAGCGCGAGTACCTGGAGCCGCAGTGGAACCCGCGGCGGGGCACGGTGTATGCGCGCGAGCGAGTCATGCTGTATGGGCTGGTGCTGGCGGCGGACCGAAGCGTGGACTACGGACGCGTCGCGCCTGCCGAGGCGCGCGAGATCTTCGTGCACGAGGCCCTGGTCAATGGCAACTCGCGACTCGAGGCGCCCTTTCTGACCCACAATGCAGCCCTCAAGGCGCGGCTGGCCGCCGAGGAGGCGGCGCTGCGCCGGCACGCGGTGCTGGTCGATGAGATCACCGAGGCGCAGTTCTACCTGCAGCGCCTTCCCCCCGAGGTGAATTCGCTCGATCGCTTCGAGGGTTGGCGCTGGCGGGCCGAAAGGGCCTCCCCGCAGCTGCTGCACATGCAGGAGTCGGATCTGCGACGTGCCGATGCGCCGCGGCTCGAGCGCGCCTGCTTTCCCACGCACTGGGCCGTGGGAGAGAGCCTGCTGCCCGTGAGTTATGAGTTCGACCCCGCCAGCCCCACCGACGGGGCCACGCTGCGTGTGCCGATGATGCTCGCGCAGAAGCTCGAGCGTGACGATCTGGATTGGGGCATCGAGGGATGGCGACTGGAGAAAATCATCGCCATCCTGCGAGGACTGCCGAAGGCGCAGCGACGCGAGCTCGTGCCGGTGCCGGCCGTGGCGCAGCGACTGCTGCACTGGCTCGCTCCCCGACGCGAGAGCCCCTTTTACGAGGCGCTCAGTGAGGGGCTGCGTGCCGAGACGAATGCGCTGATACCAGCCCAGGTGCTGGCGAGCGTCGCGCTGCCGCCCTGGCTGCGGCTGAATCTTGCGCTGCTGGACAGCGACGGACATCTGGTCGTCGTCAGCCGCGAAGCCGGCGACCTGCGGCGCGCAGCACGCGCCTTCGCCGTGCGCGCCGAGCGCGAGGGACTGCGCACCTGGGAACTCGACGAGGTGCCCGAGCGCGTCTCATCGGAACAGCATGGGATTCGTCTGACGCTCTATCCGGCCTTGGTCGACCGGGGCGACAGTGTCGCGCTGGTGCTGCAGGCCGACGCGCGGCACGCCGCCGTGCTCATGCGCCAGGGTGTGCTGCGGCTGCTGAGCCTTGCGCTGGCGTCGAGCGTGCGTGCACTGACGCGCGATATCGTTGGCGAGCGCGAGCTCGTGCTGCTGCATCAGCCCCTTGGCGGCGCGCCGCACTGGCCCACCGACATCGTGGAGCGTGCGCTGCTGCGTGTTTGCCTACCGCCCAATGTGCCCACGCCGCGCACGCGAGCGGTGTTCGAAGCCGCGCGTGAGCGCGGGGAGCGCGCACTGCCGCAGGCCGTGCAGCAACTCGCCGGGCTGGTGCGCGAGATCCTGGCGCAGAATCTGCAGATCATGCGGGCGCTCGAGGGGCTTTCCCCGGCACTGGATGCTGCACTCGTCGCCGATGTGCGCGGCGCGCGAGCGCGCCTGGTGCATGCAGGCTTTGTGCGCGGAACACCGGATCCGTGGCTCGATTCGCTGCCGCGCTATCTGCAGGCGCTTGAGCGCCGCATTGCCAAACTGCCGGGGGCTCAGGCAGCGGTTGCGAGAGCACAGCAGGAACTGCGTGCGCGCTGGGAACGCTATGAGGCACTGGATGCCCTCGCCGGCTCGCTGGACGCGCAGCCGCCCACGGCGCTGGTGGAATTGCGCTGGCTCATCGAAGAATATGGCGTGTCGCTGTTTGCGCAGGAGCTCAAGACCCTGGTCACCGTGTCGGCCAAACGGCTGGATGAGGCGCAGCTGACTGCGCGCCGCGCGATCGACGTGCTGCGTTGAACGGCTGCGTTGAACGGCTCGGTCGTCCGCCCGCCATGAATCCATCAGACGAGGGTCCTGGTGCGACACGGATCGACCGTTGGCTGTTTGCGGTTCGGCTGTTCAAGTCCCGCTCCGCCGCGACCGATGCCGTCAACGGCGGCAAGGTCCATCTGAACGGCGGCCGGGTGAAGGCCTCGCATGCGGTGAAGGGCGGCGACATCGTGAGCTTCAACCGCGGCGAGTTGCTGTTCGAATGCACGATTGCCGCCATTCCGCCGCGCCGCGGCTCGGCGAGCGCCGTGGCCGACTGCTACGCTGAGTTGGAAACGAGCCGCACGCGACGCGAGCAGTACGTGGCGCGCCGCAGGCTCGCGGGCGCAACCGCTCCCCGCCCGCAGGATCGGCCGGATAAGCACGGTCGCCGACTGCTGCGACGATTACGCGGGCGCGGGCTTTAGCTTCGCCATGGGCTGGACGACTGGCAGCTGCGCGGCGAGTGGCGTCGCCATCCACTATGAGCGCACCGGCGGTGCGAAGCGGCCGATGCTCCTGCTGCACGGCTTGAGCGGCAGCGGAGCCTGCTGGCGCTGCGTGGCGCGCGCGCTTGAAAGTGAATTCGACCTGCTGATGCCGGATGCTCGCGGGCACGGCGCCTCGGACACACCGGCGTCGGGGTATTCCTATGAGTACCACGCGGGCGATGTCGTGGGTCTCATCCGGCAGCTCGAATTGGTTGACCCGGTGATACTGGGGCATTCGATGGGAGGGCTGACCGCGACGTTGGTGGCAAGTCGACTCGGTCACGCGATCCGTGCGCTCGTTCTGGTGGATCCGACGTTTCTGAGCCCGCAGCGGCAGCGCGAAGTGCACGCGAGCGACGTGGTGGAGCAACACCGGCGGCTGCTGGGGAAAAGTAGAGACGAGGTGGTAGCGGACCTGCGTACCCGACATCCGCATCGCTCGGCTGAGATGGTTGGGCTGCTGGCCGAGGCGCGCCTGCACACGCGGCTGAATGCCTTTGATGTACTGAGACCTCCCAACCCGGACTATCAGCAGCTGGTGAAGGTCATTGCAGTCCCTATCCTGCTCGCCATCGGCGACCAACCCGTGGTGTCGATCGAAACGGCTCGCGGCCTGCAGCAACTGAACCCGAGCGTACGGATCGCGCAGATCCCAGGGGCCGGCCACGGACTGCCGTACGATCAACCCGAGCGATTGGCCGCGGCGGTTGGCTCATTCCTGCGCTCCCTGGCGGTGCGCTAGGCCCAGCTGTTCTACTTGTCGAAGGCCAAAGTTGCAGTTAGGTAGGGGCGACGCCACGATGCCAGGGCCGCATTATTATTCTTACGCTGTTGGCACGGCCCGGTCGGACCCGTTGCGGCCGGTCACGGACGTCCGCTCTCGGCACCGCAGTCTGCATCGCAAACCGACATAGCGGCAGTGTTAGGACTTATGCTCCGTCTATGCTCGTTCCCTTCGGAAAGGATCTGTTTTTTGCTGATGGGCCGCCCGTATCGTTCTACGGCTTCCCCTACCCCACCCGCATGGCTGTGGCCCGGCTTTCAACGGGTAAAGTCTGGGTCTGGTCACCCATAGCGCTAACGGACGAATTGATGGCGGAAGTGGAACCGTCGGACCCGTCGGTTACCTAGTTTCGCCCAACAAGCTGCACCATCTCTTTCTGTCCGAATGGGCGCAACGCTGGCCCGACGCGCGAGTCTACGCGCCACCAGGCCTCGCACGAAAGCAAAGGCAGCTGCACTTCGATGGTGTCCTGGACGATCAGTCCGAGGGAGCGTGGATCACCGACATTGATCAATCGGTCTTTCGCGGATCGCTAGCGATGGATGAAGTAGTATTCTTTCACCGCGCATCTGCCACAGCGATATTCGGCGATCTGATTCAACGCTTCCCCGAGGCGACGACCACGGGGTGGAAGGGGATGCTCATGCGGGCAGATGGCTTGGTCGGACCGCGAGGAAGCACACCGCGCGAGTGGCGCTTGAGCTTCGTGTCTCGCAAGCCTGCGCGCTCCGCACTGCGGAAAGTGCTCTCCTGGAGGCCGCAGCGGCTCCTCGTTGCGCATGGCGAGTGTGCAGCTACCAGCGCGACCGAGATCATAGCAGCAGCGCTGAGATGGATCTGACTCAGCTCGACCCAAACCGGTCCTCTAGCTCTTGGGAAGGCGCGCGCCGCTTCTTTCGGTGCCCGACCCACCGCTGCCACTCGCGCGCTGCCCCTTCGGAAATGACCGCAGCTTCTGCATAAGACGGAACGTTGCGGCTTCGGGGGTTTGCCAGCTTCGAGAAAGGTACATGGTGGCTCCAGATACGACAGTTGCAGCAGTAGCCTGCACTATCGTGCATGAAGCAACCACGGATGGCTGTTCGGGCTGGGTATTAAGTACGAAGAGGCAATTCGTTATCGGGTCGAGCTGGTGTGCATTAAAGCCGCGCTGCTTACCGCGCGGCGGCCGGCCGATGCGATGCCCAAATGGTTGATACGGATCGCCCTTTGGATTCGTCGTCGCAAACGCGCGGCAAAAGTCGCCGCGAAGGAATGAAGTTTAGGTTCCGCTACGGACGGAGGAGCTCGTCCTTGGGGAGGGCTCTGGCATGTTACGTCTGGAGGGATACGTGGAGATTCAAGTTCTGTACCGCCAGGGCAAGGGGATTCTGGCCATCAGCGCCGAGCTGGGGATTGCGCGCAACACGGTGCGCAAGTACCTGCGCAGTCAGGGGGCACCTAAGGGCAACGCTCGGCCGCCAAGGCCTGCCGGTCACGAATGTCGGCTATTGGCGGTTCTATAATCGGGTATGCCTCAGCACTACGAATATTCCATTGGCCTCCGTATCCCACCATCCGACTATTGATCCGCGGCTCATCTCTCGAAACCTCAAAATGAGGGCAGTCATCTTCTGGCGCGCAGGCGATCCGCACAGCACCCCGACAGGCGCCCCGCTGGGGGGCAGCGCCAGGTCGTGGTACGCAACGTCGAGAAGGATCTGCCCGCCGATTTCTGCCGGATCGGGCTTGTCGATGCGCTCGCCTCGCAAACGCCGCTGCCCAAGGAGCTGGTCTATGAGCCCAAGGTGACGGTGACGTCCTCGCCGCTGATCCAACACTTCGCGCATGCCTCGCTGTCTGCCCTCGTAGTCGCGCCGCTGCGTGCCGAGGAGCAGTTGCTCGGCGTGCTGGTGGCGGGGCGGCACGAGCCGCACAGCTTCAGCAGTGCGGAGTGCGAGTTCCTGCGTCAATTGGGTGAGCACGTGGCGCTGGCCGTGCGCCAGGGACAGTTGCATGAGTCGCTGCGCACCGCCTACGAGGATCTGCGCCTGAGTCAGCGTGCGGTGCTGCAGCAGGAGCGCCTGAGCGCGCTGGGCCAGATGGCCAGCGGCATCGCGCACGACATCAACAACGCCATATCCCCGGTAGCCCTCTACGTCGAGAGTCTGCTGGAGAAGGATTCGGAGCTCAGTCCGCGCGCCCGCCAGTATCTGCCGGTCGTGTTGCGCGCGATCGACGACGTCGCCGCCACCGTGGCGCGCATGCGCGAGTTCTATCGTCCACGCGATGCGCAGATCACGCTGCTACCGGTCCAGCTCAATGACATGGTCGAGCAGGTGCTCGAACTCACGCGCGCACGCTGGAGCGATATGCCGCAGCAGCGCGGCGCGGTCATCGAGATCGTGCGCGAGCTCGCTGCGGATTTACCGCCGGTACCCGGCATCGAGAGCGAGCTCCGCGAGGCACTGACCAATCTGATCTTCAATGCCGTGGACGCCATGCCGCAGGGCGGGCAGCTGCGCCTGAGCACCGTTGCGACCGAGCATCAGATCCTGCTGCGGATCGCCGACACCGGCGTCGGCATGGACGAGGATACGCGCCGTAAGTGTCTCGAGCCGTTCTTCACAACCAAGGGCGAGCGCGGCACCGGTCTAGGGCTGGCCATGGTGTATGGCGCGCTCCAGCGCCACGGCGCCGACATCCGGATCGACAGCACGCCGGGCCAGGGCACAACCTTCACACTGTGCTTCCGGCGCTGGCAAGCACTCGCTGCACTGGCGCCCGGAACCGACGCCGCAGCCGCCCCAACGGGGCCGCTGCACATCCTGCTCGTCGACGACGACCCGCTGGTGCTCGACTCACTGCGCGAGGCGCTGGTAGCCGAAGGCCATTCTGTGTTCGCTGCCAATGATCCGCGCGAGGCGCTCGAGCAGTTTCATGCGCATCAGCCGAGCAAGCCCTTCGAGGTGGTAATCACCGATCTGGGCATGCCGTATATGGATGGTCGTGCGGTCGCGCATGCGGTCAAACAAGCCTCCCCCGGCACCCCGGTGCTGCTGCTGACGGGTTGGGGCCAGCGGCTCGATGGCACCGGCACGCTCGAGCATGTGGATCGCGTGCTCGCCAAGCCGCCGAAAATACGTGAGTTGCGCGAGGCGCTCTCGCAGCTTTGCTGATCAACGCGACGGGCGGAGGCAGCCAATATAGATGTCGGCCAAGCCACCACACCCGCCCGACTAGGCGTTCTTTCCTCAAAGTGGCCGGACGCGGGAGCCGGAAGGCTTGGGCTTGCTGCCATAGTCTAAGCACCAATTCTGCGGCAGGCTCTCCCCGCGCGAACGCCGCCGCCTGACCCGCCCAAGCCTGCATGCGATCGCTCAGCCCCGAGATGTACTAGCAAGCCGGATTGCTAAGATCATACCAGGGGACAGGCGCGCCCCACTAATAGCGACAGCGGGCCTGCCACCCTTGTCCTGTCACCGACATCCGACGGCAACGGTTCGCGAAAGCCTAATGCACGGTCAGCTGTCCCTCGTTCGCAATGAGAGAGAACACTCCGTTCCCGAAATACTGCAGCGTCGCCGACTCATTTTGATTGCCGGACAGAACACCGGCGGTTCCCACGGTCGTGCTGGCGGAGGCCACCTCGATCGGTCCATCATAGAGGGCACCGATGATCTTCTGATTCTTGTTGGGAACGACGAAACCTACGAAAGACTGACCAATGTAGGGCATTTGCGTCCAGTTCTCCCCGGCATCGGTGGAAACAGACACAGGGAGACCTCCTCCGCCGGCCATGACTGTGGTGCCATCGGGGGAGACCGCGAGGTTAGACCACCCCAGATCGGAGCTATTGAGTGACCATGTGGTGCCTGAGTCTCTCGAGACGGCCCGGCCTGAATTGCCGCCAACGACATAGATCTGACTACCGTCGCTGGAAGTAGCGATCTGCTGCCACCCAAGCCCCGGGTAGGCTACCGTCCAGTGGGCGCCAGCATCAGACGATGTCAGGATGCCCGATCCAGTGCTGATCGTTCCAACTGCGAGCAGCTCTGTCGGTGTGGGCCAGACTAAAGCTGCCAGGGAAAAGCTGCTGATGCTGCCGCTGCCCTCCAGCGTCCAGTTCGTACCTCCGTCGACAGAAAGATACAGCTCGTTTTGCGACGTGTTGCTGTCATTGCCGAATGCAACCATGGTGGCGCCATCTGGCGAAGTCGACACGGAAGACCAACCTATCGAAGGTCCAGTGGCGGCCCAGGTGCTCCCCGAATTGGACGATACGTAGAGTTGCGTGCCATATGCGGCGGCCAAAATGTGCGTGCCGTCATCGGAAATAGCGAGCCCCGACCACAAGTTGTTAGCGACGCTCTGCGCGCTCCATGTCGCGCCGCCGTCTGTGGAGGTATAGAGCGGGCCGCCAAACGTTCCATTAAGCGCGCCGGCTATCAAATGAGTCCGATCGTTGGAGGCCGCCAGCAGAATCCACTGCTCTACCGGTGCGACCGGCGCCCAAGGCGCGTTCTCGAAGCCCACATAGATCTGCTGTCCGGCATTCTGAGCGATTTTCCAGCCACCGGTACCAATTCCCGAGACCCCCACCAGGTCACCGACCAAAGGACTGGTCGGCAAGGTGATTGTGATCTGAGCGCTGTTATCGGCCAGATATCCCATATTGGGCGAGGCCTGGGCACTGGTACCGGTCACGTCCACCCAGCTCAAGGCGGGCCCGGCCGGCCCTACCGGTCCCGTTGCGCCTGTTGCCCCAGTCGCGCCGGCAGCGCCCCTGGGACCCGTAGGCCCGGTGTCACCGCAGGCACTCAATACCAACATAACGGCGCCGAGAATCAACGTGGCTATCGTCCTGCGTTCAAACATTTGTGCGGAGATTATGCACACGCTTACGACTCCCCTATTAGAGGCGAATTTGGTTGCGGCTCATTAATGGTTTGTTTCGACGAGCGAAGGCATCGCCGGTCCAAGAGAGGTAACAATAACCCGGAGGGTCCAGAAACGTTGAGAGTCGGATCACAGCTCCGGTAACAATACGCAACTACGCGAGACGACAACGCCGCGCGCCAGCAGCATGAACACAGTGCCGATGAGTTGAGAAGAAAAGCGCCCTGGCCTTGGCCCCGCCGCTATGCGGAAGGCAACTTGAGCCATACGAGGACAGCAGTTGGCCGGTTCCGACAGCCAAAGCCGAGGGGCGGCTTTGGAGGAGCCTAATCAGGCATCGTCGCGTCCGCAGTTGGCCGAGGCTGTGTGAAAACGTAACATGCCATCGTAAAATTGCGATGAGTTCTTGGTCGAGGATTACGCATGAGCGGATTCATCGATGAGGCGGATCGAAACCAAGGAACATTGCTGCCAG
>Ga0134126_10004858_pt1 | contig 16802 bp, 10 predicted proteins | sample KB31752_FD_96881 | JGI IMG/M metagenome (GOLD analysis project Ga0134126, IMG submission 96881) | Terrestrial soil microbial communities with excess Nitrogen fertilizer from Kellogg Biological Station, Michigan, USA - KB3-175-2 | ecosystem: Environmental > Terrestrial > Soil > Unclassified ...
CTGCCCCGGCAAGGCCGACCGACCCACCTGCGCCAGCGCTACAGGCGAGGCGAGGGGGCGAACCACACGTTTTCGTCAAGCAGGTTGGTCTCGCGCACAATTTCAGCGCCGCTTTCGCTCTGCGTCCGGCCGCGAAAATTGGATGCGGACGAAGTTTCCGAGCGCCAAGATTCGGCCGTGGCGCTGCCAGATTAACGCGGCGCAGTCCCGCGCGCGCTGCGTCCTTCAGGCGCCCCCAGCCCCCGCTTCACCCACTGCCGTGTCTCAGCCGGGTCGATCACCGCGTCGATCTCCAGCGCGCCGGCCATATTGATCGCTGCGCCACGCTCATATTGCTCGGCGAGCAGGCGCCGGTAAAGCGCCTCGCGGGCTGCCGCGTCCGCCGCCGCCTCCAGTTCGCGCCGGTAGCCCAGGCGCACGGCGCCTTCGAGGCCCATCGGGCCGAATTCGCCGCTCGGCCACGCCGCGATGAGGTCCGGAGCGTGGAAACCGCCGCCCGCCATCGCCATCGCGCCGAGTCCATAGCCGCGCCGAACCACGATCGCCGCCCAGGGCGCGCCGAGCCGCGCTCCGGCCAGGAACATCTCGGCGCAGGCGCGCACATGGCCTTGGCGCTCGATCTCAGGCCCGACCATGAAGCCCGGCGTATCGATGAGCGACAGCACGGCCAAGCCCCAAGCGTCGCACAGGCGCAGGAAGCGCGCCGCCTTGCGCGCCCCGTCGGAATCGACGGCGCCGCCGAGATGGCCGGGATCGTTGGCGATGACGCCGACGGCGCGGCCCTCGATGCGCCCGAACGCCGCGATCATGCCGGGACCATAGGCAGCGCCCAACTCCAGCGCCGAGCCGACGTCGAGCACGCCGCGCATCAGCGCCCGCATGTCGTAGGCGCGCAGGCGATTTTCAGGGATCGCCGAGCGCAAGCTTTCCGCCTCCGGCGCGATCCAGTCGGCGCGCGCGCCGTGAAAAAGCCCAAGCGCCGTCTTGGCGACGACGACGGCGGCGGCCTCGTCGTCGACGAGCACATCGACGATGCCATTGCCGGCCTGCGCAGCGGCGGGGCCGACCTCCTCGGGGCGGAAACGGCCGAGGCCGCCGCCCTCGATCATCGCCGGGCCGCCCATGCCGATATTGGCGTCGCGGGTGGAGATAATCAGATCGCAACAGCCGAGCAGCGCGGCGTTGCCGGCAAAGCAGCGGCCGGCGACGATGCCGATCAGCGGCGCGCGGCCGGAGAGCCCGGCAAAACGCGCGAAGGTCGTCAGGTGCAGGCCGGCGACGATGTCGGCGTCGCTGTCGCCGGGCCGGCCGCCGCCGCCCTCGGCGAACAACACCAGCGGCAGCCGCCGCCGAGCGGCGATGTCGATCAGCCGATCGGTCTTCTCGTGGCCGCGCAAGCCTTGCGTGCCCGCCAGCACCGTCGCGTCATAGGCGAGCACCGCGACGCGCTCGCCGTCGACGAGGCCGGTGGCGGTGATGACGCCATCGGCGGGGGTGTTGGCGATGAGATCGGCCATCGTGCGCCGCGATTTCTGCGCCGCCACGGCGAAGGCGCCGTATTCCTGCAACGAGCCGGCATCGAGGAGATCGGCGACATTTTCGCGCGCGCTGCGCAAGCTCAGCGCATGGCGCCTGGCGATTGGCCCGGGCCGCGCCGCATCCTCGATCGCCGCCCAGCGGACGGCGAGGCGGGCCAGATCGGCGCGCGGCGCGGTGTCGGCGACCGGCGCGGCATCGACGACGCCGACCGCGGCCTCGGCGAGGCGGGCGAGCATGGCGCCGGCGGCGACGGGCTCGCCGGCGACGGCGAGCCCCGTCAACCTGCCGGCGGCGGGGGCAACGACGACATGCTCCATCTTCATCGCCTCGATGACGGCGATTGTCGCGCCGGCGGCGACCGGCCCGTCGGCGGCGATCTCGATCAGCCGGCCGCTGAGCGGGGCGACGATCTCGCCGTCGCCGCCCACGCCGGCGTCGGCAAAGCGGCGATCAAGCGTGTCGATGGAGAAGGTCTGGGCGGCGAAATCCTGTTCCGCCAGCGCCCGCAACTTGCCGAGATTGGTCGGCGCGCCGGCGATCTCGAATTCGGCGAGCGCGCGGCGCGAGCGGCGCGCCGCCTCGGCGAGATCGGCGCCGCGCACGATGAGCTTGGCGAGCAGCGGATCATAAGCCAGCGCCGCCGCCTCGCCCTCGGCGGCGCCGAGGTCGACGCGCAGGCCGGGGCCGCAGGGCGGCGCGAAGCGCGTCAGCCGCCCCGCCCCCTCGGCGACGATGCGCCATTCGATCGCCGCGCCGCGCCGGCTCGGCGGCGGGCCGAGATCGGCGAGCCGCGCCCCCTCGGCGAGCGCGATCTGCCAGCCGACGAGGTCGAGCCCAGTGGTCTCCTCGGTCACGCCATGCTCGACCTGAAGACGCGGATTGGCCTCGATGAAGACAAAGCCGCCGCGCTCGTCGACAAGAAACTCGAAGGTGGCGAGCGTGCGCAAACCCTCGGCGAGCCGCAGCGCGGCGGCGTCGAGCGCCTCGCGCAAGCTGTCGGGGATGGCCGGCGGCGCGCTCTCGACCCATTTCTGCCGGCGCCGTTGCAGGGTGCATTCGCGCTGGCCGAGCGTGATGGTGCGCTCGCCATCGCCCGCCGCCTGCACTTCGATATGGCGCGCCGGCGCGATCAGCCGCTCGACGAACACTCCGCCGGCGCCGAAGCCGCGCTCAGCCTCGCTCGCGGCGCGAGCGAAAGCTTCCTCCAGATCCTCGGCGCTGTGGGCGACGCGCAGGCCGCGCCCGCCGCCGCCGCCGACCGCCTTCACCATCACCGCTGCGCCGCCTTGGGCGGCGAAAAAGGCGCGCGCCTGGTCGAGCCCGACGGCGCGCTCGGTCGCCGGCGCGACCGGCACGCCGCGCTCGCGCGCAAACGCCCGCGCGCGCGCCTTGTCGCCGAACAGCGCCAACGTCTCAGGCGACGGGCCGATGAAGGTCAGCCCCGCCGCCGCGCAACCTTGCGCGAAATCGGCGCGCTCGCTGAGAAAACCCCAGCCGGGATGCAGGGCGTCGCAGCCGGTTTCACGCGCCGCCGCGATGAGTTGCGCGGAATCGAGATAGGCGGCGGGGCCATGGCCGTTCAGCGCCCGCGCGCGCGCGCTTCGCGTCCAGGCGCCGCGATCGTCCTCGGCGTGGACAAGCACGAAATCGAGGCCGCGATCGGCGGCGGCGCGGGCGACGCGCACAGCGGCGTCGGCGCGGTTGGCGATGAGAATGCGCCGCATCCAATTCCCCCTTTAGCGCGCCGCGCCGCTGATCCCCCTTTAGCGCGCCGCGCCGCTGACCGAAAACAGCACGTAGGGCTCCAACTCGACGCCGCCGACCCGTCTTCGCAGGATTTGCAGCGGCTTTACGTCCGGGTAAAGCCGGCCGAGCGCCACGGCGAATCCCGGCGCGCCGAACGCCAACCCCTCGCCGCCGAGCGCCAGCGGCGGCCGGAACGTCCAGCGCTCCGGCTCGCCCGCCTGCGCCACCGGCGGCGACGGCGGCCCGTAGAACGACAGCAGCGAGGTCGCGGCGTAGCCCTGCGCCAGCACGAAGCCGGCATGGCGCGTCTTGGCGACGGCGAAAACCTGCGCCGACAACCCGCGCCAGCCGCCGATGCGCAGAAACGGGTCGGAAGGCCCGAGCGCCGGCCGCCCCGTCGCCAGATGCGCATAGGCCGCAGCGACCAGCGTCAGCCCCAGCGCCGCCGCGGCGGGCGCCGGCCAGCGCATTTGCCGCGTCGCCCGCGCCGCCAGCAGCGCCAGCGCCGGATAGAGCGGGGCCGGCCAATTGCCCTGCACACGGTCGTGCAGCGCGTGCAGGACGAAATAGCCGAGCGCTGGCGCGAGGCTCGCCAGCAACAGCCGCACCGGCTCCGAGGGTGCGGCGCGAAGCCGCCCGGCCGCGTACAGCGCCGCCGCCGCTGACAGCGGGTTGAACAACAGAAGCTGCGTCGCCACGAACTCGGCGAGGTAATGCGGCGCGAAGGCGCGCACTTCGAGGCGGCCGCCCTGCTTGAGGAAAGTGGCGAAGCCGTGCGTGGCGTTCCAGGCCAGGAATGGCGACAGCACCGCCAGCGCCAGCGCCGCCGCCAGCCACGGCCCCGGTCGCCGCCATTGCCGCCGCAGCGAGGGCGTCGCCGCCAGCGCCAGAGCGACGCCAAAAGCCAAGAAGCCGGCCGTCATCTTGGCCAGCCCCGCCGCGCCCGCCGCCAGCCCGACCAGCCCCCAGGCCCACGGGCGGCCGCGATAAACCTCGGCGAGCCCGGCGAGCGCCAGCGTCCAGAAGAACACCAGCGGCGTATCGGGCGTCGCCAGCGGCGCGCCGGCGATGAGCGGCGCTCCGACGAAGATGAGCGCCGCGGCCGCCGCCGTGGTCGCGTCGGCAAACAGCCGCCAGCCGATCCAGGCGGTCAACGCCGGCAGGCTCGCCCCCATCAGCCAGAACAGCGCCCGCACGCCGAACTCGCCGCGCCCGAACAGCGCCTGCGAGGCGGCGATGGTCCAGGCCACCAGCGGCGGATGATCGAAATAGCCGGCCTGCGGCCAGCGCGCCCACAGCGCATAGTAAGCCTCGTCGAAGGTCAACTCGACGCGGCCGATGATGAACGCTTGCGCCAGCGCCAGCCCGAGAACCGCTGCGATCGCCGCGAGCTTCAATACCACACCCGCGGCGCGTCTTGCCCTTCGAGCGCCCCCCAGGCGGCGATGAGCCCGTCGCGCAGCCGTTGCGGCGAAGGGCTCACGGCGCGCGCCACCAGCACGCCGTCGACGAGGCTGGCGCCGGCCTCGAAGCCGCCGTCCGCTTCGAGCCCGGCGAAGGCCGCGCGCAGCGCATCAAGCTTTTCGCCGGCGTCGGGGCCGATGCGCACCAAAGTCGCTGCCGCCCGCGCGCCGCCGCCGATGGCGGCGCGGTCGAGCGTCGCGCCGGCGTCCTCGATGCACAGCGCCTCGGCGAACACCAGCCGGCCGGCGCGCCGCAGCCGCCAGCGATCCGAGAGCGTCGCCGCGATCCTGGTCTCGCCATGCGCGAGGCGGCCGAAGGCGACGGCCTCGATGATGGTCAACGTCCCCGTCGCCGCGACATTGGCCTCCAGCCGACGATCGAGCCGGGCGCCCTCGAACAGCAGCGTCTCCTGCGGCGCCCAAACCAGTCGCGCCGCCGCATCGACTTCTAGCTGCGTGCGAACTTCGCAGGGCAAGCCATCGGCTTTGTATATCTTTTCCTGCGACTGACTGGTGACGAGGGCCGAGGCGCCCGGCCCCGCCGAAACCGTGATCCGCACTTGGTCGCCGCCGGCCATGCCGCCGCCGGTATTGACCACCACCGCCTCGGCGCGCGCCCCCGAGCGCGGGAAGCGCAGCCGCCAGCCGCCGGTCTCGAAGGCGCGCGCCGCCTCCGTGCGGGCGCCGGCGCGCGCGAAGGCGAGGCGCAACTCGGCGCGCACGCGTGGCAAGCTGTGGGCGGCGCTCGTCATGACCCTTTCACAGGCGCGGGGTCGAGGCGCGCCGATTTGGCGCGCCGGTGTTGCCGGAAGTCCACAGCGCCAGCCGAGAAGCCACGCTATAGAGCCAAACGAAGAACTTTACGCCCATGGCTTGAGTTGCAAATCAAGGCTCCAGTCGCAAATCGAGGCTCGGGCTCCAAATCAAGCTCGGGTTCCAAAATCAAGCCTTGGGTTCCAAATCAAGTGACTTGGGTTCCAAATCAAGCCCGCAGCGACGAAGCCGCCGACGCCGCGCAATTCCTGTCACGATTCGGCTATGTGGTGCTCGCCCTCGGCGCGCCCGCCGGGGTGGTGCTGCACGAACTGGCGATCTTCGTGCTTTATCCAATCGCCATCGCCTCGTTCGTGCTGGCGGGGCTGATCGATCCGCCCGGCGGCCTCGCCAAGCGCATGCAGCGGGTGTTCGCACGGCCGGTGGTGGGGCTGAGCCTCGCCCTGATCGCCTGGGCCGGCGTGTCGGTGCTGTGGACGCCGTTCTCGATTCCCGCCGCTCAGCACCTGTTGAAGATAGCGCTGTGGCTGGTGTCGCTGTTCCTGGCGCTGTCGATGACGCGCGTCCATGCGCGCGCCACCGACCTCTACCTGTTCCCGATCGGCCTCGTGCTCGGCATGATGGTGATGTTTGCCGCCTTCATCGCCGATCGGCACGGCGTTCCGGTTCCGCGCCAGCGCATCTTCGACGGCGCCATCGTGCTGGTGACGACGCTGTATCCGGCGATGGGCGGGCTCGCCGCGCGTGGCCGCAACGGTTGGAGCCGGTTGCTGCTGATCGCCGCCTTCGTCTATGTCTACGCCATGGGCTCGACGGCGTTGATGATCGCGCTGCTGGCGGGCTTTGCGACGCTTTCCTTCGCGGTGTCGGACCTCAAGCGCACGACGCGCGATCTCGCCTCGGCGATAGCCGTGCTGATGGCGCTCGGTCCGCTGGTGACGATCGTCGTCGCGGAATTGGGGCGCGCGGTGATGAACTCCGGCCTCGGGGTGCTGGGGCCGCCGTTCACGGAACTGGCGCGCGCCCAGGCAATGGTCCTTCACGAGAAGCTGCTGCTCATCACCGGCCATGGCTTCGAGGCGCTGGTGCGGGCGATCCAGACCGGCTTCTTCCCCGACGTGACGCCGAGCGGCCAGTTGTTCGCCATCTGGTACGAACTGGGCGTGGTCGGGGCGGGGATCGCGGCGGCGATGATCTGGGTCGGTTTCCGCCGCATCGGCGACGCGCCGCCGCGCCTGGCGCCGTATCTGGCCGCCGCGCTCGCCTGCAACCTGGCGCTCGGCACGCTGCTGCTGAATTTCGGCGACATGCTGTGGACGGTGTCGCTCGGCATCGCGGTGATCTGCTCCGACGTGGCGGCGCGCAGCCAATACCGCACCACGAGGCCGTCGGCGGCGGGGCTGGCGCTGTTTTAGAGGAGGCGCCTGCGAGGTCCCAAAGACCCGAAACGGCTCTCCCCTTACGCCTTGGCGCTCGGCCTCGCGCCAACCTCGTCGCGCCAGCGCCGCAAGTTCACCAACTCGTCCGGTACGACAATCCGCGCCGGCTTGGTGAAGTCCATGGCGATCAGCCCGGTGATGTCGGCGACGCTGAACCGCTCGCCGGCCAGGAAGCGCCGCGACGCCAGCGCGCGGTCGAAACGCCGCATCGCGGTCATCGCCTTGGCGCGGCTTGAGTCCGCCCAGCCCGGAACCTTCGGGTTCTCCATCTCGCGCATCGCCGGATGGGTGTGGCGGAAGGTCTGGGCGATGGTGAACAGCAGTTGGAACTCGGCCAGCCGCTGCCACATCTCGATCTCCGCCCGTTCGCGAGGCGTTGTCCCGAACAGCGCCGGTTGCGGATGCAGTTCCTCCAGATAGCGGCAGATGGCGATCGATTCCGAGATCACCGAGCCGTCGTCGAGTTCGAGCGCCGGAATGACCTGGAACGGGTTGACGGCGTTGTAATCTTCGCTGCGCTGTTCGAGCTTGGCGAGATCGACGGGCACGAGCGGCAGTTCGAGCCCCTTCTCGGCCAGAAACATGCGCACCCGGCGCGCATTCGGGGCGAAGGGCGAATGGTAGAGCCGCATCGTGTGCCTCCCTGGCCGCCAAGCGCGTCCGTGGCCGCCCGGCTTGCCGCCGGGCGCGTCCGCATGCATAGCCTTCGTTGGCGCTCCCGTCTTCGCGCCGGCGGGAAAAATATTTCTGCCTGGGGAAGTTGGCGTAAGCTGCGGCGCAGCTTGGCGGTATGGCGGCGTCGCCGCTTATCCGCCTTTCCTCGTTAACCTTTCGCGCGTTGAAAAACCTCAAATGCAAGCAATATCGTCAGCGCATCGTTAACGAGTGCGGCCCATAGATCGAGGTTGGCGTAATGCGTGCGTTTCTGGGCGGCTCATGTCGGATGTGACAGCGGAGATGATTGAGCGGGGTCGCCGAGGCGATCCCGAGCAGGCGTCGCGCCGTCGCAAGATGAGCATCAAGCTCAAGCACGTCCGGCACGCGCTGACCAGCACCACCGGCGACGCGGCGGGGCCGTTCGACAGCATGGTGCGGTTGTTCGCGGAAAGCGCGCGCAGCGCCGCTCCGGCCGCAGCCCTGCTGACGCTCGGCGTCGGCGCCGCCGCACAGTACTGGGCGTCGCTGCAATTGACGCTGGCCTGGTTGGCGGCCTCGCTGGTCGTGAATGGCCTGCGCTATTGGCTCGGCGTCAAATATCTCAGCCTCGCCAATCCTGAAGCGCAGGCGCGGCTCTACCGCTGGCTGTTTTCGACGACGCAATTGTTCGACGGCGCCGCCTGGGCCGCCGGTCTGATGTTGCTGATGACATCGGCCGATCCCGGCGCGCATGGCTTCTCGCTGGTGCTGTTGGTGCTCATCGCCGGCATGATCGCGATGACCGCCTCGGCGATTCCGGCCGCCGTCGGCGCCGGTTTCGCGCCGATCGTGCTGGCGGCTTTGTGGTCGATCGGCGCGCGCTCGACTGTCGATTTCGCAATGCTGGGAACGCTTTGCGTCGGCGTGTTGCTGTATTTCATCGTACTCGCCAACCGCCTGCTGCGCAGCGCGCTGGCGGGCCTCTCGTTCCAGGAGGAAAAAGACGCGCTGATCGCCGAACTCGAACAGGCCAAGTACAATTCCGACGAGGCGCGCCGGCGCGCCGAGAGCGCCAATCTCGCCAAATCGCGCTTCCTGGCCACCATGAGCCACGAATTGCGCACGCCGCTCAACGCCATCCTCGGCTTTTCCGAGGTGATGAAGGCGGAGCTGTTCGGCCCGCACGCCAGCCCATCGTACAAGGAATACTCGCAGGATATCCATTCGAGCGGTCAGCACCTGTTGATGCTGATTAACGAAATCCTCGATTTGTCGCGCGTCGAGGCAGGGCGCTACGACCTCAAGGAGGAGGCGGTGTCGCTGCCCGGCGTCGTCGAGGACTGTCGGCATCTGCTGGCGTTGCGCGCCAAGACCAAGAGCATCGAGGTGATCGAGGACATCGACGAAGATCTGCCGCGCATCTGGGCCGACGAGCGGGCGCTGCGGCAGATTACGCTCAACATTCTCTCCAACGCCATCAAGTTCACGCCGCAGGGCGGCAAGGTGACGATCCGGGTCGCCGGGGGCGCCAGCCGCGGTCAATATCTGGCGATCAGCGACACCGGCCCCGGCATACCGGAGGCCGAGATCCCGATCGTGCTGTCCTCGTTCGGGCGCGGCGCGATGGCGCAGAAGAACGCCGAGGAGGGCACCGGGCTCGGCCTGCCGATCGTGCGCGGCCTGGTCGAGTTGCACGGCGGCGAATTCACGCTGAAGTCGAAGGTGCGCGAGGGCACCGAGGTCATCGTCTCGTTCCCGCCGGAGCGGGTGATGAACGCGCTCGCCTCGCTCGACCCCAACGCGCCGACCGACGAGGAAATCGAGGCGCGCCGCGCCGCGCGCGCCAAGCGCTGGGGCAAGCGCGCCGCCGCAGCCGCCTGAGCGATCACCCCATTGTGAGCGCCCGGCGCGACGTCGCCGGGCCATTTTCCCCGTATCGACATAGGGCGAAGGTCGGCTCGGGGAAACAACATGCCGGCGAGGGCTGCACAAAACTACCGTCTCGGCGCGCTCTACGCGGTGACCACCGCCTTGCTGCTGTCAACGCAGGAGCCGTTCTCGTTTCTGGCCGCCAGAAGGCTCGGCTTCGAGCAGTTCGTGCTGGTGACGCAGGTCTCGCTGCTGCTGTCGATCCCGCTGCTCAATTTCAAACCGCGGAGCCGGCGCGACTTCCTCGCCATTCTGGCCAATCCGCGCATGTATGGGAAGCTCGCCGTCATCTTCGCCTTGGGCATGACGGGGTTGCTGCTCTACAAACTCGGGCTCACCGGCGCGCATCCGATCATCATCGCGGCGATTTTCAACCTGTCGCCGTTCTGGGCGGCGATGGTGGCGCGGCTGGTCTCCGGCGTGTCGATGCCGGTGGCGGCGACGACGTTCTTCGGCTGTCTCGCCGCCGCCTTCTTCGGCGCGATGGCCGTCGCCTGGAGCCAACTCGGCGCGGCGGCCGACCACAGCGACCTGCTGGCGAGCTTCCTGAAGGGGAGCTGGGTCTTCGCGCTGCCGATCCCGATTCTCTCGGCGCTCAACGGCACACTGATCGGCAAGTGGTTCGCCGATTATGAGGAATCGGCGTCGATCGCCGTCAATTTCCTCGTCCCCGCCGCCGTGCTGATCCCATTCACGACCTTTGAGCTTAGCGGGCACGGCGGCTTCGGCCTCTCCGAATGGCCGGCGATCCTGTTGATGATGGTCGGCACCATCGTCGCCGCCTCGCTGGGGCGCGTGCTCTATCAGGTGGCGCTGACGGCGACCGGCAACGACAACGGCTATGTCACCATGTTCTTCCTACTCGTGCCGGCGCTGACCGGGCTGGTCTCGGCGGCGATGAGCCTGGCGGTCCCGGCGCTCAAGTTCTACGTCAACCCGTTCTTCTTCATCGGGCTGGCCTTGATCGCGGCGGCGCTGTTGCTGTTCACTTTCCAATCCTGGCGCACCACCGGCGCGCGCGAGACGCCATAGCGGTTCAGATCTGACGCTCGGCGCCCGGTCGCCGATGGGCGGTAAGGGGCTTTTGTACGAGGCGCAGCCCTCGTGCTGATGTGCGTAGCGAAGCGAAGCCTCGAAGCACGCCGGGTGTTGGCGGCAATTGCGGCTCTTGCGCAAAGGGGCGAAGGCGGGCATCGCACGTGACCGGCGGCTGGGTGTCATGCGTTAGTTTCGAACCAATAGGCCAGCGCCGTTTTCGCGTTTCTTAAAGCTTAACTGGCAGACTCGCGGCATGTCCGACGTCGCCGTCATCGCCCCGCCCAGCCGTTCGCCGCGCCTGCCCGCCCTCGTCGCCGCCGGCGCGCTCGGCCTCGGCGTCGGCGCGCTGGCGCTGCGGCTATCGCCGACCGCCGTGCCGGGGTTGGCGCTCGGCGCCTGCATTGCCCTGGCGGCGCTGACTTTCGCCGCGCTGGTCGAGGCCCCTGCGGCGCCGGGGCTCGCCAAGCTTTTCGCCGCGCTCGCCGGCTTTTGCGGGCTCGCGGCGGCGATGGCCACCGATCCGCAGCGCGTCGAACTCGCCTTCGCCTACGGCTCGCTGGCGCTGCTGTGCGGCGGCGCGTGGCGCAGCCGGACGCGGCTCGATCTCGGCCTCACGCGCCGGGCGGGGCTGGCGCTAGTGGCGGCCCTGCTGGCGGCGCTCGCCGCCTTTAACGTCGATTACGTGCTCGTCAGCCAAGACCTGATGATCGCCGATTTCATGTTCTATCGCGTCGTTTCGGTCGCCGTCGGCACGCTGGCGCGCCAGGGCGACGTCGCCTCGCTGGCGCTGGCTCTGGCGCACTCGATGGCCCAAGATTACTCCTGGGCGCCGGCGCTGCTGCCGGGCCTGGCGCTGGCCGTCTTCGGCCTGTTGAGCCGCGCCGTCTATCAGGCGGCGATCCTGGCTTGCTATGCCGTCCCGGCGCTGCTCGCGCTCGCCTGGGGGGCGCGCGAGATCGCCGGCGGGGCGCGACGCGATGCCGCGACCTTTGCTTTCGCGCTCGCCGCAGTGGTCGCCGCCTATCCGTTCGGCGTCGTGGTCGCGGTGCGCGGCATGCCCGATATCGGCGGGCTGGCGCTGTTCATACTGGCGCTGCGGCTCGCCGACCGGCTCGCCGGAGCGCTGGCGTTGCCGGCTGGCGAGCGCGCCGGCGTGCGGACGGCGACGTTGAAGCTCGCCTTCGGCCTGGCGCTGACGCTGTTTGCGATGTTCCTGTTCCGGCGCTGGTATGCTTTCGCGGCGGCGGCGATCCTGCTGGCGCTGGCGGCCGAGGTGGGCGTTGTGGCGCTGCGGCGCGGCGCGGCGTTCCGCTGGCGCGAGGCGGCGCTGGCGGCCTCGCTCGGCGCGCTGACGCTATTGGCGCTGCTCTCGCCGGTGCTCGCCGACTGGCTGCCCAACCCCGCCGCGCACGATTACGCGCTGATGTATGCGGCCTACCGCAAGACGCCGGCGGTGCTGGCGGCGGCCGTCGGCGACTGGGCAGGCTTCGCGCCGCTGGCGCTGGCGCTCATTGGCGGCATGTTCATGCTGGCGCGCTCGCGCCGGCGCTTGACGCGGCTCGCTTTCGTCACCGGGCCACTGGCGGGGGCGCTGTTCCTGCATGTGCAATCGCCCTATCGGCATCATCTCTATCTCATCGCGCCGTTCGTGGCGCTGTTCATCGCCGCGCCGCTGCTGGTCCTGTTCGCGCGGTCGCGGGTGGCGGGGCTGGCGGCGCTCGCCACCCTCGCCGCGCTGACGATGACGCCGGCCGGGGCACTCATGCCGAAGGGCTGGTTTCCCGCCGCCGCCAGGCCGCACGCGCCGCGCTCCGACATGGCCGAGTTGGCGCGCATGAGGCAATGGGTCGACGCCCGCGCCACGCCGGCGCACAAGGTCTGCGGCCTCGGCTCCAGCTACACGTTCAGCGGCCAACTCATTGGCGAACTTTGGCAACTCAAGGCTGACAAATCGCCCCTGACGCGCAGCAAGGCGCAGGCGACGAGCGTCGCCATGACCGATGTCGACACCGTCGACGGGCCACCCAACCCGGCGATGAAGGATTGCGCGGTGATGATCGTCGGCGACCCCGTGCAGACGCACGTCATCCCGAGCTATCAGCTTACCGTCACCCTGCCCTCGCGCGAGATGCTGGAAGGCGTCGGCATCGGCGCCCATTACCGGCGCACCGGCGAGATCTTCCATCTCGAGCACGGCGTCAGCGCGGTGGTGTTCGCGCAGACTTCGCCGTTGAGCGCGGCGGACATGCAGGCGCTGGCCGGGCGCTGGCGCGCCGCGCGGGCCCAGGTCGAGCGCGGGCCATGAAGCGAAACGCCCGATAAGTTGACGTAGCAAAACATTTCGGGTTAGCGCCTTGTCGCCGCCAACGCGAGGCTGAGCCATGTCCGATATGCGCCGGGGCCGCTGGACGGCGGTGAGCGATGAGCCGTTCGTCGTCTTCCTGATCGGAATACGCTTCAACAAGCTCTGGAAGGTCCACAAATGGGCGCCGGTGTTCCTGGCGATGCCGCGCATGATCGCGGAATTGCAGCGCCATCCCGAACTCGGCTGCCTCGGCGCCAACACCTGGTTCGGCCGCACGACATTGATGGTGCAATATTGGCGCTCATTCACCCATCTGGAGGCTTACGCCAAGGCGCGCGACCGCGCCCACCTGCCGGCCTGGACGGCCTTCAACCGCAACGTCGGCGACGACGGCGATGTCGGCGTCTTCCACGAGACTTATGAGATTTCGCCGGACGGCTATGAGACCCTCTACGCCAACGTGCCGCCGACGCTTTTGGGCAAGGTCGCCCGGCTCGTCGAGGCGAAGGGGCGCTATCACGGCGCGCGCTCGCGCCTGACCTGCGACGGCGCGGCCGAGGCCTGAGCGCGCGGGTACGGCGGCAAAGTGAGGAACAGCGCCGCCGGAATGATTTGCAGCACCCCGAGCCCGATCAGCGCCGCGTGCGCATCGCCCAGCGCCTCGCTCAGCTTGGCGAGCACGACCGGGCCGAGCCCGGCGCCGAGCACGAAAGCGATCAGGAACAGCCCGAACGCGCGCGAGATTCGCTCGCGGCCCCAATAGCGGCCTGCCATATAGGGCAGGAAATCGCTCTCGCCGCCGATCGACAGGCCGCCGAGCGCAGTCGCTGCGAGCGCCATCAGATGGGTATGGGCGAAGGCGAGCCCGAAGCAGAACGCCGCCGAGGCGGCAAGCGTCGCCAGCCCCACCGCCCGCGCCGTCCAGCGGTCGAGCAATCGTCCGAAGCCGACCCGCCCGACGAGCAGGCTGACGCCAGCGATCGCCTGTACGCGCGCGATCTCCTTTAGGTCGAGGCCGGCGTGGGTGAGGATGAAGACGATATTGGAGACGATGGCGTAGAAGGTGAAGCCCATGACGGCGAAGGCGATCGCCAGCTTGGCGAAGGTCGCGCCGGGACGGAAGCTTTCCGCCGCCACGCCGACGGCGGCGCGGATGGGGCGCGGCGCCTCGGGGCTCGATCCCTGCGGTTGGTCCTCGACCAGCCATAACACCAGCGGCAGGCAGACCAGCGCCTCGAAGGCGGCGATCGCCAGCACCGCCGTCGGCCAATTCGCCGTCAGGATGAGCTTCTCGGCCACGATCGGCAGGCCAATCGCGCCGATCGCCTGGAAGGCGGCGGCGACGCCGAGCGCCAGCCCGCGCCGGGCGTCGAACCAATAGGTAATCGCCCGCGCGTAGCCGACCATATTGGTGGCCGACGCCAATAGCCCGATCGCCGCGCAGGCGCCGATATAGCGCCCGTAGCTGCCGGCGACGGCGGCGAGCGCGGCGAGCGATAAGGCGAACAGCAGGATGCTGGCGGCGGCGACCTTGCGCGAGCCGAAGCGGTCGATGAGGAAGCCGGCGGCGGGGTAGCCGATCGCCTGCAACAGCAACGCCGCGCTGGCGCCCTTGGCCACATCGGACTGCGACCAGCCATAGGCGCTGGCGACGGCGGCCAAGATCAGCGGGAACGCGGTGCTGAGGAACACCGCCGAGCCGAAGCCGATGCCCACCCCCGAGCCGACGACGACGCGCCACCCGCGATACAAACGAATGCCGGCCATAAATGCGCCCCCGGTTCCGATCTCGGCTTCGGCGCGCAATCTCGCTCGGACTTGCCGGGTTCGGACTTGCGCGACTCCCGCCGGGCACGGCGCCCCACTTAGCCGCGCTATGAAACCGGTTTCAACAAAAAACTGGAGAAATCGCCGTCGCAATCCCTGCGGATTTGAAGAAAACGGCGACGAGGGCATAGAAATCGCGAATATTCGAGCCCTGTCTTGGTTGTATCGAGCGCCGGCTCAACTGTAGGCCGAGCCGGCGCGCGGCGCGCCGCAGGGACAGCGCGTTTTCGCCTCGTTTTGTCCCGAATGACCCGTTAGCCCAAACCGCGCAGGTTGTTTCCGAACGGGGGTATTCGGTGCGAATCACACGGTTTTTAGGGGCGGCGCTGGCAGGGGCGGTTCTGCTGCTGGTCAGCGCCTCGGCGCAGGCAGGCAATCCACGCATCGCGCTGGTGATCGGCGAATCCGCCTACCCGGACGCCGCGCTGCCGACGGCGGCCAATGACGCGGGGCTGGTGGCGCAGGTGCTCCAGGCGGCGGGCTTCGACGTCGTCGGCGCCCGCGACCTCGACCAGAAGGGGGTGCGCGAATCGCTGCGCGACTTCATCGAAAAAGCCAACGCCGCCGGCCCGGACATGCAGGCGTTCGTCTATTTCTCGGGCCGCGCCCTGCAATATTCCGGCGATAATTATCTAGCCCCGATCGACGCCCATATCGCGCGCGACAGCGACGTGCCGATCGAGGCGATCCGGCTTTCCGACTTCACCCACGCGCTCGCCGCCGCGCCGGGTCTTGCCCGCGTCGTGGTGATCGACGGGGCGCGCGCCAACCCCTACGCGCAGCAGGGCCAGCCGCTCGCCGGCGGTCTCGCGCTGGTCGAGCCGGAGCCGAACACGATCCTCGCCTTCAACGCCGCGCCGGGCGCCATCGGCGTCGAGGACGCCGGCGATTACGGCGTCTACGCCAAATCGCTCGCTGGCCTGATGCGTCAGGGCGGCGTCGACATCTCCGACATCCTCGAACAGACCCGCATCGAGGTCAACCAGAAGACGCAAGGGGCGCAGTTGCCGTGGAGCGCCGGCAAGCTCAGTTCGCCGTATTTCCTGTTCGAGCGCGCCGCCGACGCCGCGCCGGTCAAGCCGCGTTTCGCGACCAAGAAACCGCTGCGCCAGCTTTCGGTCGAGGACGCCTATCAGGTCGTCATCGCCCGCGACCGGCTCTCCGATTACGAGGAGTTCCTGCGCGATCACGCCAGATCCGAGCAGGCGCGGCGCATCGAGGCGATCCTGGCGGCGCGGCGCGAGGCGCTGTTCTGGCGGCGCGCCCTCGACGCCAATAGCCCCCGCGCCTATTGGACCTATCTCAAGCGCTACCCGCGCGGGCCGCACGCCTATGACGCCTACCGCCGCCTCGACGCGCTCGCCGCCCGTCGCGAGCCGCCGCCGGGCTTCGCGGTGCTCGAATTTGACGGACTGCCGCCGCCGCCGCCGCGCGAGATCGTCTACGCCGACCGTCCGGTCTATTACTTCGGCGGCGATGATTACGGCCCGCCGCCGCCCCCGCCGCCGCCGGCCTTCCTGATCGACGAGCGCGACCAGGATTGGGACGAGTTGCCGCCGCCGCCGCCGCCGACCATCGCCGGCCTGCTGCCGACGCTCGCCGTCGCCATTCCGCTGATGATCGCCGCCCGCGCCTATCACGACCGGCCGCGCCGGGATGGCCGCGCGCCCCCCTCGGCGCCGCCGCCGCGGCAGCACCGCATCGGCCCGCCGCCGCTGCCGCGCGGCGTCCATGTCGAGGCGCGGCCGACGCCGGCGCCCGCCCGCCCGCCGCGCGCCGAAAAAGGCCCCGGCCAAGTGAAGTTCGCGCCGCCGCCGACCGCTACGCCAGGCGGCCGTCCGCCCGCCCCCGTCGCTACGCCGCAGTTCAACGGCAGGCCGCCGCGCGAACCCGCCCGGACGCTACTGCCCGGCGCCCCGAACCAAAGCGGCAAGCCGACGCTTGAAAACGGCAAGACGCCGTTGCCGGGCGCGACGCTTGCTCCTGGCCGACAGCCGGCGGTGGAGCCCGGCAAGACGCCGGAACTCGCCCCGACCCACAGGGGCAAGCCGACGCCGGAAGGCGACAAGACGGCGCTGCCGACGCCCGGCGCGACGCCCGCCCCAG
>Ga0134126_10004859_pt1 | contig 16800 bp, 13 predicted proteins | sample KB31752_FD_96881 | JGI IMG/M metagenome (GOLD analysis project Ga0134126, IMG submission 96881) | Terrestrial soil microbial communities with excess Nitrogen fertilizer from Kellogg Biological Station, Michigan, USA - KB3-175-2 | ecosystem: Environmental > Terrestrial > Soil > Unclassified ...
CAGGCCAGGCAATATGCCCGCACTCTCCCATGGTCTTCCAGCATCAAGGGGAAGGGTAACCGCGGTTACCCTTCCCCTTGATGCTGGAAGACCATGGGAGAGTGCGGGCATATTGCCTGGCCTGGCGGGTTTTAGCCGCGAATAAGGTACGGACTATCCTTGAGGTCGCCCAGGGTCGCGGCGCCCAGGCAAAACATGGCGATTCGCAACTCCTCCCGAATCACCGACAATTCCTCCACTACCGCGTCTGCCGACTGGACGGCCGCCCGCAGCACGGGCGAGGCAAGCCCGGTCAGTGTGGCGCCCAGGGCCACCGCCTTGGCCACATCGATCCCGTCGCGTATGCCGCCGCTGGCGAATACCGGGAGTCCCGGCGCCCCCCGGCGCACGGCCTGTAGGCTCTCGGCGGTGCCGATCCCCCAGGAGGCGAACGCCGCCGCCACCCGCCGCGCCCGCTCGGTCCCGGCCCGATGCCGCTCCACCTCGCTCCAGGAGGTGCCGCCCGCTCCGGCCACGTCGATCGCCGCCACTCCGGCTCCAGCGAGGGTCCGCGCCACTGCTTCGGAGATCCCCCAGCCCACTTCCTTGACCACCACGGGCACCGGCAAGTCGCGGCATATCTCGGCAATCCGGGCCGCCAATCCGGCGAAGTTAGTGGTCCCCTCCGGCTGAACCGCCTCCTGCAAAGGGTTGAGATGCAAGATCAGGGCGTCAGCCCCCACCATCGCCACCGCGCGGGCACACTCCTCCACCCCATAGCCATAATTCAGTTGGGCGGCGCCGAGGTTGGCGAAGAGGAGAATATCGGGCGCTACGTCCCGCACCTGAAAGAGGGTCTCCCGATCCGCCGCTTCCAGGGCCAGGCGTTGCGAGCCAAGGCCCATGGCCACCCCGAGCTGTTGGGCCGCGATCGCCAGGTTCCGGTTAATCTCCCGGCCTCGTTCGACCCCGCCGGTCATGGAGGAAATCAGGAGCGGCGCCCGCAATGCGCGACCAAAGAGGCTGGTGTCCGTGTTTACTGACGGGAGATCGATCTCGGGCAGCGCTTGATGCTCGAAACGGAAGCGCGTGAAGCCGGAATCCACTCCCTTGGCCCGCACGTCCTCCTCGAGATTAATCCGCAGGTGATCGGCCTTCCTGCGGGCTATGGAGTCCTCGGATTCGGCCACGGACGGCTAATGACATGCCGGCACGGGGCCGGCATGGGTTCCGTCGTACATGCTCGCTACCAAAACCTGGACCCTTACCGCGTGTGAATCCGCGAAGGCGCCCGCTACCACGCCCACATGCAAGCCATGGGCAGGCGGCATCGGCATGGCCCCAAGGGCTTTCCGCCAAGCATCGTGGCAGGGCGCTCCCAGGGGAACGCCATTGATCAAGAAGGTCCGGCCCTCGGCCACGCTGAGCGGGTCAAGATTGACCGACAGGGAGTTCACGGCGCCTAGGCCGGTATGGAGAGATTTTTCCGCCTTCCAGTAGACCACCGAGGTAAAACCCTTGGCGTTCCGGCGGAAGAGTCCCGCCGTCCCATCGGGCGTGATCGCGAAGAGGACGAATTGGTCGGCAAGATCATCCCAGAACGAGACTCCGGCGTACGGATCGGTCCCGGTGACGATGCGGAGCTTGACATTGAATTGGAAAGCGGCGGGAACCTTCACCGCCAGGGGCCAGCCACGCATGGTGCCGGGCTTGGTCCGCACGATGTTGAGCACGCCTCCCGTCAGGTAGGTACGCGATCCATCGCTCAACCGCTGCAGATTCCATTGGCGCGGGTTATTCGGGGGGAACTTCTCGAAGAATACGAAGCTGGATCCGGCGGCATGGGCCGCGTGCGGCAGCACGAACAGGCCGCGCGCGCAGCCCACCAGCATGCAGATAATTAACAACCAGGCTGAACATCGCCGTCCGGGCATTCCGCGTGTCCCCATTCGCCGGCTCATCCCTTCCCCAGCTTCATGCTCAAGAGTCTCATTCCACCCACGAGCAGGGTACCCGCCAGGGTTTCCACGGGCAAGGTCACGAGCCTTGCGCGCGCATGCTGAGGCCGATTCTCCCCCGTGCCTCGTCCACCTGGATCACGCGCACCATCACCACCTGGCCCACCTGCACCACCTCCAGCGGCGAGCCCACGAAGCGGTCCGCCAGTTCCGACACATGCACCAACCCGGCCTGCTTGAGGCCAATATCCACGAAAGCGCCGAAGTCCACCACGTTCCGCACCGTGCCCTGCACGACCATACCCGGCTTGAGAGCATCCATGGTGAGTACGCTGGTCCGCACCACGGGAGCCGGAAGGCCGGCTCGTGGATCGAGGCCGGGCTTGGCCAGGTTGTCCAGCATATCGGCCAGGGTCGGTTCCCCGATCCCCAATTGTCCGGCCAGCGCCGCCCTGGCTCCGCGGCCGGCCGCCAACTCGGCGCTGAACCGAGCCGCGCGGGCCGGGAGCGTCTCTCCGGCCCGCGCGGGCGGCATCCGCTCGATCAGGGCACGGCAGGCGGCATAACTTTCGGGATGGATGAACGTACGATCCAGGATGTCGTCGCCATCGGGAACCCGCAAGAACCCAGCCGCCTGCTCGAAGGCTCGCGGGCCGAGCCCTACCACGCGCTTAAGTTCCGTTCGTTTCCGGAAGCGCCCATGCTCGTTCCGATGCTGGACGATGTTCCCCGCGACCTTCCGGTTCAGACCGGCGACCCGCCGAAGGAGGGCAGCCGAGGCCGTATTCACGTCAACCCCGGCGAAGTTCACCGCGCTCTCCACCACCCGATCCAGCGCCCCGGCCAGCGCGTTCTGGTCCACGTCATGCTGATAGAGGCCGACCCCAATCGACCGCGGATCCACTTTCACCAGTTCGGCCAACGGATCCTGAAGGCGGCGGGCGATCGAGATCGCCCCACGGGCGGTGGCGTCCAGATCGGGGAACTCCTCGCGCGCCAGTTCCGAGACCGAGTACACCGATGCCCCCGCCTCATCGACCATCACGTACCCGTAGTCCCGGCCCAGGGTACCTATCACCTCGGCCACCAGCCCTTCCGTCTCGCGACTCGCCGTGCCGGTGCCGATCGCGAATACGGTAGCCTGGTGGGTTCGGGCCAGCCGGACCAGCGCCTCGCGAGCCTCGGCGGCTCGGGCCTGGGGCGGGTGGGGGAAGATCGCCCCCACCTCCAGGGCCTTCCCTGTTTGATCCACCACGGCGACCTTACACCCGGTGCGATAACCAGGGTCGATCCCCACCACGGCCCTCCCCCGGACCGGGGGCTGCAGGAGGAGGGGCCGGAGATTCGCGGCGAACACCCCAATCGCGTGTTCTTCCGCCCGCTCGGTCAGCGCGGCCCGGATCTCCCGCTCCAGACTGGGGCCAAGCAGGCGCTCGTATCCGTCCTCGGCCGCCCGCCGGAGGTCGCCGGCCAGGGGCGAGCGATCGTCGGCGGGAAAATGCCGCTCCAGGATCGCGGTGATGGCCTCTCCGGGTGCCTCGGTGTGGGTCCGCAACACTCCCTCGCGCTCCCCGCGATTGACCGCCAACAGACGATGTGGGGGCAAGGTCGCGAGGGCGCCGTGAAAGTCGTAGTACTGGGCGTAGGTGCCCTCGGTGTCCTTGTCTTTGTCCGCGAGCTCCACGGTAAGGCGGCCGGCGGCGCCAAAGAGGCTCCGCAGATCGGCCCGCGCGCCGGCGTCCTCGGCAATCTCCTCGGCCACGATGTCGCGCGCCCCAGCCAGGGCCTCCTCCACATCGGCCACCGCGTGCTCTGGATTGATATAGCCGGCCGCCAGGGTCGCCCGGTCGCCAAACCTTTGATCCAAAATCAGATGGGCCAACGGCTCCAGGCCCCGTTCACGGGCGATCATGGCCCGTGTCCTGCGCTTGGGCCGGTAGGGAAGATACAAATCCTCCAGGGCTTGTACGGTATCGGCCTCGGCAATGGCCTCGCCAAGCTCGGACGTCAACTTCCCCTGTTCACCGATCAGCCGGAGTACCTCGGCCCGGCGCGCCTCCAGGGCTCGAAGCGCGGTGATTCGCCGGCCAATCGCTTCGATCTGGATCTCGTCGAAGCCACCGGTGACTTCTTTCCGGTAGCGAGCGATGAACGGCAGAGTATTGCCGTCGTCAAGCAGGCCGATGGTACGGGCCGCCTGAGCGGGCGGCAAGCTCAGCTCACTTGCCACTCTGAAGGCCAACGGATCGATCATAGTTTTCCTCCGGGAAACGAATGGCTGGGCGCGGGTACCCCCAAACCGCGAAAACCAAAGGGGCCCCGCGCTATTACGCATGCCCTCTGCTATGCTACACAAAGTTAGATACCAGAGAAGCCCACGACGGAGACAACGGCCCGTGCATGATGGAGTTTGGCTGCTGGCGCTCAGTCATGTGAGCGATGCGTGTAATCATGCGCGGAATGGCCACCCGGGCGCCCTGCTGCGCCAAGCGGGGAATCTCTGCGCGCGGGCTCAGGATCACGATTCACTGGGCATTCTCAGCCATGTGGACGGAATTTGGCTGTACGTGGCCATCTTTCTTCTCCTATTGGTTCAGGAATGCGGCGTCCCGTTCCCCATTTTACCCAGCGAGGTCGTGCTCCTGGGGAGCGGCTTCCTGGCGGCGGGCAATCTGTTCTCTTTGTTGGTGATGGGCGTGCTTGCAACCTCGGCTACCCTGTTAGGCAACTCCGTGCTCTTCTTGATCGGCCGGCGATACGGGCGGGCCGCTCTCGATCGCTACGGCAAATACGTCCACATGCATACTGAACGGGTGGACAGGATAGAACGCTGGATCGAACGGCGGGGAAGCCCCATCTTGTTCTATGGCCCCCTGATGCCCGTGCTGCGCGCCTATATGCCCGCCCTGGCCGGCATATTCGGCGTTCCCTATCGGGCCTATATCGGCATCCTCGCCTGTGCCGCGCTCATCTGGACCTTTACGATGCTGATTCTCGGCTATACGCTGGGCGCTCACTGGTTCGATGCGGTGCACTTCATCCGCCACAATATCACCATCGGCGTCGTTGTCCTGATCGTAATCGCCGGAATCGTGCTCCTGGTCCTCCGCTGGACGCGCGGGATTGCCATGACCGAGGCCCAGGACTCCGAGGAGGTGCCGGAGGAGGCCCTGCACGCCGGCACGACCAAGCGTCTGACCCTGCACGGCATCGAGTGGCAAAAGCCCGAAGAGCAGCCCAGCTCGTAGGCTGTCGTGGGCCAATACGGCCATTGTCGGCCAGTCGAACCGTCAACTTGGATCGATGTGGCGGGCACGAGATAGGGGCGCGGGTCTCCAGACCCGCCGGGGTGACCAATTGACAGCACCGATCATGCTACCTGAATGACGATCCGTCGCTGAAGCAAGCGGGCCTGGAGACCCGCGCCCCTAATAATCTCCTCAACCACAAGCATGAAGCGCACCACGGTTCCGTCGCTATCAGGTTCGGCCATAACGGGTACCATAGAAGAGAGAGAATGATGGCCACGCGCACCCAGGGCCAGCCAGATAAGAAGGTATACAGCATGGCCACCGAAATACGTCCGGATCAAGTTATTCGTCAGGTGGTGGAGGCGTACCCCGGTATTGACCAGGTGTTCAAGGCGCACGGGCTGCCCTGCACGGGCTGCCACGTCTCCAATTATGAAACCGTCGCGGGCGGCGCCAAGACCCACCGCCTGAACCTGGATCAGTTGCTGGCCGACCTCAATCAGTTCGTGGCCAGCGGGGCCGTCCCGGCCCCGAAAAAGCTGCCCATGCTCAAAACGCCAAGCGCGGGCAAGGCCTCTCGCGCGGGGATCAAGCATGTAATCGCGATCGTGAGCGGCAAGGGTGGGGTGGGAAAGTCACTGGTCACCGGTCTGCTGGCCGTTACCTTGCGGCGGAGCGGCTATCGAGTGGGGATCCTGGATGGGGACATCACCGGCCCCAGCATCCCCCGGATGTTTGGCCTCCACGCGCATGCCATGCCCCAGGGAACCTTGAGTGCCCCTCGGACCACCACGGGTATCTCCGTCATGTCGATGAATCTGCTGCTGGATGAGGAAGATCAGGCGGTGATCTGGCGCGGCCCCATGGTTGCCGGAGCGATCAAGCAGTTTTTCAATGATGTGGAGTGGGGTGAACTCGACTTTCTGTTCGTGGACCTGCCGCCCGGAACCTCCGATGCCCCGATGACCGCCATGCAGTCGCTGCCCCTTGACGGGGTGATCGTGGTCAGTACGCCGCAGGATCTGGCCACCATGGTGGTGACCAAAGCCGTCCACATGGCCCAACGCCTGGAGGTGCCCATCCTTGGCGTGGTGGAGAACATGAGCTATGTCATGCTGCCGGGGACCGGAGAGCCCTACGAGGTATTCGGCCCCAGTCAGGGACCGCGCATGGTGGCCCTCTCAGGAGCGCCGCTCCTCGGCCGCCTCCCCATCGACCCAGAGATCGCCCGCCTGTGCGATGCCGGGGGCATCGAAGGCTACCGCTCGGAGCCGTTCGGTGAGCTTGCGGTTAACTTTCTCAAGATCGCTCAGCGAGGCGAGGAGACATCGGCGGGGCCCGGCGGTCTCCTGAAGCTTGGGAAGCTGGTCCGCGGAGCGACAGGCCGCTAGATTCCGAGGCATGAGAGATGGAAAGCGCGGCGGCCGACGAGGTGGACCAGCCAGGTGATCCCGTGCCGATGCCACGCTCGGCGCTCCATGTGGATCATACCTGGCAGCGCCGGCTCGGCCGGGCGGCCCTCGGTGGGATGGGCGGCTTGCTTTCGATCAGCATCGCTGGCGCCTGGTACGTCGTTGATACGATCACCCGCGCCTCGCCGGTCACTGCTTTCGACGCCTATACCTTTACGCCCTACGAACTGGGCTTACCGTGGGAGGATGTGATCATCCCGGTTGAGCGGGGCAGTCCGCTGTCGGGCTGGTGGCTGCCGCGGCCGGAGTCCGACCGGGTGGTGGTCGTTTGCTATGGCTACCGGAATCGGAAGGCGGAGATGCTGGGGATCGGCGCGGCGCTGTGGCGTCATGGCATCAACGTCCTGCTTTTCGACTATCATGGGCACGGCGCCCATGTCGGCACACGGGTTACGCTAGGCTATCGGGAGCTCAGTGATGTCCTGGCGGCGGTGGAGTATGCCTGCGGGCGCCTGCCCAATGCCCGCCTGGGCCTGCTTGGCTACTCCATGGGGGCGGCGATCGCGATCATGGCGGCCGCTCGCGATGGCCGGGTGCGCACGGTGATGGCGGACAGCCCATTCGCGGCCCAGCAAAATCCGGTACGCAAGCGGGTGCGCCAGAGCCTGCACGTCCCGCAGGCCGGAAGCCCGCTCCTCTTTCTGGCTGATCAGTTTTTGTACCGTCTGCTGGGCTATCACTTTCGCGATGTCGAGCCGCTGCGAGAGATCGGTGCTCTAGGCTCGCGGCCGCTCCTCCTCGTGCATGGCATGGCGGACAGCACGATCGACTATCGTGACTCCGAACTCCTCTATGCCGCCGCGCCGGGGCCCAAGGAACTGTGGCTCCTGCCGGGAGTCGAGCACTGCGGCGCCTACTTCCACGGCCGGGTGGAGTACGTGGAGCGCACTCTCGCGTTTTTTGACTGCTCATTGTAGGCGGCTCGATGCCGCCCTTCTCACCCCACCCAGAGGATGGCAGGCGCCGTGGTGCGCACGTCGACCGATCTGCCTCCCTGGAAGAAATTGAATTTGAAGAGCAGGAACAATACGACGATGATAATCAGAATGACCAGGGTAGCGATCATTGCCGGGAGGCCGCCTTCATCTTCCCTGGGATCGCCGGTCTCCGGTTCCGCCATCACCCCAGCCTCCCGCCGGAAGTTCGCGCGTATTTTGCCACCCGTAGAGGATACCCTGCTTTCCGGCGAACCAGCCAAGCCGCTTGGTATACTCCGGGATAGGAGGAACCTGTGAGCTTGCAAATGGGAATCGTGGGCCTGCCCAACGTGGGGAAGTCCACACTGTTTAATGCCTTAACCGCCGCTGGCGCGCCAGTGGCAAATTATCCCTTCTGTACCATCGACCCCAACGTGGGGGTGGTCGAAGTGCCTGACGAACGCCTCGGGCGGCTGGCCGAGATGGTCCATCCCAAGAAGATCGTCCCCGCCGCCATGGAGTTCCTGGATATTGCCGGTCTGGTGCGTGGGGCCAGCAAGGGCGAGGGTCTGGGGAACCAGTTCCTGGGCCACATCCGTGGGGTGAACGCGATCGGGATGGTGGTCCGCTGCTTCTCGGACACCAATGTCACCCATGTCGAGGGCGGGGTTGATCCCAGACGCGATATCGACACCATCACCATGGAACTGTGCCTGGCCGATCTTGCCAGCGTGGAGAAACGGGCGGATCGTTCTCGCAAGTCCGCCAAGACCGGCGACCGCAGGTTTCTCGTGGAGGCCGACGCCCTTGATGCCCTGGCCGCCCATCTCAACGATGGGCGCCCGGCCCGCACCTTTTCCCTAGGCGAGGAACTGGAACCGGTGGTGGGAGAACTGCAGCTGCTGACCGCCAAGCCCGTGCTCTATATCGCCAATCTGGATGAACAGGATCTTGTCGGATTGCAGCAAGGCAAGAAGCCCGCCTCCCTGAGTCTGGTGGAGGAGATCGCCGCCGCCGAGGGCGCCGGTACGGTGGCCGTGAGCGCCAAGATCGAGGCTGACCTGGCGGAGCTGGACCCCGACGAGACCTCGCTCTATATGGAGGAAATGGGTTTGAGGGAAGGCGGCCTGCCTCGCATGATCCGGGCCGGCTACGCCCTGCTGGATTTGATCACCTTCCTCACCGCCGGCGAACCGGAAGTGCGAGCCTGGACGATCCGTCGCGGCACCCGTGCTCCGGTGGCGGCGGGCACGATTCACAGCGACATCGAACGGGGCTTTATCCGGGCCGAGGTCACCGCCTACCAGGATCTGATCAGCGCCGGCTCCTTCGCGGTGGCCCGCGAACGCGGGGTGACCCGCCTGGAAGGGAAAGAGTATGTCATGCAGGATGGCGATGTCGTGTATTTCCGCTTCAATGTCTAGGTAGGGAGTACCGGCATGGCACCGACAAATGGCGTGTTCGGTCACGTAATCCTGATCCTGGTCATCGTGGGCGCCCTGGCCCTCTTTGGCGAGCGCGTCTGGCGCCTCATCCGCCTGGTCCGCGTGGGCACGGCGGAGGATCGCTTCGACGATCTGCCCGGCCGGATCCGTGATCTGCTGCTCTATGTCCTGGGCCAGCGGCGGCTGATTAAGTCTCCCAACCGGGTTCCCGGCATCATTCATGCCCTGATCTTCTGGGGTTTCTTAATCATCACCCTGGGCACCCTGCAACTGTTCGCGGCTGGACTCGACCATGCCATCCTCATCCCCGCCGTGGGAAACGATCCGGTCTACATGGTCCTCCTCGATCTGATGATTATCGTGGTCCTGGCGGCGGTGGGGGCCGCCTCCTATCGGCGGATCGTGGTGAAGCCGTATCGCCTGACCACCAAGCCCGACGCCTGGATTATCCTGGGGCTGATTGCCGTCCTGATGGTCACCCTGCTTTTGACCGAAGCGTTCGCCGTCGTCGCCTACGGTTCCGGCATCGCTCATTGGTCGTTCATTGGCTATGCCCTCTCTGGCCTGATGGGCGGCATGAACCACGGTGCGGCGGCCAACCTCTACGGTGTCTTCTGGTGGGCCCACATCCTCACCGTGCTGGGCTTTTTGATCTACCTGCCCTCCAGCAAGCATCTGCACATCCTCACCGCCGCCTTCACCGTCTTTTTCCGCCCCAGCACGCCCAGGGGGGCGATGACGCCGATTCGTGACCTCGAGAATCAGGAGCATTTTGGGGTGGGGAAGATCGAGCAATTTGGCTGGAAGCACCTCCTAGATACCTTCTCCTGCACCGAATGTGGCCGATGCGACCGCAACTGTCCCGCCCTCCTTAGCGGTAAACCACTCTCGCCCAAGGAGGTGGTGCTCGGAATCAAATACGGTCTATTTGGCGAGGCGGACAGCCTGCTGGCCGGGAAAGGGTCGAACACGGACGGCGCCCATCCTCTGATCGGAGGCCGGATCGCCGACGAAACCCTGTGGTCCTGCACCACCTGTGGCTGGTGCGTGGAGGCATGCCCGGTCTTCATCGAGCATGTGCCGAAGATTCTCGACATGCGCCGCAACCTGGTGCTGGAGGAGAGCCGATTCCCGGCCGAGATCCAGCCCGTCTTCGCCAACCTGGAAAAAAACGGCAACCCCTGGCAATTACCCAAGAAACAGCGCGGCGCCTGGGCGAAGGATCTCGACGTGCCGACCATGGCCGAGGTAGCGGCGGCGGGTGAGCACATTGACGTCCTCTACTTCGTGGGCTGTATGGGCTCCTACGATCAGCGGAACAAGAAGGTAGCGGCGGCCATCGTCAAACTCCTCAAGGCGGCGAACGTCAAATTCGCCATCCTGGCCAAGGAGGAAACCTGCAATGGCGACCCGGCCCGGCGGATTGGGAACGAGTATCTTTTCCAGTCGCTGGCCGAGCAAAACATCCAGACTTTGAACGACTATGGGGTGAAGAAGGTGCTCACCGCCTGCGCCCACTGCTTCAACACGATCAAGAATGAGTATCCGCAGTTCGGCGGTACCTACGAGGTGGTTCATCACACCGAGTTCATCGCCGAGTTGGTGGCCCAGGGGCGCCTCATCCTGGATCGCCCGGTTGGGAACGGCACCATGACCTTCCATGACCCCTGCTACCTGGGCCGCTACAATGGGGTCTTCGAGCCGCAGCGGGACATCCTCCGCGGCCTGCCAATGGCCAATCTGGTAGAGATGGAACGAACCAAGCGCGGCAGCATGTGCTGCGGCGGCGGCGGCGGCCGGTCGTTCATGGAGGAGCGGACCGGGAAACGGATGAGCCATAACCGGATCGAGCAAGCCATGGCGGTCAAGCCTGACACTATTGTCGCCGCCTGCCCCTTCTGCACCACCATGTTCGAGGATGGGATCAAGGGGATGAACGTGGAAGGCACGCTGAAAGTGCGGGACTTCGCCGAGGTCGTCGCGGACTCGCTGGCCGAAGCGGCGCCGGTGGAGGTGATATCATCCTCGCCATCCTAATCATTATTGATGTTGAAGGGGACGGGTGAAGCTATCGCCTTGAGGCGTCAGAGTAGTCACCCCCCATTGGTCATCTTGCGAGGCGTCGGGCCGTCCGGCAGAATGAGGAAGAAGGGAATCACCGGATCGGTTCCCACTCCGCACTCAGTCAGCACCGAGGTGAACTGCCGCCATGGAGCATCCCGCGCTGACCGCGCACGGGGATCCCTCTCCCAATCAGGGGCCCAGGTCCAAGGCGGTCGTTGATCTCAACGCGGCCATTCTGGATCAAGTCGGCAATCTGGTGATCGTGCTGGACCGGCGTGGCCGCATTGTACGCTTCAACCAGGCTTGTGAGGAATTGACCGGCTATGCCCAGGCCGACCTGCGGAATCGAACCTTGTGGGACTTTCTCGTTCCATCCGAGGAGTTAGCGGGTGTCAAGGAGGTGTTCGGCAACCCGCGGGCCGAACTCTACCCAAATCAACACGAAAACCATTGGGTATGCCGCGATGGCAGCCGGCGGTTGATCGCCTGGCGCAACACCGCGTTGACTGATCCCGCCGGCGGTCTTGCCTATGTCATCGGCACGGGCGCCGACATCACCGAGATCCGGCTGGCCGAGCGTCGGGCGCATTTACACGAGCAGCGTTTCCGTGCCCTGATCGAGCACTCCCGGGGCATCACCCTCCTCCTGGATAGGGAGGGAATCATCAGCTACATCGGCTCGTTTACCGAAGCGCTGTTCGGCCGCCCACGGGACGTCATGCTGGGCACGCAAGCGGCCCAGTACGTCCATCCCGATGACCTACCCCTCCGCCTGGGCCGGGGGGAAGCTGTGATTCCTCGCTTGATTCGGATACACCGGGCTGACGGATCGTGGCGGACCTGCGAGGCCGCCTCGGATTACCGGGTGGATGATCCAGCGATTGGCGGCATCATCGTCAGTTTGCATGATGTGACTGATCTCGTTCAAGCCACCGAGGAACTGCGGCGGCGCGTGGAGGAAGCGGACGTGATGGCCATGGTCAGCGCCGCGCTCAACCGCGCCCTTGAGCCCACCCAGGTATACGACTTGTTGCTCATGCAAGTGGCCAGGGTGTTGCCGTGCGACCACGCGGAGGTGGTGGTCTATGAGGACGACTGGGCGGTGGTGGCGGCGAACTGGGGCACGCCCTATCTCGCGCCCGGCACCAGGCTGTTCCCCCTGGAAGGGGACTGGCAACCCTGGATACCGGAAAATCATGAAGGTCCGGTCTATCTGGAGGAGACGGATACGACCCCTGGCTGGCGGCATGTCGCCCCTTTCACCGGCATTCACACGATGCACAGTGTCATAGCCCTTCCCCTGATCATCGACGGCCGGGTGCTGGGCTCCTTCGCGGTGAGGAGCCATCGACCGCGATTCTATGACGAACGGCACTTGAAACTCGCCGCTACGCTCGGTCAGATTATCATCCAGGCATTGCGCAATGCCCGCCTGTTCGCCGCCGAAAAACATCGCGCCCGCGAGGCCGAGGAAATGGCGCGTGTACAAAGCGACTTCGTGGCGGCGGTAAGCCATGAGCTGCGCACCCCGCTTACCGCCATCATCGGCTACGCCGAACTGATGCAGGCGCGCTGGTACACCACGTCCGATGAACATCGACTGGGTCGCCTCAGGCGAATCACCGCTTCCGCCCAGCGCCAGTGCCGGTTGGTGGAGGATTTGCTCCTGCTCACCAGCCTGGAGGTTGATCATCTGGCACCGGTATCGGAAAGCACCTGCCTGCAAGCGATCGTGGAACGAGCGGTCAACGAAGTGCGGAGTATTTACCGGGGGCAGCATATTGAGGTGAGCGGCGATCCCGCCGTGATGGTCCACGCGGACGCCGATCGGACCATGCAAGTGGTGGCCAACCTCCTAGACAACGCGGCGAAATATTCGCGCGAGGGAAGTTCCATCTCGATCGAGTGGCAACGAGAGAACACGGAAGTCGCGATCCGCGTGCGCGACCAGGGCACCGGGATCCCCGAGGACGGACGGGACCGCCTGTTTACGCGGTTTGGCCGAATACCCGGCAGTACTGGCCGTTCGGGACGGGTGGGCACCGGCCTCGGCCTCTATCTATCGCGCCAACTGGCTACCGCGATGAGCGGATCGTTGACGCTGGAGTATTCCAGCCCGACCGGCAGCGTGTTCTGCGCCCGATTCCCCGTCGCCTGAACCAATCAGGAATGTGCCACTTACCCAAAATACCTAGCCGCTAAGTGGCGTGTCATTGCGTGGCCGGCTCGCGTGGACCCGTGCCGCCGCATCGAGATACGCCACAATCAGAGGATGGGGAAGTTCCATTGTGGATCGGCATTGCGGCACGAAGAGTGTCCCCATGAAGAACTGGTGCTCGGGCAGTTCGACAATGCGCGCATCACCGTCCTGATCCAGGCCGACTACCCGCAGACCCGCGTCGTGGAGGAGCGCCTGGTACGCACGATCGAGTCCAAAAGTGCAATAATAGTGCTCTTGGATCTGGCGTTGCTGATAGATGTGTCCGGCCCGCGACTCTGGGTCGACGCGGATCTCTAACGTATGACCCGCCAGCGAACAGGAAAGGGGGGTGACGACGAGTGGACCTGTCGTGATCCCATATTCGGCATGTTGGGCATCAGAGATCAAGAGGACGTGGCGGGCATATTCGATCACCATGTGCTGGAACCCCGCGCAGGTGCCCAGGAACGGCAATTCATGCTCTCGCGCCCAGCGGATGGCATTGAGCGCTCCGCTCATGCTCTGGTAGGGACTGCCCGGTGCGCACCACAGCGCATCATACGTGTCCAGAATGCCATTGGGAAGCGGGTCGAGCGACGCGGTCGGTAGCCAGGTCACGTCCAGAGGAAGGCCCAGTCGGGCAGCGGCATGGCGAAGTGCCGAGTCGGTAGCTCGATGGGTCTCGGATGTGGACTGGTAATCGCCAATGAGGCCAATCCGGATGGAGGAAGTCATTGATATCTTTCCTTTCCTTCCTTGTCGTTTATCAACTCTTGCCGAGCCAGGGCCCATCCACCCACCCCATGGTATACTGGGGTAGTATGTCACCGTGATGATCGTGGCCGGCCGAGGGTAGATGGCCTTGGATGATGGGGCCTCAGCCCTGCCCCGTGTGTGGGGACCGGTGCCTGGTACCGGACGCGGTTCACCGCCCTCGCCGCCTCTCCGGCGGCTACCGGCAACCCGAAGGAGAATGCGTGGACATCGTAGTTTGCGTGAAACAAACGCCCGTCGCCACGGCGGAGAAGCAGCTGGACACTGACCTCTTACTGGATCGCGAGAGCGTGGATAATGCGATCAATACCTATGATGAGCCGGCAATCGAGGAGGGTCTTCAACTCCTGGAGCTTCATGGCGGCTCGATTACCTTCCTGAGCATGGGGCCGGACGAGGCGGTGGATAGTCTGCGCAAGGCCCTGGCGATGGCCGGCGACCTGGATGCGCGCGCGGTCCTGATCAGCGACGACGCGCTCCGGGGAAGCGACATCCTCGGCACCGCGCTCGTCCTCTCCGCCGCTGTCCGCAAGCTTAATCCCGACTTGGTTATTCTGGGAATGCGAAGCGATGATGGCGGCGCGGGAGTGATGGCGGCGGCCATGGCCCAGCACTTGGATCTGGCCGTGCTCACCAACGCCAATAAGGTCACGATTGAGGGAAGAACCGTGCGTTCCCATCGCCGGCTCAGCGACGGTTATATCGTGCAGGAAAGCGAATTGCCGCTGGTTCTGGCGGTGACCGACGCGATCAATACGCCGCGGTACCCTTCACTCAAGGGGATCATGGGAGCAAAGAAGAAGCCCTTACAAACCTGGTCGCTGGAAGAATTGGCGATCGAGCCGGAACGGGTGGGAACCACGGGCGCGCGCACCCGCGTGCTTGGCGCCGTGGCCCCGCCTCCGCGAGCCAAGGGTGAGGTGGTGGAAGACAAGGGAGATGCCGCCGAGCGTATTCTGGCCTTTCTGGCCGCGCGAAAGGTGGTGTGACCGATGCCAACTTCCTCCGATATCTGGGTACTTGTCCCGTTTGAGGGAGGCGCGCCGGTTCGAGCCGGACTCGATCTGCTGGCCGGAGCGCGGGATCTGGCGGCCCAGTTGGGTGGCCAGGCGGTAGCCGTGGTATGCGGGCCCGGCGCGGGCGCCCAGGCCGCCGCCCTTGCCCGCTGGGGCGCCCAGCAGGTACTGGTATGCGAGGATACCGCGCTGGTCGGCGCCGCCGACGGGGTGGCGGACGTCCTGGGCCAGGCAATCGAGGCGAAAGGGCCTCACGCCTTGCTGTTAGTCGCTACCCTCGATGGACCGGACATCGCGGGCCGCTTGGCGGTCCGTCTTGGGGGCGGTCTCCTGGCAAACGCCACCGCGCTTTTCGCGCGGGATGGCGCCGTGGAAATGCAGGAGACGGCCTTCGACGGCGCCCTGATCATAACCTGCACCGCTGATCGGGAGGTTACCCAGATCATCACCGTCCGGGCGCGATCCTTCGAGGCGCGCGAGTATCCCGGCGAGGCGACCGTGGAATCGCTCTCATTCACTCCCTCCGCCCAGGCCCTCCGGGTGCGGAACGTGGAGACCGTGCGACAGACTACCGGCGAGGCGGTCCCGCTCGAGGCGGCCCAGATCATCGTGTCGGGCGGTCGGGGCATGGGCGGTCCCGAGGCATTCGGGATATTGAAGGATCTGGCCGAGGTCCTGGGCGCCGCCGTGGGCGCCTCTCGCGCGGCGGTGGATGCCGGGTGGGTGCCGTACGCGATGCAAGTGGGCCAGACCGGAAAGCAGGTAAAGCCCAAGGCATATATCGCCTGCGGGATCTCAGGCGCCATTCAGCACAAGGTTGGAATGCAGAACAGCGCCGCCATCGTCGCCATTAACAAAGACCCGGAGGCCCCCATATTCGATTTTGCCGACCTGGGGATCGTGGGAGACTGTCTGGAGATCGTGCCGAAGCTGACCGCGGCGGTGCGGAACCGCCGATGAACTTCGATCTGACGGACGAGCAGCGCCTGATCCAGAATACGGTGCGGGACTTCGCCCAGGCCGAGGTCGCCCCGCGGGCCGAGGAGATGGACCGCACCCACCAATTCCCCTATGACTTAGTGGCCAAGATGGCCGAGCTCGGGCTGATGGGGCTTCCCTATCCGGAGGAATATGGCGGAGCGGGCGGGGACTCCGTCTCCTACGCTATCGCGGTGGAGGAGATCTCGCGGGCCGACGCCTCCACCGGGATCACGCTGGCTGCCCATGTTTCCCTTGGGTCGGCCCCGTTCTATCTCTTCGGGAGCGAGGAGCAGAAGCAAGAATACTTGGTCCCCCTGGCCCGCGGCGAGCGTCTGTGGGGCTTCGGGCTCACCGAACCAGAAGCAGGCTCCGACGCCGGCGCGACCCGGACCCGTGCCGATGCGCGGGATGGACAATGGGTGGTGAACGGGAGCAAGTGCTTCATCACCAATTCCGGCACCCGGATTACCGGCGGAGTGACGATCGCCGCCGTCACCGGGAAGCGGGCGGACGGGAAAAGCGAGATCAGTACGATCATCATCCCCAGCGGCACGCCCGGTTTCCAGGTCGAGCCGCCGTACAACAAAATGGGTTGGCGTGCCTCGGACACCCATGGTTTGACCTTCACCAACTGCACGGTCCCCCAGGATAATCTGCTCGGGGCGCGCGGCGGCGGCTATAAGCAATTCCTGGAGATCCTGGACGGGGGAAGAATCAGCGTGGCGGCTCTCAGCGTCGGCCTG
>Ga0134126_10004860_pt1 | contig 16799 bp, 17 predicted proteins | sample KB31752_FD_96881 | JGI IMG/M metagenome (GOLD analysis project Ga0134126, IMG submission 96881) | Terrestrial soil microbial communities with excess Nitrogen fertilizer from Kellogg Biological Station, Michigan, USA - KB3-175-2 | ecosystem: Environmental > Terrestrial > Soil > Unclassified ...
GCGCTCCTCGTCGTAGCGGACTTCGACGAACCCGGTGAGCGGGAAGTCCTTGCGCAGCGGATGCCCGTCGAAGCCGTAGTCGGTGAGGATGCGCCGCAGGTCGGGATGGCCGGTGAACACGAGACCGTAGAGATCGAACGCCTCACGCTCGAACCAGTTGACCGAGGGCCACACGCCGATCACGCTCGCGAGGACCGGAAAATCGTCGTCGGGCGCGAACGTACGCACGCGTACGCGCCGGTTGCGCGACAGCGAGAGCAGGTGCGAAACGGCGGCGAAGCGGGGGCCTTCGTGCATGCCGCCGGCGAATCCCGCATAGTCGACGCCGCAGAGGTCGACCAGCATCTCGAATCTGAGCGACGGGTGGTCGCGCAGCGTCTGCATCGTCGCCAGGTACTGCGCGGCCGGCACCTCGAGGGTCACCTCGCCGCGGTCGACGGTCACGCGCGCGCCTGCGTCCCCGAAGAGCGAGGGCAGGAGGCTGGCGAGATCGTCGGAATTGGCCGCCATCATCGTGCGATCGTGTTGGTGCGCCAGATCTTGTTCTGCAGCTGGAGAATTCCGTACAACAACGCCTCAGCCGTCGGCGGACACCCGGGAACGTAGACGTCGACCGGCACGATGCGGTCGCAGCCGCGCACCACCGAATACGAATAGTGGTAATAGCCGCCGCCGTTGGCGCACGACCCCATCGAGATCACCCAGCGCGGCTCCGCCATCTGGTCGTAGACCTTGCGCAGCGCCGGCGCCATCTTGTTGCACAACGTCCCGGCGACGATCATCACGTCGGACTGGCGTGGGCTCGGCCGGAAGACGACGCCGAAACGATCGAGGTCGTAGCGCGCCGCTCCGGCGTGCATCATCTCGACCGCGCAGCAGGCGAGACCAAAGGTCATCGGCCACATCGAGCCATTGCGCGCCCAGTTGATCACGCTGTCGAGCGTCGTCGTGACGAAACCTTGCTCCAGTACGCCTTCAATGGCCATCGCTCAGTCCCACTCCAGGGCGCCCTTCTTCCACTCGTAGATGAATCCGATGACGAGGATCGCGAGGAAGATCAGCATTGCGACAAAGCCGAACATACCGACGTCGCGCAGCACGACCGCCCACGGAAACAGGAACGCGATCTCGAGATCGAACAGGATGAACAGGATCGCGATCAGGTAATAGCGGACATCGAACTTCATCCGTGCGTCCTCGAACGCCTCGAAGCCGCACTCATAGGCTGAGAGCTTCTCGGGGTCCGGATGGTTCGGCGAAACTAAGCGGCCCGCGCCGAGCATCACCGCGCCGAGCACGATTCCGAAGAGGATGAAGACGAGGATTGGGAAGTATTCGGCGAGCACGGGCGGGCGGGGAGTGAGGGTCGGGGGGTGGGAATAATGAATTGAGGAGTGAGGAATCCAGCGTTCAGCCCGCGCCGATCGCCGACACGTGCTCCCGTCGCGGCGGTCGCCGCGGTGATCGTGTGCCGCCTGCCGACCGGCCGCCGGAGCGGCCCGCTACTGTGCTGCTTCGTTCAACTGCGCTGTCACCGTTCGCTGGTGCCGACGGGGAGACTCGAACTCCCACGGCTTTCGCCACTGCCCCCTCAAGACAGCGTGTCTACCAATTTCACCACGTCGGCGTAATCGTCATTTTGGCACTTCCCCTGCGCCGGTCTTGGCTGGCGCAGCTTCCGCCCGTACCGGGCTCGTCTGTCCCGCCGCGGCGGGCACCGCGCCAGGGACCTGACTGCTCCCCGACGGGCCTGCTTCGCCAGCCGGGGCGGACTTGCCCGCTGCGTCGGCGGGCGCCTGCGACGCGGGCGGCACCGGAGCCGCGCTCTGCTCCGCAGCGGCCTTCTCCATGACGCCGACCGGCGCGCCGTGCTGCGCGCCGAACCAGGTGAGTGCGACGCTCGTGGCAAAGAAGAGCGCAGCGAGGATCGCGGTCGTTCGCGACAAAAAGTTGGCGGAACCCGACGCGCCGAACAGGCTGCCCGACGAGCCGCCGCCGAACGCCGCGCCCATGTCGGCACCCTTGCCGTGCTGGAGCAGCACAAAGCCGCAGATGGCGATCGCCGCCAGTACGTGTAGGACCAGAACGAGGTTTTGCAACAAGCTCATTGCCGCCTGCTCCGCATCGCCGGCCCGTCAGGCCCGGGCGATGCCCAGAAATTCGTCAGCATCGAGTGATGCACCGCCCACCAGGGCGCCATCCACGTCGGGCATCGCGAAAAGCGCCTTCGCGTTGGCCGCCTTCACGCTGCCTCCATAAAGAAGCGTCACGTCGCGCGCGCCCGCCGCGGCCATCCGGCTCCGCAGCAGCGCGTGGACCGCTTCCGCCTCGCCGGGCGTCGCATTCCGGCCGGTTCCGATCGCCCACACCGGTTCGTAGGCGAACACGCAGTCGCGCAGCCGTTCCCCGAGCCCGGCGATCAGCGCGTCGATCTGTCGTGTCACGACACGATCGGTCTCTCCGCGCTCGCGCTCGACGAGCGTCTCGCCGACGCATGCAATCGGGACCAGCCCGGCGTCGAGCGCTGCACCCGCCTTCGCGCCGACGACGCGGTCGGACTCGCCGTGCAGCCGCCGCCGCTCAGAATGGCCGACGATCGCGTAGCGGGAACCGAATTCCGCCGCCATCCCCGCTGAAACCTCACCGGTATACGCCCCCGCCGCGTGCTCGCTCACGTCCTGCACACCCCACGCCACCGCGCTTCCTTGGAGCACAGCCTGCGTCTGCGCGAGATAGGGTGCGGGGACACACACTGCGAGCCTGCGCGGAGCCTGAGCCGGCCATCCGTCCGCGAGCCGACCAAGAAGCTTCGCGTTGGCCGCGAGACTGCCGTTCATCTTCCAGTTGCCGACGACCAGCCCGACGCGCATGAGAGACCGAAGCCCTGCCGGCCCCTCGTCACTTCCGCGCATCCCGACGCCGGCCCGGTGCCGCGGTCACGGCACGATGCCGTCCGTAGAACCCTGCGATTTTATCGCGGGCGCGGCGGATGGGTCAAACCGCGGCCGAGTGCCCCTGGCTCGCGCCGCTTCGCCTCGCGCGCCGCGCCGCCCACCAGGCGCCGATCTCGCCGACGATGCCGCGGCGGAACGCCAGCACGCAGATCACGAAGATGCCGCCGGTGATCACCGTGACCCATTCGCCGAACCCGGCGAAGTAGTTCTCGAGCGCGACCAGCACGAACGCGCCGACGACCGGACCGAACAGCGTTCCCATGCCTCCGAGCAGCGTCATCAGCACGACCTCGCCCGACATCGTCCAGTGGACGTCGGTCAGCGACGCCAGCTGGAACACGATCGCCTTGACCGCCCCGGCGAGCCCCGCCAGAGTCGCCGACAACACGAACGCGAGGAGCTTGTAGCGGTCGGCGTCGTAGCCGAGCGAGACCGCCCGCGGCTCGTTCTCGCGGATCGCCTTCAGGACCTGGCCGAACGGGGAGTGGACGATCCGGTAAATCAGCAGGAACGCCGCGAGGAAGATGACCAGTACCGTGTAGTACATCGCGAGCGAGTTGCCGAGGTCGATGAAGCCGAACAGGTGCCCGCGAGGCACCGACTGGATGCCGTCCTCGCCGTGGGTGAACGGCGCCTGCACGTAGAAGAAATACATCATCTGCGCCAGCGCGAGGGTGATCATCGCGAAGTAGATGCCCTGGCGACGGATGGCGAGCAGCCCGACGACGACGCCGAGAAGCGCCGACGCGAGCGTCCCCGCGAGGATCGCGAGCTCCGGCGGGAAACCCAAGCTCTTCGCCGCGTATGCCGTCACGTAGCCGGCCGTGCCGAGGAACATCGCGTGACCGAACGACAGCAACCCGCCGAACCCGAGCAGCAGATTGAACGCGCACGCGAACAGCGCGAAGCACATTGCCTTCTCGAGGATCACCGGGTAGACGTCGGCGAGCGGCGCGACGACGAGCAGCACCGCCATCACGAGCGTACCGGCCATCACGGCATTGCGGCGCGGCGCGGCGGCCACGGTGACGGGGGCGGGACCCGGCGCGGATCCCATCGTCAATGCTCCTTCCCGAACAGCCCGGCCGGCTTGATCATCAGCACGATCACCATGATGACGAAGATTACTGTCGTCGACGCCTCCGGGTAGAAATACTTGGTCAGACCCTCGACGATGCCGAGTCCGAAGCCGGTGACGATCGCCCCCATGATCGAGCCCATGCCACCAATCACCACGACGGCGAACACGACGATGATGATGTCGGCCCCCATCATCGGGCTCACCTGGTAGATCGGCGCGGCCATGACGCCGGCGAGCGCGGCGAGCGCGGCGCCGAACGCGAAGGTCAGCGTGACCATCAGCGGCACGTTGATGCCTAACGCCTGCACGAGTGCAGGGTTTTCGGTTCCGGCGCGCAGATAGCTGCCGAGCCTGGTGCGCTCGATCACGTACCAGGTCGCGAGGCAGACTACCAGCGACGCCACGACGACCCAGCCGCGATAGAGCGGCAGGAACATGAAGCCGAGGTTGAAGCCCCCGGCGAGCAGCGGGGGGATGTCGTACGGCAGCCCCGAGGACCCGAATTCGTTGCGGAAGACCCCCTGGATGACCAGAGCGAGACCAAAGGTCAGCAGCAATCCGTAGAGATGGTCGAGCTTGTACAGCCGCTTCAGCATCGTCCGCTCGATCAAGACGCCGAAGGCACCGACGACGAGCGGCGCGATGATGAGCGACGACCAGTAGCCGAGCTGGAAATCACCGATGTGGACGCTCTGCAGGATGTACCAGGCGCAGAACGCCCCCAGCATGTACAACGCGCCATGGGTGAAGTTGATGATGTTGAGCAAGCCGAAGATCACTGCGAGGCCGAGCGACAGCATCGCGTAGAACGCGCCGTTGATGAGTCCGACCAGCAACTGTCCGAACAGGGCCTGCATCGAGCTCTCCTGTCCCGTCGCCGGCGCTCCGCCGCGATGTCGCGGCGGAGCGCCGATGCGCTGACCTCAGGCTTCTATTTCACCAGGGAGCAGCCGTCATCCTTGAGCGGACGGAACGCCTCGTCGGCAGGAATCGTCGCCACGAGCTTCAGGTAGTCCCATGGGTACTTCGACTCCGCCGGCGTCTTCACCTGCATCAGGTACGCCGGATGAAGGACGCGGCCGTCGACGCGGATCGAGCCCTTGCCGAACAGCGGATCGTCGGTCGGCATCTTCTTCATTTCGTCGACGATCTTCACGCCGTCCTTGACGTCGTGCAGCGCCTCGACCGCCTTGAGGTAATCCAGTACCGCCGCGTAGACTCCGGCGTGCACCATCGTCGGATGGATGCCCTTGTCGAGCGGCGCGAAGCGCTTGGCGAACGCGCGCGTCTGGGCGTTCATGTCCCAGTAGAACGTCGTCGTCAGCGTCAATCCCTGCGCAGTCTGCAGACCGAGCGAGTGGATGTCGGTGATGAACACGAGGAGGCCGGCGAGCTGCTGGCCGCCCTTGACGATGCCGAACTCGCCCGCCTGCTTGATCGAGTTGATCGTGTCGCCGCCGGCGTTCGCCAGCCCGATGACCTTCGCCTTCGACGACTGCGCCTGCAACAGGTACGAGCTGAAGTCCTGCGTGCTGATCGGCACGTTGACCGATCCCAGCACCTTGCCGCCGGCCTTCTCGACCGCCGCGGTGGTGTCGTGCTGAAGCGCGTGGCCGAACGCATAGTCGGCGGTGATGAAGAACCACGTGTTGCCGCCATGCTTGGTGATCGCGGTACCCGTGCCGTTGGCCAGCATCCACGTGTCGTAGGTCCAGTGGATGGTGTTCGGCGAGCACGACTTGCCGGTCAGGTCAGACGAACCGGGACCTGAAGCCAGGAACACCTTGTTCTTGTCCTTGGTCACCTGCGCGACCGCGAGCGCGACGCTCGACGTCGGCACATCGACGATCGCGTCGACGCCCTCGGAGTCGTACCAGCGGCGGGCAATCGCCGAGCCGACATCGGGCTTGTTCTGGTGATCGGCCTGGATGATCTCGACCTTGATGCCCTTCTTCTCGATGCCCGAGTCCTGGACCGCGAGCTTCGCGGCGACGACCGAGCCGTCGCCCCCCAGATCCTTGTACAGACCCGAGAAGTCGGACAGCACCCCGAGCTTGATCGTGTTGTTCGGGATGTCCGCGCTCGCGGTCCCGACGGCCAGCGCGCCGGCGACTGCCAGCGCGAGCAGACTGCGTGTTGCCTTGTTCATCTCACCTCTCCTCGTTGAAACACTGCTGCGAAAACGGATCGATGCAGGTCACACGCCCAGGTAACGGTGCAGCTTGGGCATGGCGGCATCGAGCTCCGCGTTGGGAATCATGTCGACGACGCGCCCGTGCTCCATGACGTAGTGGCGATCGGCGACGGTGGCTGCGAAGTGGAAGTTCTGCTCGACGAGAAGGATCGTGAATCCCTGCTCGCGCAGCTTGACGATCGTTCGGCCGATCTGCTGGACGATGACCGGCGCCAGCCCCTCGGTCGGCTCGTCGAGCAGGAGCAGGCGCGCGCCGGTGCGCAGGATCCGCCCGATCGCCAGCATCTGCTGCTCGCCGCCGGAGAGCTTGGTGCCCTGGCTGCGGCGGCGTTCGCGGAGGTTCGGGAAGAGCTCGTAGATCTGCGCGACCGTGAGTCCGCCTTCGCGAACTCTCGGCGGAAGCATCAGGTTCTCCTCGACGTCGAGGCTCGCGAAGATGCCGCGCTCCTCGGGGCACCACGCGATCCCGAGACGGGCGATCCGGTTCGATGCGAGCCGAATCGTCTCGGCTCCTTCGAAGATGACCGAGCCCTCACGGCGCGGAACGACGCCCATGATCGATTTCAGCGTCGTCGTCTTGCCGGCGCCGTTGCGCCCGAGCAGCGTCACGACCTCGCCCTCGCCGACGTCGAAATCGACCCCATGGAGAATGTGCGATTCGCCGTACCACGCCTGCAGCCCGCGCACGCCGAGCAGCGACGCAGTGGCCGGCGCTGCCACGGCGGACCCGGAGGACGCGACGCGCACGCCCTCAGCCATGCCCGATCCGGTTTCCGAATGCGGCGCTACGCATGACCGCCTCCGAGGTAAGCCTCGATCACATCCGGATTCTTCGATACCGACGCGTAGTCGCCATCGGCGAGGATCTCGCCGCGGGCGAGCACCGTGATGTGGTCGGACAGGTTGGACACGACCGAAAGGTTGTGTTCGACCATCAGCACGGTGCGGTTGGCGGCAACCTTCTTGATCAGCGCGGCGATGCGTTCGACGTCCTCGTGCGTCATCCCGGCCGTCGGCTCGTCGAGCAGCATCATCTCGGGGTCGAGTGCGAGCGTGGTGGCGATCTCGAGCGCGCGCTTGCGCCCGTACGCGAGTTCGCCCGCAGCGCTGTCCTCGAAGCCCGCGAGGCCGACCGCGTCGATCAGCTCGCGCGCCCGCGCGTCGAGCGCGCGCAGCACGCGCTCCGAGCGCCAGAAATCGAGCGATGCCCCACGCTTTCCCTGCAGCGCGATGCGCACGTTCTCGAGCACCGAAAGGTGCGGGAATACCGCCGAAATCTGGAACGAGCGCACGAGCCCGAGCTTGGCGATCGCCGCGGGCCGCGCACCGGTGATCTCCCGCCCGTTATAGACGATCGTTCCCCGGCTCGGAACCAGGAAATGCGTCAGCAGGTTGAAGCAGGTCGTCTTGCCCGCGCCGTTGGGCCCGATCAGCGCATGGATCGTACCGCGACGGATCGCGAGGTCGACGTTGTTGACGGCGACGAACCCTTTGAATTCCTTGGTCAGTCCGCGGGTCTCGAGGATGATGTCGGTCGCCATGTACGATCGTACGCTGCGGCGCTCCGGCGCCCCCTGTCCCGCAATTGCCGCGAATTATCCGGTTTACGTCCCCTCTTGGCAATGACGGCAAAGCGCGCGACCGCGTGTCGAGGACGGCGCGCGTCAGCGCACGCCCGAGCTGCCCCATCGCGGCTGCCGCTTGCCGAGAAACGCGTCGATACCCTCGTCGGAATCCGGGTCGCCGAGATTGCAGGTCATGACGTCGCCCGTCAGCGCATACGCACCGGCCAGGGTGATGTCGATCTGCTGGTAGAAAGCGGCCTTGCCGAGCGCGATCACCGAGCCACTGCGCGCCGCGATGAGGTCGGTGAAGTGCGCGACCGCGGCGTCGAGCTCGGCCACGGGCACGACACGGTTGACGAGACCCCAGGCAAGCGCCGTCGCGGCGTCGATCGGCTCGCCGGTCAGCAACATCTCCATCGTGCGCTTGCGCGACACGTTGCGCCCGACTCCGACCGCGGGTGTCGAACAAAACACGCCGACGTTGACTCCGGGCAGCGCGAAGCGCGCGCCGTCGGCGGCGACGGCGAGGTCGCACATCGACACGAGCTGGCAGCCGGCGGCGGTGGCAATGCCGTGGACGCGCGCGATCGTCGGCTGCGGCAGCCGCGTGAGCTTCAGCATCACCCTGCTGCAGAGGTCGAAGATCGCGTGGCGCCCTTCGGGCGAACGCTCGGCCCTGAGCTCCTTGAGATCGTGCCCGGCACAGAAGCCGCGCCCGGCCCCGGCGAGCACGACGCTGCGCACGCCGTGCTCGGCGGCGACGCGATCGAGCGCGGCCTCCAGCGCCTCCAGCATCGCCCGCGACAAGGGATTGAAGCGCTCGCCGCGATTCAGCGTCAGCGTGCAGACGCCGTTGCGCGTCTCGGCAAGGACGTAATCGGCCGCGACGGAGCTCGCGGCTTCGGAAACGACGGCGGCATTCATTCGATCGCCTTCACGGATTGCGCGCGTTCGCGCAGGAGGAACTTCTGGATCTTGCCGGTCGACGTCTTCGGAAGCTCGCCGAACACGACCGCCTTCGGCACCTTGAATCGTGCGAGGTGGACGCGGCAATGCTCGATCACCTCGGCTTCGGTCAGCGTCGCTCCCGGTTTCAGCTCGACGAAGGCGCACGGCGTCTCGCCCCACTTCGGGTCGGGCTTCGCGACCACCGCCGCGGCGAGAATCGCCGGGTGCCGGTACAGCGCGTCCTCGACTTCGATTGAGCTGATGTTTTCGCCACCCGAGATGATGACGTCCTTCGAGCGATCGCGGATCTTCACATAGCCGTCCGGCTGCAGCACGGCGAGGTCGCCCGAATGGAACCAGCCGCCGGCGAACGCCTCATCCGAAGCTTCCGGGTTCTTCAGATAGCCCTTCATCGTGATGTTGCCGCGAAACATGATCTCGCCCATCGTCTCGCCGTCGGCCGGGACCTCGCGCATCGTCTCCGGGTCCATCACCGTCATTCCTTCCTCGCAGGTGTAGCGAACCCCCTGACGCCCGTTGCGCTCGGTTCGCGCGGAGATGTCGAGGCGCTCCCAGTCGACGTGCTTCGCGCACACCGCCGCAGGCCCGTAGGTCTCGGTGAGCCCGTAGACGTGGGTGATGTCGAAGCCCATCCGCTCCATCCCTTCGATCACCGCCGCCGGCGGCGCGGCCGCGGCGACCAGCGCGCTCACGCGATGCTCGATGCCGCGTCTCTGCTCGTCCGGGGCGTTGATCAGCATCGCGTGCACGATCGGTGCGCCGCAGTAGTGGGTGACGCGGTGCTCACGGATCGAATCGAGCACCGGCTTCGCTTCGACCTTGCGCAGGCAGACGTTGGTTCCCGCGTTCGCTGCCATCGTCCACGGGAAACACCAACCGTTGCAGTGGAACATCGGCAGCGTCCACAGATAGACCGAGTGGCGCGGCATCTGCCAGTCGACGATGTTCGACAGTGCGTTGAGGTACGCGCCGCGATGGTGATAGACGACACCCTTCGGATTGCCGGTGGTCCCCGACGTGTAGTTGAGCGAGATCGCATTCCACTCGTCGTCGGGCGGCTGCCACGCGAAATCCGCATCGCCCTTGGCGATAAGCGTCTCGTAGTCGCATTCGCCGAGGAGATCGCCGCCCGGGCTCAGCGCGTCGACGACGTCGATCACCAGCGGACGCTTCGCCGCCAATTCGAGCGCGGCGGCGATCTGCGGCGCGAACTCGGTGTCGGTGATCAGCACCTTCGCCTCGCCGTGGTCGAGCATGAAGGCGAGCGTCGGGGCATCGAGACGCGTATTGAGCGTGTTAAGGACGCCGCCGGTCATCGGCACGCCGAAGTGGCATTCGACCATCTCGGGCGTGTTGGCAAGCATCGCCGCGACCGTGTCGCCGACCCCGACGCCGCGGTGTGCGAGTGCCGAAGCGAGCCGCCGGGCACGCGCGTACGTCTGCTTCCACGTGTAGCGCCGTGGGCCGTGGATCACCGAGGGATGGTCCGGCCACGTGTAGGCGGTGCGCGCGATGAACGACAGCGGCGTCAGCATCGCGTGATTGGCGGGGCGGCGCTCCAGATGCTGATCGTAGATTTGCTGACTGGCCACGGCGCGGCTCCTTCGAATGCGCGCGGCGATCGTCCGGATCGCGCGCGCGGAATCGACCAATGGACAATCGTAGCAAAATCGACGAGCATGGGGACGGAGGTTCAATCGATATGGGTCATCGGTTGTCGAAGATCGTCACGCGTACCGGCGACGGCGGAACGACGGGCCTCGGCGACGGCTCTCGCGTCGCCAAGGACAGTGCGCGAATCGACGCGATCGGGGCCGTCGACGAACTCAATGCCTTCATCGGGCTGCTTTCCGTCGAAACGCTTTCGCCGGCCACGACGACACTGCTCTCCGAGATCCAGCACGACCTCTTCGACCTCGGCGGCGAGCTGTCGATCCCCGGCCACGCGGCCATCGGCACGTCGCACGTCGATCGCCTCGAACGCGCTGTCGAGACGCTCAACGCCGATCTTCCGCGACTCAAGGAATTCGTGCTGCCGGGAGGCACCCGCGCGGCAGCACTCGCGCATGTCGCCCGCACCGTCTGCCGCCGCGCCGAGCGGGCCGTGGTGTCCCTCGCGGCAACCGAGCCGGTGACGCAGCCGGCGCGGATGTACCTGAATCGCCTGTCCGACGTTCTGTTCGTTCTCGCGCGCTTCCTCAATCGTGACGCCGGCGTTCCGGACGTCATGTGGCGTCGCGACCGGGGCGCTTGAGACCGACGCACGAGCGCGGTGACGGACTCGCCGCGCTGATCGGGCGTACCGCGCTCGGCGACCGGAGCGCCTTCGAGCACCTCTATCGCGCGTCTTCGGCGCGTCTATATGCGGTCGCGCTGCGTATGGTGAAGGATGCGGCCCTCGCCGAGGAAATCGTGCAGGACGTGTACGTGAGCGTGTGGAATGCCGCGGCGAGCTACGATGCCGCCCGCAGCCAGCCGCTCACCTGGCTCGCTGCGATCACCCGCAATCGCTGTCTCGATTACCTGCGCCGGCGCGAGCTCGACACTGTCTCGCTCACCCCGGCGACCGACGACGCCGACCCGATCGATCTGCCGGTCGACGCGCCGACGGCTGCCGAGCTCCTGATCGCCGCGGCGGATGCGCGCGCCGTGCGCGGCTGCATCGAAGGGCTCGAGTCGCGGCAACGCCAGGCGATCGCGCTCGCGTTCTTCCAGGGGCTGTCCCACGGCGAGCTCGCGCGTCATCTCGGGCAGCCGCTCGGAACCGTCAAATCCTGGGTCCGACGCGGTCTCGAAAGACTGAAGTCCTGCCTCGACGCAGCGGGGGCGACGCGATGAACCTTTCGCGCCCCGATCGTCCCGACCGGCTCGACCGCCTCGCCGCCGAGTACGCGCTCGGCACGTCGCCGCCGCGCGTGCGCCGGCGCCTCGCCGCAATCGCGCGACGCGATACTGTTGTCGCGGCCGCGCTCGACGAATGGTCGCAGCGCCTCGCGGTGCTCGGTACGGCGCTACCCGAGGTCGACCCACCCGCGCGAACCTGGGACCGGATCGCCGCCCGCCTCGGCTGGAGCGCGACTGCCGACGCCCGTCCGTCCTGGTGGAACCGGCTCGCCGTCTGGCGCGCGGCGACTGCCGTGTTCCTCGCCGCGGCGGTGGCGCTCGGCGTCCTGCAAACCGTTGGGAAGCGCGCGCCGGCCCCCGGTATCGTGGTGATCCTCGCCGGATCCGACGCCAAGCCCGCGATGATTGCGACCGCCGCGCCGGGCGAGGAGGTCCTGCACGTGAAGTCGATCGGCGCCACGCTGCCGCCCGCCGGCCGCGTCTTCGAGCTGTGGGGCCTGCCAAAGGGGGCGGCGCCGAGGGCGCTCGGCGTGATCCCCGCGGGGGCCGTCGTCGAGCTGCCGACCCGCTCGGCGGCCGTGGCGCTGCTGGCGTCGTTCCCGGCGCTCGCCGTCAGCGTCGAACCTCCGGGCGGCTCGCCGACCGGGGCGCCGACGGGGCCGGTGGTCTTCACCGGGCAGGTCGAACAGATGTTCTGACCCCTACCCGCCCTACCCGCGCGGTTTCAGCGTGTAGCCGTCAGGGCGGTCCTCGATCTCCCAGCCCGCCTCGCGCAGCGCGTCGCGGATCCGGTCCGATTCGGCCCACTGCTTCGCGCGCCGCGCAGCGGCGCGCTCCAGCGCGAGCGCCTCGATCGCAGGGGGAATCGCAGCCTCGGGCGGACGCCACGCGGCAAGCCCGAGTCCCAATACGTCGTCGAAGCGCGCGAGCGTCGCGCGCTTCACGGCATCGTCGAGGTCACCGCGCAGCACCTCCCAGGCGACGGCGAGCCCGCGCGGCAAGTTGAGGTCGTCGTTGATCACTTCGGTGAAGCGATCGAGCGCCGCGCGATCGGCGGGTGTGCCGTGCGCTGCCGCGAGCGCGTGGAAGCCGCTGCGCAGCCGGGCGAGCCCGGTCGCAGCGGCATCGAGCGCCTCCCAGGTGAAATTGAGCTGGCTGCGGTAATGCCCGGTGAGGCAGAGGTAGCGGAAGGCGAGCGGATCCACACCGCGGTCGACAAGCGCGCCGACGCGCAGGAACACGCCCGCCGACTTCGCCATCTTCGCGTCGTTCTGCAGCAGAAAGTAGCCGTGCATCCAGAAGTTGGCGAGACGCGTGCCGCAGCGCGCCTCGGTCTGCGCAATCTCGTTCGTATGGTGGACGGCGATGTGGTCCTCGCCTCCGCAGTGGATGTCGAACCAGTCGCCAAGGTACTGCTGCGCCATCGCCGAGCACTCGATGTGCCAGCCTGGAAAACCCTTTCCCCACGGGCTCGCCCACTCCATCTGGCGGCGGCCGCCGGGCGGCGAGAGCTTCCACAGCGCGAAGTCGGTCGCCGAGCGCTTGTCGCCGAGCTCGACGCGATGACCGGCTTCGAGACCGGCGCGATCGAGGCGCGCGAGGTAGCCGTAGTCGGGCTGCTTCGACGTGTCGAAGTAGACACCGTCGCCGGTGCGGTAGGTGTAGCCGCGCCGCTCGAGCTCGGCGACGAACTCGATCTGCTCAGCGATGTGGTCGGTCGCACGCGGCATCACGTCGGGTGGCTCGATCGCGAGCGCGCGCATGTCGTCGACGAACGCCTGCGTGTACAGCGCGGCAATCTCCCACGCGCTTTGACCGGTGCGCCGCGCGCCCTTCTCCATCTTGTCCTCGCCGGTATCGGCGTCCGACGTGAGGTGCCCGACGTCGGTGATGTTCATCACGTGCAGCACGCGGTAGCCGTTCCAGCGCAGCACGCGCTTCAGCCCGTCCTCGAAGAGAAAGGTCCTGAAGTTGCCGATGTGCTGGTAATCGTAGACGGTCGGCCCGCAGGTGTAGAGGCGGACCGGCCCGGCTGCGTCGAGCGGCGCGAACTCACGCAGGCTGCGCGTGTAGTTGTCGTAGAGAACGAGGGGGGCGGACACGGTCGGCGCGCGCAAACGGGGAAATTTAGCACGGAGCGCAGGGTAGAATGCGCTGCCCCGCACGGCCTGCCGCCGCAGCGCTCCCGACCCCAGACATTTGCCCGCTCCGCTCTCCCGCGCCATCGTCTTCGCGCTCGCCGTCGTCATGGCGCTCGTCTGGTTCGCCAACCTCGGCGGACGCGCGCTGCAGCACCCCGACGAAGGGCGCTACGCCGAGATCGCCCGCGAGATGACGGTGACCGGAAACTGGATCACGCCGCGGCTCGACGGCATCAAGTACTTCGAGAAGCCGCCGCTGCAGTACTGGCTGACCGCAGCGACGTTCGAGGCGTTCGGCCTCGGCGAGGGCAGCGCGCGCCTGTCCACCGCCGCGGCCGGCTTCCTGACGGTACTCGCGATCGGTGCGACCGGCGCCGTGATCGCCACCCCGTCGGCGGGTCTGCTCGCCGCGGCGGTGCTCGCCGGCTCGGTCTGGCACTTCGGCATCGCGCACATCCTGACGCTCGACGCGATGCTCTCGTTATGGCTCGCCGTCGCGCTCTGTGCGTTTCTCCTTGCGCAGCGCGACGCGCTGGCGCGGCGCGCCTGCATGGGCTGGATGCTCGCTGCGTGGGTGGCGACCGCGCTCGGTGTGCTCACCAAGGGGGTCGTCGCGATCGCGATCCCGGCGTGCACGCTCGTCGTCTATTCGCTCGCGACGCGCGATTTCGGCCCGTGGAAACGCCTTCACGTCGGCAAGGGGGTCGTACTGCTGCTCGCGATCACCGCACCGTGGTTCGTCCTGGTGTCGCTGCGCAATCCCGAGTTCCCGCGCTTCTTCTTCATTCACGAGCACGTCGAGCGCTTCCTCACCACCGAGCACCACCGCGCCGGACCCTGGTGGTATTTCCTGCCGATGGTCGTCGTCGGGCTGCTCCCGTGGACCGGAGTGTTCTTCGCGCGGCTGCGCGCGGCGTGGCGCGACGATGCTGTCGGCGGTCGCGCGTTCGCGTGGCCGCGGTTCTGCCTCGCCTGGGCCGCATTCGTTCTCGTCTTCTTCAGCGTCTCGGGGTCGAAGCTCCCGTCGTACATCCTGCCGATGTTCCCGGCGCTCGCGCTGGTGCTTGGCTTGCAGCTCACGGTGATGCCGGGACGACTGCTCGCGTGGCTTGCGGTCGCGCTCGCGGCGAGCACGCTCGGCCTCTGGGCCGTGGCGCTCGCCGGCTACCCGCAGCTCGCTTCGAGGCTCGCCGACACGAGAACGCCGCACGCGCTCTACGTGGCACTCGGGCCGTGGGTCGAGCTCGGACTCGGCATCGCCTCTGCGGGCTACGTGGTCAGCGCGTTCCTGCTGTGGCGCGATCGCGACGCGGGGCGCGGGCTCGGCGCAGCGCTGCACGGCTCGGGCACGGCGTCGCGACCCCTGGCATCCGCTCCGCGCACCCTTGCCGTTGCGGTCATCGCGATCGCGACGATGCTTGCGATGCAAGCGTTCTTCCAGGGTTCCGACGTGTTCCGCGCGACGCGCTCGGCCGCCGACCTCGTCGCAACGCTGGAAAAGCGCGCCGATCCTCCGTACGATCCCAACGCAGCCTTCTACCAGGTCCGCATGTACGACCAGACACTCCCGTTCTACCTGCGCCGCACGACGACCGTCGTCGCGTGGCGCGACGAGCTCGGACCGGGAATCGACGTCGAGCCATCGCTCGCGATCGCGTCGGTCGAGGCGTGGGCGTCGCGCTGGCGCGAGCTTCGCCAGGGCTACGCGCTGATGTCGCCGCAGACGTGGAAGGCGCTCGATTCGGAGGGACTGCCGATGACCGTCGTCGCGCGCGACTCGCGGCGCGTGCTCGTCGAGCGAACCGGCGCGAGTTCCCGCCAATGACGACGCGATGAGCGCGGCCGCCTTCATGTTCCTCGTCGCCGGCGTGCTGCTGAACGCCGCCGCGCAGCTCCTGCTGAAGGCCGGGACGAACCACCTCGGCGTGCTGACCCTCACCGCCGACACCTGGGTGCGGACCTTCGCGCGCATGGCGACCGAGACCCATTTCATCGGCGGCGCCGCGCTCTACGTCGTCAGCCTCGTCGTCTGGATCCTCGGACTGTCGCGCGTTCCGGTCTCGATCGCCTACCCGATGCTCTCGCTCGGCTACATCGTCAATGCGATCGCCGCACACTACCTCCTCGGCGAGGCGGTGACGCTGCAGCGCTGGCTCGGCATCGGCGTGATCGTCGCCGGCGTGTGGCTGGTCGCGCGAAGCTAGGCGCTGCGCGGAGACGATCCGGACGAACCGATGGAGACCACGCCTCTGGATACGCCTGCACCACTCAAGTTCGCGAGCCCGTTCCTCGACGAGACGACGATTGCGGCCGCGGCCGACGTCCTGCGCTCCGGGCACATCACGAGCGGGCCGTGGGTCGAGCGCTTCGAGGCCGCACTGTCGGCGCACTGCGGCGGGCGCCCGGTGCGCGCCCTGACCTCGGCGACAGCGGCGATCGAAGTCGCGCTGCAGCTCGCGGGCGTCGGGCCCGGCGACGAGGTCATCACCTGCGCACAGAGCTTCTTCACCGTGCTCAACATGATCGTCAAGGTCGGCGCGACGCCGGTCTTCGTCGACTGCGAGCCCGTTACCCGGAACATCGACCTCGGCCAGGTCGAAGCGAAGATCGGCCCGCGCACGCGGGCGATCATCCCCACTCATTGGCCGGGGTCGCTCGCCGACCTCGATGCGCTCTACGCGCTTGCGCGGCGCCACAACCTGCGGGTGATCGAGGACGCGGCGTTGGTCATCGGTTCGCGTTACCGCGGCCGGCCGGTCGGCGCGATCGGCGACCTCGTGACCTTGAGCTTCCACCCGAACAAGAACATCACATCGATCGAGGGCGGCGCGATCGTCTGCAACGGTGACGCCGAAGCGAAGCGGATCGAGACGCTGCGCTTTCACGGCATCGAGCGTCGTCCCGACGGCACGCGCGACGTCGCGTTTCCCGGCGGCAAGTTCAACCTCCCGGACGTCAACGCGCGCATCGGTCTCGCGCAGCTCGAACGCCTTCCCGGGTTTCTCGCTGTGCGAAGGGGCCTCGTCGAGCGCTACTTCGCGCACTTCGCGA
>Ga0134126_10004861_pt1 | contig 16798 bp, 16 predicted proteins | sample KB31752_FD_96881 | JGI IMG/M metagenome (GOLD analysis project Ga0134126, IMG submission 96881) | Terrestrial soil microbial communities with excess Nitrogen fertilizer from Kellogg Biological Station, Michigan, USA - KB3-175-2 | ecosystem: Environmental > Terrestrial > Soil > Unclassified ...
TGAAAACCTATTGGGTCGGCCCGGTCGTCTATCTGAAGATCGAGACCAACCACGGCGTCAGCGGTTGGGGAGACCTCAAGGGAGTCGATCCCCGTCCGGCAAGGGTGCTCGCGCAGTCGCTGTTCGAGTTGATCGACGGCGAAAACCCGACGCGGATCGAGCACATCTGGCAGCGACTGTATCGGGCCCATCGCGACATCCGCGGCGGCGCCTTGATGGTGCATACCATCGCCGCAATCGACATCGCGCTGTGGGATCTCGCCGGCAAGTTGTGGAATGTTCCGGTCTATCGGTTGCTCGGCGGGCCGACCCGCGACCGCATTCGCGTTTATCACACGCCGCAGGCGACGAAGGTGCCGCCGCACGGCATCTACGAACATTCGGGCACGCCGGCCGATATCGACCGCATGGTGCAGGCGATCGCGGCGGCGCGCAAGAAGGTCGGCCCCGAGGGGGCCGTGATGTTCGACGCCCACTCGGCCGTTCCGCCGGCGACGTTGATTCAGTTGGCCGCGGCGATCAAGCCCTACGACGTGATGTTCATCGAAGAGCCGGCCGTGCCCGGCAACATCGAAGTCTTCAAGCGGCTCAAGCAGCAGGTTCCGATCCCGTTGGCGACCGGCGAGCGAGACCGCACGATTTGGGGGGTGCTGCCGTATCTGCAAGAGGGCTGCATCGACATTTTGCAGCCCGACTGCTGCCACACCGGCGGCATCAGCCAGATGAAAAAGATCGCGACGCTGGCCGAGGCCTACTTCGTGCCATTGGCGCCGCACTGCACGGCGACTTTTTTGGGCATCGCGGCGAGCCTGCACGTCGCCTCCTCGATTCCGCTGCTGTTGATCCACGAGTTCTACCCCGACAACGCCGGCTTCAACGTGCCGGGCGCCACGCGCATGGCTTACGAGCTCGACGCCGAGGGCTACATCGGGCTTCCGCCCGGTCCGGGGCTTGGCGTGGAAGTCGACGAAGCGAAGATTGAAGAGGAATCTCGCAAGCCTCAAACCTACAAATGGCCGAACATCAAGCTCAAGGACGGCTCGGTCGCGGACTATTGAGCCGAGGTCGGCTTGAATCCCTTTGCCGTGGGGCGGAACGATCAGTTCCAGTTTCACCGGCCCGCGGACGATCGAAGACCGCTCGCATTGCAAGCTCAGTTCGCCGTCGGCGTCGGTCATCAAGGCGACCTTGCCGAGCTGTCGCGTGCTTTTTGATATTGGCCCCGTCCTGCTCCGTAGAAAACGGGGTGCTAGCATTGGGCTGCTAGCTGACTTTGAAGCGTAATGAGGGAGTGAGCAGTGCAAGCAAACCTCCCCGGCGCGTCATCAAGACGGCCTATCTGATCGGTCATCTGGCGCTGCCGCTCTACGCGCATCGTTCGAGCCCGAAGAAGTTCACGCAGCCGCAATTGTTCGCCTGCCTGGCGCTCAAGGAGTTTCTGCAACTCGATTATCGCAAGCTCGCGGCACTGCTGACCGATTGCTCGGAGCTTTGCGCCGCGATCGAACTGCACGTCCGTTCCGCATTTCACGACGTTTCGGAAGGCGGCGCAGCGCCCGCTCGATGTTGCCGGCTCAACGATTGCTCGACAAGACGGTTCGCCTGGCGGTCGTTCAAGGGCGCATCCCATCGACCATTCGCTTGGCGGCGGGCGACGGCACGGGCTGGGAGTCGCGCCACGTCAGCCGCTACTACGTCAAACGACGCGCCAGTTGCTCGAAATACTGGCAAAAACCACCTACGCCCGTTTCCCGAAGGCGGGCCTGCTCTGCGATTGCGCCAGCCACTTGATCCTGGCGGTCGTGCCGGATCGCGGGCCTGGTCCCGACATCAAGCACTTCCACGCCATGTTGGACCAAGCCTTGCGACGAACGCGGATCGACGCCGTAGCGCTAGATGCCGGGTATGACGCCGAGCATACCCACGAGTACGCGCGCCGCGAGCGCGGCGTGCGCACGTTGATCCCGCCGCTGATCGGACGTCGCACCGACAAGCCGCCCCGCGGATATTGGCGGCGGCAAATGGCCCAACGGCTGCACCTCACGCGATACGGGCAGCGCTGGCAAGCGGAAACCGTGAACAGTATGCTCAAGCGGCTGATGGGCTCCGCCTTGCGAGCACGCCAATACTGGAGCCAATGCCGTGAAACGATCCTCAGGGCGATCACCCACAACATGATGATCCTCAGACGAATGCAGGTTTTCTACGGAGCACATAAGTGCCATTGTCGACTGGGTAACGACAACATGCGGCCTTTCCACTTTATTGGCATCGCTGGTTCCGGACGCGGCAAGATGTCGCTTCCTAACGCGGCAAGGCGCCGCGTCTACTTCAAAAGACCTGCTTGGAAACCACTTTCCCGTTGGGGACGATCCAGTCGGGCTTCTGGGCCACCGCCTCGTGAATGCGGCGGATCACGTCTTCGTCGGTCGGGTAGGGAGACTTGAGCGCCGGACGTAGCGGCAGCGGCACCTCGTCCATGCGATACCCGGTCCCCGGCGCGCTGATGCCGGTCACCGCCGTGGTGATGTGAACGCGGGCGATGCGGCTGGTGTGCGTGACTTTCGGATCGAGCACGATCGTCGGAATCCGCGCCAGGTGGTCGATGGCCGGCTGGGGCATGGTGGCGCCGGGGTCGGCGCCCAGGATCAGCGCCGCGTCGGCGTCGCCGCGAACGAGCAGGTCGATCGTCGAGAATTCGCCCGGATTGTAGCGCGGATAACCGCGGTTGAAGGTGATTCCGAACGGGTAGCCGGTCGTCCAGCGCATCACGACGTCGGCCCCGGTGACGTTGCCGTGGCCGCGCATGGGCATGGCCACGAACTTGGTGAAGGCGTTCAGCTCGGCGGCCAGCGTCAAAATCGCGGCCGAATTCATGTGCTTGCCGCGGGTCATCGACAAGCCCATGCCGAAGAAGAACACGCCAAACTTGGCCCGCTTCATCCGATCGACCAAGTCCTGCAACTGCTCCAGTGTCAGGCCGGTTTCGGCGATCATCGCCAGATTGACCGGCTGCTCTTTGACCAGCGCGCGAAGGATCGTCAGGACTTCGAAGTCCTTGCCGGGCCGAATCTGCAGGAAGATATCGGCCGCGCCCGCGCTTTTGGTCTCGCGGATATCGACCAGCACCATCGTGCGGTCCTTGCGGCCGCGCGGCAGGAACTTGCTCTTGGGCATCAGCGCGTACTTGGTGAAGTGCCGCGGATGGCACTCCGCCGGGTTGCCCCCCCAATACACGATAAAGTCTGCCCGATTTTTCACTTCGCCGAGCGTACACGTCACCTTGCCGCCCAACTGGGCGGCGATCTCGGTGGGACCGTGTCACAACGACGTGTGGCTGTCGACCACGCCTCCCAATCGCTCGGCGAGGGCCACGGCTTCGCGCTGCGCCTCGCAGGTGATGTTGCTCATGCCGTAGACCAGCGGCATGTCGGCGCGGTCCAAGAGATCGGCCGCCGCGGCGATCGCCTCGGCCACGGTCGCTTCGCGGCCGTCGACGAGCGCATCGGGGTAGTGGTGCTCGGCGGTGTGGTTCAAAAACCAAGCCTTGCCCAGCACGCAGGCCCGTTTCGCTTCGACGATTCGCACTTCGTCGGCGTGCAGCTCGATGTCGTCGCAGACGCAGCCGCAGAAGGTGCAGGTGGCGTTGTCAACTACGTTCAACTCCATGTCGTCTCCCGAGGTTCAAAGATCGCTGATTGAGGGGTTGGCGCCTGGGTTTTCTCCGGTGGCGACTGGATTTTCGCCGGTGGCGTCTGGGCCTTCGCCGTTGGTTTCGCCCGGACCGGGCGAAGGGACGACGAACGCTCATCCCAAGGCCCGGCCTTGGCAGCTTCCGCGCACGCGGCGCGGCATGAATCGACCGGCTTCGACTTCCTCCCAGGCGGCATATTCGGCCGGCGCCGGCAGGTGGGCGAAGTGAGGGCTGTCGGGACCGCTCAGGTCGCCGGGGGCGCTGGACTTCTGCATCATTCGAAACTCCTGGTTGTCGCCGCGGCCGTTAAGGCTCGGCGATGTGTACTTAGAGCCTATCCGAAAAACCGTTCGACAGGCGGGAAAAATCCCCTCTCCCTTTGGGAGAGGGTTAGGGTGAGGGAGAATCGCCTCATCAACACGCCCTCACCCCAGCCCTCTCCCAGAGGGAGAGGGAGTTCTCGGATCGTCTCTTAATCAGCCGTCGGGCTTGACCGGTTCGACTTCCACGTCCCAACCTTTCGACGTCGGCATTCCGGTGCCGTCCGTGCTGCCCCCCATCAGCCGGCAGGTCGGCGGCCCATAGGGGACGAACAGCATGCCCTCCGGGACTTTGCCCGTTTCGCACTGAAAGATGGCCTCGCCGAATTCGGTGCGGACGCGAACCGAGTCGCCCGCGGCCAGACCCATCGATTCCATATCGGCGGTACACATCGAGAGCGTATTGACGATCGCCTGATATTCGGCGTTGTCCTTGCCGACGTTGATCTGGGCGCCCTGCTTGGCCGTTCGCGAGGGATTCAAGAGGAATCGTCTGGCTGGCATGAATCGCTTCACTTTCGAAAAGTCGCAAGTCTATAAAGAACCTGGATTTTAGCTCATAACCGCTAAGGTCGCAACCGAAGCGTCGCCGCGAGAGGGGAAGCGCGGCTGGTTGCGGCCCGCGCCGATTGCGCGTATGGTAAGGTGTTCTAGAGTGCCCGCTTAGCGACTTCATGCGACCAGCCCGGAGGCAACGCGACCCGTGACGACCGTTAGCAAACCTGCCGCCAGTAAATCTGCCGCGACCGGCCAATTGGCCTGCGGTTCCGATATCCTCGTGCAATCGCTGGTCAACCACGGCGTCGAGGTGATTTTCGCCTATCCGGGCGGGGCCAGCATGCCGCTGCACCAGTCGCTGACCCACTTCAAAGACCAGATTCGCACGATCCTTCCGCGCCACGAACAGGGCGGATCGTTCGCCGCCCAGGGCTACGCCCGCAGCACGGGCAAGCCGGGCGTCTGCATGGCCACCAGCGGACCGGGCGCGACCAACCTGGTGACGGCCATCGCCGACGCCAAGCTCGACAGCATTCCGTTGATCGCCATTACCGGCCAGGTCAAGACGGCCGTGATCGGCACCGACGCCTTCCAGGAAACGCCGATCGTCGAAGTCTGCCGCGGCGTCACCAAGCACCATTACCTGGTGACCGACGTCAAAGACCTGGCGCGCGTGATGCGCGAGGCATTTCACATCGCCACGACCGGCCGCCCGGGACCGGTGCTGATCGACGTGCCCAAGGACGTGCAGCAAGACACGACCGTCCCCGATTACGACGCCCCGCTCAATCTGCCCGGCTACCGTGTCGAGCAGCGCCGGGCCAAGCCGGAGCAGATCGCCCAGGTCGCCGCGGCCATCAAGCGCTCGAAGCGGCCGGTGATCTACGCCGGCGGCGGCGTGATCGCCAGCGAGGCCAGCGACGAGTTGCGCGAGCTGTCGCGCAAGACGGGCATTCCCGTCACCATGACGCTGATGGGCCTGGGCTGTTTCCCGAACAACGAACGGCTCTCGCTCGACATGCTCGGCATGCACGGCAGCGTCTATGCGAACTATGCCGTCGACGAGTGCGATCTGCTGCTGGCCTTGGGCGTGCGGTTCGACGACCGCGTGACGGGCAAGACCTCGGAGTTTGCCAAGCACGCCAAGATCGTCCACATCGACGTCGATCCGTCGGAGATCAACAAGAACAAAGAGGCCCACATTCCGATCGTCAGCGACGTCCGCTTCGCGCTGGCCGAGTTGAACAAGATCGTCGAGGCGCCGGGCGACCTGGCGGCTTGGCACGAGCAGATTCAGACCTGGAAGAAAACCGAGCCGTTCAAGTACGACCGCGATTTCCCTGGCATTTTGCCGCAGTATGCCATCGGCGAATTGTCGAAGCTCGTCGCCGATCGCGAGTTCGTCGTGTCGGTCGGCGTCGGCCAACACCAGATGTGGGCCGCGCAGCACTTCAAGTTCAAACACCCTCGCACCTGGATGTCCAGTTCCGGATTGGGCACGATGGGCTTCGGCCTGCCGGCGGCGATGGGCGCCAAGGCCGCGCATCCCGAAGCCTTGGTGATCGACATCGACGGCGACGGCAGCTTCCAGATGAACATTCAGGAGCTGGCCACCTGCTTCTGCGAAAAGCTGCCGGTCAAGGTGCTGCTGCTCAACAACCAGCACCTGGGCATGGTCGTGCAGTGGGAAGACCGCTTTCACGCCGGCAACCGGGCGCACACCTATCTCGGCCCCATCGACCATCCCGAGGCGGTCGGCCAGGGCGACGGCATCGGCCCCGGCGAGCGATATCCCGATTTCGTCACGATCGCCAAGGGCTACGGCTGCGGCGCGGCGCACGTGAAGGACAAGGGCGAATTGATCGACGCCCTGAAGGAGATGATCGCCTACGACGGCCCCTACGTGCTCGACGTGCAGGTGCCCTATCAAGAGCACGTGCTGCCGATGATTCCCGCCGGGATGACGGTCAAGGATTTGATCAAGTAACAGCCTGCCTCTCGTAGAGCAAGCGTCCCCGCTTGCTTATCCGAGCCTCGAATCAACTGCGCCGCAAGAATTCGCGGGTGGCCGACTTGGAAGGAGCGTCTCGGACGTGAAGCCCCGGGAAATCTTGGCGGCCATCTCGACGTGCCAGGCGACCTGCCTGGTGCTGTTCGCGGCGGTCGCCTTCACCGGCTGGTGGTGGGCCGGCAACGACGTGGAACGCTGGACGCTCGACGCGCGCGCCTTCCACGGCGAGCCGTGGCGATTGCTGACCTCGTCGCTGCCGCACGTCGACATCATCCACCTGATTTTCAACCTGTATTGGGTGTGGGTTTTCGGCGCCAGGATCGAATCGGTTTTTGGCTCCATCCGCACGGCCGGCCTGTTCGCCCTGCTGGCCGCCGGTTCGGCGGAGGCCGAATATGCCGTCTTCGAGGGGGGCGTTGGTCTGTCCGGGGTGGGTTACGGCCTATTCGGCATGCTGTGGGTGTTGAGCGATCGCGACGCCCGCTTCTCGGGCGCGATCGACAGGCGGACGATCGAAATGTTCGGCGCCTGGTTTTTTCTCTGCATCGCGCTGAGCGTCGCGGGGGTCTGGCAGGTGGCGAACGTGGCGCACGGAGCGGGTGCGGTTTTGGGCGCAATCGTCGGCGCCGCCGTCGCGGCGAGATCGCGGTTGCGGCGCGCGGCCGGTTGGCTGGGCTTGGTCTCGGCGCTGGTTTTGACGACGTGCGGCTGTACGTTCGGCCGGCGTTACGTGAATTTTTCAGAGCACGTCGGCGATGATCTGGCCTACCTGGGCTACGAGGCGCTGATCGACGACGATTACCCGCGCGCCGTCCGGCTGTTCGAATCCGCCGTCGCGGCCAACGACCGCGTACCGGGCTGGTGGAAAGACCTGGGCATCGCCTACCAGCAACTCAAGCGCTTCTCCGACGCGGCCGACGCCTTTCAGCGCGCCCACGATCTCGATCCTTCCGACGCCGAGACGAAGCAAGCCGCCGACTATTGCCGAGCGAGGGCAAGAACGTCGACTTAGAAGATCGGCTCCGATACACTAGACACTAGGCGTGCGCCGATGGTTTGAGTCGTTTGCGCGCGAACTCACTTCAATTGGAGTGTCTCATGCTCCGTGCTGCCTTTTGGACGTTAGCGGTCGGATCATGTCTGATCGGGCGAACTGCAGCGGATGTCGACCGAGAACTGACGCACATACTGATTGATGGAGTCGAAATTCCGTTCGGCGAGACCGTCGAAGTCGTTGGTATTTGTCAAGCTCACGATCATTTTTTCGACTCAGGCGAGGCGTCGATACTGGGGTTAAGATTCAACGGCAAACCCAACCAGGAAGGAGTCACATTTCAACTGACGGCTGCACGGACCACGATGTGGCCAAAGCTTGGTTCGTTGAAACGAGGCGAGTACTTCAAAGTGAGCGGGCGGTTGATGGACGCACGGGGTCAGGGGCCGCAGAAAACGTGCAAGGTAGTCGTTGAACGACTCGAACCCATTGCGGCGGCGCCGTTGGTGTTTGCCGATTTCGTCAACCGGCGCGCGACATTCGAGGGAACCGCGGACGCTGGCGGAATTCTGAAGTCGGGCGCCGAAACCGCGTGGCTTGATGGCTTCGCGTGGCCGCCAGAGGTCGAAGGCAAAAACGTCTCGGTTTCGGGCGCCATTCGCCGCGATGAAGCCGGCTGGAGAATCTTGCGGCCGAGATGGAAATTGGTTGACTTGGCCGACCAAATCGGTGCCGAGGTTTTGCTCGACGGGACGCTATGGAGCCTGAACGGCGAATGGTGGTTCGAGTACCGCGGCGAAAAACTCTATCTCACGACGACCCGCGGCCCGGTGATGGCCTTGGACGGCGACCATCATGGGCAATGGGCGCGCGTGACCGGCAAATTGGCTCGGCAACTGCGGCCCTCGCTGAGCCAGATTTCGATCAAGTCGGACCGCGACCTCGTGCCTTGTTTCGTAGTTCGCGGCGCGCGCGTCGAGTTTGCCGAACAACCATTCAGTTGGTCGGATCGATTCGGGTGGCTTTATTCGACATGTTATTCGGTCCGCGATGGCGTACCGGAATTGTTGGCCGAATCGAGTTTCCGCAGGAATATCCTAGGTAACGAGACGATGTCGCGATTGTATTTAGAACGGAATTACAAGGCGCTGTGCGTGATTTTGCGAAACTGGACGCCGAAGACGGCGCAGGTCGTAGCGGGGCGGATGGATGACGAAAAGTTGCCGCAGACGCTGCGACTGCTGTATGCGACCCTGCTGGCAAGAGCGAATGACCTTCGAGGCAAAATGTTTCTGATCAATGCCGTCGAGGCGCGACGCTCGAATATCATGCTCGACGCGCTTTATTGCTTGGGGGCATTCCCAACGATCGCACCGGACCTGAAGGAGATCGAGGTCCGCGTCAAATGGTCCGAGAGGACATTGATCTCGATCATGCTCGACCGATCGGCCGTGGGTGAAGAAGCGCAAGCCGATTTTTTGGGCCGATCCGCAGCGTCTCTCAGTATGGCCGACGCCGCGGCCATCTATTCCGAGATTCCCGCGGTGCTCATGGAAATCAATACGCCCGCCGCTTGTGGCGCATTGATCGCCTACGTCGAGGCGAATCCTGAAAAGGGCGCAGCCATCGTCCGGGATATCTGCTGGTCCGGCGCGACTTTACCCGTCGAGGACTTGCTGAAACTTGAAGCTGTCACGCAAGCCGAGTACGCGCGATACGGCATCCTTGTACAACTTCTGCGGCAGAAGCACCGCTCCGCGGGCTAGCGGTTTTATAAAGACGTCGAAGACTATTACTTTGAATTCCGCAACCACTCGTGCCCGGAAGTGCTGGCGGCGATTCGTTCTCACCTCGACGAATTGCGGGACGGCGGCTTGAATCACGCCCGAATGCTGCTGGCTCTGGGCGAAAAGGATCCGGCGAAAGCCGTCATTGCGATGCTCGACGAACCGACATGGAAGGACAAGAGCCTTGCTTTGTACGAATTGTCGCGGCTGCGAGACGCGCGTGTGGTCGGTCCCGTGGCGCGCTTGCTGTGCGAAGCCGCTGACGACTATTTGAATGCCGATTCCGAGCTGACGGCAACGCAGGCCGTCGAGTATGCGCTTGCCGCCATCGCTGGCGCGGGGACCAAGGAGAGCCTCCACGCTCTGGTCGACTTGTTGAGGGTCGACCTTTCGCGATTTGGCGCCTACATCGATCGAGAGGGATTCCGGCGCATCATAGCCGCTCATTTGATCGAACTGACTGGCGAATCGTTCGGCCTCGACGCCGATGCTTGGCGAAATTGGCTCGAAACTCAAGCCGAAGGCAAATGACACGACAGCAGCGTCTCGCGCCCACCTTCCACAAGCATGTGCTGTGGAAAAAGGACTACCAATAATGTCGACGCTCGCCAAGCACTTGACGTTCATCGAGTTGGTGAAAGACTTCGAAATTCGGCCCATCCGCAACGCACGAGAGTTGCGGAAAGCGCATCGCATCGTCGAAGGGCTGATGAGCAAGGTCGGGCTGAGCAAAGACGAACGCGATTATTTGGAGGTGCTCAGCATTCTGGTCGAACGCTACGAGACCCGACTAGCGCCGCTCGACGAACTGTCGCGCATGCCGCGATGCTCGCCCATCTGATGGAAGCCAAGGCCGTCAGCCAAGCGGACGTTTCGCGCGGGACCGGCATTTCTCCCGCGACCATTTCGAACGTCCGGGCCGGCCGCCGCGACTTCAGCAAAGCAGACATTCGCAAGCTGTGCGACTATTTCCATTCCGCACTGGGCGCCTGGCTTTGAGCATCGAGGGACGCGACGGTTTTAGCCTCTTAGCCTCCGATGTCGAGCCGCGACGTGGCCCGCGAACACGGCACAAGCGAGGACGCTTGTGCTACGGGGCTATTTGCCGTCGTCTCTGGCGGGCGGATCGTCGGTCGCCGCGATTTCCGTGCGCAGTAGCCGCCCGCCGATTTTGCGTTCGTGCTAGACAGGAAATCGGTCAGCCGGGCGTGGGGCTCCGCAAGTCGCGAATCAAGCGGTTCTTCAACTCGTGCAATCGAGGTTCGAGGCCGACGGGATATTCGTGCGGGTTCACCAGACGCTTGATGCTCGGCGAGAAACGGGCCAATTGCGCGGCGGCGTAATCGCGGCTTTCCGAGAGCGAAGGCGGCTGGTAGACCAGCCGGCCTTGGCGAAAGATCGGCGCGAGCAATTCCGAATGGGTCACGCCTGCCGGAATGCGCTTGCGGCAGATGCGCGTCTTGCAGTCCCGGCGGCTTGGCTCAACACGCGAACGTCTGCGAGCCGCCGTCGACGCGAATCACCTGGCCGCTAATAAAACCGGCGCCGGGCGAGCAAAGGAAGCCGACGACGCTGGCGACCTCGTGCGGGCGGCCGTAGCGATCGAGCGTCCCCTCGGTGACGAGACGTTCTTGCTCGATTTCGTGGATTCGCAAGAACCGCTCGGTGACGGTCCCGCCCGGGGCCACGCAGTTGACCGGGATGTTGTGCGGCTTGAGCTGCTCGGCCAGGCAGCGAGTGTATTCGTGGACGGCCGCCTTGGCGACGGCATAAATCGAACCGCTCGGGCGGCCCACGCAGCCGGCGATGCTGCCGATGGTGATGATCCGGCCGCTCTTGCGCGCCATCATTTCGGGCGCCACCTCGCGGCAGCAAAGCATGGCGGAAAGCAGATTGCGGTCAAGTACGCTGCGCAGATCGTCGAGCGAGATGCTCAGGCAATCGTCCTGCTCCGGACGGCCGCCGCGGCCTTGGCCGGTCCCCCCGGCGCCGATGTCGCCGCCGGCGCAGCAGACGAGCAGATCGATGCGCCCCCAGCGCCCGCGGATTTCGCCGGCGATACGGCTGACTTCGGCTTCGTCGCAGACATTTCCCCACACCGGCATCGCCTCGCCCGAGTTGCGCCGCGCGATCTCGTCGGCCAATTGCTGCATCGTCTCGCCTTCGCCGAACGTCCGCGGGCTGTCTTCGCGCGTGCCATGCACGGCGACTTTGGCCCCCAGCCGGCAAAGCTCTTCGGCCATCACGCGGCCCAAGCCGCGAGAGGAGCCGGTGATCCAGGCGGTTTGACCGGAAAGCGTGCGAGTTTCGCTCATCGTTGATTACCCTTGGATGCTAATTCTCGGCCCTCACCCTAGCCCTCTCCCAGAGGGAGAGGGGACAACATCAGCTTTGTTTCGTAACGCGCTTAGCGATCTGACCGAGATCGCACAGTTCTGCTCGCTCCCCGGCGTCGCGGACGAGATTGCAAATCAACCGGATCGTTTCGAACTTGGGATCCTCGACGACCAGGCAGGATGGATGCGCCAGGAAATCGAACACGCTGCCGGTCTCGATCGCCCACTCGACGCCCATCTGGATCGCGCGGCAAAAATCCTTGAGCTTCCAATGTCGATTGCGGAAGGCCCCGACGTCGCTTATCGGGTTCATCGGAACTTCGATCAGCCCGCTCGGGTAGACGAACGGCTGCGCCAAACGCTGCGCGGCCAGGATCGACTCCATCGTGCGCGTGCTCGGCGCCTCGCCGTCGAGCTCGTTTTCGTGGGCCGGGTATTTGCTGCTCACCCAGTCGAAGCCTTGGGCCAGCAGCATCCGCTGCACGTCGGGGCTGTTTTCCAGCCCGTCGAGAAATCCGCCGGGCGTGCGGAAGCCGGCGGCGTCGATTCCGGCCCGCTGCTTCAACGCCTGCGAGGCCAGGCGAATGTTCTCGTCGATGATCTCCGCGGCCGTCTTTCCGGCGACCAGCCAGGGGGCGCGGCGAAAGCGAAATTGCGTCTCTTCCGGCGTTTTCGCCCGCACATAGACGTGATCGTAGGTGTGGTTGCCGATCGGGTGGCCGTCGGCCGCCAGTTTTTTGAGCCATTCGACGTCGGGCTGCTCGAGCACGCGGGCGACGCAGAAGAAATGGATTCGGCCGCCGGCCTGCTTGACGACTTCGGCCGCTTCGACGGCGTATTGCTTGGTCGGCCCGTCGAGGTTTCCCTTCTCGTAGTCCCACTCAGTCATCTCGCGGCGCGGATACTCACGACTCATTTCCAGATCGAGCGTGATGGCGATCTGCGCTTTGCGCCTCGGCGCCTCGGCGCGCAACGAGCCGCTTGCCGCCACGGTTGCGAGAGCCGCGGCGCCGCTGAGAAACGTGCGGCGCGAAAAGCTGGTCGCGCGGAGCTCGCCGCCTGCTGACGGCGGACTGGCCTCGCTGACGCTTCCGCTTGGTAAGAGACTCATCGCGCCGCCTTGGCCGCTTGCGGCTTCAAGTATTGCACCCACGAAACCTGCGTGACCAGTTGGTTCAAGGCGGCGAACGAAATGTGGGCGTTCGTGGCGTACTTGGGAGTGTCGTTCGCCGGAAACGTGGCCAGCGTGGCGTCGCCGACCAGGAACACGTTGAAGTCGCGGGCCAGGTTTTCGTAGCCCGCCGTGGTGCGGCAGAAACACATGTCGGTGGCGTAGCCCGTCAGCAGCACGTGGCGAATGCCTTGCTGCTGCAAGAATTCTTTAAGCGGCGGATAGCCGGCTGTGTCGTAAATCACGACGTCCTGCGGATCGACGTCGATATCGCGCGTGACCGGGATCGGCAGTTGCCAGAAGCCCGCGTTGTTGTACTTGGCGCCGGCGTCGAGACCAGGAAACTGCCGGAAATAGTCGATCACCGGCTTGTCGCTCGACAGTTCGAGCGCGGCGGGCAGCGGCTCGCCGCGGTAATAGAAGCTGGCGAGCTTTTCTCGCAGCTCGCGTGCCCCGGCCTTGCGGTCGCTGTCGCTCGGCGTCTGCTTGAACGAGCGATAGAGCTTGCGGCGGATCGGGTCTTCGTCGCCGGGCAAGCTATACATCACCAGCTTGGCCTTGCCGCGCAGCGATTTCAAAAACGGGTTGATGACTTCGTGAGTGTGGCGCGCCGCCAGATGGTTCTTTTCCACGGTGCAAAAATCGCAGACGCCGGCCGGCTCGGGCGTCGTCCAGCCTTGGCCGTCGTCGATGCCCCAGGGGTGGACCATGATCACCGCCGTCTCGGCCGCGCGCAGGCGGTTGGGCATCTCGATGATTCCGCGCGCGTTGTACGAAAATCGCCAAGCCCGGACTTCGAGATCGGCGTTGGCGTCGTCGACCAGCCGCGGCGCCTCGTAGCGAACGGTCTCTCGGACCGGCTCGACGAACTCAGGATAGTCCGCCAACAGCGGCGGCGGATCGACGAGCCGCGTCAGGCGGTTTTCATAGGTCCGCCCGCCCGGCGCCGGTTCGGCGGCGAAACTGGCCGGCGCCCCGGAACAGAGAATGCCCGAACAGAGACAGATCGTCGTTTGAATGAACTGCCAGGCGGCTCGCCGCCGCCGCTTGCTGGAGCGTCGCATCGACTTTCTCCCGAGGGGTTCTGTTTCGGACGGCCGATTTTTCGGACCGTGGTGCGCCTTCGCAAGCCACGCAGACTACCGGCACGATATCGCCTCGCAACTCGACCTTCAAGCATTTCGTCTGGTTCGAAACTACATTGCCGCCGCTTTCGCCCGCGCGGGGCGACGGACATCAAGTCCGAATGCCGCACGGCCGATACTTACGACTGGGCTATCTGTCCGGCGGCATGGAAGCGAAAGATCGCACACGATGGCGGGCGACGCTGCGGCACGACCGCGAAAGGCACTCGCCTGGGCCGCGGCGGCCTTCTGCACGGTGCAACTTACCCTCGCCGCGGCGATTGAATTCCACGCACGGGGCTTGCGCGATCCCGTTTACGGCCGCAAACTCGACCAGTTGCAGGCGCGGCTGGCCGCGGCGCCCGCCGGCGTCCCGCTCGTGCTGGCCCTGGGCAGTTCGCAAACCTTCGACGGCTTCGACGCGGAACTGTTGGAATCTCGATGGCAGTCGAGTTCCGGGCGCCAAGCGATCGTCTATAACTTCGGCTTGCCGGGCGCCGGCCCGCTGAGCGAATTGCTGGTGCTGAAGCGGCTGCTCCGAGAAGGGATTCGGCCCGACTTGCTTCTGATCGAGGTCACGCCGGCCTTGATGCACGGCGCCGAACAGGTGGCCATGACCGGCGACCGGCTGGCGCTCGACGAACTGGCCTCGGCGGCGCCGCTGGCCTCCGGCGACGACCATTTTATCGCACGGCGGTGGCTGCGATCGCTGATTCCTTTTCACACCCACCGCGAAAGCTTGTTGCGCGCGTTCTCCCCTGCTTGGGCCCCGCCGCGCCGTTGGGGAATGACCTTTCAACCGTTTGGACCCTACGGATGGGAGGGCATTCCTCCGACGTCCGAAGCCGAACGCGCGGCCTATGCCGCGGTGATCTGCGACGCCTACCGCGGAATTCTGGGCGGGGGTCGCCTCGACGATCGGTCGTGCGATTATCTGCGACAGTTGCTCGACGTCTGCCGGCGCGAACGACTTGAAGCAACGTTGGTAGTCATGCCCGCGGCGAGCGAATTCCGTGGCCTGAGCTCCACGGCGATGCAGTCGGCCGTCGAGGCGCATCTGGCCGACCTCGCCAGCGAGTATTCGATTTCGTGCATCGATGCGCGCGACTGGATGGCCGACGGCGATTTCTTCGATTCGCAGCATCTGATGGCCGCGGGCGCTCGAGCCTTTACCGAAAAGCTGTGCCAGCGCCTGCCCTCGATCGACGCCAACGAAGGCAACCTGGCGGCGAATGCCGGCGATCTGCGGAAATAACCGCATCATGTCCACCGAGGGCCGGAGTGGAATCGCGGCAGGCGGCAGTCTACGATAGAAGCCTGCAGCGACGGCGAGCGAAGCGACGTTTATCGGTTTTGACAATCCAAATCGGTAATCTCGTGGTGGACCGTCTGTAGGGAACGCCCTCCGCGGCGTTCCGTGGACCGGCCGCGCGACGTCCCCTCGCAGATCGTGGAACGCCGCGGAGGGCGTTCCCTACAGAAGGCTTTGCCGATTTCGAATGTCAAAAACGATTAGGGCGGAGCGATTGTGGCCTCAAGCACTGAATCTATCCAACAAGACGGCGCCTCCCCGACGATCGACCAACGGCGATTGCTGGCCCTCTATCGCACGATGCAGCTCATTCGGCAATGCGAAGAGCAATTGGCGCGTTTGCACCAACGCGGACTGGTCCTCGGCGCCTGCCACACTTACGTCGGCGAGGAAGCGATCGCCGCCGGCGTTTGCGCCCACCTGACGCCGGAAGACGCCGTATTCAGCACCCACCGCGGCCACGGGCATGCCCTGGCCAAGGGACTGCACCCGCGCGAGCTGATCGCCGAGCTGTTCGGGCGAGCGAGCGGCTGTTCGCGCGGCCGCGGCGGCAGCATGCACTTGTTCGCGCCCGAAATCGGGCTGATGGGCACCAGCGGCATTGTCGGCCCTTGCATTTTGCAGGCGGCCGGCGCCGGGTACAGCCATAAGCTGTTGGGCCGCGATCGAGTGGCCGCGGCCTTCTTCGGCGACGGCGCGGTGAACAACGGCGCCTTTCACGAGGGGCTGAACATGGCCAGCATTTGGAAGCTGCCCGTGCTGTTCATCTGCGAAAACAACCAGTTCGCCACCGAAGTGCCGTTTCAATACGCCAGCGGAATCACGGACGTCGGCCGGCGGGCCGCGAATTACGGAATGCCCGGCTTCGAGGTCGACGGCAACGACGTGCTGGCCGTCTACGAAGTCGCCCGCGAGGCCGTCGAGCGGGCCCGCTCGGGCGGCGGCCCCACGTTGATCGAGTGCAAAACCTATCGCACCCGGCCGCATGCCGAAGGGATGGGCGATTTCGGTTACCGCACGCGAGAAGACGTCGACGCTTGGAAGACTCGCTGCCCGATCAAGCGGCTGCGAGATCGCCACGGTTCCGGCGGCGGACCGGACGGGGAACCGCTGACAAAAGAGTTCGACGCGATCGACGCCGAGATTGGCGCGCTCGTCGCCGAATCGTCGCAGGCGGCCGAAGCCGCGGCCTGGCCCGACGGCGCCACGGCCGTCGAACACGTCTACTGCGAGCGGCCTTCTGGATCGTTGCCTCCTCCGCCTGCGCCCGGCGCTCGACAGATCACCTACGCGGGCGCGACGCTCGAAGCCTTGAAATACGAAATGCAGCACAACGCGGGCATCTTCGTGATGGGCGAGGGCATCGGCCGGCGCGGCGGCAACTTCCGCACGACCGAGGGGCTTTACGACTTGTTCGGCCCCGAGCGATTGTGCGACACGCCGATCAGCGAACGAGGCTTCGTCGGGCTGAGCTGCGGCGCGGCCATGACCGGCGCCCGGCCCGTGATCGATTTCATGTTCCTCGATTTCATCAACGACGCTTTCGGCGAA
>Ga0134126_10004863_pt1 | contig 16797 bp, 11 predicted proteins | sample KB31752_FD_96881 | JGI IMG/M metagenome (GOLD analysis project Ga0134126, IMG submission 96881) | Terrestrial soil microbial communities with excess Nitrogen fertilizer from Kellogg Biological Station, Michigan, USA - KB3-175-2 | ecosystem: Environmental > Terrestrial > Soil > Unclassified ...
AAAATGTTTTTTGAATTTATCGAACGGCTTCTCCAGGTCTCCCGGATTCATCCCCAGCAGATACATGCTCCGGAAGATATGCGGCAGATCCTTTTCCATAAATGCCTCCAGCCGGTATTGCGTAGCCTGCTTTACCGCGCCCGAACCCACAAAGAACCCGATGCCCCGCTGGTTATAGATGATCTCCTTTCCCTGCAGGAACTCAAACGTCCGCATCACCGTATTCGGATTGACCTCCAGTTGCACCGCGAGTTCCCGAACACTCGGAATGCGTTCGCCCGGCGGCCATTCCTTTAAAAGGATCTTCTCGCAAACAAAGTCCGCGATCTGGAGATAGATGGCTTGTGTCTCGCTGAACTGCATGCTACACCTGTTTTTCTTTGATCCTGAAATAGGTGGCAATCCAGAACACCGGCGGGATCCCCACTAGCAACAGCAGGGCCAGCGGCCCGGTGATCCAGGGCGACACCCGCACCTCTTTGACGCGCAAGGTCTCGCCATTCGTGATCCAATCATTGGTAAGCGTAAACGGCTTCCAGTCATGCGGTACGATATGCGCGAGAACTTGCTTATCCAGCACCAGGAACACCAACATGAATAGCAGGAAAGCAATGATCGTCTTGATGAACGCATACCGCTCGAAATACACCGACCCCAGCGCAAACATGCTCTCAAGGATAAAATACAACACCAGCAGAACATGGAAATCGCTATCGGGATTCTTACCGGGTAACCCATGCACCAGGCACCACACCTGATTGGGATACACCGGATACCCGCCCGGCCACATCCGGTGCTGCCGCTCGATGACCTCATTACCGATCTTCACCAGCGGAGTATCTACGAGATAAAAGACCACCGTAAAACCTACAAAGACCAGGATTGTCGAGAAAAGCAGCCCGCATAACAACTTCTCCAGCGACGATGCCGGCACCCCAAGCCACGCAATGCCGTGTGCCTTGTTGTCGAAACCGGAAAAGATGGTGCTGCTGTACAGACAGCCCACCACTCCAAGCCCCCAGTAATAGGTAAACGCCTGCATCCCGTCGTCGAGTGGGTTGTAATTATCCATGAACAGCAGGAAAACGCCCCATACCACCAGTAACCCTGCGATGCCCGGCAATGCCAGCAGATAAAGTTTCTTCTGGCTGCCCCAATGCAAGGCTACCAGCTGGCGGAAACGTGTAAAAGAAAAGTACTCGCCCTTAATCATCGTTTCGAAATTTTTGAGAAAAGCCCATTGATCCGCTCGCCCCGGAGCATCACCGCCTTATACAACATCTCCAGATCGGGCCGGCTGTCCTCGCCCTCCATATTGGGCAGGATCAGGGCACTCCCCCGGAAAGAATCTTCACTATAGATGGCCCCCGCGGTCTCGGCAACGTCATAGCTCGGCCGGAAGACAAGCCGCTTCTGGATCGCATCGATCGTCTGGTCAAAAAGGATCTTGCCCTCGTCGATGATCGTCACCCTGTCGATCAGGTTCTCCAGGTCCTTGATCTGGTGCGTGCTGATCACGATACACTTGTTCTCATCCACGGCACCCGCCATCACCTTCCGGAACTGCCCCTTGCTCACGATATCCAGCCCGTTGGTCGGCTCATCCAGCAACAATACATCCGCATTCGTCGCCAGCGCAAAACAGATCAACGCCTTTTTCCGCTGCCCATAGCTCATCTGATCCAGCCTGCCATCCGTTTGCAGCTCGAAACCCACCGCCGCCCGCTGGAATTGCCCGTGATCGAACCTTGGATAGAACACCGAATACAGCGCCACCCAGCGCTCCAGCGCCATCGGCGGCAAATAAAGATCCTCCGGCAACAGGAAAACCCGCTGCAGGAATGCCGGCTGCCGCCGCCGCGGCACATACCCCAATACATCGATACTTCCCTGTTGTGGAAAAAGAAACCCCGCGATAGTCCGGAGTAAGGTCGACTTGCCCATGCCATTACGGCCCAGAAGCCCGTAGATATGCCCCGGCCGCAATTCCAGGTCCAACCCCGAAAACACCGGCCGCCGGCGATACGCAAAATGCAGATTGGCGATGCTGATCATTAGGTGTACTAGTTAAATAGTACACTAAGATTGTTGATTTTTCTGAATCGTCCAAATTTTTTATTCCGCCCGCAGCGCGGATATCGACTATTCCGCCCTCAAAGCAGCCGTCGGATTCGCCCTGCCCGCCCGCCCGCTTTGGACACCTATCGTCACCCCGGCGAGGAGCAGGGCGGCAAGACCCGAAGCCACAAACAGATACCAATGGATATGTATCCGGTAGGGAAAGTCGCTCAACCAACCGTTCATCGACAACCAACCCAAAGGCCACGCTACCAGGTTACCTAGCAACACCAGCAGGAGCAGGTCTGTTGACAACAATACGATGATATCCGTCGTCTTTGCGCCCAACACTTTTCTGATGCCGATCTCCTTGGTGCGTTGCCGTATAACAAACGATAACAGCGAAAACAACCCGATACAGGAGATCACGATAGCTATGACGGCAAAAAAGGCGAAAAGCACCTGGAACTGGATCACGTTATGATACTGCCGGTTGAAATCCTCGTTCAGGAACCGGAAGCTATACGGGTTGTCTTTAAAAGCCTCATCCCATGCCGCTCGTACTGCGTTCATAGCCTCGGCTGTATGATTCCCCCTTATCTTCACGAGATAGTATTCGAATTCCCGCGCATCGGAGATGAGATACAAGATGATCGGTTGTTCTTTTTTATCGAGCGATAATTGATGAAAGTCGTTGATGACCCCCACCACTGCATACGTAACGCCCGCAGACTCTACTTGCTGACCTATGGCCTTCGCCGCCGTGCCAAACCCTAACTGTCTGACCGCCGATTCCGTCAGGATCAATCCTTGCAGATCTGTCTTATAGGTCCGGGAAAAGTTCCGGCCGGCGATAAGCTTCAATTCGAGCGTGTTCAGGAAATGATCATCGACATCTATGGCCCGTATCGGATAACTCGTCGGGTCTTTTGACGCCTTCGCTCTAAACTGGTCGGGATTCCGGATTTCCTTCCCCGGCAGTTCATCCGACATGCCTACGGCCTGTATCCACGGACTATTGGTAAGCATTTCCTTGAAATGTTCGACATAGGCATTGTGCTGAGGTCTCGCGGTATCCCATTTCCCGGGCCGGTCCAGCACCATGACCTGGTTGATATTCATCCCGAGATCATTACTCAGCATATAATGCACCTGCTGCCAGACGACGACCGTCGCGATCATCAGAAAAATGCTTGTCGAGAACTGAAAGACCAAAAGCGTCTTTCGCAGTAGCAAACCCGCAGGCTGCGATTTCAGTTTTCCCTTCAAAACCATCACCGGCTTAAGCGCGCTAAGGACCAGCGAAGGATACAATCCGGAAAGCGCCGACCCAAACACGACAAAACCGATGAACGCCCAGCCTATCGGTTGACGCAACAACGTAAGCAGGCTAAAATGCAGCTCGAACGTATGCTGCAACAGCGGCCGGATCAGCAGGACTACCGCTGTTCCCAGTAAGACACTTATGCCATTGATCGCAAACGACTCGAGCAGGAACTGCCGGACAAGATCGGCCCGGCGCGAGCCCAACACCTTTCTTACGCCGACCTCCCGCGCCCGGTTCGCCGATGCCGCCGTCGTCATATTCACATAGTTGATCCAACCTATCGCAAGGATAAAAAAGGCGATGATGACCAGGAAGTTGATGGCGTTCGGATTGGCGGTGGTCTCCGGCTCGTCGGCAAGACCCTGTGTCAAATGGATGCGGGACAGCGGTTGCAGCGTCAGCACACTCTGCCGGTGCTGCGCTCTTTCGTCGGGAATATGCCTGTCGATAATGCCGCTGAGCTTCGACTGGACCTCGCCGGCGTCGGCGCCCGGCCGCAGCTGCACATAGGTATAGAAATCCTTTCGGCCCCAGTTGCCTTCGAACCGATCCAGCCCCCGCTTGTACAGGGTAGGGTAGGAGATCAGGATATGGAATTGCAGATGCGAGTTGGCCGGTACATCTTTGAACACACCCGTGACCTTGCAGAGCTCTGCATTCCGGTCATCGTCATCCATTTTGATCGGTTTGCCCATGGGATCCTCGTCGCCATAGATCTTTTTCGCTAACGACTCGGATATAACGGCGGAATAAGGCTGGTCCAGCGCGGTACGCGCATCGCCCTCCACTAGCGGATAGCTGAACATCCGCAGGAACGACGCATCCGCATAAAGGAATTTGGTTTCCTTGAACGAGCGGTTATCGTAGGTGAAAACGCAGTTGTTCTTATAGCCCATATTGTAAAGCCGCGCCGCATCCAGTACCTCCGGCACCTCTTTTTTGAGCGCCGGGCCCAGCGGCGAATAATTCTCCGCGCTTTGGAACACCGGCTTCCCGTCTTCATAATAGCTAAGATCCACGCGATAGAGATCCTTTCGGTTGGCATCGAAGCTGTCATAGCTGCGCTCGAAGGCCACATAGCCCAAAAGCAGCAACGAACTGGCGATCCCCGCCACCAGGCCGCCAATATTGATAACGGAAAGCCGCTTGTACTTGATCAGATTCCGCCACGCGATAAGAAAATAGCTTTTTAACATCGTTATGCTGTTTTCAATTATTCCGCCCTCAAACCCTGCACCGGATTGGCTTTGGCCGCCCGCATCGCCTGCCCGCCCACCGTCACCAACGCCACGGCCAGCGCAATCGCCCCGGCAAGGATAAACACCCACCAGCTAAGCGTGGTACGATACGCGAAATCCGCCAGCCACCGCGAACCGCCCCACCACGCTATCGGCATGGCGATACAAAAGGCCACGCCCACCAGGGCCACATAGTCCCTGCTCATAAGCGTGGTAATGCTCTGCACACTGGCGCCCAGCACCTTGCGGATGCTGATCTCCTTGCTCCTGCGCCGCAAGGTGAACAACCCAAGACCAAAAAGACCCATACAGGAAATAAAGATCGTCACGATCATCGCCAGGTTGACCAGCCACGCCGTACTCTCTTCCTGACCGAACAGCCAGCCGATCGCTGTTGCCAAAAAATCGGTCCGGAACGGCTTGTCCGGATATTCCTGCTTCCATTCCTTCTCCATAGCCGTCAATACGGCCTTAAGCGCCGCCCCTTTACTGGCCTCGGGACTCACTCGGATCGCCAGCCCAAACTTTCGCTCGGGCAGATTCTCGATAACCGCGGGCGGTATCGGGTCATGGAAAGAGCTCACGTGAAAATCCGCCACCACGCCCACGATGGGATAACCCTTGCCGATGCTGTCCGGGCCGGCGGCGCTATATAAGATCCGCCCGATGGCCTGCTGCGGCGTCTTACACCCCAGTTGCTTCGCCATCGTGAGGTTGATCACCAGCTCCTGGAGACTATCGCTGGGAAACACATTCCGGCCGGCCACCAGCCGCATGTGATAGAACGGAATATAATCGGCGCCGCCCATATGCGCGGAATAGGGTCGCATCATGCGCACATCCCGTGTCGCGGAAAAAAACGTCCGGTTCTGCGCAAAACCCATCGGCGGCGTACCCTCCCGGATCACTTGTTCAACACCGGGGATATGGCTGATCGCCTGCGCATAGACCGCCAGCTTCTGCGGCGGATCGCCCCAGTCGCTCATGCTCAGCACGCGATCGGTGTCGAACCCTTTGTCGGCATGCTGCATATAAAAGATCTGCTTCCGGATAACGATGGCGCCCGTAACAAAGATCAGCGCGATGGTGAATTGAAAGACGATCAACGCACGGCGGATAAAAAAGCTGCCGCCCGTTCCCGCCGGCAAAACGCCTTTCAGACTCAACACCGGCAGATAGCCACTCAACACCCAGGCAGGATAGAACCCCGCCAATAATGTCGTGACCACGGTGAGTGTGAGTACAAACACCGGCGTCTCGCCTTGAAACGGATGAAAACGCACGCCCGCCGGAATATAATCGTGCAAGAGGTGGATCACCGGATTGACAAACAACAGGGCAACGATCACCGAAAACACGGTCGTCACAAAAGCCTCCGTGAGGAACTGCAGCCGGATCTCCCGTTTCCTGCTGCCCATAACCTTTCGAACACCCACTTCGCGAATTCGCGCCATGGACTGCGCCGTGCTCAGGTTGACGAAGTTGACTGCGGCGATCAGCAGGATAAATACCGCCACGCCCATCAGCGCATAAAGCGTCGGCAGATACGGCTTGCGCCAGTTATCCCCGTCGTCCCCCCGATGAAAATCGTCCGTGAAATGTAACGCACTCAGGGGCTGGAGATATACCCGCAGTTTCACCCCGGCCATAGGCAAATGAACCTTTGTCCTGACAAAGGCGGCATACCGGGCCTCGATCTGCTTTTGCGTCACCCCCGGCGCCAGCTTCACGAAGGCCATGCTTTGATGCGGGCTAAGACTCGTCCAGTCCGCCTTGGGAATGCGCTGTCTTAAAAAACTATGCGTAGCCGTGGTCACACTCAAAAAATCCGTATAACCCAGATCCGTATTCCCGGGATAGTCATTGACGATACCGGTGACGTGCACATGCAGCGAGTCGGCATACACCACCGTCTTGCCGAGCATGCTGGACACCGGGATGTCGCCAAAATAGAGCTTGGCACGGCTGAGCGTCAGCACCACCGTATTCGGCTGATCCAAGGTCTGCGCACTGCCCGCCAGCCAATGATGCGGAAACATGTCGAAATAGCTCGGCCAGGTAAATTCCGCCGTCTCCTGCCAACTGTCCGGGATCTTATTTTCAAATATTTTCGGTTCCTTTCCCGCTTGCGGTACGCTGATCCTACCCTCACAACTGATGAACGCTGTGGTGCCGGCATACCCGGCAATAGCTGTTTGCAGCGGGGCAAGTTCGGCGAATGGGCTGTTCGCAAAATCCACGTCGCCGCTCGGCATCGTCATCTCGGCGACAATGCGGTAGATCCGGTCCCCATCCGGATGGTCCCGGTCGAAGCTGAACTCAAAATTCGTGATCAGAAAGAGTACCAGACAGCCGCAAATGCCTAGCGCAAGCCCCAGGATATTGATGGTGGTATATACCCTGTTGCGCGCGATGGTTCGCCACGCGATCCGCAAGTAGTTCCTAAACATGCCGGTTAGTTTTCCAACTCGCCGCCAATCCAATGCCAATCAACCAAATCATTGGCGACCAATTCATTGATAAATCCCCGTTCCAATTTGACTCCAGAAACCGTACACCCGCTGTATCGTCTTCGTACACCTCCCGCCGCCAGTCCCAAGACAAAACACTGACCGCGAAGACGCTATGGCACTGGCACAATCTTGGCGCACCCAAAACAAACCCATGCTCAAAAATTTCCTCACCATCGCGATCCGCAATCTTCGTAAGCACCGCCTATATTCAGTTGTCAACATCGGCGGCCTCGCCATAGGCATGGCCGTTGCCATGCTGATCGGCCTTTGGATATGGGATGAGCTTTCGTTCAATACGTATCACCAACATTACGATCGCATCGCCCGGGTGATGAAACGCAGCGACAACAAGGGTATGGGCTGGGTTGGCCGGATGGTACCCTATCCCATGATCGAAGAACTCGAGAAATCCTATGGCCGGGATTTTAAATATGTTGTGCCGGCCACCCCGGAACAAAAATACATCCTCATGGCTGGTGACAAAGCCCTGTCGGAAACAGGCCAGTTCATCGGTGAGGATGCCCCTGACATGCTTACCCTGAAAATGCTCAGCGGCACCCGGTCCGCTCTGAAGGACCCTTATTCCATCATGCTTTCCGCATCCGCAGCCAAGGCCCTCTTTGGCAATGCCGATCCGCTGGAAAAACTGGTAAAGCTCGGCGATAGCACCATCGTAAAGGTCACGGGCGTCTACGCCGACCTTCCCCAGAATACGCAATTCCATTCGATCCAATTCTTCTCGCCCTGGAAGCTTTTCCTGGCGATGAACCCCAGTGTTGCAAGACAAGGCTGGGATAATAATTTTCTCATCCTCTATGCCGAGCTTCCGCCAAACACCGATTTTACGCACGTATCGGCCGACATTAAAGATGTAGAGCTGGACCACGCTCGGAAAAACCCGGACATGCAAATGGAGGTGCACGACCATCTGCAGCTCTGGTTATCGCCCATGAGTCAATGGCACCTGTATTCCAGTTTCAAAAATGGAGTGGCGGACCGCGGACCCATCCGGTTCGTCTGGCTTGTAGGCATCATCGGCGCATTTGTGCTGATCCTCGCCTGCATCAATTTTATGAACCTCAGCACGGCCCGTTCGGAGAAAAGAGCCCGGGAAGTAGGCATCCGCAAAGTCGCAGGTTCCGGTCGTGGACAAATTATCATACAGTTCTTTGGCGAGTCATTCGTGGTCGTGATCTTTGCTTTTGCAGTGTCGTTGCTCCTCGTCGCCATGGCATTGCCCTATTTTAACGAACTGGCCTCGAAGCAAATTACCATGCCCTGGCGCGAGCCCTGGCTGTGGGCTTGCAGCATCGGCTTCATCGCCATCACAGGATTGCTCGCCGGTGTGTATCCTGCGTTATATCTCTCTTCTTTCCAGCCCGTCAAAGTATTAAAAGGAAGTTTTCGCCTCGGCCACGTGGCATCCGTTCCCCGTAAGCTGCTGGTAGGAGTGCAATTCACGATTTCCATTTGCCTGATCATTTGCACCATCGTCGTGTATGATCAGATCCTTTTTGCCAAGAACAGGCCGGTGGGTTATTCCCGTGACGGCCTCGTCATGATCCGGCAAAAGATGGGAGCTAACGTGGATTATCACGTGCTACGGGCCGAACTCATCAACTCAGGCGCAGTGACGGATATGGCCGAGTCTGGCGGACCGGTGACGGCCGTTTGGTCGGGTAACAGCAACTTCGATTGGAAAGGTAAGAATCCCAATCTTAATGCTGTTTTCGCCACCCTGGGCGTGACGCCCGAATATGGCCACACGCTGGGCTGGCAGTTCCTCGCCGGCCGCGATTTCTCGCCTCTGCTGGCAACAGACAGCGCGGGATTCATTATCAACGAAGCCGCCGCAAAGCTCATGGGCTTCACCGATCCCGTAGGCAAGCTGATTCAGTGGAATACGAAGGACTACAGGCCGGGAGCATACAAGATCCTCGGGGTGATCCACAACATGGTGATGAGCTCTCCTTTCGACCCGGTCGAGCCTGCCATCTTTTTTCTGAGCAACAGCAATCAATTGAGCTGGATCAACATCAGGATCAATCCCGCCCTCAGCGCCGGCCAGGCCCTTTCGAGAATGGAAACGGTCTTCAAAAAACTGATCCCCTCCGCACCGTTTGAATATACTTTTGCCGATGAAGAATATGCCAAAAAGTTCGCCACCGAAGAACGGATAGGCCGGCTTGCCGGTCTGTTTGCCGTCCTGGCCATTTTTATCAGCTGTCTGGGGTTGTTCGGCATGGCATCTTTCGTCGCCGGCCAGCGCGTAAAGGAGATCGGGATAAGAAAGGTGTTGGGTGCGTCGGTATTCGGCATCTGGCGATTGCTGTCAAAAGAATTCATCGTCCTGGTCCTTGTCTCCCTCGTCATCGCAACTCCCATCGCCTGGGTTTTCATGCACCACTGGCTCCAAAACTATCAATATCATTCCGACCTATCCTGGTGGATGTTTGCCGCGACAGGCGCCGGCACCATCCTCCTCACGCTGTTCACCGTAAGCTATCAGTCCCTGAAAGCCGCGCTCATGAACCCCACCGATAGCCTCCACAACGAGTGACCCCCGCGCAAGTCCGGCGCCCGATCCCGCGTCTCGCGCAAACCCTACCGCCCCATCGCCACGTACCCCAACTCCTCCATCTCGGCGAACTCACGAACGGGATGCGTCTTCCCATCGGTGAGTAAATAAAGCCGGTCGGCAATCTCCATAATAGGCCGGTAAAGATGATCCGTGATCAACAACCCCTTGTTTTCCTTTTCCTCCTTGATCAGTTCGATGACCTTTTCGATCTGCAACGGCATCAGATGAGTAAAAGGCTCATCCATAATAACAAATTGCGACCGCGCTTTCAAGATCACATAGGTCTGAACAAACCGGTACTGCCCGCCACTAAGCTTTCCCACCGCTACACGATGTTTCGACGCAAACTCGGGAAAACGTTTCTCCAGCTCGCGATAATCCAACTCGAAATCGTCAAAGACCCGGGAGATCGAAAACGACTTGGGTATAAAATCGAACTGCGGCAAAAACCGCAACAGATCCGGCCGCATAAAACCCTTCGTAAGCGATACGTTATCGATACGCACCGATTTTTCTTCCACGCCCAGCTCGCCGTAAACGATCTTGAAAAGACACGACTTGCCCTGCCCGTTCCCGCCGAGCAAACCCGTGATCTTCCCCGTCTCGCATTTCATGTAGATATCGCATAAGATCATCCTGCCGCCAAACGACAATCGGATGCTATCGAATTCAAGGACATGACTCATCGGAATCGGTTGACTTGAAATAGTAAGATCAAATAAACAAGCAGATCAAAGCTCAGCGTCACTGCCCATAAAACCATTTTCGAAACCCCCAGGTTATGGTAGTAATAGAATTCCCGCGCTTTGTACGATTTGATGAATCGGAAGATAAGGAACAACGTCGCCGCCTTGAGCCAAAGTAACATCGAGAAGATACTGAAGCCATATTCCCAAAAAAGGACCAGACACACCGCCGTGATCAGCAAGCTCAGCAGGCAAAAGCCCTTGTAAAAATGGACGATAAGCCGTATCTTCTTAACCAGCCGCATGTGGTAATATACATCAATCTCTCTTAATAAAATTACCCGCGGCATCGAAGACCAGGTCTTTCCCCTTTACTTCGGCCTCATAAGTAGTCTGCCCCCTGGCATCCCTAACCCTGGCAGCCTCGGAAATCCTGGCGCCGGAATAATGTGTCCCAACATAGGCCGCCGCACCGGCAGGCAATCCGGAAATAGGTATAGCAACGGCCATTTCGACAAATTGTCCTTCAGGAGTGAAGAGCGCAGAGCTATCCTCATTTGATTTCCCGCCCCAGTTGGCTTCGTAGTTTCCCTTTTCTCTTTCCCAAACCACGTGCGAAGCTGCGGGATAATGTTGAGTGAGCGCATTTTGCACCGCGGCAGGTACCCGCGACTTATTGGGCTTTTGCGCACTGGCGCTATGGGCAAACAAACACAGACCAATAAGGCCTGCGACAAATGATCTTTTCATCAGTGGGCGTTTTTCTGACCCAATGTTAAAACCTGATTCTGTCAAAATCCGGTATTCTTTTTTTATCCAGAATCCTCCGCGACCTTTACGCCAAAATGCGGTGATGCTCGAATACCTGGACAGCCTGGACAAACGATTGTTCCTTTTTCTCAATGGAAAACATGACGGCTTTTTCGATGTGATCATGTATTGGGCCAGTAACCAATACTTTTGGATCCCCCTCTATCTCGCGTTGATCGTCTGGCTGATCCACCGTTTCCGGAAATCGGCCTGGTACTTCATCATCACCGTGATCCTGCTGGAGATCGCAAGTGATCAGCTGTCTTCGAATCTCATCAAGGATTGGGCACGCCGCCCAAGGCCTTCTCATACGGCATCGCTGGCGCCCTTCATACATCTTAGCGCTGCCGGTCCCGGCGGCCAATACGGGTTTGTCTCCGGCCACGCCAGCAATACCTTTGCGCTGGCCGTTTTTCTGATCCTGACACTGCCGCCGGGCTACCGAAAGTTGAAGCACGCACTAGTGGCTTGGGCGCTGCTGGTATCCTATAGCCGCATTTATAATGGCGTACACTATCCCGGCGATGTCCTCTGCGGCGCCCTGCTCGGCACCACACTGGCAATCATCGCGGCCGCTTTGTTCCGCCGCTTTTACCCCCAGTATTTGCTGTTTATCAGACGCGGCTTCAATCGCCATCGATCTCACCAGTCCACTACGCCTTGATCCCGGCTAGAATGTCTCACCCAAATTGAGATAGATACCCCGATAGTGCCTGCTCATCCCATAGTCGATCGCAATATTGGTCCCGGACCTTTTATTGAACTTGATACGTAAACCCGCACCACCGGCCGGATGGACGTAGCTCAATTGCTCCGTTGCAGGTTCTGTCACGACATTGGCATTGGCAAATGCTACGAACCCCAGGAAACCGTCCCTGGTAATATCTTTGCGATATTCCGCCTCTGCATAAAGCAGGCTGCTGCCCCGATACCCGTTTTGCGGGAACCCCCTGCCGCTCCGTTGCTGATAAGGGTCCCACCCGATACTCGGCAACTCGAGATAAGGCGCATGACTTTCCAGCACCGACCAATAAAAAGCCCAAAGAGCCAGCATATTCTGCCCCTGCCGCGAAAAAGGAATATATTTCCGCGTATCCAGATAAATGGAACGCCAGGGGATAGTATTGCCGGGGATAGGCGGATTCTCCCGAAAAACGAAATTGGCATAATAGCCCGGCATCGGATTTTCCGTGTTCTTCCGGGCATCATACAACAGGTTCATGGAAAAGCCGGTGGACATCGATGTTTCGCTGCCACCTGTACCATAGCGATAATGTGTAAAATTCCGTAGCAAAAGCGAATCTCCGTGGCTTTCCATATCATAATGCCCATCGATAAGAATACCCATACCCGCATAAAAATAGGGCTTGATCCGCCTTAAAAAAGTCTGATAGAACCGGACATATTTGTAGTTCAGAGATAGCCGCTGCCTTCCTTCCGGCCCTCCACCTAATCCCCAGGTGTCCTGCGGATAATACAACATCCGCATGTCCCCCAGGATGTCCCAACTGTTGTCGGAAAGCCAAAGATTGGACCTAAAGGCGAACCCCAGCCGACCCTGCGTGGCGACGTAAGGCGCAAATGTCACCGTGGACATGTATGTCTTTCGCGACTTGCCAAGACAAAAAGCCGCCGTCGTAGCCGTCACCGACAAACCGCTTGGCCCGGCCACCTGCGTCGAGGTGGGCAGAAAAGAAAAATAGATACCTTTATTATTTACGCTGCGCGGCCGCGGTTTGAAAGCAAAAAGCTTTTTTCCGATATCGATCAGGTCTTTTTGCGCAGGAGGGTAAGACGTCACCTGCTGAGCAGCGCCCGCCACAGGCAGCAAAAGCAACAATATTAACCACCGGATAGTCAAACATTCATAAGATAATGAATATTTCTGAATAATTTTGGAAGATCACCCTCACTCCTTAAAGCGGTATCCCATCCCATAAACGGATTTGGTGTACTCCAGGCAACCCGCACCGGCCAGTTCCTCGATATGTCTTTTTTGTACGTAATTCTGGTTATATTTTGATAAAAATCTGTAGCAAAACCTGATTTATTCTATGGATTGAATAAACGTATTATCAAACGATTATCGAATTGTTGTGGAATGTTTATATCTCGTTTGCCGCGAAGCAGTTTGAACGCAATGGACGCACATTTGCACGGCATATATCCCACTACTGCCATGCTAACTTTAGGAAAATACATTTTAACCGCTTGTTTTCTCTTTATCCTTCTTCCCGCAATGGCCCAAACCGGCACCATCAGCGGCAATCTCTTCGACCAGATCAGCAAAGACCCCTTACCAGCCGCTAATATCAACCTGGAACATACATCCTACCACACCCGGGCGGATGAAAAGGGCAACTTTACGATGAAGAATATTCAGCCGGGAGCATATGATCTTATCATTAGCAATGTCGACTATATGGTTCTCCGTAAGCACATCGTTGTAAAGGCAGGGGAGACGACGAAGGTCTATTTGGGACTCAATACTGACGGCAAAGCACTGGAAGAAGTTACCGTTTTCGGCCGTGCCGATCGCGAAAAGGAAACAGGCGCCCGCGAACAGGAACGCAACGCGGCCAATATGATCAACGTCATCTCCGCACAGGCCATGGTCCGTTCACCCGATATCAACGCGGCCAATGTACTTCAACGCATGAGCGGCGTGACCATCCAGCGGTCCAGCGGCGGCGACGAGGCCTATGCCATCATCCGGGGTATGGAACCCCGCTATAACAACACCTTGCTCAACGGCATCAAGATCGCCAGCCCGGATAGCAAGAACCGGTATGTACAGCTGGGCATCATCCCATCGGATATTCTCAGCAGCATCGAGGTCAGCAAGACCCTTACCCCGGATATGGAGGGGGATGCTACCGGTGGTACCGTCAACATGGTGGTCCGGGATGCTTTGGACAAGACCTCGTTCAAGGCCACGGCCAGTGTGGGCTACAGCCAGCTTTTCTTCGACGAGAAATACCTCACCTTCTATAAAGGCGATATCCAGCGTCGAAGCCCGTACGAGCGTAATGAGTCCGTTTATACCGTTCAACCCAGTGATTTTTCGCGCAGCAACCTGGATTTCCATTCCGTGCAAGCGCCGCCTACCGGACAAATGGGTTTTTCCTTTACCCACCGTTTCTTGAACGACAAATTAGGCTTCGTGCTGGCTGATAACCTGCAAAATCAATATTTTGGAAATATCAGCTTCCAGGCCACCGTTACTCCCGGCGCCGATACCACCGGCAGGCTCTATCCTAGCGATGCCAATAACTTCAAGGAATGTACACAGCAGCTCAATAACGGACTCGTTGCACACCTGGACTATGTGATCAATGAAAAGAACAAGATCAATCTCGATAATTTCTATCTCTATAGCTATCTCGGCCAAAGCCGGATAGACGTAGATCATGTCCTTATCGGCACCGGCGCCGTGTCCTATGCACCCACTACTGGCCAGTATTTTACCGCCATGCGGTCGCAGACCCAGCACGTCTATGTGGAAAATCTAAAGCTGTCCGGCCAGCATGTCCTTTCGCCGAACTTCAACATAGGCTGGGCGGGTGTCTATTCCACCGCTGGCAGCCGGACACCGGATGTAGCCACCATCAATACGGTGTACCTTATCGGGTTAGATAGCGCCCACAATACTTACCAAACGGGTACGGTATTCGATGGAGCGTCCCGCATCTGGCAAAACAATGACGATAAAGAATATTCCGGCATCCTGAACCTCGCCTGGCATAAAACGTGGAATACCACGAGTCTGCAGCTCTGTGCCGGTGGATTATACCACTACTCCTCCCGGGATAACACCGAGGACGACTATGAGCTGGCGCCTCCGTCGACCAATGCCTCCGGGGGGAACGCCTCCAAGCCCGCCTGGACCAATATCTATCAAATGAACTGGGACGTATTTCATTCCACCTATAACAACTATAACCCTAATGATTACAAGGCTACGGAAACCATCTCTGCCGGCTATGCCATGTTCAAGCTCCGGTCGGCCAGTTGGGAAGCCGGCGGCGGCCTGCGCGCGGAGCATACGGACGATAATTGGAATGTGACCGTGCCTTTCCAGTTCCAGCCCAACAATGGCGCACAAACTTATACGGACCTGCTCCCTAGTGTCTATCTTAAATACCGGCTCTCGCCGCGGGAAAACCTTCATGTTGCGTATTACCGCAGCATCGCCCGCCCGAACTATTACGAGTTGGTACCCACGCCCGGCAGCCTATCCACGACCACCGGGTCGAGGACCGAAGGCAATCCTTATGTCCAGCACTCCGTAGCAGATAATTTCGATATCCGTTATGAGCTTTTCCCCAAAGGAGAAGAGCATTTATTCATCGGTGCCTTTTACAAACACATCGCGAATCCTATAGAGGTGCGTCTCGATCCCAGCGGCGCCAGCTCCGGTATATATTCCATTAAACCGTTAAACTCGTATCCCGCCACCAACCTGGGTGCCGAAGTTTCCTTTACACAATATTGGGGAAGGTTCGGGGTCGCAGGCAATTACACGTATACGCATTCCGTGATCTCCAGCGACCAGATCGACTTCCGGGGTAAGACGGTGAGGCAGGATCGTCCCATGCAGGGTCAAACGGAGCATATCGGCAATCTTTCCCTCCTGTACAAAGATGCACGTCACGGGGCCTTTATCCAGCTGTCCTACGAATACCTTGGCAAAACGCTGGCCGCTACCGGTGAATATGCCGGATTGGACTATTATCAGCGCGCCATGAATACTCTGGCCGTCTCTGGCGAAAAGGACATCCATAAACATTTCACGGTATTCGCAAAACTTAACAACCTGCTGAACACCCCCGTGAAACAATACGTTCAGAACACCCTTGTGCTCGAAAATACCTACCGGGCTACCTATTTAATAGGCGTCCGTTATGCTTATTAGCCAAACACTTTCTTAACTTAAAATGTATAATGTATGAAGAACAGATTTCATTATCCCCTGACAAAAACCTTCGGCGTGGCAGCGCTCCTGGTTTCCACGGGTTTCTACTTTGCTTGTAGCAAAAGCTCTACCTCCGCCAATACCGGTCCGCAATTGCCGGCCAACGCCATCCGCAGCACCGCGATCACCGGCGGTAATATTAAGGGCACCATGCTCACCGACTCCACCTACACGATCAGCGGCGATGTTACGATTCTAAAAGGTGATACCCTTACCGTACAAGCCGGCGCTACCATTAAAGTCACGGGTGACTATGCTTTTTATGTCAACGGCATCGTACAATCGCTAGGAACCCAGGCAAAACCGATCACATTCACCACCACCAAGGCAGCTCAACCCGGTCAATGGGGCGGTTTCCAGGCCGACAGCTGCCAGGGCTTCACTGCTTATTGGACGAAATTCCTTTGGGCCGGCGGACCCGATGCCGGTGGCGGCACCCGGCAGACCATCGGTATCTCTGTCCCGGTCCCCGTGGACATCGAAGATTGCTGGTTCGTCGGCGGTCAGGATAACTCCATCGGTATCTATTCCACTGCTACCGTCAAGATCCTGCGTAACTCCTTCTATGGCAACGGTACCACCGACGGCGATTGCATCGACTTCCACTCC
>Ga0134126_10004865_pt1 | contig 16796 bp, 11 predicted proteins | sample KB31752_FD_96881 | JGI IMG/M metagenome (GOLD analysis project Ga0134126, IMG submission 96881) | Terrestrial soil microbial communities with excess Nitrogen fertilizer from Kellogg Biological Station, Michigan, USA - KB3-175-2 | ecosystem: Environmental > Terrestrial > Soil > Unclassified ...
ATTTCCCGGCGTCCAACGAATACAGGAAGATCGCCCGCATGTGGCTGGGCAGCGACTTCGAGTAGGCGACCCACCGCGAGTCCGGCGACCACGCCGCATCGAATGCGCGGCCCGGATCGTCGTACGTATCGGAGTCGATCGCCGTGAAGTGACCGGTGGCGATGTCCACGGTCCAGAGCTTGGCGTGCGTGTCCCGAAGCGTCATGTGCTTCGCATCGGGCGACCAGTTAGGCGCGGAGAAATAGGCCAACGTTGGGAACGGAATGGCGCGCGGCGCCGACTCGCCGGTCTGATCTCCAATCATCAACTGGTATTCACCAGTCGAATCCGAGAACCACGCGAGATGCGTCCCATCGGGCGACCACACGGGATCGCGGTCATGCACGCCCGAGCTCTGCGTCAAGTTGCGGTAGCTGCCGTCCTGCGCGACGGTATAGATGTCGCCACGCGCCTCGAAGGCGGCCCGTACGCCGGTCGGCGAGAGTGACGCGCTGCTGATCAACGACGCGACACTCTTCATCTGCGGCTTCGCCCACGGGAAATCGCCGGACACCGTGATGTTCAATTGCTGTGAGCGGCCACTCGCCAAGTCCAACACGTGGATGTAACCAGCCTGTTCATACGCGATCGCGTCCGAGCCCGCCGACGCGCTCATGATGTCGTAGTCGCGGTTGTGCGTCAGCTCCGTCGCCTGTGGCGAGCCTTGTTCGTTCGCGTACAGGTTGACCACGCCGTCGCGATCCGAGAGGAAGTACACAGTGTGACCGACCCACATCGGGTCGGTGTCGTTGCTGTTGGCCCACGGCAGCGTGGTCTCGCTGAAGTCGGTGAGATTCATGATGTGGATCGGCTCGGTGCGTCCGCCGCGATAGCGCCGCCACTGGCTCATCTGCGGCTCCGCCCACCACTGCGCGAAGAACGCGACGCCGAGCGGTTGATATGCTACGTGGCTGGCGTCGGCAGACAACGAGCCGGTGAATGCGCGCGGCATCGCTAACGGCTCGGGCATTCCGCCGTCAGCCGAGATGGTCCACAGGCGCAGATAGGAATTGACCCCTGGCATGGGACTCGCGCCGCGCGTCGACGCGAAGATCACCCGCTTCCCATCCGGAGTCCATCCCCGCACGAAGTCGCCGCCGGGATGGTACGTTAGGCGACGGGCCTCGCCGCCGGCAACGGGCATGACATACACGTCGGCATTGCCGGCGATGGTCGCCGTGTACGCGAGCATCGATCCGTCCGGTGAAAACTGAGGATCGGTTTCCACTGACGGCGTGCTGGTGAGGCGGCGCGCGCTCCCTCCCGCGCGCGGCACCACCCACAAATCGCCGCCGTACTCGAACGCGACCATGTCGCGGCTCACCGTCGGCCGCCGGAGAAAACGCGTGCCCCCTCCCTGCGCCGGCGCCGACGCTGCGCCGATCAGGAGCACGGACAGAAGGACCAATGATCTCCGCCCGGGCGCAATCATCCCCGCGACCCCGGGCGGCGTTGAACGACACGGCATGTCCGATCTCCTATTGGTGCGGCGTGCGCGCGAATGCGGGCGTCACGTCCAGATTGGGATTGTTGATGCGTTCGACGTTAGGCAACGGGAAACACGACTGGTCGCCGTAGTTGCCGCCCGACACGTACGGCGCGCCGGTGGCGGGGCTCAACGGAAGATTGAGGCGCCGGATGTCGCCGAGGCGGTGTCCTTCGAGGAAAAACTCGCGGCGACGTTGTTCGACGATGTCGGCCATCACCGCCGGAGCCGTCATACCGCCACTGTAGTCCGGCTGACCCGCGGCCTCGCGCAGCTGGTTGAGGATCGCCACCGCGTCGTTCAAGTCGCTGTTGTCGACGTCGTTCTCGGCGATGATCAGCTGCGCTTCCGAGAACTTCGCCACCGCTTGCGGCGCGGTCGCACTCGCGTCCTTGTTCGCGAACCACACCACGGTGTGGCCGTCCGAGCCCAGCTCGCCGGTCGACGTCACGGCGATTCGCGGATCTTGATCCGCCGCGAACCGGTTCTGGATCGACGTGTCGACGGACGCGAACTGCGACTGGATCGTCTGGATGAACACGAGATTTTGTCGGCGCGTCGCCGTTGCATCGTGATCGATGTCGACCTCGAAGCCTGCCGGAATCTGTCCCGCATCCGTGGCCGCGTCCGCCGAATTGCCGAGATCGAGCTCGGTCCGCGCGCGACCGAGCAACGCGAGGTTGAGCGTCGCCGTGTCGTTGGCCCGCGTCGCGGCATCCACGGCCGTGTCGAATCGGACCATCGCGTCCGCGAAAATCTGAGCCGGTGTTTCCTCGGGGCCGAGATTGATCGCCGCGGAGCACATGCCCTCGCCTAACAGCACGAGGCTGTAGCCGCCGTACGCGGACGCGACCGCGATGAGGTGCGAGCGAGTCGGGACCTGCGCGTCGGTCCATCCCTCGAGGTGCTGGACGGCCACGTCGTTCGACGCGCGCGCGATCGAGAGCGGCGTGTAGACGCCGGCCTGCTGCTGGGCGTCGCACGTGCTCGTGCCATATGGTGAAGCGGGTGTAACCGTGCGGCGATCGAGATCGAAATTCGCCGTCTGCGAGATCGCGTCCGCCAGCTCGTCCATGAAGGTGCCGCTCGCCGCGATGTATTCGTTGAACGCGCACTCGAAATCGCCGCGGGAGCTGTTCACGATGAGGTCGGCATTCTGCGGCGCGAACACCTCCGGGCCGAGTTGACCCGGGTTCGATTGCTCGAGCGTCGTGATGTCGTTGCACGCCGCGGCGACCGAGACCATCGCCAACGCCGTGAGAGTCGCGCGCATCGAGAGCATCCACCGTCCGCGCCGCGCGACGCGCCTAACCGACGCCTCTCTGCTGATGTGTGAGTTTCGCATGGCTCAGAAGGTCAGGTTGAGGGTGGCGACGAAGCGGCTGAGCGGAGGCACCACGCCCTGATCGCCGGTCACGAGTCCGGTAGCGAACATGTTGACCTCCGGGTCCGGCCCCTTGTACTTGGTCCAGAGCGCGAGCTCGCGCGCCGCCAGTGTGAACGAGGCGCGCTCGATGCCCGGGAGGAGATGGTCCGGAAGCGAATACGTCGCCGACACCTCGCGCAATTTCACGAACGACGCATCCTGGAAGAATTGATCCTGCGTTTGGCTCACGAAACCGGAGAAGCTCGCCTCGGCCACGAACTGCGGAGCGTACTTCTGCGGATGGTAGTTCACGTCGCACAAGCCGATGCCAAGGAGGCCATCGCACCGGATCTCATCGATGTTGTTGGCCAAGACATTGCCGCGCTTCCAATCGACCAGCGCATAGAGGCGGAGTTTGCGGAACAACGTGAACGTGTTGCCGATGGATCCGGTGCTGGTTGGTGTCGACGAACCGATGTACACGAATGGGGCGTTCGCGCAGTCGACAGGACCGCTGCCTGCACCGCCGGCACACATGACGTTCGAGACCGCACCGCTCGTCGGATCGACCGTCGCGGACACGACCTTCCGTGAGAAGTACGATTCGATCGGGAACCCGACCACGTTCGCCTGCCCCGCGGTGGTGAGGAGTGACGGTACGCCGCCAAGGCTGATGATCGTGTTGTGGGCGGTCGCAAAGTTGCCGGCAATCTCCCAGGCGAAGTTAGGCATCTGGAGCACCTGCAGCGTTGCCTGGAGCTCGATGCCGTGGTTGTTCACCTGCCCGAGGTTCTGAAACTGCGTGCCCGTGAAGCCGAGCGACGGTGCCACGGGCTGCGCCACAATCTCGTTCGTCGTGTGCTTGTTGAAGTACGTGAAATCGATGTGCAGCCGGTTCCAGAGATCCGACTCCAATCCTGTCTCGATTTCTTTTCCGCGCTCGGGCTTCAGGTTGGCGTTGCCGAACCCTCCCGACGTGAACGCGTTGGTGCCGTTCGGCCCCTGCACCGGCAGATAGGATCTGAGCGCAGAAAACGCGAGCGGTGCACGTCCCGATTCGCCATAGGCGGCGCGGAGCTTGAGTGCATCGACGAACCCGACCTTCCAGAACGGTTCTTCACTCAGGATCCACGAGGCGCTCACCTTGGGATACGTGATCCATTTGAACTGCGAGCCGAACGCGCTGTTGTTGTCGACGCGCAGCGCACCCGTCACGAACAACCGATCGTTGAGGCCGATCTCCTCCTGGCCGTAGCCACCGATCGTCGTGTTGATGGTGTCGCCCTGGCTCGACGGCAGTGCGGTCGCGGTGCCCGAGACCGTCGTGATGCCGGGACCGGGGAATCCGATGCCGCCCAGGAAGCTCTCGTGCAGCGCGGTGCGATACCACTGCCCGCCTAACGACGTCGCGGAGGAGATGGATGGCGTGAGATTGAACTTGGCCGTGCCGTTGTAGTCCGCAGTGGTGAGCGACGTCGAAGTCAACGTCTGGCCGATGCGACCCGCGGCGTTGCCGAGCGTGAACGGCGCGAGCGCCGGGGGAGCGAACAACTCGAGCCCTCTCCCGTCCTCGTTCGTGTAGTCCAGACCGATGATCAGACGCTGCGTGAACCAGCTGATGGGCGTGTGATTGAACGTCGCGCTGCCGGTGAACCGGTGAATGTCGTCGCTGTTGTCGAACAACGCCTGCGGCACGTTAGGCGGCACGTTTGGATAGAATCCGTCGGCGCCCGGAACCGAGAAGATGTTATTCTGTCCCAATTCCGCACCGAGCATGGCCGAGAGACCCACGTCGGCGCCGGTGTGGTAGTTCCCCTGCACATAGTTGAGGCTCGTCCCGATCGAATACTTGGGATCGGGCGCCAAATTCAGATTCGCGTGCGCGGAGTACTGGGTGATGAAGTTGTTCGGCTCGATCCCGTGCTCGTCCTGATAGTTGGACGAGACGAAGTAGTTGCCGATCCCAAACCCGCCCGACACCGATCCATCGTAGTCGTAGGTCTTCCCGGTGGTGAAGATCGGCGCTCCCGCCGCCTCGCGCGCTTTGACGCCGTTGAACGACGTAATGGCGCCCGTGGTGTCCGGCGCAAAATTGATCGGTATGCGCCCTTCCGGATTACGGAAGTAGACGCCGCCCTGCTGCACCTGGAGGTTCCAGACCGGAGCTCCGGACGAACCTTTCTTGGTGATGATCTGGATCACGCCGTTTGCCGCTTCGGTGCCGTAGATCGTCGCCGCAGCGGGGCCTTTGATGATCTGGATGCTCTCGATTTCGTCGGGATTGATGTCGTTCAATCGCCCAACGACGCCGGCGTTCTGCGAGCCGAAGCCGCCGTTGCCGAACGTCGTCGGGCCCCCACCCGTGCGATTGCTGACGCGGACGCCGTCGATGTAGATGAGCGGCGTGTTGTCGAGACTCAGGCTCGAGATGCCGCGGATCTCGATGTTCGGTCCGGCGCCTAACCGTCCGGTGCTGGGCACGATGCTCACGCCGGCGACGCGCGAATTGAGCAGCGAGGAGAGATCCGGCGCCTGCGACTTGGCGAGCACCTGCGGCGCGTCCACTTCGGGGACGTCATTGCCTAACTCGCGGCGCTGCTGTCCGCCGGCGGTGCCGGTGACGATGACTTCGCTGAGCGACGTGGGCGATGGACGCAGCGCGAAGTCGACGACCAGGTCGCCGTCGGCGCCGACGGTGACGGTGCGGCGGCGCGGCGCGAAGCCGAGTCGGCGCGCCACGAGCGTCTGCGAACCGGCGGCGACACCGGCGATGGAATAGCGGCCGGCGGTGTCGGTCACGGCGCCGAGCGAGGTGCCTTCCACCTGGATCGACGCGCCGGCGACGGGCGCGTTCGATGACGAGTCGACGACCTGCCCGTGGATGGTGACGGATCGCCGGCCAACGATGTCGTGGGCCGGCGCGCGGCTGCGCGCCGTCGCCGCGGAAGCTGGGGGCGCGAGAAAGGCGAGTGTGACGCCGACTACCGCGCAGACAATGAGTCGCAGTCGTCGAGGAAGATACTGACGGAAGACGTTTCGCATACCGGGCTCCTGTTGGTGAATTGCCGTGTGGCCCGACTGCAGCGGATGGTCGCGCGCGGCGCCGTTAGGCGCGGCCGGTGCGGGGGCGATCGCCGAGCGGGTGGCGTGATGCGCGGCGCGCGCGCAGGGTGAGGCGGTCTCGGGAGGCGAGAGGTCGGACGGCACGAGGACCGGACCAGTGAAAAGGGGTCGGTACGGCGACAGCGCGCCGACCAACATAGAGTGCAACTTGGAATACCACAATGGTGGACCGTTTTGGCGCGCCGCCGGCCCGTCGCTGGTTTGCTTGCGCCGACCCATCGCACCCGCATATGGTTCCGAAATGGTATCGCGAACCGCCGCCCCGCCCTCCCCGAAATCCCCCGCGCGCCCGCACCACGCCGCCACCCACGCTGACGAGCGCAGCGATAACGTCTCCCGAGCCTACCGCGATCTCCGCCGCGTCATCGTGTGGGGACAGCTCCCGCCCGGATCTCGCATCTCCGAACGCGTGATCGCCACCCGACTCGGCCTGAGCCGCACCCCCGTCCGAAGCGCGCTGCACCGGCTCGAGCAAGAAGGGTTCGTCAGCTCCGCCGGCGGCGCGGGCGAACGCCGTCTCATCGTCGCACCGCTCACGATGGACGATGGCCAGGAGCTCTTTCACATCGTTGGGCATCTCGAAGGCCTGGCCGCGCGCGTTGCTGCGGCGCTGCCGCCCTCGCGGCGGAAGGCCCTCGCCGCGCGCATGCGCGCGCTCAACGGCGAGCTCGCCACCGAGTCACGCAAGCAGGGATCCGCCTCCCGCTTCTTCGACCTCGATCTCCGGTTTCACCAGACCTTCGTCGAGTCGGTAGTCGGACCACGCCTGCTCACACTGCACCGCGCGGTCAAGCCGCAATGCGAACGCTACGCGCGCCTCTATGCCAGCGTGCTCCTCGACGAGCTGCCGACTTCGATTAAAGAACACGAGATCATCGCCAGCAGCATCGCGCGCGGCGATGCCGATGCGGCGCAAGCCGCCGCCGAGACCAACTGGGCTAACGCCGCCACCAGGCTCGCACACATCATCTGGCAGCACGGTGAGCGCGGCAGTTGGGTCGGCGCGACGGACGACGGCTCCGCGCCCGCGCCTCGCCCGCGCATCGCGCATCCACGCGCCCGGGCGTGACGTGCGCGACTGTGCACCGAACCGATCTTCCCCATCACTTGCATCACTTCTTTTGTCCCTCTGAACCTTTGGTCGAAGAACGTCACCACGAGGGTGCCGGCGCCAATCGAGTCGACTGACCCACTCCCGGCACCGGTGGCTTGCGGCTACGCGGTATACCGGTATCGTATACCGACGACCGCCCAAGTTCCCCGCCGCAGGAGATCCGTGGCCCATGAACCACCACCGCGCTGCCCGCGCGCACCGCCTCGCGCTCCTCGCTTTCGTCTGCCTATCCTCTGCCCCAATCGTTCGTGCGCAACAGCCGCTTCGGCCGGCGCACGCACCTTCGCCAGCCCGCGACTCGACTCCCGGTGCCGCGCTCGACGACACCGCGACGCTCGGCGCCTTCCTCGATGGCTCTTTCGAGCAGTTCATCGAAGAATTGCACGTCCGGAGCGCAGTCGTGGCCGTCATCAAGAACGGACGCGTGCTCTATTCGCATGGCTATGGATTCAACGACGTCGCCAGGCGCAAGCCGGTCGATCCGGCGACGAGTCTGTTCCGGCTCGGATCCACGTCCAAGCTCTTCACGTGGACCGCCGTCATGCAGCTCGTTCAACAGGGAAAGCTCGATCTCGATGCCGACGTCAACACCTACCTCAAAGATTTCAAGATTCCCCCCGCGTTCGGGAAACCGATCACGCTGCGAAGTCTCATGACGCACTCGCCCGGCTTCGAGGATGGCGCGATTGGATATCTCATCACCAACGATTCGAACCGCGTCAAATCGATCGATGAGACACTCAAAGAACACAGGCCGTCGTCCGTACGCGCGCCGGGCGTGCTGTCCTCCTACTCCAATTACGGAGCGGCGCTCGCCGGGCTGATCGTTCAGAACGTGAGCGGCCTGCCGTTCAACGAGTACATCCGCCGCAACATCCTCGATCCCCTCGGCATGCACCACGCGACGTTCCAGGAGCCGGTGCCGCCCGATCTCCAACCGGATCTCGTGACCGGGTCTGCATACGAGGACGGTGTCTACAAGGCCAAGCCGTTCGAGTACGTGGGCGGATTCCGGCCGGCTGGCTCGGCATCGATGTCGGCGCTCGACGTCACGCACTTCATGATCGCGCACTTGCAGGACGGCCGGTACGGAACCAGTCGCATCCTCGACTCGGCCACCGCAGAGCGCATGCATGCCCGCACCTTCGCCAACGATCCGCGCCTGCCTGGAATGGCGCTCGGCTTCTACGAACAACGATGGAATGGCGTACGCGTGATCGGTCACGAGGGCGACACGCAGTACTTTCACACCGCGTTGTTCATCGTTCCCGATGCCCAGGTGGGCATCTTCATGTCATACGTGGGAACGGGCGCCGAACCGATGCGCGAAGGAATTTTGAAGTCCTTTTTCGATCGCTACTTCCCGGCCCAACCGGTCGCGATCGCTGCGGTGCCCGATTCGTTCGCGAAGACCGAGGCGAAATACGCCGGTGCATATCGCTTCGCCCGCCACAGCTCGACCAAGATCGACAAGGCGCTCCTGTTCGCCAGCCCGTCGATCGAGGTTTCCGTGCTCCCGAAGCAAGGACGGTTGCTCGTAACCGGTCTTGGTGAGCATCCGGCGCAGTTCGCGCCGATCGGCAACGGCTTGTTTGCGCAGGTCGACGGAGACAACACGATCGGATTCACGCAGGACTCGTCGGGCGGGGTGACCGCCATGTCGGTCGATGCTCTCCCCTTCATGGGCACGGAGCGGGTGCCGTGGCACGACTCGCCATTGCTCTGGTACTGGCTGTTAGGCATCTCGACGCTGGTCTTTCTGGCCGGCCTCACGACGATGTTTTATCGACGCAGGCAGATCAAACAACTGCCGCTCGACCAGAAACGCATCGTTCGCCTCGCGCTGGCCGCGGGCGCTTGGTATTTCCTCACGCTCATCGTGATCGGCGCGGTGATCGCCATCAACGGTTCGGATCTGGGCGGCGCGATCCCGAGATCCCTCGACATCGCGCTCGGCATGCCGATCGTTTTCGTCGTGCTCACGATCGCCCTCCTCGTGGCGGTCGTTCGCGTCTGGCAACGTTCTCACTGGCGCATCGGACGGCGGGTACAGTACACGATGTTCGTGCTGGCCGCGGTGACGGTCTCGCTGTTCTTCGCCAACTGGAACCTGCTCGGCTGGCGGTTCGGGTGACCGCCGCTCGTTAGGCGCAGGCGGCCCTGCGCGTCACATGTCCGGCGGCGGTGTGGCCGCCACGCCGCCGGGCGCCGTCCGGTCGCGCCTGGCGCGCCACACGAAGAACACCGGTACGCCGATGACCGTGACGATCAAGCCTAACGCGGCCCGGCGGGGCTGCGTGACCACCGTGTTCACCACGACGGCCAGTGCCGCGGCCACGAAGAGCAGCGGCGTGATCGGATAGCCGGGGACGCGGAACGGCCGTACGGCGTTCGGCTGCCGGCGGCGATAGATGAAGATCGCGAGGCCGCCTAACGCATAGAAGATCCAGCCGACGAACACGACGTACGTGAAGAGCTGCTCGAACGTGCCGGTTGCGGCGAGGCAGATCGCCCACACCGAGCTCGCGATCACGGCCAGCGCGGGCGTTCCGAACCGCGGATGCACGTCCGCCAGCTTCCGGAAGAACACGCCGTCGCGAGACATCGAGTAGTAGAGTCGCGGCGCCGTGAGTGTGAGCCCGTTCGCGGCGCTGAACATGGATACGAGGATTACCGCGGCAATGACCTTCCCCGCTATCGGGCCGAGTACGGCGCCCACTGCGTCGGCGGCAATGCGTTGGCTCTGCGCCGCGCGCACCGGGTCGAGCGCCGCGACGTAGCCAAGGTTGGCCAGCACGTAGACGGCGATGATGCACGCCGTGCCGACGATGATCCCGCGCGGAAATGTGCGCTGCGGATCTCGCGTTTCGCCAGCCGCGAATGTGGCGTACTGCCAGCCCTCGTACGCCCACAGCACGCCGATCATCGCGGTCGCAAACATCGAGAAGGTCAGATGCGACGCAGGCGACGGGCTCGCCGGCACCATGGCGTGGCCACGACCGCCGCCGCCGGCTATGAGGAGGAATACACTGATTCCCACGAGCGCAACCACCTTGAGACCGGTGGACCAGTTCTGCACGTTCGCGCTCTCACGGGTGCCCCGCACGTTGATCAGCATGACCGCAATGATCATCAGCACGGCGACTATTCTCCCCATCGGGGCCGAGATGGGCACGAACTGCCCGAAGTAGTTGCTGAACGCCACCGCCAGTGTGGCCACCGAGCCGCTGGCGATCACCAGAAGCGCGGTCCATCCGTACAGAAACGCAGGCAACTCTCCGAAGGCGTCGCGGAGATACACGTACAGGCCGCCGGCGTCGGGATTTGCCGCGCCCATTTCGCCGTACGTGAGAGCGCCGAGCAAGGACAACACGCCGGCCACGAGCCACACGAGGAGCGCCGCCTTCACATCGCTGCCGGTTTGCTGAAGCGTACTGGCCGGGACGATGAAGATGCCGGACCCGATCACCGTGCCGATGACGATGAGGACGAGGTCGCGCAATCCGAGCGTGCGCTTCAGTTCCGTCATTGGACCCTCGCCTAACGTGGGCGACGCAGCGCGTGCGGTGGTCGCTCGAACGGACTCGACCGCTGACGCACGAAGCATTGCCGCGCCGGTGCGCCGAGTCAATCGGGTCGGGGCGCGTTGGCGTGTAGCGGAGCGCGTTGAACGACTCGGCGCCGGGGCCCTCCACGGGGTCGATGGCGACGAGGCGGACGCGCCCGGCCGGGCGCGTCCGCTTCGTCACGACCTCGCCGCGTGTGCCTAACGGCGAGCCGATGACGCCGCGGCAGCGGCGACCGACGCCTCGCCCGCGGGCTGCCGCGTCGTCACGTTGAGCCGGTTCCAGGTGTTGATGGCCGCGATCGCGATGACCAGCGCGCTCAGGCCTTTCTCGTCGTAGTGCTGCGCGGCTTCATCCCAGATGTCGTCGGGCACTGGATCGGGGCGGTCGCTGAGACGCGTGGCCGCTTCGGTCAACGCCAGTGCTGCGCGCTCGGCCTCGGTGAAGAACGGTGTTTCGCGCCAGGCGGACACCGCGAAGATCTTCTCGTCCGGCTCGCCCGCTTCGCGCATCTCGCGCCAGTGCATGTCGACGCAGAAACTGCATCCGTTGATCTGGCTGGCGCGCAAACTGACCATGATGAGCGTCGTCTCGGGGACGCCGAGTTTCGAAGCGGCAGCCGAGAACGCCACCAGGCTCCGATAGGCCTCGGGATACTTGCCCGCAATGTTGTCGATTCGTGGTTCCATGAACTCTCCTTCATCGAGGTCATGTGCGGCATCGTCACGGCTCGTGCCGCGCACTCCGGTCAACGGGCGAGGGCTAGGCGCCGCTGGGTCTCCGCGCCATCATCGCCTTGACGTTGTCGTCGAACTTGGACTGTTGATCGGAAGTGAGCACCGTGCGAATCTCACCCCGTTCCTTTTGGCTGAGGTCGCGCATCTGCTGCATCGACGCCGAATCCATGGGCGTCCCATTCTGTCGCGCGTCGCGCATTTTCTTCCGAAAGTCCTGCATCTGCGGCGCGTACTTGTCCTCGATCGTCTTGATCTGCGTCTGCTGCGAGTCGGTGAGCGTGATGCCATTCATGAGCATGGCCATCATGCCGCCATGTCCCTGGCCGCCACCGCCGTTCCCCATGCCGCCGCCCCCCTGGGCGAACGCACCCGTCGCGATCCCCATCGTGAGGGCCACGCCGATCAGTACCGTGCGCATGCTCTTCATAAAGCCTCCCGAGCGTCGTGTGTGTGATAGTGCGTGACCGTTCTGCTGTCGTGTACGTGATACGGTTTCGTCCGCCGGTTCGCTGGGTGTCCCGTTGGGCTCGCCGATGCCCAACGGCCGAGTGTGCTATGCGTGGATGAGCTCGACGATCTCTCGCGCCGCGCGCTGCCCCGAGGCGATCGCGCCGTGCACCGTGCCGGTCGTCGGAGCCGTATCTGCCGCTTCGCCGGCGTACCAGATCGTGCTCCCCACGGGTTGGGCGAGGCGCTCCGACATCCGTGAACCGCCCACGCGCGCGTACGAGTAGGCGCCGCGCGAGAACGGGTCGCCGCTCCAGTCGTGGCGATACGTGCGCACGAGGCGAGCGGCGAGCCGCGCGGGACTCATGCCGAAGATCGACGCCAGCGATTCCACCGCGAGCTGCTCGAGCGTGCGGGCCGGATGGCGCGCGATCACGGCGGCCTGCGAACCCCCGCACCAGGCGACGAGCACCGGCGCGGTCACGGGATAGGCGGTCCACCAGACGCGGAACGCGAGGGGGCGGCGCGATTGGAGGAAGGTCATGCGGTCGAGCGCGGGCGCGCCGGCGCGCCGCGCGAACGACGGCTCGAGCCAGAACGGCTCGGCGAACCGGAGCACCAGGCGCTCGACCGGCCCCACGATGCCTAACGCGACGCTGCGCTCGAGCGACGGCACCGGCGGGTCGAAACGGATCGCGCCCCGCGCGCCGGGCGGCGCCTGCATCACGCCTAACGGGATGGTGACGAGCACTGCGCGCGCCGCGTAGCGCCGCCGCCGGCCGCGCGCGGCGCCGTCGCACGTCACGTCGACCCGGCCCGGATGCCAGCGGACCTCCGACACGGCCGCGCCCAGTCGCACGCGTCTGCCTAACGAGCTGGCGAGCGCCTGCGCGAGCACGCCGTACCCATCCAGCAGGCGGCCGACGCGCGATTCGCGCACGTCGTGGCCGGGCGAACCCGCCGCCGCGAGCCACCGCTCGCTCACTTTCGTCGCGTCGGCCGCGTCGAAGCCCTCCACGAAACGCGTCGCGAGCGACCGGTCCGCCGCGCGCAGCGATTCCCGGTTCGCGCGCATTGCCTCGGCGAAGGAGCGGTCGGGCGTGCGACGCACATCGAGACGGCGCAGCACCCGGTCCAATCGTGCGGAATAGTCGCGCGCAACGCGAAGCCCGCGCGTCGAGTGCTCGAATCGCTGCCCCGAGATGTCGACCGTGCGCAGATCGTATCGCTCGGCGAGCGCGCGAATGGGCGCCGCCGTGCCGTGCATGAATTCCGCGCCCACTTCGATCGGCACGCCGGTGCTGAGCGACGTGACGGTGTCCAGGCGTCCGCCCACGCGGTCGCGCGCCTCGAGCACGAGGACGTCCAGTCCGCCCTCGACGAGCGACGTCGCCGCCGCGAGCCCCGCCGCGCCGGCGCCGACGACGATGACGTCGGCGTCCACGTGCCGCCCACGCGTCGCGCTACTCATGTGTCGCGCACCAGGCAGTGTCGTTCCCATTCGTGAGCCCATCCGGTGCAAAGGCCGAGGCCGCCGCGCGGCGGGCGCACGTCGCGCTTCCGAAAGGCGACACGCGCGCGACGATTGGCACGATCAACAATACCGCCGTGCACTGGTCGAGCGGAACGCGGCGATCGCGAGCCGCCACCCGGCGACCGGCGGCGACGACCGGTGGCGGCAACCCGCGGCGACAACCGGCGGCCCGACCGTCTAACGCTGACGCTGCGCGACGCGGCCGCGTGGCCCCGCGGCGGCAGCACATGCCCTCTCCGGCACCATCTCAGAATCCTTGCCTACAAAGTAGGCACTAATTCTCCGATGGCCGCCGAGGGGCCTGTCTCATCGTCGCGTCGCGCAAGCAGATGTGCCGATGCGACGGCGCCGTCACATCGCGATCGGCGCCCGTTGTGCTTGCATGCTCGTCGTCGTCCGGCTGTGAACGCGAACCACCTGGAGACCGGAGGCACTCATGCGCGCGATTTCGGGAGCCGGCCTGTCACAGCACGCCGTCCGCTTTTGGATGGGCGCCAACTACACCGGATTCTTCGACGTCGACGACATCGTCGTGACCTGGCACTGAGCGCTCAGCGCTGGGCCAGGAACCGCTCCACGACCGGCCACACCAACGCCGGCTGCTCGGCGTAGGTGAAATGGGCTGCGTTAGGCACCTTGACGAGCCGCGCGTCAGGCATAGACGTCACCCACTCCTCGACCAGGTCCATGGGGATCGTTTCCTGCTGGCCGTGGACCACGAGGAGCGGGACGTCGAGCGTGCGGAGCTGCGGCCGCAAATCCCAGTCGCCGTAGGAGTCCATGATGACGTGGTTGGCCACGCTCATGCCGTAGCGGATCCCGTTGGGGTCCGTCGAGCACAGGTCGGATCGCACGACGCCCAATCCGCCGGGCGACGCGAGCCGCGGCCGCAAGCCGAGCGCCCAGTAGTCCTTGCACGCGTGGCGCACCGTCGCGTCCGACGACGTGTCGGACGTCATCGCGGAGTCGAGCCGGGACATCGCCGCGAGTTGGCTGCTGTCCAACCGCGAAGTGATGTTGTGGCCGTAGCGGGTGAAGAAGTCGCCGCGCCGCGGCGGCACCGGTCCGAAGAACACCATCTTCTTCACGGCATCGGGGTGCGCGATCGCGTAGCTCGCCGCGAGCAGCGGTCCGTACGAGTGCGCGAGGAGCGTCACCTTCGTTAGGCCGAAATGCGTACGCACTTCGTCCAGGTCCCGGAGTTGCCGCGCCGCGAAGAGGCGCGACGTGTCGGTGGGCAGCTCCGATTTCCCGCCGCCCCGCTGATCGTAGAAGATGATGACGTGCCGGCGTCCGAGACCGCGCGCCCAGTCGTTGTAGATCGACTCGAGGTCCATGCCCGGTCCGCCATGGATCGCGATCAGCGTGTCGATGCCCGGCCCCGGGTGTCCCGCGATCTTGTAGAAGATGCGCGCCGAGTCCGACATGGTGATGTAGCCTTGCTCGGGCTGCTGGGCGACAACGGGCGCGGGACGGAGTCCGAGTGCACAGCACGCGGCAAAGCTGGCGAGGGCGATGCGCATCATAGTTGGTGGGCAGCGGAGTGGGTGACCAGGAGAAGCGCCGGCCGCGAGTGCGCTCTGCGAACGCGCTCACCTCGCGGCCCGTCAATGTAGCTCCGGTCAGACCCTTTCGTCAGCCGACCATCGCGCGCGTGAAGCCGTCCGGTCAGCCCGGTCGGCCCTTGCGCGTGAAGGTCGCCAGCGTCCGCGGCGTGTGCTCGAGCAGCGTGATGTCCTTGCGGAGCGCGGCCAGGTCGAAACCCTGTTTGGTCTTGTCGCTCTTGGCGATGAACGTGTCGCTCAACACGGCATAGCTTTCGTCGGCGTAGACGTCGTAGAACTGCCAGCTCATCGCCTTGCGCTCGCCCCACGTGATGATGTAGAGATTCCGCGCGTCATAGGCGACGGCGGGAATGCAATGGCCGTTGTCCGGGTTAGGCGCGGCATCGCCCGTTGGGCCGCGGGACGGCACCACCCATGGGGTTGCCAGCATGTCGCCCGTCACCGCAAAATCCGGCAGCTCGACGCCAATGTAGAGCGCGCCGAACAAGTCGATCGCGTCCATGGCTTGCGTGTGATTCTTGGGCTCGACCGCGACGAACGAGTCGACCGTTCGCCCGCCTAACCCGGTCGTTCGCCAATAGCGCAGCACGTCGAGCATGTTGCAGCCGGCATCGGGCGGCGGCGGGTCGCCCACGAAGTGCTCGTAGAGTGCCAAGACCGATGCGTTGGTCGGCGTCACTTCCTTGCCGCCGTGGGCGGTCCAAACCTGGGTCATGTGACCCGCGGCCGCACACGTGCAGTCGCCGTACTTGTCGTTCCCGTACATCGGCCACTTCTTGATTTTCTTTCCGTAGTCGACGGACGGAGGCGGCGCCGGCAGGTCGCCCTTCACGTACGTCCCGAACATCAGGGTCCGGCTGTCGAACAGCGCCGGCTTCTTCCCGAGCTTGAATTGCATGGCGCACTCTCCGATATCGTGGGTCGGCGGCGCGGGGTGTGCGAGGCCGATTACAGGGCGGCGACGATGCTCCAGCACACGATCGCGCTGCAGACGCTGCTCCAGCGGCCGTATGCCTTGTAGATATCGCCGGCCAGCGTCTTCTGTTGGGCGAGCGTCATGCCGTCCGATGCGATTTGCGGGTCGGACACGTTCCGCACAATGGCATAGTTCGGCGCGTTCTTGCCTAACTCTCGACCGACCATGCCCAGTACCGCGTCGCCCATCTCCGAGAGGGCGCCGTGGCCTTCGAGGCCGTACGTGCGGGCCGAGTTGTCGAATCCGAAGAAGTCGGTGGTCGCGATGCCGGTCGGGTACGACGTCGAGACGTCGATCTTCGGCTTGCGCTTGTTCGTGGCGGGCAGGAACTGCGCGTTGAAGTGAAACAGCGTCGCCGCCTCCTCGAACTTGGCGCGCGGCGCGTTGGTGGGGCTCGCATACTGTTGGCCGTTCAGGCGCTTGAACTCGTGCCGGCAGTCGAAGGAGACGAAGCGGCTCACGATGCAATCTCCGACCTCCTCACGGGTGCCGATACCGCCGCCGGTGCCCGTGGTGATCACCCACGCGGGATCGCAGTCGGCGATGATCTGCTTCCAGACGGTGGCGTTAGGCAGGTCCGGCCCGTCCTGCGACAGGTGCGAATCGGACTTGAAGAGCGTGACCGTGTGCGTGCCGATCCTGGTCGTCCAGAAGGTGCCCAACCGTTGCTTTTCGCGGGCCGGGCAGCCGGCGACCATGTGCTTGGAGATCGCCGCGTAGTTCTTGGTGTAGGGTTTCCAGTCCGTGTTGCTGTCTTTGCCCGGTGTGAGCACGCGGCTCAGCGCGTGGCCTTCGTCCATCGTCCACGTGACGATGAGCACGCTGGCCTTGGGCAGCGACTCG
>Ga0134126_10004866_pt1 | contig 16794 bp, 16 predicted proteins | sample KB31752_FD_96881 | JGI IMG/M metagenome (GOLD analysis project Ga0134126, IMG submission 96881) | Terrestrial soil microbial communities with excess Nitrogen fertilizer from Kellogg Biological Station, Michigan, USA - KB3-175-2 | ecosystem: Environmental > Terrestrial > Soil > Unclassified ...
ATATTGGCGCCGCCAAGCAAGCGCCTCCAGCGTTGCCAAATAATTTTCTCTGCCTCTGCACGTTTGGCAACGCTGGCGCGCCGCGCCTCCAAGCGCCTCCAAACGGCGGCCATCTTGAGTTTTAACTGTTTAAGCTTATTGACACAGGCGTTTTATTATCTCCTCTCTCTATAAAAGGAGGCGAACATATTGACATTTGGTGTTGTTTTACGTGATGGCTACTTTATTGACAATCCATTTGGAAGGGACAATTGGCGCGGGAAAATCTACAGCTTTCGAGTCCCTGAAAGCGTCCGAATTTGGAAAACTGATACATTTCATTCGCGAACCGGTGGACAAGTGGCAGAATCATGAGGGATTCAATTATCTGGTAAGGATTTTCCCTTTCTTTGAAAAGCTTCATTAAATATTATAATCAATATCTTAACACATAGCACACACACACACAAAGTCTTTTACAAAAGTTTTCTTTTTCTTCCAGGAGCTGCTGTACAAAGATCCCACACGATTCGGCTATCTTTTCGAGACGCTTGCCCTGCTGACCAAGAACGACTGCCACCTGGAACGATGCGAGACCGGAAAGAGGGTCAAATTGATGGAAAGAAGCATGCACAGCGCTCTGTATGTTAAAAATCTAGTAAGGCTAATTGTTAAAACCCATCACCCTTCCTAAATATCTAAATAATCCTTACCTTGTTGTTGTTGCAGGTACTGCTTTGCAGCCCGACTGGAGCAGGCCAATCTGATGCTCCCAGAAGAGTTCATCGTACTGGGAGATCTCTTTCGCACCCTTCTGCACAGCGGTGGCATTGCTAAACAAAACGCAATTGGTATTTACATTAGAACAAGTCCAGAGGTGGCCTTGGAAAGAATTCGCGCCCGGGGCCGGCCGGAAGAAGCCTCCGTCGATTTAAAAATGCTGCAGGAATTGCATCAGCTGCACGAGACGTGGCTTTTGCCGCAGGAAACCAGCAAGGATGGAAAGATCAGGCTTACCAGAGTTTACATCATTGATGGGGATCGCTCGCCACCGGAAATCCTCGCCGAAATGGAGAAAGTCATCGTCAAAGAACGCCCACTGATGCCGAAACTGCCAAAGTACTGTCGCTGTCTCCCGGACCAATGCTTGCATGAAGGCAGAACGTACCTGTAAAATGAAAATTGATAAATCTAGTCACACGCAGTTAAGCTGTTGTTGCTGTTATAGTCAAATTTAGTCACAAATAAAATATATTATACCCACCTTCTGCTCTCTGCTGCTGTAGCAACCACTTGGCAAACAAACACGCCTTTTGTAACGCGCAATGGTGGTCGGAAAAGCGGTGACCAAATTTGCAGGAGAGGGAGGGCTCGACTCCGACCTCGCTCAGCTTCGGCAAGCCAGCTGTTTCCAAATTAATCACCGGTCGTTGCACCAGCGCGCTGAACAGCTTCCTCTTCTCCTCTCCCTTGCAGAAAATCTCCTCTGTCGCCAGGGACGTGGCCGCCCGCAGAATTTGCGGCAGGAGAGTGTATTCCTCGCCTCCGCCACCAGCTCTGCCGGCCCACTCGAAACCGTGCATGTGAGCCGTCAGCCAGCGATTGCAGCGGCGATGCTTCGCTCTGAGCAGGCTCTCATCAAAAGGCGCCTCGAACAGGCAATGTTGCGCGCATTCCAGAGAGGAGGCGTCGAGGTCGACTTTCACCACCGCCAACTCCCTAACGATAAGCCCATGCTGGCTTTGAAAACACTCCGCGTCGATCACGGCGGCCATTTGCTTCGCATGCACTCGCACTCCCCCTTTTATACCCTTCCCCGCGCGCAAGATAAAAGATTTTTTCTCTGACTTTTATTATTAGCAGCCAGTACAACAATCCGTGAAAAAAACGCTGAACATTTCAGACTTGCTAGAACTACTCTTCTAACTGTTTATAATATATCTATTCGCGAAACAGGGTGCCAATCATACTCTGCATGCTCGTCACGATATTGTTCATTCGACGCAGTCCCATGTAGCTCAGGCGAACGGCAGCCGAGTTGTAGCTGACAGTGCCGCCTCCGACCGTTCGCACTCGCACGAAATTGGCAGCTCCTGGTGCCAGGCCGTTGTCGATGACCACTTTCACGAAGCTGTCGCAAGCGCCTCCGAGCACAAACGAGCGTGTCTCTCCACCCCCGTTCTTGCCATTGCCGTTATCCTTGTCGCCGCCGCCGTCATCGTTGTCATCGTCGTCATCGCCGCTGTCGAGCATAGCCGAACTCAGGAAGCCGCGGTGATAGTTGTAGATGATCGACCACTGTCTCAGCAGCTCCCTGGTCTCCTCGGCGCCCAGGTCCAACCTGCCGGCGGGCACGTCTCCTTCCGTTTGCACCTGAGGCTTTCTCAGATCCTCGAGCACCAGCACGTACATGCCGTTGGACAGCAAGCTGAAACGAAGATAACTGCATCCGGTGAGCCTGATTCTTCCGTTGCAAAAGTTGCGCTTAGTCGGAGCCATTTTCACCACACAGACAGAGAAGAGGGCGAACCAGAACAAAGACTGAGCGCCGCTCGGCTCAAAGTGGTCCTATTTATAACCTTTCTTGCTCGATCTATTTTTAAACCCTTACCTTTTAAGAAAGAACGTATTTCTTCACCTCCTTGGAGACGTGAGTGCGAAGGAAGTAGATCAGCTTCTCCATCGACGACTTGCTGACCGTGATCGCCTGCGTGTAGGCCGAACGATAGTAGATGTTTGTCGCCGGCGAGGTCAGACGACTGGCAGAGAGCCGATTAATGAACGTGTGATAAAATATAGCTCTCTGCAATGTATCGACTTCCAGCAGCACGTAATTCATCTGGTTATCGTCAATGTCGATCATCTGCTCCAGACAGCACGTGTAATGAGAATTCAAGCAGAGGGCCATGTAGATCTCCTCCCAATGGTTGAGCAGGCGCTGCAATCCCTCGCTGAAAAGCTGAACATGGGGCGAAGGGCTTTGCGTGGGCGACGACGACGTAAAATTTACGCTCAGCGTCAGTTTTGATCCGCAGTCCAGTTGAGCGCTGACAAATGTATCCAATTTCAGGCGACGCACGTTGAGAACAGACGGCTGCTGCCTTCCATTTTTTCCGTTGGCCACCGCCGCTGCTTTGACAACTTTTTTACGCCCACCGCTGCTTTCGATGCAATCCACAACGCTGCTTTTGGCCGAAACGTATTCTCCTTCCTCTTCTTCTCCGCCCGCTCCCTGGCCGCCGTCTTCCTCCTCCATAGAGGCAATCGCTCCCGCCAAGGTTTTATCTCCTTCCAACATACCCGCCGCCGCCGCTGCTGCTGCCAGGTAGTCGTCCATCTTCGGTGTGACGTTCTTCCGATCGTTTGCGGCCTCCTTTTATAGATTTTCAGTAGCGTAGCCATTTTATTTTCCTTCCTCCACCGCTGCCCAATTGCAGATCGCTGCCCGCTCTCTTCTTTGCCGCTGTGGCGGGGGCAGTCGGTGCGGCAAGAAGCAAACTCTGAAACGAGGACCAGCCGGCAGGCTCGGTCCTCTTAGCTGCCCCGGTCGTGTTGAATTTCTTCTGCAGCAGAGTGATGATGTTGGTCTGAGGGATAGACCCACCGCCGCCCTCGACGCTAATCTCTCCGGTTTGCTCGTTCCATTCCACGCGCTTGCCATCGGCAAATTTTCCCCGATTTAGATCCCGGAGCAGGCCCCTGGCCATCTCCTTGCGCGAGTCGGGCAGCTCGGCGATGATATTGTTCAAGGAGAACATGGGCTCGTCGGCTTTAAGTTGCGCCTCCCTTCTGTGCACGTGAGAAAATGTTGGCAACGATGACGACGATGCGGGCTCTTCATCTTCATCTCCTTCTTCCAAGCCCCTCTCCTCGTCGCCTCCATCTGTTGCCGCCGCACGATGATCGACGTTGCTGCTGCGGCTGCTACCCAACAACCGATCCAGATATCTGGTGCTGAGAATTTGCTTTCGCAGGATCTCCAGGTAGCGGCGCAGTTTTTCCTCGTCGCCCAGAGCCGCATCGTTAAGCACTTCTCCCATTTGCCGGTCGAAATTGCTAAGCCTCTCTTGCAGCATGCGCTGTTCGCTTGGCAGAGGAGCGGCCTGTTGAGCCCCAGGCTGCTGCTGCTGCACCACGTGACGCGGATCAATCAGGTACATTTTCTTTGCACCGCTGCCCCCAGCAGCCGCCATTGCCTAATTTGTTTTCTTTAGCAGACGAGTGACAAGTGGCGCCACGAGACCGAGCACCAGAGGCAACAGTATACCGCCGGCTCCTTTCTGAAGTATCCGGCGTTTTTTCTCCGAGGGTGTGGCACGTTTGATCAGCGCTTCCAGCAGACGCCTGTGTCTCTTCAATTCCTTTTTCTGCACCGCAGACAGTCGTATGTGAAGTGTCGGATTGTGCAACAGGTTCTTGATCAGCTCGCAAACGGCGCACACCTCGGCGTTGTTCGCCCTGCTTATGACAATGTTGCGCTGACGACCGAGCTTCCTTGCAGTAAACAGACGCCTCAAGAAGTCCCTGTGCTTTCGTAATCTCTCCATTTAGACCGCGGACAACAACAACATGTTGCTCCACCTGCTGCCGCTGCCGTTTTGACGTTGGCAACGACTGCGCCTCTATTTATAGTCAGTCGCATTAGCTGCTAAAATCGTAGAAGACCTCGCGATTGCCGTTGATCTCCAGCGTCGCGTCGTAGACGAAGAGAACAATAACGGTGACGTTCTTCTCCAGGCGCTCGGCAAACTTCAAATCCAGCCGGATGTTACTGTTGCGCACCAAGTTGAACGCCCCGGGCACAACTTCGGGAGCGATTTTGAATCCGTAGATGTTGTAGCCCAGCTGATAATCGGAATAGTCGATCATGAAGGGATCGTCCGTCCGCCATTTGCCGCACGTGTCCAGAACAGATTTGTACGCCTCTGCATACTTGCCGTTTGCATAGTCGGTGTTAATACCGTTCGCCGGCACCTGTTTGCCATCGATGTTCAGCGACATTTGCTTCAACTTGTAGTGCTTGAAATCGAAAGGATTCCTAGTTCGATGACCTTGCTGAGCTTCGGTATCGACCATGACGACGTAGGCGTATTTCGGAGATAGGCCGAGAGAGATATGTTCTCGCGTAAATTCCGAATCTCCACCGCTGATCGTGAACGATTTCAGCTCCGTGCGCTGCAGGTTGTACACGGCGTTGCGCTGATGCAGCACTTTTTCTATTCCCAGCTGCGCCTCGTCGGTCAGAGTCATCATCCAAACTTTCAACACGGCGCTTTCGATGACCACCTTTGCATTGGCAGCCGACAGCTGTTCCGGATTGGCCGCGTTTGGCGCCGTATCGAACGCCATCAGCGCGAACCCGTTCGACGAGCGAGTGAGACGAATTCTCAGGTCGACGCTGTTCAGCAGAGCGCAAGGTTGACTGGTGACGTCCGTGTAGAGTGGGCCGCAGATCTGAAACGTCTTGGACTTGTCGATCAGTGATTTGCGCTTCACGAACCCGGCATTGTTGTTAACCTCGTCGAACTTGCCAGCCGTGTCGGGGTAGAACATCTGCAGGGTCAGCTGCTTATCTGCGGTGTCTCGGCCGTAGGTCAGCAGAGTGCTAAGATATGCCTGATAAGGGTACAGACTGTTGGCGCTGGTCACCAATTTGTTGTTGAGAAACACGTCGCATTGAGAGAAGAAAGAAGCTATTGCGTTAGCAACAGGGGCGACCAGCGAACGGTCCTTCAAATCCTCGTTGCCGTCCTTGATCTTGCAGGTGAGCAGCAGTTCCGTGCGCGCCAGATCTATGAACAGGTTGCCGCTGCCCTGCATGGCAAATTCGATGACGTTTGTGGCGCTGTCCAGCGGATTTATACTATAGTAGGGCACATAGCCGGCTTCCTTTATCTGGCTGCAGGTGGGCAGTGTTTGGAAGAGATCCAACTGCTGAATGGCACATGGAGAGCTGTCCTTGTGAACGAGAGCCATGTTGCTGCTGCTGCCGTCGTCGTCACCTCCTTAAACTGAAAGCAAGTTGAATTTACTTCTTCCTTTTATAGCCTTCTTGACCGGCTTCTTCTTCTGCTGCTGCTGCTTTCGCTTGCTGCCGCGCCCGATCAAGCGCAAACGGCAACATTTCTTCTTCTTCGTCTTCTTCTGAGGCCGTCCGGCACCGCGCTGCTGTTTCTTCCCTTTCTTCACTGCTCCGGAACCTCTCATCCGTTTGGCACCTTCCTCCAACGCCTCGCCAAAAGCGCTCTTCAGAGCTCTTTTGCGTGCTTCCGTGGGCGTTACCCCGGCTCGGACGTCGTCGCCGTAATCGGAGAGAGCACGAAGGGCGCTTTTTCCGGCAATTTTAGCGCCCGTCTTCAGCCAGCCGGGGGATCGGGTTATCAGCCCGCTGATTCCTCTGACAACGCTGCCAATAACGCTGCCCAAACCTCGACCCCTCTGCGCCGCCGAAAACCTGCTGCCGGTGTAGATGTGACCGAATTGATCTCCTCCCCTTCCACGTTGTTTCGCACTGCTGCCGCCGTAGTAGGCAACGTATTGCTGCGTGCTTGGCAACAACGTTGCTGAAGGCGCCATTGTTTTAATATGAGGCCGGTGCCAACGATCTCTCTTCTATTTATAGGAGAGCACGGCGACGAAAGTGCAACACTGCCAGAGTTTTTCCCTTCGTAAAGCGTACCAGCTGGCCGAAATCGTTGTACAAGGCCATGCTTATCGAGTCGATCCTGCTTTTTGCAAGCGGCACGTAGTAAACGTTGGGGAAGTACATGGCAACGGTGTCGGGTTCGCCGCTGCCAACGGCGCCGCCCGCTCCCGTGCTGCTGATGCACCGTAGAATTCGCGAGCTGTGACTGCCAACTCGCACCATCTCCCCAACGTCCGAGTAGAGGAGAAAATAAGATTGGCCGCCGTTCAGTTCCACGGGCACTCCTGTGTATTCCGTTCCCGCCGGCCTGATCCATTGCCCATGATAGCGCTTGTTCAGCCCCATCGTACGCTCCAGCCCCTGATCGAGCATGATCCAGTACTCCTCGTCCAGGCAACGTATCCGCAGCGTGCCGTTCGGTAAGATAGTGAACCGAAATTTATTTCTCAAGTGTTCGTATCCGTTGATAAGCTGCTCCATGGCAGCAACAATATCTTTTGCGGTGCGATAATGACCGTTTGGTATGCGCAGGCGCTCAACCCATTCGTTCCTTTCGCCGGGCGCAAATGTTGCTCCAAAAAATGTTCCTCTGTCTGCAGCTTCTTGGGGAGCAGACGGACCTCCTCTTTGCCGTCCTCCCCCGCCCAACAACTGCCGCTCAGGAAACCGCCGCGGGGGTAGAAAAAAGGGTGCCGCTTCCTCGGTTTCATCATCCAACATTTGCATCTCCTCCTTGTTGTCCTCCACTGCACCACCACCTGCCGGATCCTTGGTGGCACTTGCTTGAGCCGTTTCTCCCCCTTCTTCTCCTCCAACTACTTGCATGGGAACACCGCCAGCACTGCTCTCCTCCTCCTCTTCTGTGGGGGCAGGAGGTGGCGGCGGCGGTTTTGCGGCCAACCTGAAAGCCTCCCAATCAAAGTGAGAGTGAAACATGCCGAAATGTTTCTTCAGCTCGAACGGGCCTGGACGTTTCGGCTCGAAAAACAGCAGCTGCTCCCCTTGCGTGATGGTCAGATCTCTGCCAATGAATTCGGGCTCCATTCCCATCTCTTCCAGCATTGGTCGGTGATTCTCGGGAAATCTGACGATGTTCATGGGGTGGGTGAGCACCGTCAGTTCCTCTCTCTCATCGTCGTAATTGAAGCGGGGCAGCTGTCTCCTCTCGCCGTACTTTTCGTTCAGGGCGTCGAAAAAGGCCTTGGTGCTGATAAATGTGTCCCCCTTCATGAGGCGCTCCATCTGGGGATGCCTATACAATTTGCCAGGCACCAATCTGAAAGACAGCTCATCCTCTCCGTCTTCTTCTGTTGTTGTTGCCTCCTCCGCCTCATCTTCTCTTGTCGTCTCCTCTGTCGCCACCGCCGCTTGCCCTTCTTTGACAACCGGCAGGTTTTCTCCTTCTTCTGCAGGAGAAGGGGGAGGCAGATATTCTTTTCTCTCGATGATAAATGGCTGTTCTATCATAACCGGCTCGTCCGGCTGTTGCACGACGCTGGCAATCGTCCACGTGCCCGTGGTGCTGTAGAGCTGCAACCAGGCCTCCTGATAGCGCTCTCTGACTCCGAGTCTGTTTAGCACCGCCGAATTAGTCAGGCGCAGTTTAGTGTACTGCTTGTCGTGCAGCACCAACGTGTTTCGCTCGGCGTTGTACTTCAACTTGAAATGCTCCGATCCAACCAGCCCGGTGACGTGCTCTGCAAAGGCCTGCACGTTGGCAAACCCGAACGTGTAAGGCGCTTCAATGGTGAACGCCACAGCCTCCTCCCAACGACCCTCTCTGGCCGGCGCCTGCCTCCTTGTCCTGCTCGCTTCGAGCAGCTTCTTCTCCCGCTGTCGCCTGCTGGCCTCCTCCTTGCGCTGCATTTTCGACTCCAAGCGCTGCCGTTTCGCTTCCTGATAGTCGAAAGCGGCTCCGCTGGGCATGCTCACTCTGAACGAATTGTTTCCGTTGGTGACGTTGAAAAAGGTCGATGGGATCTGTAACTCTATGACCCCGACTTCCCACTGATCAACTTCGGCTCCAAAGTCCAAGGGCGTGGACAGTTCAACTCGAAACGACGAGGGCGAGTTGTCGGGGTGCACTTCCTGGCTGCCGTTCGAGAGCAGGTAGATCAGCTCCTCCCGACGATACTTTTGCAGGCCGCTCATTTTGCCGCTGCAGCTACCTTTTGCACCTGCTCGCGATAGAAAGCGCCCTGGATCTTCTCTCCGCCGGCGTCTCTCAGAACGTAACTTTTATTCGGGACGCCTGAGATCACCCGGTCGACGGTGAACACTTCGTCCTGCCAGTAGCCAAGGAAGCCTTTTCCAAACGGGTGCGCGCTCTTGCTAATTTTAACCGAGTCTCCCACGCGAAGTAGATTGTCGCTCGTGATGCGTCTGATCTGTTTCCTTTTCACGCCCTCGTACTGCCTCAGCAGCAGCTGCAGCTCGTTGGCAAGGCTGACGTCGTCCGGACGCACACCTGTTGTTCCATGTGGGGTGCCGTTATAGGCTTTGATTATGACCGGCAACAGGTCGAGGTATTTATAACTTTTGCGGGCGGTCATCAGCCGATGAAGACGCTCCTTCAACGTGCGCTGGAATCTCTCGACGACGGCCGCTTTGTGGTCGCCCTGCAGCGTGAAGTGGTGAATCCCACGTTCACTGAACCATTTTTGAACGGGGGCGTTCAGAAATTCCTTTCCCATATCGGTCGCCATGGTGATCCTGGCGTTGCTCTGAGTGGGTTGGCTGGGCCCCCCTTCCTCCCAAATCGATTGCAACGCATCACGCACGTTAGCGCCCATTTTTCTTTTCAAAGCGCGCGCGAATGCCTTTTTCGAGAAAATATCTATCACTGTAAGAATGAAGCGCATGCCCCGATTGATGCGAGAATGTTTTTGCATGTCCACCAGATCGGCCTGGTAGTCTCTTCCTAGCCCGCTCGAAAGCATCCTGCTTCTGCGCACCGCGTGCCTGACAGCCGGCCTGTGTTTCGTGTAAGCGTGCTGCCCCGCGAGAAACTCTTTGACAATTTTAGCCTCCACCCCCGCCGCTTGGGATAATTTTTTGGCAGACGACAGGGCAGACACGGGATGCGATTCTATACTATAATATAAATCCGGTAAATCCATTTTATTCTAGTTTATAGGTTAAAATCCGAGTACTACACCACCTCTCTCTTGGCGGTTGACTAACTATGTTGCTACTCTGCTCTTGGCAGCTGACTACACTTGCGCTCGTAACTTTCATTCAGCACTGGGGGAAAATTAAAGCCTAACAACTGCTATTTATACACCATTTAGATGTGAACTAATCGGTCGGCAGGGAGGGGGCGTTTACTACAGTGTTCGGCGCGGGCAACAAGTTCTCCGCGCACCAATCTTTGTCGTCAAGCAGGTAGTGGCCGTAGGGCAGAGTGTTGATGCCATCGGCTAAGATAACCCGTTTCGTATCGTAGGCGTCCAGGGCCTTCTTTCTGATCGACATCGTGAACAGCTGGTGCCTCTCGCTTCTAATGGTCGCCGCATGCGCGCTGGTGCTTTCCTTGGATCTGAAAGGTGATAGAGGAGCTATATAGTTATTTTTTTTTGTCCGGGGTGCAGCAGATAGAGGCAAGGGGCGGCCAACCAGCAACACTTGACAATCGTATTAATTTTACCTCAACACTTCCAAGTAATCCCGGTGAGTTGTCCTCTTTTTCAGCGCGACTCTGGGTACTCCCTTGGCAACCATTTTACTTTGACCTTCTTCGGCAGTCACCTTCACGGAATACATTTTTGCCCTAAGAGCGCAAAATTCTGCGATCGGAATGCCATTTAACTCGTCTTTCATCTTGCCGAGCACCTGTGAACCAATAAGGAAGGCTATAAAGAATGAAACCGGCTATTTTTTATTATTTTTACAACCCACCTTTTTGTTTTCTTCCGAGTAGCAGAGATGATCTTTTCGATAATCGCTCGTGTCAAATCGGTCGTGATTGGCCCGGATATCGTTGTAGACGTCATCGGTCTCGATTTCATATATCAAACTATCAGTGTCCCCATAAAGAAGATGAGCCGCGCGGCCTTCAGTTTCTCTGTAACTTTGGCGGATGAAGTTATAATGAAAGTCGTACATGAGCCATTTGCTCAGTTCTAGGATCGTAAAGCCGACGTAGATTGGTCTATTCATGACGATCTTGCTTCGCGCCACTTCTACCCCGACCAGATCTTCGCCGAAGGCTCTGTACTGCCTGAATGTTCCTTTCGCCGTCCACCTGGTGAGCTGGCGAACCGTGTTTACCAGCTTCACTTCCTTGTGATCTCTTACTTTTTCTAGAGTCTTTCCATAAAACGAGTTATTCATCAGTTTGAAAAACATCTTTTCAAACTCGTTCTTTGCCTGTCGCCTTTGTTCAGTGTTGAACTCGATATATCTCCTCAGCCAATCGGATTGTTCAAATTCCATGACTCTGTGTATCGTTTTTAGGCGAAGACCCTGCTGCAAGTAGAACTGCAATTGCTTTATGTGAAGGACATAGGCGGACTTGTCCCACATTGTTGGGAGCAATTTTTTGGCATTTTCATTTTGCGCCAAGTGCTGTAGATGCGCCGGCAATTTGTCTGCCGTGGGCGCCATCATTTCTGCCGCCAAGGGGAAATCTGCATGCTGGTCGTGCAGCTCCCTGGGATATTCAAGGTCCACTTCTAAGAAGTATCCCTTATTTCCTTCCGGGTCGATTCCTGCCGGGTCAAACGATCGCAGCTCCTCGTCGATTACCCATCTGAAACTTCCGACTGGCAATTTCTGAACCATGGCCCATCCATATAAGTTGTTGGCGTCTAAATATAGAATCCACGATGTTGGTTTATTGGCGTCGCAGTTTTCCGGCGCCAGGGGATTGTTGGCGGTCGCTAGACGTTTGTAGGCGCCACACAAGCCTCCCCTTATTCCTCGTTCCACCATCAAGTGCATTGCCGGGTCAGTGATCAGCTCTAGTTTCACCCCCGTCATCTTTAAGCCTGCCAGCCAGGACAGGCCCGGGCTGGTATACTTGTGGAAGGGTTCAAGACCATATTTATCCCTGCTAAGTCTGCGGAAGTTCTCGCAAACGTCGGCCAGTTGTAAAACGTCACATTCCAAGTACAAGTCGTGGTAATCTCCAAATGTGTGCAGGTTAAATGTTTGGTAGACGTTTCGAACGTGGGCGTAGTCTTCATCGCTGCAAGTATCCTCTGTGAGTCGATTGTAGAAGTCTTCCTGGGCGGGTATATGAACTTCTCTGAATTTTTCCCAGCTGTCCAGATACTCGTAGGGAAAAACGCCTTTTCTGAGTAACAGTTGTCGTTGCTGGTCATCCGGGTAGTAGTGACGTAGAATGCTGAAATTTTCCTCTCCGCTGCGCTTGAGATTGTCCACGAGTTTTGCCAGAGACTCGGGCATGAATTGAAACGAATCGAGGAACTGCAGGCGTCCGATTTTAACCGTCATGTATTTTTCCAACGTGTGTGCGATGCAGCTGATTCTTCTCTTTCTGATGCAGCCAACCTTTTGCATGAGCAGGTGCGAGTCGTAGTTCTTTAGGTTGTGAAACAGCACGGGGATTTTCTTGGATTCCTGGTATTGCAGGTTGCATGATTTATGAGCTAAGCCTCTGATTGCTCCGGTGAAATGATCGTGGTCGATCACCTGGTCATCTTGCTGAAGAGGGCGCTGACAAATGAAACAATCTCCATCGTTTGGAACATCGTTGTGGGTGATACCTGGCGGCAAGCCAATGTTGGCCTCTCTCTTCATGTCCAAGATCCGCTTTTCCCAGTCGAGAACTTCGTCGATGAACTTTTTCATGGCATCTCGGCCCCTGTACTTGTTTTTATGAATTGGCAAGCCGTCCTGGTCGACAACTACCAGGCAGTAGCCGCACACCTGGTGCAAATGAACCTTCTTAGTGAATGAGGGTCTTCTCTGAGGGGCATTTTCTTCTTCTAATTCTTCTTCTTCTTCTTCTTCTTCTTCTTCTTCTTCTTCTTCTTCTTCCGCATCTATTGCTTCCAAAGGTTGAAGAAGCGCTTCGAAATCGGCGTACATTATATGTGACAGGCGGTGCTGGAGGTGCGGAGAATTGAACTCTAAAATGGCCTCTTCTGATCCTTCCTCCGGGTAAATAACTGTTTGCGGGCTAAATTTGCCGCAGTCGACCAGATGGTGATCTCTCTGCACGGCCGTGTGAAACCCCTGGAGGCAGCAGTGACAGAAGAATCGGTGCCAGAAGCTCTTGCCTTGCTTCCTCTGCACGTTGGACGCCAGGGAGTCGAAACTTGTGATGGCGGCGTAATGTCCTTGGTCAAAACCGTTATCGAAGTACAACAGAGATATTGGCGTTTCTTCACTCCTGGTGCTCAGTCTGATGGGATAGAGCACGCCATCGTCGTCACCGCTCTCTCCATCTTCTTCCCAGCCAAAGACGTTGATTGCCAACTGAGGATTCTGACGCTCCAACTTGTCGAAAACTGCGAATGTGGGGGGGAAATCTATACCTTTGAAGTCGATTGTGTCAAACCATTGCCTGTAGCTGTCCGGATTTTGAGGTTCTGCCACCTGCCTGTGGTATTTGGCCGCTAAAATTGCCCATATCAGGCACCTGGCGTCGTTGGGATTGTGAACGTTGATGAGGGATCTAAAGGTGCTCAGAGATTCGGGCAGAGGAAGCCACGACGACCCTGAAGTTGGATTGAACTGTACCACTTCCAGAACTGCTTCCTCAACGTAGTCGATGGTCCAATTGCTTCCCATATTCTGGAATTCATCGATGCCGCGCATGATAGAGTCCAAGCATGGGGTCAAAGATATTGGTGGATCTGCCTGCAGAGCTCTTCTTTGCGGACATCTGAACCAGGGTGATGGATCTGCGGGCTCATCAAACGGACGAATCATGTGGATTTTTACAGCAAGAGACCACTTTATGGTGTGAAGGGTTCTCAGGCAGTCATCGATGCGTCTTTGAAATTCCCTCTGCTGACGAAGGAGATATCTTCTCACATCCGCCGCGGTCCTGGGCCTCGGTCTATAGATATATTTTCGCCCATGCCCCTTCATCACTTCTTCGATTTCAGCAGGTTGATCTTCCTCTCTCTCATCCTCTTCTTCTTCCTCCGCAGATGGATCTGGATGCATCAGCGCAATGTGTCGTTGCAGATCCAATTCGGTTTCGACTTTGACATTGCAAGGCGGTTGGCTGTTCAAATACGGGCATGGGATGCGCCTGCGCTCCTCCTGTAGCCTATCATATTCGGCCCTATGTCTCTGACGTATGTGCCTGCTTACTTCGTAGCGCACATCCGAACCGTAGTTGCAGTAGGGGCAATGATAGGCTTTGCTGAGATAGATTTCGCAACTTTTCAGGTGACGAGCCATGTGACTGGGAGGGAATTTCTTATTGCAAAAGGGGCACTCTTGCCGCACCAGGGCCGAATGATTGACAGTTCTTTCGTGCCTTAGTTTGCTTCGCATTTGTGTAAACCGTTTGGGGCAGTGGGTGCATTGAAATTTTTTACCCCTTTGGGTTAGGGAGGAGGAGCTGGGATGAACGCTGGAGAGGTGTTTCTTCAACAGGGGGAGACGTTTAGATCTGTACTTACATTTTCCACATTCATACCAAACAGTGCTGCTACCTGCCTTGTCTATTTTTTGCCTCTGACCAGGGCTTGGCCCTTTTTTGACAGAGGACCCTTTTTTGTTGAGGGCCCAGCGCCCCACTGGTCGCCGCTGGCGGCTCTCTTTTCGCCTTTGCTTTTCTGGCGCTGATCCTGGAGGATGTCAACCAGCTGGTCAAAGTCTTCATCTGACTGAAAGACGACTCCATTTTCGCCTTTATTGTTGTCGGCAGACGTGTCCCCAGCTGCTCCATGGGGAATCCCTGGCGCTTTCAGCAAACTGATCAGGGGAACGGCATTCTTTAGGGGCTCGCCATTGTGAAACTTGCAGAAGGCCAGTTGAAAGTATACGCTGGCAATGCCTTCGCGTTTTTCGCCCAACTGGATCTGGCGCACATTAACTTCTTTTTCCTTCTGTTGCGCGTTGGTGGCAACAAACGCTTCCTCTTCGCCCAGCTTGTTCAGGGCTTCCAGGGGGTTTACAGAGGAGAGCGCCTCGTTGATTCGAACGTGAAGATCATCAATGGTAGGCATGACCTCGGCTAGGATTTCCAGCAGGCGAGGCAGCTCATCCTTTGGCACCGATATGGTGCGGTAGCTGCTGTTTTCCGCCTCGCGGCTATCCGTAATCTTGATGTACCGGACGCCGGTGTTCTTGTTGAACGATTCGCCGGCCATGTATGCGCCAAAGGTTTTGAAATTTAAGCCATAGGGTGACACGGACGAAACTTGCTTCGTGACTCGCAGTTGTGATCTAAAATAGAGGTAAAGAAACAGCCGGTTAACATCATAATACCCCTCTCCCTCCCCAACTATGTTTCCCTCTTAAGATAAAGAGAAAATGAGACTTACGCCATTGTTATTCCTTTGCCTTCTGAACTGTGTGCCTCTTAGAACGTTGACTTTGAAAATGATGGTTAACAAACAGAAACAGTGCGCCTTTTATAGTTTTTGAAAGCTACTTCGGGGCAAGAGAGAGGCACAGCGGTGGTAGGTGTCCGCCAAATCGGTTTTCAACTGCTCGATCAGTTTAAGGAAGGATTTGCATCTCATAAACTCGTTAAAGCTATTCAGCAGTTGACAATCGTTGTTTAGTTTCCACTCAAGGTCGAATTTGTTCACCGCGTTTTCAAATTTCATGCCTTTTAAGGTCAAAAGGAGTAGGAAATAAATTGCATGAAAGGCGCACGAATCTACGGATTGGTCTTGCGTCGCAAAACGATTTTTGAGCACGTATTTTAGCGATGGAAATTTCTCGAAATAGGCGCTCTCGAAACCGCGCTTTTGAATAGATTCTGCGCCCAAGCTGTCAAAAACAAAACCGTAATGATTTATTGCCTTTCTTGCATCTATCCCCAAGACAAACCAGTGCTGCCCTCTCTTGTTCTGTGGTTCGGAGTTGACAATGCAAACTCTTCTCTCTCCCGGGCGAAAGAGGGTGGGTGGCAACTGGTCTGCTGCAAAAACGCCTGCAAATCCTTCCTTGGGCGCCGACCCCCCTTCCTCCTCTCCGCAGCAGTCGAGAGCCGCTCTCACTAGCCTATCTATCTGTTGAGTGTTCATTATTGATTCCCAAAAATAGCCCAGCTCACCTTCCTTTTATAGAGAGAAATTTTAGGCGGCTACGTAGGCGACGATGCAGGGTTGTTCGCCATCCTCGCCAAACAGGTTCGACAGGAACTGCACGGATTCGTCGGTTTGCGGGTGAAATGAAACGTATAAGTAACTATATGGCTTCGATTTAGTCCCCATCTGATAAATATCCGTGATCAGGCGCGAATTGCCGGCTCCCGCGATCTGGGTGGCGAAATGGCGAATTTGTTGCATGCTCCTAGGCGTGCGGAAGAGGATCAGGTAGTTGGCGTTTTCACTGATCGTGCTGAAGAACTTTATGCGTGGGAACAGCGTTTGCACCGTGACAAAACAGTAGAGCTTTTCGTGATGTGCCTTTCTAAGATAGTAGGGGAGCAATTTTTCAACGTACGAGGCGCCCTTTACGTCAGATAACAGATCGTCGAAAACAAGGAGGGTGTAGGGCTCTAGAATTGCTTCGTCCCCAGGCACATCGTCGATAAACTCCACTAACTTGTTGCCCCGGGCGTTTTTTTCTTTCACTAACGCCCCGGCACCACTCGCATCGGAATTATCCAGGGCACTGCCCGAATGGGAACAGAAAAGCACTCTGTTTGGTGGCACTTCAAAGCACTGCTGGCGTTGTTGTATGGCTCGCAGTAAGAATTGACTTTTTCCAGCGCCTGAGGCGCCAACAAGCAGCACTCTTGCACCCACTCTGAACAGCGCAAAGTCGTCAACGCAAGCCATGCCTTTACTGATTTAATTTGTTACTAAAAAGCCCATATTTATAGCTTTTCCCCTGCAAAAATCCAAATACGGCTGGCAACACACAGAGGGCGCCTCCTTTAACTGAAAACTCAAGATGGCCGCCGTTTGGAGGCGCTTGGAGGCGCGGCGCGCCAGCGTTGCCAAACGTGCAGAGGCAGAGAAAATTATTTGGCAACGCTGGAGGCGCTTGCTTGGCGGCGCCAATAT
>Ga0134126_10004867_pt1 | contig 16791 bp, 12 predicted proteins | sample KB31752_FD_96881 | JGI IMG/M metagenome (GOLD analysis project Ga0134126, IMG submission 96881) | Terrestrial soil microbial communities with excess Nitrogen fertilizer from Kellogg Biological Station, Michigan, USA - KB3-175-2 | ecosystem: Environmental > Terrestrial > Soil > Unclassified ...
GGCCGCGTTAGCCAAGGCCGCTTACGGCTGCTAGCGGGGCTCTCCGAGCGCCACGCGAAGCTCGGCGCGGAAACGGTCCAGCTCGGACAGCTCCTGCTGGGCCGGGGCCACGACCAGCTCCTGGGCCACGCTGGCCATCAGGGCCTGCATGCTCTCCGCGACCTCTTCCTTCTCGCGGATCGCGGCGTTGCGGACCGCGTTCACGCAGCTGGAGGCGGTGAGCCAGCCGAGCACCAGCAGCGCCGCGATCAGCAGCGCGATGAGCGGCAGCAGCCCGACATCACGGAACAGGCTCGGCAACCCGCTGCCCGCCTTGAACACGCCGAAGATCACGATGGCGACGACCCAGGCGACCCCGACGATCACGCAGCCGAGCAGCAGGCCCTGCCAGACGCCGATGGTGCGCCACCAGCCAGGGATCTTGTTCTCGGCTGGGAGGGCCTCGTCGATGCGCTGGCCAAGCGCACCGGGGATGTCGTCAGCCCGTGACCGGATGGCGGTCCTGATGGTCTGGGACCACGGCTTGGGCAGCCCCGGGCTGACCTCGTCGGCCAGCTCGGTCAGCGAGTTGTCGATCTCGGCCTGCTGGGCGCCGGACGGCCCGGCGGTCACGCCGCGCAGCTCGGCCCACAGGCGTCCGAGCTTGATCTTGCGTACCGGGTCGCGCTTGGTCAGCCGCTCGAACAGCCAGCTCACGGGCCAGCCGACGAAGTCGACCGCCCGCAGCTCGCGGGCGCTCTGGAGCGCGTCGCCGATGGCCGACACGCCGGCGGCCTTGGCGAACGCGACGGCCAGCCGCGCGGGCGAGGCGGTCAGGATGGCGGCCGCGGTCCGGCTGTCGACGGCCTTGCGGCTGCCGCCAGCACCGCCCGAGGCGTCCGCCGCCTGAGCGGCCGGGGACGCGGGGGACGGCCCCGGCGCCCCGTCGTCGGCCTGCGGGTCCTCCCCGGCATACGGCACGAACCGGGCCGCGACAGCGTCCACGTCGGCGGAGATGCGGGCGGCCGCGGCTCGGCGGCCCGAGACCGTCTCGGCCAGCAGGCGGCGCAGCGTGCCGATCCCGGCCCCAGTGGTGGCCGAGGTGACGAGGATCTGCACGTCGTGCAGGTTCTCGGCGTCCAGCAGCCGCCGCAGGTCCTGGACGCACTCGTCCACCTGCTCGGGCGCGAGCAGGTCGGTCTGGTTCAGCACGACGGCGATGACCTCGGAGTGACCGGCCAGCGGGACCAGGAAGCGCCGGTGCACGGCCGCGTCGGCGTACTTCTGCGGATCCAGCACCCAGATCATCAGGTCGGCCAGCTCGACCAGGTGGTCGACCTGGTCGCTGGCGTGCGCCATGACCGAGTCGTGGTCGGGCATGTCCAGCAGGACCAGGCCGTTCATGCCGTCCTCGCCGCTGTCCAGCGCGCTGGCCCTGGCGTACCGGTAGCGGCGCGGCACGCCGAGCCACTCCAGCAGCGACCCGGAGCCGGCCACGCCCCAGACGCAGGCGTGCACGTCCCTGGTCACCGGCCGGGTCACGCCGACGGTCGAGAAGTCCGCCCCGGCCAGCCGGTTGAACAGTGAAGACTTGCCGCTGCCGGTGCCGCCGGCCAGCGCCACGACGGTGTGCGAGGCGGACAGCCGGAGGCGCTGCCCGGCCCTGGCCAGCAGCGCGTCGGCGTCATCGAGCAGGTCCCGGCTGATGCCGTCGGTGCCGCTGCGGGCCGAGCCGATCTGGACCAGCCGGGCCAGCGCGCCGAGCCGGGCCGACAGCTCGCTGGCCATGCGAAAGGGCATGCCCCTGGCCTCGCCGACGGCCGCCTCGGCGACGGCGGGCATGGTCCGGGGAGCGTCCGGCGGCCAGGCGGCGGCCTGCGCCTGGCCCGCCTGCCGGCCGGCCAGGGGCCCTCTGGCGCCAGTCACCGGGCCGCCTCAAGGGCCCGGCTGGCCAGCAGGAGCTGCTGCGCGGCACCCTCATCGAGCACCCCGGCGGCGTCGATGACCCGGCTGAACCGGGCCAGCTCCACGTCGAAGACGGCCGAGACCCGGTCGTGCAGGTCCTGCCGCGCGCGGCTGGTGAGGTCGCGCAGCTGCCCGCTGCCGAATAGCGAGCTGAGCAACTGCTCGGGACCGGCGCCAACCCCGTCCGCCGCATCCGAGGCGGTCTTGGAGGCGGCATCGGCCGGTGCCGTCTCGCCGGCCCTGGCCGCCGGGGCGCCGGAGCCGAGCACGCTGATCATCAGGACCAGGGCTAGCGGCTCGTGGTCGAAGGAGACCACCCGGGCGATGGAGCGCTTGGTGACGTTCTCGGCCTGGACCAGCTCCAGCACGCGTTCCTGCCATTCGCGGACCAGCCGCCGGGCCTGGGCCGGCAGCTCGTGCGTGGGCCGGGCCAGGGCCTCGGCGTCGGCGGGCGCGGCTTCCGCGGCCCGTGCCTTGTCGGTCAGGCCGAGATCGGCCAGGGCGACGGCCAGGTAGTCGGACGCGGCGCTGCGCCCGGCTTCGGCCGCGGCGGCCAGCTCCGTGAGCAGCGCCTCGCCCGCGGGGTGCTCGTGCAGGCGGGTAACCGCCTGCTCGGCGGCCCTGGCCGCGGTGGCGGTGATCAGTGATTCCAGGCTGGTGCGCAGCGCGGACCGCAGGGCACTGGCCCGGACGGGGAGCCGCTTCTTCTTGGCCTTGCTGGCCGAGCTGCGGCCCCGGCGCACCTGCAGGGTGCGCATCAGGTCGCCGGTGCCGGCGAAGTCCTGCCAGCGGGCCAGCACCTCGCCTTGGACTATGGAGCCGTCCCTGGCCGCCTGGTCGATGTCGGCCAGCCCGCCGTCGTAGGCGGACTGGACCGCCTCGGCGAGTTCGCGGCGCAGGGTGAGCTGAGTCTCGGCCTGGGCGGCCAGCGCCGGGATCCGGGTCCTGAAGGTGTCGAGCATGCCGGACATGGTCTGGGTCAGCACCGCCACCCGGCGGTCGTCGCCCGAGGCGGTCTCCTCCAGCCACTCGCGCACCGGCCGGGCGATCTCGGTCGGCAGCTTGGCTTCGGTCACGAACGTCTCGGCGATCAGGAAACGTCGCATGCCGGTCAGCCCGTTGGCCTCGAGCATGGCGTCGAAGTGGGCGCTGAGCTGCGGGGCGGCCGAGGGCGGCACGCGCGACAGCACCACGGCCAGCGCCGCGGCGCGGTCGCGGGCGTCCTGCAGCAGCTCCCAGACCGTGGCGTCGGCGTAGCGGCGGGCCGAGGTCATGAACAGCCACAGGTCGGAGGCGTCCAGGAACTGATGGGCGAAGTCGCGGTGCGCCTTGACCACCGAGTCGATGTCCGGGGTGTCCAGCAGGGCGACACCCTTGGGCATGCCCTCGCTGGCCGCCAGCACGAGCAGGCCGTCCCGGCCCGGCATGGCCAGGCCCTGCTGCCGGACCCTGGGCAGCGTGGGCAGGAAGACGTTCTCGGCAAACCAGTGGGCGTCACTCGGGTGGCAGGCCAGCACCGGGCTGTTGGTGGTTGGCCGGCGGATGCCGGTCTGGCTGACCTGCTTGCCGACCAGGCTGTTCATCAGCGTGGACTTGCCTGCCCCGGTGGAGCCGACCAGCGCCACCAGGATGGGCGCGCCCGACTGGCGCAGCCGCGGCAGCAGGTAGTCGTCGATCTGGCTGAGCAGCTTGCGCCGCTCGGCCCTGGCCTCGGCCACGCCCGGCGCTTCCAGGAGCAGCGGCACCGTGACGATTGGGTGGCGCAGACTGAGCAGCGCGGCCTCGAGCCGGCGGGCGTCCACCTTGACGTAGGGCTCGGTCGGCGCGGCACCCGGCTCGGCCTCGGCCGTGGCCCCGTCTCCAGCCAGGCTGGCCGTCGCCGCACCCTCGCCCGCAGCGCCACCAGCCGCGCCTGCGCCACCGGCGCCACCAGCCGCGCCTGCCCGTTCCGGTTCCCGGCCGCCAGCCCCGGCCCCGCCGAGCCGAGCCGGGTTGTCCCGCGGAGGCCCGCCGCCTCGCGGCGTGCTCGCCCTGGCCGCCCGGCCCGGTCCGCCATCCCCGGCGGGCCTGCTATCCCCGGCCGACCCGCCGTCACCAGCCGGCCCGCCGTCACCAGCCGGCCCGGCATCGGCCGACGGCCCGGCGTGTACGCCTCGCCGGGGCACCGCCGTCCTGGCCCCGGCCGCGTGCACGCCGACCGGGTGGGCTCCCCCGGCGTGGGCGCCGGCCGGAGTGTCGCCGTCGGGCCGGGTGCCCGCCGCGTGGGCACCCGCGGCGTGGGCGCCTCCGGTAACGGAATCGGCGGACTGACCGCTATCAGGATTGGCGCCTGGGGGCTTGGCCGCCGCAGACGCCGCGGACTGGGCGCCGCCGGCCTGCACCGGGCCATCGTGGGCGCCGCGGCCGCGGCCCGCGGCGCGGGCCTGGTCGGGGTCTTTGGCCACGAGGGCACCACCCGGCCCGGGGACGGGCATGGCGTTACCGCCCGTGCCGCCCGCCGATACCGGCACGGTGCTCGCGCCCTGTCCCTCTGTCATGCTCCCGGGCCTCCTGCCCAGTTGGGCCGCCCCGTCCGCCGCTCCTACCAGGTTCAACTTCCGTGCGCCGGGCCAGGGCCGCCGGCTTTCCGCCCTAGCCGCCGCGCTGACCGGTTCCTTCGCCGCTGGCGTCGCCCAGCCCCGTCAGGGTCGCCAGCCCAGTGCTCAGGTGGCGACAGTATCCGTATTTGGGCCTTGGGGCTATTGTGCGCCGCGAGGGAAGATTACCCGCAGCGACCGTCCAATCTGGGGCTGTCGGGTGAGTAACAAGTGACTCATTCGGACCAGTTCGCCGGGATCGTGCCCCCGACGCCCGCCCGCGTCGCCAATCTGGCGGTCAGTGCCCAGGTCCGGGACCGTCCGACTCCGGCCGCTCATCCACCACCGGCCGCTCATCCACCACCGGCCGCTCATCCACCACCGGCCGCCCAGCCGCCCTCGGCCTCCCAGCCGACCTGCGATCCGCCGCTGGCCGGGGCCAGCAGCGCGCTGAGCGCCGCGACCGCGACCGCCGGGCCGCCCTTCTCCGATACGTTGCTGACCGACGGCAGCCCGCTGGCCCGCAGGGCGTCCTTGGCCTCGGCCGCGCCGACGAAGCCGACGGGCAGCCCGACCACGAACGCCGCCTCTACACGCCGGGCCAGTAGCTCCTGCAGCGCCTCGGCCGTGCCGCCGACGACCCACACCGCGCCTGGCCCGGCCTCGCCGAACGCCAGCCGGACGGCCGCCGCCGCCGGGCTGATCGCGGCGGTCCTGGCCAGCCGCGCGGTCAGCGGCTCGCCGATCTTGGAGATCACCGGGTAATCGGTGATCCCGGCCGCCACCATGGCGCAGTCGGCGATCACCGGGGCCCCGGCGGCCAGGGCTGCCACCCCGGCCGCGAGCGAGTCCTCGTCGCAGACCAGGTCGGTGAGGTAATCGAAGTCCGCGCTGGCCTGAATGACCCGCTCGGTGACGTCGCGGCTGAACCGGGGCAGCCTGGTGAGATCTATACGAGACCGCACGATGCGGTAGGACTCCTCCTCGGCGGCCCGCGGGTCCGGCGGCGCCCAGCCCGGCTCGGTCATGACGACGTCACCTCCTCCCCCGCACCACATGCCCCCTGAGACCGTGCTCCCGGACCGGGTTACTTCCCCGGCAGCAGCCTCCCAGCATGGCACAGCGGGCCGGGCCAAGACCGGCGTAATCGGCAGGCCGGGACGGTGCGGACAGGCACGGGAAGGGTTGCGCCGCTGGATACGGGCCATAGTTGGTTCGCTTACCTAAGTACATCGATACACTGGCGGGGCGCTTCCCGGTTCGGGGTGCGCGTAACTGGTGGGAGCTGCCCGCGGCGTAGCGGCGCGGCCAGCGAGCAGACAGTGGCGGACAGCGGGCCAGATCATGGCCGCAGGGCGACTTCTGGGCCGACGGCCAGACAGAACCCGCCAAACCCAGATATAACTCTTGGCCAGCAGGACATCATGGGGAAACGGAGCCGCGGTGGGCGACAGCCATCGTTCCCGGGTCGGTCTGACCTGGGGGACCGTAAGGTCCGGCGACGTTTACCGCCCGGGCGCCTTGGAGATTCACTGGGAGATTGACCTTCTCAGGCCACGGCTCTCGCGGGAGCCCCGCGATGGCCAGACGCAGCGGCCGGACGGCTTGGTACCCGGCCTTGTGAGCTGCGGCAGGATCCGTTCAGTACATCCCGGCTCAGCCGGGTTGACGGCCAGCGACCCTGGCCGACGGCCGGCGCGCACGGCCGGCTGACGACAAACCGGAGCACGACCTCAAGTCGGGCCTGGCAGACAGCGGGGCCCGAATTCGCGGAGGCAGCGTAGTGACAGTAAGCAAGGCAGACGACAACGCCGTTGACAGCGCGGCTACCCGCGCTTTCAACGACCAGTACGGCCGGCGGGCGACCGAGCTGCCGCCGCTGGCGATCGTGATCGCCGCCTATAACGAGGAAGGCGCGATCGGCCCCGTCGTCGAGGCCCTTCCTTCGGTCATCTCCGGCCTGGAGGTCGCCAAGGTCGTCGTGTCTGACGGCTCGCTGGACTCGACCGTCAAGGACGCCGAGGCGGCCGGGGCGCTCGTCTGCGACGTACCGGTGAACCGGGGCCAGGGCGCTGCGCTGCGGCTCGGCTACCGGCTCGCCCGCGAGGGCGGCGCCAAGTACATCGTCACCACCGACGCCGACGGCCAGTACAACCCGGCCGAGATCGAGGCGCTGATGGCGCCGATCCTGGCCGGCCAGGCCGACTTCGTGACCGGCTCGCGGACCATGGGCAGCGAGGAGACCAAGGACCCGGTGCGCAAGCTGGGCGTCCGGGTGTTCGCGGTCGTCATCAGCGCACTGACCGGGCAGAAGATCAGCGACACCACGTTCGGCCTGCGGGCGATGCGCTCCGAGGTGACCGGCGCGGTGCTGCTAGAGCAGCCCCAGTACCAGGCCGCCGAGCTGCTCATCGGCGTGATCACGCACGGGTACAAGGTGATCGAGGTCCCGGCGACGATCCACAAGCGCCAGGTCGGTCACAGCAAGAAGGGGCACAACGCGACTTACGCCCTGCACTTCATGGGCGTCATCGCCCGCACCTGGTGGCGCGAGCGTCAGCGCCGCGCCCGGGGCTGACTGCCGGACTCCACGGGGGTCGGCTCCCGCTCGTCGTCAGCCGGACGGCCGGCCCCTGACTGCCGGGCCGCCTGCTCCTCGGCCTCCGCCAGCTGCTGGCTGGGGCTGAGGACCTGGGCGGCCTTCGCCTTGTTGCCGTGGCTCGCGAACAGCACGTAGTGGAAGATCACGAAGCGGGCCACGAACGTGAAGCAGTTGGCCAGGAAGTACGCGCCGTTGATGACGGCCACGTGCTCGAGGCTGCCGTGGTGCATGGAACGGGACCAGATGCTCGCCTCGTGGCTGACGAACGACAGGAAGCTCCACGCGGCGATCGACACGATCCAGAACGGCAGGGTCTCGCGGAGCAGGTCGGGCCGGCCCTTGCGCTCCCACGCCCAGCGGCTCAGCACGTAGCTGACGCCCGCGCCCGCGATGGAGGCCACGAACGCGGCGACGCCGGCGGTGACGTGAGCGACGCCGACCAGTATCGCCAGCGTGATCTGGCTTGAGGCCAGCGCAGCGAGCGACACCGGCACGAACCGCAGGAACCGCTTGCCCGGCTCGCTCTGGAGCTTCCTCCGGAGCGGACCGGGAACCAGGTCCCAGGCGGCGTTGCCGATCTTGCTGTGAGCTCCAGCCATGGAAGTCCTCATTAAGAGCGTTTTTGGGTCAGTACGACAGGTACACAGTACGGGAACCGAACGGCCTGCTGGCCGGGATCCCCATATGCCCTGCCCCGGTTCCGCCGCCTGAATCGCGGCGGACGTGAGCCCGCGGTTGCACAGCGGGCCAGGTAGGAGTATGCGCGAGGCTGAGCTCGCCCGTGCCGTGTTCTCGGAATTCCGGGCATAGCCAGCTCACCTCAGGTGGCCGCCAAGGGACTGCGGCACCTGCCACCGGGCACCCGACGTGGATGCTGCCCATAGGCCGCCATGTACCCCCTTCCAGAAGACCTCGAACGGCCCTCCGCCCATTCCGGCCGCGGCGAACGGCTCGGATCCGGTCCCGCTGGTGGGCACACGGGCCGGAATGTGCCAGCGTCCGCCGCCGCGGTAGGTCAGCTCCCACAGGCGGCCGCGGCTGCCGCGGAAGAAGACCCGGGCCGTGCCCTGCGCGGCCGCGGGCCACGGGGCGCCGCTGATCACGCCGCCCAGGTCGCGCGGGACCCGGGGCTGGCGCCCGGAGGTCAGGAAGGCCGACCAGACGTGATGCGGGCTGGTCGACCCGCGCCAGACCACGTCGATGGCGCCGCTGGGCAGTGCCGTGGCGTGCGGGGCCCCGCCCATCGGGCCCATGCCCAGGCTGGCCGGACGGCTCCAGCCCTGGCCCAGGCGCCGCGTGACTCGCCACAGGGTCCGGCCTGGGCCCGCCTCCTCCCAGAAGACCTGGACCGCGCCGTAGCGGTTCTCGACCGGCGCCGGCGGGCTGGCCAGGTGGCCGCCCAGGCGCTGCGGGCCGCTCCAGCCCCGGCCGGGGGTGAACTGGCCGTGCCACAGGTGGTTGTCGGCCGAGCCCTTCCAGAACAGGTCGATCACCCCATTGGGCTGGGCGATCGCCTGGGGCACGCTGCCCAGGTCGCCCATCAGCACGATTCGCCGGGCCCGCTGCCACCGGTCACCAACCCGGCGCACCAGCCACAGGTTGCCGGTCCGGCCCCGGTAGAACACGTCGAGCACGTTGCTGCCCACCGCCACCACGGAGGGCTGGCCGGTGAGGTCGCCGCCCATGTCCACCGCTGGCCGCCAGTGGCCTTGCCGGGCCCTGGCCTGGCGCCACAGGTGGTGGTCGGCGCCCTCGTAGAACACCGCGGACGACTCGGCCGCCTGGCTGCCCGCCATGGTCCCGCCCGGCACGGCCAGGCCGATGTCCATGTAGTCCTCATCCACGTCGATGGTGGCGCCGCCGTAGGTCTGGGTGTCATTGCCGCTGAACTGATGCAGGCGGTGATTGAGCGGCCAGGACCGCCGCTGGTAGGAAGTGTCGGCGACGTTCCTGGAGCCATTCCACAATGCGTCATAAATGGCATCGGGCATGGCATAGGAACCACGCCCGTATTGCCGGGCTAGGTCGATGATTCCCGACCTGGAACTGCTATAGACACCGGACTGGTAATTCAGCCGGTGCAGCCCCGTCGTCCAGGCGGAAAGGAATCGCAGCGCTGCCCCGGTGGCCCGGGCCGGATATGCCTCCATGTCGTAGTAGATCGGCGTGCGCGGCCCGAAGCCCAGCCGCTGGGCCTGCGCGACGGCGTCCGCGGCCGCCCTGGTCCCCTGGGCGGCCGCGTTGCTCAGCTCCCCGAATGCCGCCTGCGGCCCGGCGTACATGGGGAAGAACTTCCAGCCCGAACCCGCCGCGCGGCGCACCCAGGCGGCCGTGAGGTTGCTCTGGTCGCAGGCCCGGTCCGAGCCGCCGATATAGATGCCGACCGCCCGGTAGGGCGAGTGCCGTCGCCACTGGCGCATGGACCTGGCGCTGGGCGCCGCACAGGAGTCGAAGCCAAGCCCGCGGAAGTTGGCCACCGCCGCCGGCAGCGCGGGCCGTCCCACCGGGATCGCCTTGACCAGCGACGGAGCGGCCTGACTCGCCAGCCGGCTGGAGGATGTTGCGGCCAGCACGAGCGCCCGCCCCGCGCGCCGTCCGGCCGGGCCTGAGCTGGGCAGGCCCGGGCTGGCCGGGCTAGCCGGGGACGTGCCTTCGGCCGCGTCCAGCAGGGCCGGATTGGGCAGCACGATCTGCGGCGCGGGCAGGTCCGCCCTGGCCAGCATCCGGTAGATGACGTTCGGGTCGCGGTCGAAGGTCGCGCTGATCCGGACCCGGGGCGCGGTCGCCGTGATCTGGCGCGACACCGGGTTCTCCGTCGCGCCGCGCCGGGCCGCCGCCGGGCCGGTCTGGATGACGACCGTCTCGGTGGTGCCGAACAGCCAGCTCGGGCAGGACTGATCCGGACCCGGACCGCCCAGGTAGACCGCATGCTGGTCGAACCGCACGCAGGTCCTGGGGTGCAGCGCCTCGTCGATGACCGGCCAGGACGCGGGCACGTCGAACGTGTAGCCCTGGTAGAGCACCTGCTTGAGGCCGGCGGGCGTGCTGGCCGCCGCCGGGCCGCCGCCCGCGGCCACCACCAGCCCGCCGGCCAGCAGGCCGGCTGCCAGGGCCGGTGCCTGACGCGTTGCCCCGGACCGCCGAAAAGCGCGCATGCGGCAGCGCATGAGTGGCGTAAACCTCCCCCGTTATGCGCCCAGTCCCCCGACAGGACGCTTAACACCGCGGCCGCGGCTATTACCTGCTGCTGGCCATTCGGCCGCGGTGTTATGGGAATTCAGGTTAGTTGGCGGCCACGTCGTGAATCGGCCCGACGCGCCGGCCATGGCCTTATTCAGCGGGCAAAAGGGCGCCCACGGGAGTTACCCGGCGACGCTCTTAGTGACGGGGCGGCCCGCCTGCTCGTCCTTTCTGGCCACCGCTTGCTGGACCCGGCGGCGCAGCAGGAGCCGCTCGGCCAGCGTCCACCAGGTCGTGGTCAGCAGGTAGAGGCCCGCGGCCAGCGGGACGAACATGGCGATGACCATCGTCGTGAACGGCATGATCCTGGTGACGGCGGCCAGAGCCCGGGCCTGGGTGTCCGGGACGGACTGGGCAGCGGCCTGCGGGGCAGCAGCGGCCCGGCTGGCCAGCCTTATCGATAGCCATGCACCTACGCCGAGCAGTGCGAACAGGCCGATGAATACCAGGCCGTGCGCGGAGAGCGGGCCTGCGGCCAGCCAGTTCGAGCCCAGCGGGGCGCCGAGCAGGTGGTGGGTCAGTAGCCGGTTGGGCTGACCGCCGACCGAGTGGGACAGGAACAGCCGGTAGACGATGCTGAAGAACGGAAGCTGGAGCAGCAGCGGCAGGCAGCCGACCAGCAGGCCGCCGCCTTCGCGCTGGTAGAAGGCCGCGAGCTCGCGCTGGAGCCGGTCGGGCTGATGGGCGTAGCGGCGGCGCAGCTCGGCGATCTGGGGCTGCAGCCGGGCCTGGACGGCCTGCCCGCGCAGCGCGTAGTAGCTGAGCGGGACCAGCAGCAGGCGGACGGCCAGGGTGAACGCGATGATGGCGGCAGCCGCCGCCAGCGAGCCGGCCACCGGCGCGAATGCGCTGGCCAGCGTGGTGACGAGGTGGTAAGCGACGCTGACGCCAGCGTCGAGGAATCCGAGCATGGGAAGCACCCTCCAGCGGGTCGGGACGACAAGGACGGCTGGAGGCGGCCGACTGGAACACCGGAACTCCGCAGCCCGGCACCGGGCGCCGCGAGCCTGGGCTCGGGCGCGCGTCAGCGCGGGACGTGCACGGAGTGGTTCAGACGGAGGTCAGGCGGCCGCCAGGGCCGCCCGTCCCGGCGCGCGAGGCCGCGGGCGGCCAGCGGCATCGGGATCCCGCTGCCGCTGGAACGCGGCCGACCAGGCCTTCTCGCGCAGGGCCACGACGCGGCCCGTGAGCGGGCCGGCCAGGACCGCGAGACCGGCCCGGTGGGCCAGCAGCGCGACGGCCATGCCGACGAGCGAGAGGGCGGTGAGGGCGAGCAGGTCACGCGGGCTGGCCAGGGCCAGCCCGATCCCGTAGGCGTACGCGGCGAGCTGCGCGAGCTCGGCGCGGAGGCTGGGACGCATGGCGGCTCCCCATCGGGGCGCGCCGTCATGACGACGGCGCTTTCTGCCCTTGAGCCTACCGCCGCCCAGTGAGCGAACCGGAGGGCCGGCGTCGCCTGGACCGAGGAGCGAGTGACGAAGGAGCGAGCGACGAGGGAAGGCGACGCATTGAAGGGGGCAGGGGAGGTGGGTGGGGGGCCCGGAGGCGAGCGAACCGGGAAACAGCGCGCCGGGTCAGCAGCCCGGCCCCGACGCCGATCGCGAACCCGGCGACCACGTCGGACGGGTAATGCACCCCGGTGACCACGCGCGAAGCCCCGACCGCGGCCGCCAGCGCCCCGATGGGCAGGCCCAGCACCGGCAGTTCCAGCGCCGTCCCGGTCGCGAACGCCGCCGCCGACGCGGCATGGCCAGAAGGGAACGATGTCGTCCGCGGCCGGCCGTGGGCCAGCCGGCGAGCCTCGGGGACCTCGGCCGCGGGCCGGGCCCGGCCGGTCAGACCCTTCCCGATCACGTTGCTGACCGCGCTGGCCACGGCCACGCTGGCCAGCCCCCGCACCGCCGCCCGACGGGCCCGTCGGCGCCCGGTGAGCGCCAGCCCGGCCGCGATGCTCATCCACAGCACGCTGTGGTTCGCGGCCCGGCTCAGCCGGGGCATGACCTCGTCCAGGGCCGGTGACTCGATCGCCGAGATCCGGGCCATGATCTTGCGGTCGGTGGCCCCCACCCGCCCTCGCAGCGGCCACCGGAACCCAGCCCCGTCGGGCGGAACCGCCCTGCCGCTCGTGCCGCTCATCCCGCAGATCTTCCCCTCGGCCAGCCCACTTACCCGGTGCCGGCGATGGCGATGAGGCCGACAGAGGCGCCGGCCAGGGCCAGGCCGACGATGCGGATCCTGGTGATGCGCTCGCCGAGCAGGAGGCGGGCCAGCACGATCGTCGAGGCCGGGTAGAGCGAGGTGATCACGGCCGTCACGGCCAGCAGGCCCTCATGGGTGGCAACGAAGAAGCACAGCGTGCCGGCCGCCCCGATCACCCCGGTCAGCACGGCCAGCCAGCTGGCCCGCCGCGCCGGGAGCCGGAACTGGCCCCTGGCCACGCCGATCAGGCCCACGAACGCCAGCCCGGCCACCTGGGCGATCACGGCGGGCCACAGGTCGCTGCCGGAGCCGGCCCGGTTGAGGCCGATGAACAGCACCCCGAAGCCGGCTCCGGCCACTAGCCCGTAGATCACCCCGGCCAGATGCCGCCTCCGCTGGTCGTGCCCGCGGCTGCCCGCCGGGGCGGAGCTGCCGGCCCTGTCGGAGCTGGCGGGCGTGGCCGGACCGGCGGTGCCACCCAGGCCAACCCGGCTGGCGGTGCTGTCCGAGCCGACGGTGCCACCCAGGACGGCGATGCTGGCCGGGCTGGCCGGGATGGCCGGGCTGGCCGGGCTGGCCGGGCTGGCCGGGGTGGGCGGGGTGGGCGTCTCGGCGGGGCTGACGGAGCTGGCCGGGGCGGAGCCGGGGGTGGCGGAGACGGCGACGATCGCGGGCAGGGCCAGGGCGATCCCGGCCAGGGCCAGGCCGCCGGGACGCTCACCGAACAGCAGGCCGGCCAGCACGGAGAACGCGGCCGAGGCGACGGCGCTGAGCGGGGCGGCGACGCTGAACGCTGCCTGGCGGAAGCCCAGGTACAGGGCCATGGCCCCGGTAATGCCGCCGACGCCGGCCGCCACGGCCCAGCCGACGGAGGCCGCGGACGGCGTCCCGGTGCTGAGCCAAGGCACCACCAGCAGCATGACAAGCACGCTGACCACCTCGGCCACGATGGTGACTCGGATCACACTGGCCTCACGGGAGGCCAGGCCGGCGGCGAAGTCCGAACCGCCGTAGCCGAGCGCCGAGGCCAGCGCGAGGAGTATGGCTACCACGCGGGGTCTGCCGGGCCGGCGGGCGGACGGTTGGTCATGCATCGACCCTAAGCGGGCGCACCGTCACGGCGCTCTTGGCCCTGACCGGCCAGATGATTAGTTTCCATCAGGCAAGTACCCCGCATAACCTGCCTGTGCAGGCAAGGGAAGGGCGACAGGGCGGGCATGCGGGTCGGGCAGATCGTCATTGATGTGGCGCCGCTGCGGGAGAGCCGCGATTTCCGGTGGCTGTTCGCGGGGCGGTTCGTGTCCAACGCGGGCAACGCCGTCGCGGTCACGGCGGCTAACTGGCAGGTATACGCGCTGACCCACTCGTCGCTGGCGGTGGGCCTGCTGACGCTGGCCGACAGCGCGGGCATGCTGATCGGGCTGCTGGCGGGCGGGATGCTGGCCGACCGCCACGACCGGCGCAAGCTGCTGATCGCGGTCCGGCTGCCGCAGGGGCTGCTGTCGCTGCTCATGCTGGTCAACAGCGTGGTGCCGCATCCGGGGCTGTGGCCGATCTACGTGCTGACGCTGGGCATTGGCCTGCTGTCGGGGCTGGGCAGCCCGGCGGCCACGGCGGTGGTGCCCGCGCTGGTCGGGCCGCGCCAGCTGGCGGCGGCGATGGCGCTGAACTCATCGGGAGGCCAGCTCGGCAACCTGGTCGGCCCGGCGTTCGGCGGCATCCTGATCGCCGGGCCTGGCCTGGCCGTCTGCTACGGGATCGACGCGGCCGCGTTCGTGCTGTTCGCGCTGTCGATGCTGCTGGTCAGGCCCCTGCCGCCGACGGTCAGGGCGGAGCGGCCGGGGCTGCGGTCGCTGGCGGCCGGGTTCCGGTTCGTGCGCCGCAGCGGGGTGGTCGGCGGAATGCTGCTCATCGACACCAACGCGATGATCTTCGGGATGCCGACGGCACTGTTCCCGGCGCTGGCGGCGGAGCACTTCCACGGGGGGTCCGCCACGTTCGGGTTGCTGACGGCGGCGCCCGGCCTGGGAGCCATCATCGGCGGCGCGGTCAGCGGCTGGACCGGCCACCTGCGACGGCCGGGCCTGGTCGTGATCGGCGCGGGCATCGTCTGGGGCGGCGCGATCGTGGGCTTCGGCCTGGTCCGCAGCCTGCCGGTGGCCCTCGGCTTCCTGGCCCTGGCCGGGATGGGCGACCTGATCTCGGAGGTGCTGCGCAACGCGCTGCTCCAGCGGTACACGCCGGATCCGCTGCGGGGCCGGGTCAGCAGCCTCTACCTGGCCCAGGTGAACACGGCCCCGGCGCTGGGCAACGTCGAGGCGGGCGCGGTGGCCCAGGCGTTCTCCCCGGTGGTGTCGGTGGTGAGCGGCGGCCTGCTGTGCGTGGCCGGCGCCCTGCTGCTGGGCGCGATGATCCCGGCGGTACGCCACTCCACCCTGTTCGACCCCGACGACGACGCCGACACGGGCGCAGGCTTCCCCCAGGAGTCACCCGCCCCCAGCTGAGGCGGCCACCGGGCCCGGCTCGATCCGGCAAGAGCGGCCGCAGCGCCGCAGCCTGCCGTCCCAGCCGTGGCGGCGCAGTACGTCCGCCACCTCCTGGGCCACGCGGCAGCTGTCCTGGCCCACCTCGATCCATCCGTACCTGAGCGTGGCCCGCCCGTCGGCCGCGTGAGCGTTGTCGCGCCTGATGTCACGCCAGCGCGCGTGCTCGGGATGGGTGGTGCGCCCGTCCAGCTCGACCAGCGTCTGGTACCCCTCATAGGCCACATCGGCGTACTCGCTGCGGCTACCGCGCCGGGTCCGCCACTGCCGCGTTCCCGCCGGCAGGCCGTGAGCACGCTCGACTCCGTTCAGGTAACGGTGCTCCAGCAGCGAGTGGACGCCCAGCCCGGCGTCGGCCAGGGCGCTGGCTAACTCGGCGCGCCAGCGCATCCGCCGCCGCAGACTCATGGCCGCGCAGAGCCGGGCGGCTGTCGTGCGGCGGCTGGCGCAGGCAGATAGGACCCAGCTCAGCGCGTCTTCCAGGTTCGGCGCGGTCTGGACGAGATCGAGCACGGTCTCCTCGACCCTGGTACGGGGGGGCGACAGCACCGGATGACAGGCTGCCCTGGCGCGTCGGGAGTAGTGCAGGGCGACACCGGCGATAGGTGCGACCGGCGAGCCGCGCGGCACGGTCACGTGGATGTGAGCCGACTGCCTGGTCGTGAGGCCCGATAGCTCGGCGGCGGTCTGATGACTCAGCATCGAGTCCGGCCCCGCCCGGAGCACCGCGGCCCACAGCCAGGACGATCGCTCCGGCTGGCCGCTGAAGGCTGCGTAGATGCCCTGGTGCAGCCGCTGCCAGTGCCCTCGTTGAAGCTGCCAGGCGATCATCTCGCCGGTCATCCCCAGGCCCAGGGCCTGCACCCTGGAGATGACACCGGCCTGGGCCTCGGCTGACCAGCGCTGCGCACATGAGCCCGGCTCACGTGACCTCGGCCGGCTGGGCCGGCCCGCTGCGCTCCCCACCTCCCCACTGTGCGATCCGCCCATCACGGCCCGCCCTCACCCGCGCCACCCTGTGCACAACTCCCCCCACCCCCAGAACCTGTGGACAGTCATCAGTGGTTCGGGTTTTCCGTGTCCTGGCACGTAAAACCTGAACCACTCCTGGGCTCGGGGCTGGTGTGACGCGTGAGGTCGCTGGGCGGGGTGCCCGGAGCCCGGCGGCTCGGTGCTGGTGTGGCACGTGAGTTGCTGGGCGGCGGCCCGGAGCCCGGCGGGCTCGGTGCTGGTGTGAGATGTGAGGTTGTTGAGGCGGTGCCCAGCGGCGCGGCAGGCGGCGCGCAACTGGCTCCCACCGCCAGGCCTGTGGACAGCCCGAGCTCGGGGCTGGTGTGACACGTGAGGCTGCCGGGGGGCGCCCAGGGGCGCGGCGGCCGACGACCAGCTCGCTCCCACCGCCAGGTCTGTGGACAGCCAACAGTGGTTCGGGTTTTCCGTGTCCTGGCACGTAAAACCTGAACCACTCCTGGGCTCGGGGCTGGTGTGACGGGAAAGGCTGCCGGGGTGGCGGCCGGAGGGCAGCGGGGGGATGACGGGGTGGGTGGGGGCGGTTGGAGTGGGTGGCTGGAGCGGGTGGGCCGGGGTGGGTGGAGTGGTGGACTGGTAGATGAGAGGAGTGGGCTGGTGGGAGAGGTCGTGCGGGTGCTGCTGATCTCGGGGAGCACACGGGATGGGTCGGGCAATA
>Ga0134126_10004869_pt1 | contig 16791 bp, 12 predicted proteins | sample KB31752_FD_96881 | JGI IMG/M metagenome (GOLD analysis project Ga0134126, IMG submission 96881) | Terrestrial soil microbial communities with excess Nitrogen fertilizer from Kellogg Biological Station, Michigan, USA - KB3-175-2 | ecosystem: Environmental > Terrestrial > Soil > Unclassified ...
AGCCTGTCCAATCCGAGTAAGAAAAAGCCCGTTCCCAGGGCGAGGCGCAGATATAGTTGTGGAAGCGATGTACGCATGGTGCTATTTTTTTCAAAGGTCCGGTTTTTAGGGCTGGGGTGACTGGTCCAGATCGGAGAAACGCGGTGGGCCAGGGGCTGTTTGTACGAAATGCTTATATTCGCCTCGTGAACCTACTCGTCAACATCTTTTGCTCTTATCTCGCGTATCTGCGTAGCGCCTGCGCGAACGTGCCCTAATGGGGCCGGGCGTGGGCTCTCCAGGGTCTGCGTTAGTCTGCCCTGCTCTCTTTGTTTCGCAGGCAGTTTTTATTTATTCTTTCATCTTATTTACTACTCAACCATGCAACGCATTGCCGTTATGGGTCTGGGGAAGGTGGGCTCGTTAGTGGGCACGCTTCTTCATGGATCCTTTACCGTTACCGGCGTGGATCTTCACGCTGCGCATACCGATCTTGCATTTGCCACTGTATGTGGCGATAGCCAGGACGACGCTTTTTTAGACCGTTTTTTGGCTACACAGGATGCCGTAGTCTCGTGTTTGCCTTATCATGCCAATCTTCCCGTGGCCCGTGCGGCACATCGGGCGGGCATCCATTATTTCGATCTCACTGAAGATGTAGCCACGACCGCGGCCATCCGGAAGATGGCGGAGACCTCGCGGGGAGTGATGGCCCCGCAGTGCGGGCTGGCGCCGGGTTTTATCGGCATCATCGGGGCCGAGCTGTGCAGCAGGTTCACGCGTTTGCGGGATGTCGAGCTGCGTGTGGGGGCATTGCCGAGCCACCCCAATGGATTAATGGGGTATTCTTTTACTTGGTCGCCCGCGGGGGTCATCAATGAATACATCAATGATGCCGAGATGATCCACAACGGGGTAAGGAAGATGGTGCCGTCGCTGGAGGGGATCGAGCAGATCAATATCGAGGGTCAGGAGTTCGAGGCTTTTACCACCAGCGGCGGGTTGGGGACCCTTTGTGAGACGCTGGAGGGCAGGGTCGACACGCTTAACTATAAGACGATCCGCTATCCCGGTCATGCCCGGCTGATGCGGTTTTTGCTTTATGAGCTTTTGTTGAAAGAGAAGCGTCAGCTGGTGGAGGATATCCTCACCGAGGCGAAACCGCCGGTGCTGGAAGACGTCGTCTATGTATATGCTGTAGTCGAGGGCTGGAAGGGTGAGAAGCTGGCGCGGGAGGAATTTTATCGGGCTTACCGGCCGCTAGAGATCGGCGGTAAGAGCTGGCGGGCGATCTCCTGGACGACGGCGGCCTCTGTGGCTGCGGTTGTCGAGATGGTTGCCGCGGGTGAGCTGCCGCAACGCGGGTTCCTCAAACAGGAAGAGGTTCCTTTTGAAACGTATCTTGGAACGAAGAACGGGAGGTTATATGCCTGATAAAAAACTCATTCTTCGGCAGGTCCTGGACGGGCTGATGGGCAGGTACCGGGAGCGGGTACCCGATGTGGCCGCGATCCTGGACACGATGGTGCATGAAGGGTTGATCCGCAACGCCGCGGAGATCGAGAACGATCATATCGCCTTTCGGAGTCTGGGTGTCCCGCATCTGGGCATTGCCTCGCTGGAGAAGATCTTTTTGCACCTGGGTTATGTTCGTCGCGATCCTTATACTTTTTCTGCCAAGAGACTGAATGCCTTTTGGTATGCGCCGCCCGAGCCCCAGCTGCCGAGGGTCTTTTTGAGCGAATTGCGGGTCGCCGATCTCCCCGAGCGGTCGCGGGTGATCGTCGGCAAATATACAGTCTCTATCCAGCGTGATCCGGTGGATGCTCTGGATCTCGATGATGCGGTTGCGATCGACCGGTTCTTGCATAGCGGGAACTGGCCGGTGCCGACGTATGCCGACTATCGATCGTTGGCCGCCGACAGCGAATATGCTTCCTGGGCTATCTATAACCGATATTATCTGAATCATTTTACCATCAGCGTGCACAATCTTCCTGCGGGCTACAATACGGTTGCCGATTTCAACCGGTTCCTGGAGGCGCATGGGTTTGTCCTCAATGACTCTGGTGGCAAGATCAAAGCCAGTCCGGATGGGGGGCTTTTGCAAAGCTCGACCGTAGCGCGGATGGTCATGGCGGAATTTGCCGGCGGGCAGCGGGCCGAGATCCCCGGATCGTATGTGGAATTTGCCGAGCGCCGGGTGTTGCCGCAGTTTGCGCAGCTACCGGCTTCTGCGATCCGGCGGGAGCACCGCCGCGAGGGATTCGAGGCGGGCAATGCCGATAAGATCTTCGAGAGTACGTTCGTGAGTCAGACGGGGCGACGGCCGGATTAGTGACCGGGTTTCACGGTGAACTGGAGGATGGTGATCGAATACGGCGAGAAGGTGTGGGTGAAGGTTTTACCCAGGCCGCGGACCGGTGTTTCGACTGGGACGATCTTTTCCGGATCGGTGATCGAATTGGTGGCGGTGGGGCTGTCGGCCTTCAGGGTCCAGGAGTCACCTTCGCGGGCCGTCTTCGCCGTGCCGGCGAGGTCGATCTTCAGCGGCTGTGGGGTGGACTGTGTGTTGACGACCTTTAGATAGAGAATATCCTTTGTGCTGTCGAGGGTCGCAGAGAAGAAGAGTGCGTCGATGGATTTGGGTTGCCGTCCTTCCGCGGTCTCCCTTGCCGTGAGCCTGGACAGCTGCGTGGGCATATTCGCGGTGGTGAGCGGGATGATCTTATTGCCGAGATGGGTGCTGAACAATTTTTGCGCGTAATACGATGGGGAGCCGAAGACATGCAACGCGTCGTATCCGATAAGATCGCTTTTCCATTGCATACCGCCGGGGCTGACGTTGACGAAGAGCGGGGCGTAGCTTGCCATGATCACGAGGTCGGAGTTGCGTTCCATGCCCGTCATCCACGCCGCGTCGCCGAGTGCAGCATTGAAATTGGTAGTGGGGTCGCCTTCGCGGGTGGCCCATTCGCCGACGAAGACCTTGGGCCCCCTCCTGTCGTAATGGTCATACTGACCGGCGTTCTCTTCCATTTGAGAGGCGGTACGATAATAATGTTCGTCTACGATCTCCGTGCGGCCTTCCGGCGCGGGGAACCTGGAGCCGAGCCCGTCTTTGCCGCCCACGGTGGAGATGATGCGCAGTTGCGGATATTTTGCCTTGATCGCGTCGTAGAACTGGGAATAGCGGCGGCCATAGCTGCCGGAGGCATCGAAGCCATCCTCGTTGCCGATCTCAATATAGTGCAGGGGGAAGGGTTGGGGATGGCCTTCTCTGGCTCGTTCGGCGCCCCAACGAGTGGTTGTATCACCCATCACATATTCAATTTCATCGAGTGCATCATCGACAAAGGGTTGGAGAAAGTGACCTGCGTCGAGATAGTCCCTGTCGAGGACATAGCCGGCGAAAACGGCCAGCAGCGGTTCCATCTTGAGATCTTCGCACCATTGGAGGTATTCGAGCAGCCCGAGTCCGTCCGTCGAGCGATAGTGCCAGGGGCTCAGGTGGCCGGGTCTGTCTTCGAGGGGGCCGATGGTCTTTTTCCATTCGAATCTATTAGAGAAAGTATTGCCTTCGAGGTAGTTGCCGCCGGGAAGACGGAGGAAGGCCGGTTTCATATCGGCGAGGAGCTGCATGATATCGCCTCGGTTGCCATTGGCTCTGTTCTTATAGGTCGGCGGGAAGAGCGAGACGAGGCTGAACCAGTAGCTGCCGGGGTTGCGGGTGGTGATCACGAACCGGGCATCTTTTGTAGGGATGATGTCTGACGAGGTGGTGAACTGGAAGGTATAGCGATGCCACTCCGGCTGAACTGCGTTGACTGTCGCCGTAGCATAAGTTGTTTTGCCGTCGAGGCTTTGGAGGGATGCGGTCAGATTGGGGGCGGCCGTTCCCGTATATTTTGCATAGAAGCTGCCCTGATAGGTCGTTGCCGGCCGGACGGCGATCCCCCAGAAGCCTTCGTTGGCGATGCCGCTTCTGCCTTCTCTGTTGAGGACGTCGAGTCGCAGGGATACGGGGAGGGCTTCGCTGATGCCATCTTTTTTATCCAGGCTCATGGAATCATTGCTGCCGTCGTCATGCACCAGGGACCAGAAGGCGGGGATATGGCTGCTGTCTTTAAACGAGCGGTTGCGGATGAGCTCGCCATAGAGGCCGCCTTCGTAGGAGAAATTGATCTCTTCCGTCATGAGCCCGTAGAGGCCCGGGCTTACGGCGGGGCTGTTTTCGTCCATATGGAGGGTGAGCGTGGGCTGTTGGGCTCTTGTCGAGAGCGAGGCGAGGATGGCGGCGAAGGCCATGTACAAGCGAATCGGCATAAGCGGTTGTTTTTTGTATGCGGGTGGGGGCCCGTTTTGGCGGAATAAATGTAAATATAACATTTTTTATTTGCGGGCGTGGGACGGGGTTGTCTTTTTTATGGCGCTGTTTTTTGGCGAGGTTTTGCGGTGGCTGCCGGGTGTTTTTGGGCTGGGATCTGCCGTCGGGATTTGCCGCCTGGCAATTCGGCTTCGGCTTGATTTACAGGTTGTTGCTGGTTTCAGGTCGACCTTACGCTTTTGGGGTTTTCTTCTTCGCTTTGAAGTGGTCGAGAGGTTGATAGGGATGTCGGTGGATCTGGGTGGGCGGCGGACGGTTGCCTGTGGGGGAAAGCGGTGGTAGAGACATTGGCATTCGATCTGCAATAGGAGTTTCCCCGGATGAGCGGTTTTCTACTCAGAATCTTTGGTATATGCGGAAATTCTATAAGGAATACCATGCAGATGAAAAACTCCAACCATTGGTTGGAGAAATAGCATCAGGCAGCAGGAGGCCGGCCAGCCGCATCAGGAAGCTGAGCAGGCGCAGCACGAGGCCGATGAACTGAAGAAGCAAAAGAAGAAGCATTGAGGGGCTACAGGGCCTACTTATAGAAGAGCTGAAAGCCTTGAAAATGCAGGCCCTGCAGTTGCGGGGGGCCGGACCACGGTACACCATCAGCGCCGGACATCCCGGAATACCTGCGGCGGATCAATCACAAGGTAAAGACCCGGATCAGGTGCGCGCGTCGGTGATTACCCATTGGGTGCAGGTGTATGATCTGCGCAAGGCCCAATACCTGGCCGGTCACCGCACGTTAGTTCGGCGGAGCCCAACAAATAGCAGGTGCTCGATGAGCTGCAGGCGGACGTGAAAAAGTTCCACCCGTTTTGAGTAGCCGAATCAATAATTTTATACATGGTATCGCAATTTGCGATACCTCAAAAACCATCTTATGGCAGAGGTAATAGTGTTGGCGGAAGAAGCGATCATCAGTAGAATTTATCTGATCAGGGGCCAGAAAGTAATGATAGACCGAGATCTGGCAGAATTATATGGGGTGGAAACAAAACGGTTAAAGGAGCAAGTAAACAGAAATCTTAACCGGTTCCCGGCTCATTTTATGTTCGAGTTAACCCAAGAGGAGAACGAAAACTTAAGGTCGCATTTTGCGACCTTAAGACACGGAGCTCATTCTAAGTACCTTCCTTATGCCTTTACAGAGCATGGAGTACTGATGTTGTCTAATGTACTGAAAAGCAGCAGGGCTATAGAGATGAGCATAAAGATTATAGATGTATTTGTAAAGCTCCGTGAAATGCTGCTGACCCATAAAGATATCCTGCTAAAGCTGGAACAGTTTGAAAAGCAGGTAGTGCAAAATAGCGAGGATATACAGATGATCTTTGCTGCGCTCAAAGAACTGCTAAATCCGCACCAGGAACCGCGGCCTCGCATCGGCTTCCGTCGTCAGGGAGAAAACGATTAATCCCATTGGTTCGAATCCCCTTTGTCTATAGAGAAGGTTAACGGCTTCGAATTTTTTACTTCTAACACTTTTTCAGTGAGATATAAGGGTGGTACCGGCCCACCGCGCTTCAAAAACGCATGCCAGGCGCCCCGCACAAGGCCCCCGCTACCGTTCCTGTCATGGTTTTGCGCGTCTCACACGGTCCTGCTCGGCCACCTCTGCCGGGCCTCGGGCCTGGGATGGCCGCTCCGGGAAAGTCGGTTGTCGAGAAGTTAGCGGAATATCTACAAAAAGAGTTCCCCGGTATGGATGGACTGAGTAGTCGTAACATCTGGCGGATGCCTATGTTCTACCTGGAATACGAAAAACTGCCACCAATGGTGGCAGAAATAGGATGGAGTCATAATGTTATCATTATTGAGAAATGTAAGGAGGGGTTGAAGCGGAAATTCTACACCGGTATGACGAAGAAGTATGGGTGAACGAAGAATGCATCAGGCCAAACTGGCGGTGGAGAATTCTCCTCTTCCATTAAGTCAAATGCGACAATGGGTGAAATTACTCAATTGATTTACAGGTTGTTGCTGGTTTCAGGTCGACCTGACGCGGTTTGGGGTCTCTTCTTCCTTTTCTTTGTCTTTCATGTGGCGCCGGTGGCGCTTAAAAGGTACTGTTATGAGTGGTAAGAAGGGGCGGCCCCCGAAGAAGGGGGCAACCCGCGAGAAGAACATCGGCTTTTATATGACGTGGGAACAATATGCGGTTATCGAGCGAAGAGCGGAGGCTGCTGGTGTGAACATTTCCGATTATATGCGGCAGGTGGCGATACAGGGGGAGGTGAAGGCTAAATGGACGGCGGAAGAGCGGGAAATGGTCAAGAGGCTGATCGGGATGTCGGTGGATCTGCATGGGCTGGTGAGGGTTGCGAGGGAGCAGGGGGTTGACGTTGCTGCGGAGTTGTTCATGAAGTATAGGGGTGACCTGGATGAGGTCATAAAAATATTATGTCATGATCGCTAAAGTTGTTTTAACAGGGAAATCGTTTAGCGAGACCTGCGAGTACCTGGAACGCGAGGAATCGCTGAGTGAAGTAATAGCGGTGGAGGGCGTCAGAGGCCATGATCCGCGGCTGATGGCGGAAGATTTCGAATGGCAGCACCGGCTAATGCCGGAGAAAGAGAAGCCGGTATTTCACAGTGTGGTGAGTTTTCCGCCCGGGGAGCGGCTAGATAACGAGCAACTTGTGCCGCTGTTGGATGACTATCTCGTACGTATCGGGATGGTGAATACGCAGCATGCCTTTGTAAAGGATCTGGACAAGGAGCATTTGCATGTGCATGTGCTGGCCAATCGGGTGAACAATGACGGTGAGCCGATAGGGAAGGGGTTGATCATCGAGCGATCGATAAAGGCGGCGAGGGAGCTGACGGCGGAATATGGGCTTCAGCAGCATGAAGGCAAGCGGCTTGACCGGACGCATCTGGATGCTCTGCATGAGCCGGATGTCAAACGTTATCGGATCTACAGTGCGGTGCGCGAGGTGCTACCGGTGTGCCGGGATCTGGACGAACTGGGAGCACGGTTGCAGGAGAGGGGCATTACGGTGCGTTACAGGCATGATCCGGAGACGAATGAGCGGCAGGGGATCAGTTTTCGATTGGAGAACCGGAGTTTTAAAGGGAGCGGGGTCGACGCCGAGTTCTCCTTGAAGCGGCTGGAGCGGACGCTGGAGTTGCAGGAACGGGAGGTGCAAGAGAAAGCGCAGATGCGTTCACTTTCCGAGGCGCTGGAAAGCATGGTGAAAGGAAGGCCTGGGGGCTGGGATCCGCAGGAGAGTTTGCGAAGGAGGCAGGATATGAAGGAGCGGTTGGATAGATCGGAGAATGAAAGGATGGCGAAGGAGCGAACGCAGCAGTTGCGGCTAAAACAAGAGGAATCGCCGGAGCAAAATTTGGCGCTTGAGCAGGTGCAGCGGCGGGGATTGAGGCTTTAGTTATAATTATTCTATCAAATAAAAAAGAGGGGTATGGAAAGTATTCAATCACAATCGGCGAATGGGTCGCCGGTGCCGGGGAAGCCGACGGAGGTATTGGGAAGCGACAAGCCGAGTCGCAGCGTAGTCGGGGTAATCGATCAGTCCTTGGTTGCGCTCATCGATCATGTGCTCGATGCCGAATCGGCGGTGAGGGAAAACACCGCGCAGGTCAAAATGGTGGAGAGCCAGCTGGCGCAGGTGCGGGAGATCCCTAAGAAGACGGAGGCGGTGGAGAAGCAAGTGGCGATGGCAGCCGAGCGGGTGGAAGAGTGCGTAGAAGCTTTCAACAGGCTATGGGAGCGGGTGGATGCGTTTGAAAAGTCGGCCGTGAGTAAGCTGATCGAGCGGATAGATGGTTTAGAGCGGGCGATGCGACAGGTGGCGGAAAAACCTGCTGTTTGGGGCGCGGAAATGAGCGACTTGCGGATGGAGCTGCGGCGGCACACGGAGTTGTTTGAAAGACCGCAGGTGAAGACGGTTTATCACCGGCATTATCTCACGTGGTATGGCTGGATCATCGTAGGTTTTTTTGTGGTGTCCTGTGGAATGTTCTGGTTATGGAATGCCTCCAGCCAAGACGCCAGGCTTAAATCGAGCAACGATCTAAAATGGCGTGGCGCGTGGGAGGTTCAAGATACGGCGTTTCACCATGTATTGATATTATTGGAACGCGATTACAATAGTGATCCGGAGCAGTTTCGGAAGACCGTCGCGGCATACGTGGCGCATGATGATTCAGTGAAAGAACGGTCAAATGAAGCGGATTTGAAGCAGGAAGAAGCAGACCGGAGGAAACAGGAGGCTGATCAGGCGAAGCAAGAGCTTGAAGAATTGAAAAAAGAGCGACGGAAGCGTTAGGGGGCGGCGCGTTCCAACTCGCGGATCTTTTGGTCGGCGAGTTTGGCGATCTTTTTGAATCCGGCGTTGTGGAGTTTTTCGGCGAGATTGGAAAAGATGCGGATAAGCTCCATTCGTTGTCCGTCGTGGTTCGGGTCCCAAGTATAAAGGCTTTTGGTACGGTAGTCATTGAGCTCGTCCCGCCAGCTTTCCTCACCGTGGCGGGTGAGGGCATGTAATAGTTGCGCAATTGCGGGGAATTTATTGGTTTTTTCGAAATCGATGGGCTCGATGGCCTTGCTTGCGGCGAGGAGGTCGAGGATGGTCAGTATTTGTTTTTTGGAGAAGACGCCTTCCTCTTTGCCTTTTGCGGGTTTGGCGGGGGCGGCTTCTTCTTTGATATACGGATGGATGTGGAGTTCGCTTTTTGCGAGGGTGGTGTTGTGCTGGTGGTTCTCGGTGATCTCGAGGTGGAAGTTGGTGAGGGGCGCTTCCGAAAGAAAGGACGGGTCGCTGATTTGGGCCATTGCATCGATAAGAGCTTTGTCGAAATCGGCTTGTGCGGCTATGAGGAAGTTTTGGAGGATCTCCGGCCGTTTGAAAAGAAAGATTTGATTGATGCTGTCGATCTCCGGATGCTTATTTTGGCGGATGGAATAGGTGACAAATGGAATGAGTTCTACCCAGGTATTTTTTAAAATGTTGTTTTCCCGGTAATGTAAAATATAGCCAAATTCCGGGGACAAGCCGGAATAGCTAAACACCTGGCGGGCTTTACAGAGATTGAAAAGACGATAATGGCCCAAGAGGCGCATGGCCAGGTTGAGATTGTACCAGCCTTTCAATTCATAGTAATAGCAAATGCTGCCAGTGCGGCTATTGTTACGGTCCATGAAGCCGTAATATGCATTGGGGCGGTGTTTGTGGTGAAAGAGACGAAGGTCCATACGAATAAGGTTATACGAAGATTTTAAAGACCAAAAAGTTACGATTTTATCTTAAATTCAAAAACATGATACAACTTAGAGTGAAACAAAGCGACGGGCGACGCGTGGCTAAGTTGGGCGGGCGACTGCTGCCGGATGGGAAGATCTGGGTTATTCCGGACGAGATTATGGATATCAACGCCTTTGCGGAATAGCTGCCCCAGGAAGAAGGATTTTTCGTTCAGCGGCCTTATTTCGTGCTGCGGGGAAGATATCCGTGTTGGAAATGTAAGCGGGAGATCGAGGTTGTCAAACTGGGCGCGAAATTCTGCCAGGCGTCCTACTTTGAGGATGCGGATCTACCGCGGTGGGAGAGAAGAGAAGGGCCGATCTTGTTTAACGATATCACCTATCTGGATGAAACGATAAGCCGAAGCATGCGGGAGAACTATCCTTTTTTTAGGCTCATCGATTCGAAGGCGCTTGAACAGGAAGAGTGGTGCAATTGCTGTATCCATTGTGGTGCGGTGCAGGAGGAAGATGGAGACTGGCGGTTTGGCTGCAAGAATCCTTTTTCTCCATACGATGTCGTAGAAGCAAAGGAGATGCGGATCATTTATTTCAGGCTGGATTTTGATTATTATATCAATGCGGGATGGGAGACCAGTACGCTGCTGCCGGAGATTATACGGTGAGAAAGCTGATGGTCGTTGTTATAACGGGTCAAATGTTGCGAAAATCCGCAACATTTGACCGTATTTTTCACGTTTTTTGTTGCGTGATTTACGCAAATCTCATCGATAATGTGAGCGTGGCTCGTCGCAAAAAACCGGCTTTTCGACACGACTATAAACGATTTGGACACGAATAGCGCCGGATTCGACACACTACAGGTATCGCGAATTTGGATTATTCCTAGGGGAATCTACTAATACGAACTAAAATTTTTTTAGGATTATTAGATCAAATTTATTTCCTTCGTACTACTGACCGCACCCCCTTATTTATTTTTTCCCGACCTCAACCCTGAACGTATGACTTGCATTTTACTTCCCTTGGGCGCAGGCGCGCGCCCGCCCGTGATGGCATTTTCCTCCTTTACAACATTGCAGCTGTTTTCTCCTTTGCATTCGGTGTAACCGGTATTGATCGGCTGCTGGCTGATCCTTCCAACTATATTTCTGTTGCTGGCTTTTTGTAAAAGGCCGGGCAGGAAAGTTTTTTTCAGAATCGAAAACGATAAATTAAAAATATGGCACGAGGCATTCCCGAGCGAAGCGAAGGGAACGGCCGAGGCAAAGCGAGGAACGAAGCTTTGACGAAGGCCTGACTGCATGATTCCTTGAAAGATAATTAAATCATCATGAAAAGACTGTTATCAGTATTGCTGTTGCTCGCCATGGTGGGCGTGCAACGATCCATGGCCCAGATTGCGAGCTTTAGTTTGGGGGCTCCCGTTGCGGCACCAGGCTGGACCATTGTACCCGGCGATCCTGCTGCTGGCGTGCAAACAGCCACAGCGGGCGGGATTACATTGAGTTCGATAGCGCAGGCGAACTGGTCGCCTGATAACGCTGGCCATGCCTCCGTTGGCTATAATTGGGGCGCAACCGGAGGTTATTTTCCGGCGGCTGTGATGGGTAGTGCCTGGAAACAATGGAATGGTAATAACCTTAACCTTGCGTTATACAATGCTGCCATTCCTCAGGTCGAGCTCACGGGCCTAAATCCCGACAGCACGTACATTCTACGGATGAGCGGAGATGAACCATGGTATGCCGGTATTACGCAGTATACCGTGGCCGGGCTTATCCTCTATGGCAGCCAGCAGCTGAATACCTACAACAATAATACCCAGGGGGTGATCTTCGCTAATGTAAAACCGGATGCCAGCGGTATGATACGGGTTTATGTGAACCCAACCAGCAGTACTTCTTTTTGCTGGATCAGTGGGTTGCAGATCTTTTCCGGCTCTGCAACCAATATCGGGATACCAACAATCTCCCTAACGGCACCTGCGAATGGCACTACCCAATCCGAAGGTGGCAATTTCATCATCACCGCCGCGGTCTCGGACTCCGGTGGAGTCATTTCCAAGGTAGAATTCTATGCCGATACGACTAAGATCGGCGAGGCCGATGCCGCCCCCTATACGATGACCTGGGTAGATCCGGATCCGGGCACCTACCGGATCACGGCCAAGGCTACAGACGCCATTGGCAATACAGCTTCCGCTTCAGCTAATGTAGGAGTAAGTTCACTGAACTATTTCTGGTCGACAACCGGCAACATCGCCACAGGCGGCGACACCAGTTTTGTCGGCACCGTAGACAGCAACCGGCTGGCCTTCCGCACCAAGAACATCGAACGGATGAGCATCCTGCCCACGGGTAATATCGGCATCGGGACGATCACGCCGACGGCACAGTTCCATACCACCGGTTCGGTGCGGCTGGCGGGGATTACGGACGACAGCACCAAGACCCGGGTGCTGGTAAGCGACACCAGTGGCAACCTCTACTACCGCAATATCTCCGGCCTCGTCGGTAGCGCTAGCCCCTGGCAATACATGAATGGGACGGTCTATGACTCGACGGATAATATTGCCATTGGGACGAATAATCCGCAGGGCTATAAACTGGCCGTCAATGGCGCGGGCATTTTTACCAAGATCATCGCCAAACCGCAGGCGAGCTGGCCGGACTATGTTTTTGACAAGGGCTACAACCTGCCGTCGCTACAGGACCTCGCGCTGTATATCCGGGAACATCATCATCTGCCAGACGTCACAGCCGAGGCGGAGATCGCGAAGTACGGCATCGATCTGGGTGCGCAGCAAACCACCTTGCTAAAGAAGGTCGAAGAGCTGACGCTTTATCTGATCCGGGAAAATCAATCGCTGTCCGATCAAAACAAACGGCTGGCGGATCAAAATAAACAGCTGAACGATCAGAACGCCCGGCTCGCGGCGCAGCAAAAGCAGATCGACGAACTCAAAGCGATGATCCAGGCAAATCACAAAAAGTAAAAATGTGTGCTATGAGGGAGCTATTCCTGATAGGGATGATAACAATTGGGCTGGGGCTGCCTGCGGTGCAGGCGCAAAGTGTCGACTCGGTAACCGGGAAGGTTTTCGGATTTCCGGGTAGACTGCTGGCCCGTATCCAGCGGAAGGCGGCGGGGCTCAACGGGCAACTAACCGGTGTAACGACGAGCTATCTGCAAAAGATGCAGGTCCGCGAGCAGAAGCTGCAACGGCGGCTCGCCGCGATCGACCCAGCGGGCACGCAGACGCTTTTTGCCGGCAGTGCCCAGCGGTATGCGGCCCTGGAGCAGCAGATGCGGCAGGATACGGGCTCGCGCGGACAGCGTTACTCCGGCGTGTATCCGGCTTACCTCGATTCGTTGCAGGGTTCGGTGAAGTTCCTGCAGCAGAATCCTTCATTGCTGGGCGGGGGCTCGCAGCTGGCTGGGGTTTCGGGCCTTTCGCCGCAGGTGCAGTCCAATTTGCAGGGCACTGGCACACAATTGCAGGCCTTGCAGGCGAAGATGGGCGATGCCAATCAGGTACAGGCTTTTCTTCAACAACGCAAACAGCTCATCGGGCAATATCTGGTTCAGCATGGGCTCACGACGGGGCCGTTGTCGAGGTTTTACGGCGGGATGAACCAAGACGTATATTACTACTCGCAGGAATTGCGGCAGTATAAGGAGATGTGGACGAATCCTGATCAGCTGACGCAAAAGGCAATGGCGGTACTGAACCGGGTGCCGGCCTTTCGGACCTTTATGAAGAGTAACTCGATGCTTGGGGGAGTATTCAGTGTGCCGGGGAGCAATAGTGCGATGCAAGCCATCAGCGGGCTTCAGACCACGGCGCAGGTGGCGGCATTGGTGCAGGCTCAAAAGGGTGGTGGGACTGGTGCGGCGAGCGCTGGGTCTCCCGGCGCAGGGACTGGTGGCGCGGAGGGTTCGGTTGGCGGTGCCGGCGGGCTCTCGGCCGTGGATGGCGCTTTCCAATCCAAACTGCAGAACGCGCAGTCGCAGCTTGACACCTACAAGAGCAAGCTGAGCGCCCTGGGAGCAGGCAATGGGAATATGGATATGCCCGACTTCAGACCCAATGATCAGAAGACGAAGACGTTTTGGCACCGGCTGGAATATGGCGCGGACTTTCAGACCACGCAGAACAGCTACTATTTCCCTTTGGTCACGGATTTCGGTGCTTCGCTAGGGTATAAGCTGGGGCATGGCCATGTGATCGGCTTTGGAGCAAGCTACAAGCTGGGCTGGGGGAATGGTATCCAGCATATCGCCTTCACCAACCAAGGTGTTGGGTTACGTAGCTTTCTGCAGATTCACATCAAGGCAAGTTTCTCGGCTACGGGTGGGTTCGAATACAACTATACGACGCCGTTCGCCTCCTTTCAGAACCTGAAGCTGATCCAGAACTGGACGAAGAGCGGGCTGATCGGCGTGACCAAGACCGTGTCGATGAAGAATCGGGTGTTCAAGAAGACGTCGGTGAGCCTGTTGTGGGATTTTTTGAGTTATCAGCAGGTGCCGCAGACGCAGCCGTTCCTTTTCCGCATAGGTTATACATTTTAACGGAGATTAAAGCCAGGGTTTTTATGAAGAAGTTGCATATTTCATTATTCAGGGTTTCTTTCGTCGTAGGGGTATGTTTTGTTCATTTTAAGGCCGCTGGTCAGAGTCCACAAACCCTGTCTAATTCGGTCACCATTGCATCCCCGACAGCGGCTTCGCTTGGAAAATTCGGCGATATTCCAGTGGGTTATCATACCGGTGTGCCGGATATTCAAGTGCCTATTTATACTATTGACGCCGGGCCCATAAAGCTACCAATAAGCCTGAGCTATCATGCTTCAGGTATCAAAGTGATGGAGCCTGCCAGTTGGGTAGGTGCTGGGTGGGCATTGAATGCAGGAGGTGTGATCACCAGGAGTGTTCAAGGGGCGCCGGATGAAGCGGGGAGCAACAGCGGGGGGCAGAAGTACGGGCATTTTAGTAATTATGGCTACAACAGTTATCTGTTTGATGGCACGGGTCCGAATGCGCAGCGCTGGGATGAATTCAGCAGTGGGGTTAGGGACGGTGAGCCCGATCTTTTCTTTTTTAATTTTGGGGGATACAGCGGTAAATTTTACTTCCGGGACGACCGAACGCCTGTACTGGTGCCGGAACAGGATCTGCAGATTATACCTTCCTATTCAGGCGGCAGGAGCATCGACTATTTTACAATCGTGACGCCTGACGGCACTAAGTATGTTTTTGGTAATTCGCCTAACGTCAGCGGCAGCGTCGCGCCCATAGAGATCACTAACAGCTTTACGTATCAAAACGGTGCACAGAACGCGCCACCTACTTCCGCTTGGTATCTTAACCAGGTAGTGTCGGCAGACAATGCGTTTACCGTCAATTTGCAGTACCAGGCGGAAAACTATGGGTATTATACCCTTTCGTTATTCCCAATAGACCATACGGGAACCGGCCTCGATGGCGCCTATGGTTATGGGTTGGTGAAGAATATCATGCAGGGGGTAAGGTTGAGCCAGATCAACTTTCCGAACGGGACGGTCACCTTTTTGCCGGGAAAGGTCCGCACTGATCTGTGCGACAATGGTCAAGGGTTAATTGATGGAGCAAATACGAGCGCTACGACCCTTGGTGCTATCAACATTACGGATGGAAATGGATTTTGCAAGAATTACAATTTCTTTTACGACTATTTTGCAGGCAACAATACCCCTCTGCCAACCACCCTGACCTTGGGATATTCGTTATCCAGTGATATTAACCGGCTGCGGCTGGACAGCATACAAGAAACTTCCTGCGACAATAGTCTGAATGTACCGCCGTATAAATTCACTTACTACGGAGGCGCGGTACCGAGACGATTAAGCTTCGGGGTCGACCATTGGGGTTATTACAACGGCGCCGACGGGAACACCGGCCTTATACCGACCTACTATGTGAATAATAATCCGGTCCAGGGCGCTACGCGGGATGCTGCCTTTCCGGCGATGATGGCGGGAATGTTGACGAGGATCGATTATCCTACCGGTGGGTACAATACGTTCGATTTCGAGTCGAACACCGGTTTGATAGGAACACAGGTGACCTCCTCAAACGTCCTGGCGCAGTTTCAGCTCGCCGGGCCGATCTTTCACCAGCAGAACACAACCTATAGTGGTTCCACTACCTGCACCAGCAATGGTAATCTGCCTGTAACAATACAGGTACAGACAAATTGCAATTGGGGTGTATATGTTACTATCACTGATGCGAATAACAATGTTGTTTATAACGAGCTTTTTAACAATACTACAGGGGCGCCAGGGACAGATGCAGGTGTGGTAACCTACTCAGAAGTACATGCATATACGGTGGGTACACCGCCATTTATGCCGGCAGGCAATTATACGGTAAGTGTCAATCTTACGAATGGAAGTCAGACACCCGTAGGCGGGGTGTATGTTGTAATCTCTCAGCCCGTATACACTACTGTTTATTCGACTACAACCTTAGGGGGGCTGAGAATCAAAACTATCAAGGCTGCCGACGGCTTAAACTCTAATCCCGTTGTCACTAATTACAGTTATACGAACCCGGGCGGAACTTCAACGGCTGTCCTGTATAGTGTGCCTACATATGCGATGCGTCTCCGGAATGATATGGTTTCCGAGATTGGCTATGGTACTACAGACGGTGAACTTACTGGTGGTCTTGATTACCCAGAAGGCTGTATTTCTGGAGGCGGCTATATCATTTCTCCGGGGAGCATTGTGCCAATGCGGACGCTTCAGGGTGCGCCGATTGGCTATCAGATGGTGACGGTCTCTCAGCCGGGGAACGGCAGCAGCGTATATACCTATTTTACCTCGGGTAACGGATATCCGAGCTTTTCGCAGTTGCAGACAAACAACTATGTGAATACCATGTACTGTGATCAATCATCGCCGAATTATCCTCCGGCGCCGCCCTCATTTGACTCTAAGCGGGGTGAACTTTACAGTGAGCAGCATTATGACAATAGCGGGAGGCTACTCAAGGATATCTATTATGACCCCGAGTTCGACGAATCACCGATCTTAAGCACACCTGCTTTTATAGCCAAGCTTAGCGTTTTTGAGGCTGGCAGTGGGCAGCTGGGAACTATGTATAGTTGGAACACTGTTAAAAAGGTAAGCTTGACAACGGTAGAACACGACTATGG
>Ga0134126_10004870_pt1 | contig 16789 bp, 14 predicted proteins | sample KB31752_FD_96881 | JGI IMG/M metagenome (GOLD analysis project Ga0134126, IMG submission 96881) | Terrestrial soil microbial communities with excess Nitrogen fertilizer from Kellogg Biological Station, Michigan, USA - KB3-175-2 | ecosystem: Environmental > Terrestrial > Soil > Unclassified ...
GCCAACTATCAAACACAGCTGCTCCGGGATGCCGGCGCCACTTATCCCTGGGCCGACACCAAGGGCGCCACCAGCCTCTCGCTTGCCTTTGAAGCCGTGGCGCCCGTCGCGCTCAAGGCGGATTACTGGCTCAACATCGGCTATGTGGATTCGAAAAACGATATCCTTGCTAAAGACAGCCGGTATGCTACTTTTCACGCCTTTAAGACCGGGGCGCTGTATAACTTCAACAAACGGGTCAACGACATCGGCTCCAACGACTACTGGGAATCGGGTATCGTCAACCCGCATCTTATCCTGGCGGACCTTATCCGCATCCTGCATCCGGGGTTGCTGCCGCAGGATACGTTGTATTATTATAAACAACTGAAATGAAGGTGCGTCTTCGAAGATTCCGTCTGGGTGGTTTATTGCTCCTTTTGGGGCTGGCGTTCTTATTCGACCTTTCGTCGGGACCGATACGCATTCCGCTGCGCGATATCTTTCATCTCCTTTTTTCCCGGGGGTCGGGTGATCCCACCTGGGCCTTCATCGTTCGGAGCATCCGGCTGCCGAAGGCGATCACCGCTGTGCTGGCGGGATGCGGGCTTTCCGTGAGCGGTCTGCAGATGCAGACGATGTTCCGCAATCCGCTCGCGGAGCCGGGTGTGCTGGGAATCACTGCCGGCGCCTCTTTTGGTGTAGCCGCGGTGATGTTGTCGGGTGGCAGCATGGCCACGCTGTATGCCATCCGTGAGCTGGGTTCGCCCGGCAGCTGGCTCATCGCGGGCGCGGCTTGTGTCGGCGCCGGGCTGGTGATGCTGCTGGTGCTTGCACTGTCGAGCCGGCTTCGGGACAATGTGCTGATGCTAGTGATCGGACTCATGATGAACAGCATCACCGTGGCGCTCACCAGCATCTGGCAGTATTTCAGCAACCCGGAGGAAGTGAAGGAATATCTGTTGTGGACCTTTGGGTCTTTGGGTGGCGTCACGGGGTTGCAGCTCTATATCCTCACGGCGATCGTCATCGTGGGTCTGGCGGCGGTCTTCCTTTCGTCCAAGATGCTGGACGCCCTGCTCCTCGGCGAGAACTATGCCCGCAGCATGGGGCTAACGGTAAAACGCGCCCGCGTCATCATCGTATGCAGTACGAGCCTGCTGGCGGGGGGCATCACCGCTTTTTGCGGGCCCATAGGTTTCATGGGTATTGCCGTGCCGCACCTTGCGCGTCTGCTGTTCAATACGTCGAGCCATCGGGTGCTGATGCCGGCCTCGTGTCTTTTAGGCGCCATCCTGTTGCTGGCCTGCGACTGCATTGCGCAGTGGCCCGGGACGCAAACGGTGCTTCCCATCAACATCATCACCTCGCTCGTGGGTGCACCCGTAGTGATCTATTTGCTGGTCCGAAAAAAGAATCTAAATATTTACCGATGATGGCCGAATTGCTGCATACCCGGGAACTGGTCACGGGCTATCATCAGGGTGGCCGGCGGATCGTCGTGTCCGGCGACCTGCCCGAGCTCACCATCGGCGCGGGGCAGCTCATCTGCCTGCTGGGACCCAACGGTTCGGGCAAGTCGACCCTGCTCCGGACGCTGGCGGGGCTTCAGCCGGCGCTGGGCGGCCGGGTGGAGATCGAAGGGCGGGTCGGCCTCTCCTCCGCCGAGCTTGCTAAAAAGATCAGCCTCGTCCTGACGGACCGGGTCACGGGCAATAATCTCGATGTTTATTCGCTGGTGGCGCTGGGAAGATATCCCTGGTCGACCTGGCTAGGCGGACTTCGTGAAGCCGACCGGGAGGCGATCCACCGGGCCATCATAGCGGCGGATATCGGCGAGCTGCTCGGGCGCAAGGTCTTTACGCTGAGCGACGGTGAAAGCCAAAAGGTCATGCTTGCAAGAGCTCTGTCGCAGGATACGCCGATCCTGATGCTCGACGAGCCTACGGCGCATCTCGACTTGCCCAGCCGGATACGGCTGATGCGAATCCTGCACCGGCTGGCGCGGGAGCTCGATAAAGGCATTCTGCTCTCTACCCATGAGCTGGACCTGGCCTTGCAGGTGGCGGACGAGGTCTGGCTGCTCGAGGGCGGAGGGGGGGTGGCGCGGTCAGGGGCCGACGCGGTGAGGGTGGATCTCCCCACGGGGTCGCGGTCCGGTTCAGCCGGTGTACCGTTTCACAAGGGTACACCCGAAGACCTGATACTCGAGGGTATCTTCGAGGCCGTCTTTGCGCGGGAGGACGTGATTTTCGACCGGTCATCCGGGGTGTTCCGGATACCGCCGGAGGGCCAGATGCCAATAAGGCTGGAAGGAGTGGGTGTAGAAGCCTTTTGGACCAGGCGGGCGTTGCAGCGGGCAGGGTTTGCGATCATGGATGGAGCGGCCGGGGCCGATTCGACGGGGGGCGGAGCGGGGGTCGGCGTGGTCCGCGTTTTCGTGGAGGCCGGGCGCCCGGGGTGGTTGTTCGAGGCGGGAGGCGAATCAAAACGTTTCGATTCCATCGCCGTCCTGTTGGACGGCCTGCATCGGCATACCCACCTCTCTTAGCTTCCGAACGTGGGTGGAGTAATAATTCAACATATACCAGGCCGCGATCTCATCGCTGGTCGCGATCCACACATCTTTGTGCTGTAAGATATAGGCGACGGCCTGTTCGAAGTATTTGTGCCGAAAGGGCTGTCCCACGACGCATGGGTGGATGCAAATGGCCATGACGCGGGCGGCGGTAGCGGCATCGCGGTGCAGGATGTCGAACTGGTCGATGATCATCTGACCGAATTCGGGGCCCGTCATCCCCTTCTGCAGAAAAAGCGGCAGGTCATTTATCTCCAGCGAATAGGGCACCGAGATGATCTCGCCGCGGAAGGTCTTCAACGGATAAGGTTGCTCGTCGCTCGTCCAGTCCAGCACATAGGTGATCCCTTCGTCCGCGAGGAGGTCGATGGTATTGTAGGTTTCGCTGAGCCCCAAAGGGCCCAGCCACCCTTTGCAGGTCTTGCCGGTCGCGTATTGAATGGTCTGAAGACAATCCTGCAGATAACGGCGCTCCTCTTCCATGGTCATTTTGGGCTGCACGCCGCCGGCGAACATGGAGTTGTTCTTGCCATGCGCTACCCAATTCCAGTTACGCCGGTTGCCTTCCTGGATGATCCGCGGATAGAACTTGCAGGCATCGGCATTCAGCAGGACGGAGGGGCGAATGCCATATTTGTCGAGGAGTTCCATGATCCGCCAGACGCCGACGCGATTGCCGTAGTCGCGCCAGCCTTCGTTGAGGGGGTCAGGGTCGCGGTTCGCAGTTTTGTCGAGGATGCCGATGGAAGGTCTGCCCGCCTCATAATGTTCGATATTCAACCCGATATAGACGGCGAGACGTTTGCCTCCGGGCCATTCGATCGCGGGACGATCGATGATGGGCCAATATTCATAGAAGTGGTCCTGCTTCATAAATGTTCCTGCATCAATTCTCATACCCGGCCCGGCCGAAGGCCGGGCATACTCAAAAAACCCTATCTTCGCCGCCGAATCGGGTTGACGCCTTGCGTCATTAAAAGGGAAGTCCGGTGCAACACCGGCGCTATCCCCGTAGCTGTAAATGCCCCGCTCCGGCGCTGCCAGGAGCGGAATCACCGCCCACTTCAAGAACCACTGTCCGCTGCAGCGGATGGGAAGGTAAAACGGTGAAGCATGAGCCAGAAGACCTGCCCGGTCCAACAACACATTCACGGCTTTCGGGTGAAAAGCGAGGAATGGGCAGGCAGATGGTTATACCTGCTCCCTCCCGGCAATTCAGCAAGCCAGCAAAAAAATTAACTGAAAAAAATGAGAAGGAAACATGTTGTCCTTTTGATGCTGCTGGCGTCCGGCCAGGCGGCATGGGCACAAGAAGTCGGCGATACGTCACGCCGCCAGCTGGATCAGGTAGTTGTCACCGCCACCAAATATCCGGTAAAACAAAGCCAAACGGGAAAGGTCGTCATCGTCGTCACACATGAGGAGCTTGAAAAAGCCACGGGCAAGCCTCTGGGGGAAGTATTGAGCGAGCAGGCAGGGATCACGGTCTCCGGCGCGCTGAACGACCCGGGCACCAACCAAAGTATCTTTATCCGGGGCGCTGGCTCGGGCAGGGCCCTTGTCCTCATCGACGGTATTCCCCTTACCGACCCGACGCAAACAGACAATAGTTTCGATATCAACCTTATCCCCGTCTCCATGATCGAGCGGATCGAGATCTCGAAAGGGGCGCAGAGTACCCTTTATGGTTCGGATGCCATCGCCGGCGTGGTCAACATCATCACCATAAAGTCCGATATAAAAAAGCCATTCAACGGAAAGGCGAGCTTTTCGGGAGGCAATTACGGAACCTATAACGGCAATACACAGCTATATGGAAAGCTGGACCAGAAGCTGACCTATAATGTCCGGTACAACCGGGATCATTCGGATGGTTTCGCTGCCGCTACCGACACTTCCACGACACAAGGCCACACCCCCTTCGAACACAATGGATACCATGGTGACCTGGTAGCCGGCAATCTTGCCTGGAATCCCGTAGAGCCGCTTATGGTGAAGGGTTTTATCCAGTATAGTCACTATACGGTGGATATTGCCAACGGTCCATTCGAGGACGCCAGGGACTATACCAGCGCCAGCAAGGAGCTCATGGCAGGCGGCGGATTCACTTATAAGCTTGCGAACACGACCATCAATGGTAACTATCTCTATAGCACCTCGGACCGCCTGCTAAACCGGGACAGCGTCTTTGATCAGTCGTATGTCCACGAGCACTATTCCGGCAAGTCCCAGTTTGCAGAGATCTATGCCAGTACCAGGCTGGGCTATGGTCTCACGTTGCTTACCGGAGGAGACTACCGCATCAATTCCATGAACCTGAACGGCGTCTATGGCGGTTACCCGGAGACCTTCAAAGACACGTCGGTGAGCCAGAACTCATTGTACAGCTCGCTCCTTTATACCGGCGACATGGGGCTGAGTGTCGAGCTGGGCGGCCGCTTGAATACCGACTCGCGTTTCGGCAGCAACTATACCTATACATTCAACCCCGCCTGGCTCATCGCCCGGAACTGGAAGCTTTATGCCAGCGTCGCCAGCGCGTGGAAGGCCCCGACTCTCTATCAGCTGTATTCTGCTTATGGCGACCCGGCCCTGCAGCCCGAAAAGTCCACCACCTATGAAGGCGGTCTGCAATACAACGACAACCAGCTAAACCTTCGCGGCACGTATTTCCACCGGAACATCAGGGATGGGCTCGGCTTCAACAATTTTACCTATCTGTATTACAACTTCGATAACGAGAAGGGCGATGGTCTCGAATTCGAAGGAAAATACAAATTCAATGACAATGTGAGCCTTTCGGCCAACTATACCTGGCTGCACATGAAGGAAAAGACCCAGAGCCATGTCTCTTATGACGACACCGCGTATAGCTATGCCTTGCGGGTGCCGGCCAGTACGATCAATTTCACACTCGGGCTGCGGCCAATCCCGAATCTTTACGTGGGTATCACCGGGCATTATGAAAGCAAGCGCTATGATATCGGCGGATATGACCCCGTCACTTACAATCCCTTGCCCGATGCGGTGCTCGATCCGTTCTTTATTGTGAACCTCTACGGTGAGTATAAGCTGTGTAGGTGGTTCAAGGTATTCGTCGATGGCCGCAATGTCACAAATAAGCATTTCAATACGGTCTACGGTTACAATTCCATCCCCGCGATGTGGTCGGGGGGTGCGACTATCGAATTTTAGGTTACTTTTATGCGTCCGCCGCCGCCACGGGTGGCGGCGGACTTTTTTTATGAATAAACTAGTCTTTATCACCGGCGGAGCGCGAAGCGGAAAAAGCCGCTACGCACAGGATCTGGCACTGCAACATAGCGAACAGCCCGTTTATGTAGCCACGGCGCGGATCTGGGACGAAGACTTCCGGCAACGCATAGAACGGCATCGCCAGGACCGGGACACCCGCTGGACTTCGCTGGAAGAAGAAAAACATCTCAGCCGGCTGCCCTTGCAAGGCCGGACGGCGGTGATCGATTGTGTCACCCTCTGGATCAACAATTTTTTTTCCGATCTCCGCTATGATGTCGACGCCTGTCTGGCTTCCTGTAAGATGGAGATCGATGCCCTGTTGCAGCAGGATGCACACCTCATCGTCATCAGCAACGAGATCGGGATGGGCCTGCATCCGCATACCGAGTCGGGGCGGAAGTTTACCGATCTGCAAGGCTGGGTGAACCAGTATATTGCAGCCCGGTCCCAAGAAGCCATCTTTATGATCAGCGGTCTGCCGTTGAAAGTCAAATAAGCACACATGCAAACGGAAATTGTCCTACGCGAGCGGCTGCAACAAATGATCGACAATAAGACCAAACCACTCGGCGCGCTTGGGCGGCTCGAGGAAATCGCGGTGCAGGCCGGTCTCATCCAAAATACACTGACGCCGGAGATCAAACACCCGCATATCGTGGTCTTTGCAGCAGATCATGGCATCGCCGCCACAGGATCGGTGAATCCCTATCCACAGGCCGTGACGGCACAGATGGTCCTGAACTTTCTCGCCGGTGGCGCGGCGATCAATGTCTTTTGCCGACAGCACCGGCTGGGCCTCAGCGTCGTCGATGCAGGCGTGAATTTCGATTTTGACGGAACCGCCGGGGGCGGTTCGTCCCCGAATCTCATCTCCCACAAGATCGGCTATGGCACCCGCAACTACCTCGAAGGTTCCGCGATGACTGCGGGTGAGCTCGGGAAGGCGCTGGAAGCCGGCAGATCGGTCGTCCGTGATCTGGCCGCCAAGGGATGCGACTGCATAGGTTTTGGCGAGATGGGTATCGGCAATACCTCTTCGGCCTCGCTCATCATGAGCTATGTCACGGGTATCCCCGTGGAAGAATGCGCCGGCCGGGGCACGGGTGCCAGCGACGAGCAGCTGGAAAAAAAGCGGGAGGTGCTACGCCAAACCTTTCGGCTTCATCTGCCGGCCATTGCCGCCAACCCGGATGCAATGACTATCCTGGAGCACGTAGGCGGTTTCGAGATCGCGATGATGACGGGCGCTTTTCTCCAGGCGGCGGAGGCACGAATGGTGATCCTGGTGGATGGGTTCATCGCCACTTCGGCCCTGCTGCTGGCCAGGCTGATCCGGGAGAACGTACAGGCGTTTTGTATCTTTTCGCATACGAGCGGAGAGAGCGGTCATGCCCGCATGCTCGAATATCTCGACGCCGAACCCCTGCTGGATCTGAGGATGCGGCTGGGTGAAGGCACCGGCGCCGCTATGGCCTATCCACTGGTGAAGAGCGCGCTCGCCTTCCTGCGCGAGATGGCCTCTTTTGATACGGCGGGCGTAAGTAAGGCAGAATGAAAAAAGAAGTACGCATATTCTTTACGGCGATCATGTTCCTCACGCGCATTCGTGTGCCGCCAAACGTAGACCATTCCCTTATATATCTCCGCGAAGCCCCGCGGTATTTTCCCGTTGTGGGCTGGATCGTGGGCGCCGTCAGCGCGTTATTCTATCTGCTGGGCACGCGCTTTATCTCTACCGATGCCGGTGTCGTGGCGGCGATCGTGGCGGGGGCGTTGATAACGGGAGCCTTTCATGAAGACGGGTTCGCGGATGTCTGCGATGGATTTGGCGGCGGCTGGACGAAAGAAAAGATCCTCGGGATCATGAAGGATAGCCGCATCGGCGCTTATGGCGCCATCGGGCTCATCCTGATGCTGGGGAGCAAGTTTGTTTTGATCAAAGAGCTGCCGGCTTTCACGCCGTCATTGAACACTACGGCGGCCGCGCCGTGGAATGTTTTTTACGATCACCGCTATGCGATCCTGGCCATTGTTTGTGCGCATAGCCTTGGCCGGTTGATGCCGGTGCTGGTGATGCAAGCGGGGACCTATGCGCGGACCGGCGCAAATGCAGGAGCCGGGGCGGATGCGAGTGCCGGCGCGGGTGCAGCGGCAGGTGCGGTGGACGCGGGTAAATCGGGAGCCATCGCGGGCCAGCGCATGTCCTCGGGCGGCGTGATCGCAGCGGTGATCTTTGCGCTCGCGCCTTTCGGCTTTTTATCCTGGCATTATCTGCTGGTGATCGCGCCGGTGCTGTATGCTACCTTCGAGCTGAACCGCTATTTCAAACGCTGGATCGGCGGCTATACGGGCGACTGTCTCGGGGCCATCGAGCAGGTATCGGAAATCATGATTTACCTCGGTTTTGTGCTAATCTTCCGGTATTTTTAGGGCCGCTTCCGGCTGACCGGCGGCTATATTTCTCATGAACGATATCTATCTCATACGGCATACCACGCCGGCCGTGGCCAAGGGCATTTGTTACGGGCAGACCGATCTCGACGTCACTGAAAGTTTTATCACGGAAGCAGAGGCGATCCGCGAGGTGCTGCCTGCACCTTTTGCCGCGGTACACAGCAGCCCGTTGCAGCGCTGTACCCGGCTGGCGACCCATCTTTTTCCCGGCCATGCCGTTTCGCTCCGGCCCGAGCTGATGGAACTGCATTGCGGCAGCTGGGAGATGCAACCCTGGGATGACCTGCCCAAGGATGAGATCGATCCCTGGATGGCGGATTTCGTGAATATCCGGGTCCCCGGAGGTGAGAGCTATCTGGATCTTCATGCCCGGGTGACGCAATGTTTTAACGCCATCGCGGCTGCGAATGTCGGTGGCCACCAGGCCATTGTCGCCCATGGCGGCGTGCTCAGGAGCGTCCTCAGCGGTATCACCGGGACGCCGCTCATCGAGAGCTTCAAAGTGTTCTCGCTTCATTATGGCTGCGTTGTACGCATCTATCCTGCCGGTGCCGGTCTGGACTATGAGGTCCTGCTGAACAACAAACCGGAAGAGCGCGAGCAGCATAAGCCAAGCTCGTATTACAAGAAATTCACCTAGCCATGAAATTCAATTTTGATTTCGACCAGCTGCTTACGGTGACATTCACCTTATTTGCCGTGATCGACATCATCGGCAGCATCCCGCTGCTGCATGCGCTGAAGAAAAAGATCGGCGGCCTCCACGAAGGAAAGGCGACGCTGATCTCGGGCGCGCTGATGGTGCTTTTTCTTTTTGGCGGCGAGCAGTTCCTGCGCATCCTGGGGGTAGACCAAAAGTCATTTGCCGTGGGTGGTTCGATCGTCATCTTCATCCTCGGGCTGGAGATGGTGCTGGGGATCGAGCTTTTTAAAAGCGAGCCGGACTCGAAGGCGTCGGTGGTGGTGCCCATCGCATTTCCGCTGATCGCGGGTTCGGGCACGCTGACAACCATCATGTCCCTCAAAGCCAACTATGAGACATGGACGGTGCTGCTGGGCATCATCGTCAACCTCATCTTTATCTTCATCGTCCTGAAGTCGATGGATTTTATCGAACGCATACTAGGCCCCGCCGGGATGATCGCCATCCGCAAATTCTTCGGCGTGATCCTGCTGGCGATCGCCGTTAAAATATTCAGCACGAACCTGCGCGGGCTGCTGCGATAGGGCCGGCCGCGGCCCCGGATTCGTAAAATCATGCCCCCGCTTTTCCCCAAATGGATTTTATTACCTAATTTCGCACTCCTTTCGAATGGGCACCCCCGGCTGCCCTTCAAATTTGGTCACGTAGTACAATGGATAGTATAAGGGTCTCCGAAGCCCTGGATCCAGGTTCGATTCCTGGCGTGACCACTCACAAAAAAGCCTCATAATCAACATTTATGAGGCTTTTTCTATTTATTGAGGATTAATTCGCCGCTGGCTTATACACCAATTTATCCGTAGGATCATTGGGCGTGATGTCTTTCATATCCGACAGCATCACGAGCTCATCCTGTTTCAAGCTGGATATCGTCAGTCGTTTTTGCTTGTTCACGGTAACCTTGATCCACTTGTTGGCGGCATCATACGCCCAGGTTCCCTGCAAATGATTGTTCTGCCCATTGAAGCCGATGACGACAGACCCGTCCGCCTTGAAATCAAAGCTCATCGTCGGGGCGCTGGGATTTGGCCCTATTCGCTCACCGCTCACAATTCCATAGCTCAGATCCCATTTCCTGCACAACAATCCCTTGACGGCGTCGACGGACATATTGACGTCCTGCGCAAATAGTTCATTGACGGAGGCTGCCGAGACGAGCAGCAGGATAAGCGCGAATAGTTTATTCATAACGAGTCAATTATTTTCTCAAGGTGTTATGCAGTCGGCGGAGCCTCGTGTCATAACGTATTTATTTCAATACCGACTTAAGTTCGTTCTCGAGGTCCTCGCCGCGAAGAGACTGAGCGATGATCTTACCCTGCGGATCGATGAGCACATTAAAGGGAATACCGTTGAACCCAAAGGTTGTCACCGCCTCACTTTGCCAGAATTTGAGATCGCTCACATGCGTCCAGTCGAGATGATCGGCACGGATCGCCTCCTGCCAGGCCCCCTTCTCTTTGTCGAGGGATACGCCAAGGATCGCGAAGTTCTTTCCTTTGAATTCATGGTATGCGTTCACGACATTGGGGTTCTCCGCACGACACGGTCCGCACCAGCTGGCCCAGAAATCTACCAGCAGGTATTTGCCGCGAAAGGAGGAGATAGAAATGGCCTTGCCGTTGGCATCGGGCAGCGTAAGATCGGGGGCCTGTTTGCCGACCCAGCTTTTCTCTTCCTCTTCTTTTTGTTGAGCGGCCATTTGCTGTTCGCGTTTATCGTAGTCTTGCTTGAGACCCAGCAGCGTCGGATTATCGGGATACTTCTTTAGCTGATCGATAAGCGAAGCCTGAAATTCTGCCGGCGGAAGACTGCGGGAAGAAAAGCTAAGCGCGAGCGCCGAAAGCGTGGGGTTCGTGCAGGTATTGACGAACTGTTTCAAAAACATGTTGAGATCCTGCAGTGCGCCGTTGGCCTGGGTCATCGCGATGGATTGAACAGTATCCGGAGCCTTGGCCTGACGAAGACTGTCTGCCGTCCGCATGACCTTCTCCACTTCGTAATCCTTTTTGCCAAAGGTCTTGATGAATTCCCTGAGCTGCGCGCTGGCGTCGGAGCCGCTGACCTCGTAAAAATCATCCTTTTTGCCCAGGTCGACATTCACGCGAGCCTCGGGCGCGTCGTTGATCAGCGGGACGGCAATGGCGTTGTTGCCGAAGACGAGCTCGTAGATCTCCTGGTTCTTTGTGACCCCGCTGACGGAGAAGCTACCGTTGCTTACCGGCAGCTTGGCGGAATCGAGGATCACCGGCGGCTGGTCCTGACCGTAAGAGACCTCCATGAGATAGACCTTGGAGATAGGGCCTGCTTCGGCCGACAACACATTGGCGTTCTTAAAGGTGCCGGTGACCGTAAATGTGCCCTTCTTTTTGGTTTGACAGGAGGCAGCGAGTATGAATAAGGCCCCGATGGCCGCGGGAGTTTTCAGACGCATAGCTTAATTTTCCAGTTTTTCGAGTAATAGTTTATTCGTGAGTTTGGGATCGGCTTTTCCTTTGGACAATTTCTTGACCTCGCCGACGAACAGACCGATGAGTCCTTTTTTTCCTTTTTTGTATTCCGAAACCTTGTCGGGCATGCCGGCCAGCGCTTGTTCGACCCACGCGGCGATCTCACCGGTATCGGAGCTTTGGAGGAGGTTGAGGGCGGTGGCGATCTCGAGGGGTGCGCGGGCCGGTTCCTGCAGCAGCACCGGGAAGATGCGTTCGGCGGCGATGGAAAAGCTCAGTGCGCCCTCTTCCACCAGCCGGATGAGTGCAGCCAGGGACTCGGGCGGGACAGGGAAGTCTTTCCAGTCTAGATCTTTTTCGTTAAGGCTTGACCTCACAGGGCCGAGAAGCCAGTTGGCTGCCGCCTTATAACTTTTGGCCCCGCCGGCGGCCCCAGTGAGCCCGATGAGCCGTTCAAAATAGCCAGCGCTCTCCTTTTCGTCGGCGATCACCCGGGCATCGTATTCGGAAAGCTGCAATTCGCGGGTGTATTTCTGCACCAGCTCTTCGGGCATCGGGGGCAGTGAAGCGCCGATCCTGGCCAGGAATTCATCCGTGACCTCGAAGGGCGGCAGATCGGGATCGGCGAAATACCGGTAGTCGTTGGCTTCCTCTTTAGACCGAAGGGTGAAAGTCGTGCCGTCCCCCGCGTTAAAGCTGCGGGTCTGTTGCTGGATGGACTGACCCGTGGCCAGCAGCTCGATCAGCCGCCGGGATTCGAATTCGATGGCGCGCCGGACGTTGCGGATGGAGTTGAGATTCTTCACCTCCACCTTGGTGCCGAGCCTGGTGTCACCTTTGAGTCTTACGGAGACGTTGGCGTCACAGCGCATGCTGCCTTCTTCCATATTGCCATCGCAGATCTCGAGGTAGCGGAGCATCTTGCGCAGTTCGGTGAGATAGGCATAGGCTTCATCGCCATTCGAGATAACCGGTTCGGTAACGATCTCGATCAACGGTACCCCTGCCCTGTTGAGATCGACGCAAGTATAGTCGGGATCGATGTCATGCGAGCTTTTGCCCGCATCTTCTTCCAGGTGGATGCGATTAAGCTCGATGTCGCGCTCGCCAGCCGTAGTCCGGATAGTCACGCGGCCGCCTATGCATATGGGCGTCGTGTGCTGACTGATCTGATATCCTTTGGGCAGATCGGGATAGAAATAGTTCTTGCGGGCGAAGTAGTTGTTCCGCTCGATGGTACTTTTACACGCCAGCCCCATTTTGATCGCGTACTCCACGGCCGTTCGATTGAGCCGGGGCAACGCGCCGGGCAGACCCAGGGTCACAGGGCTCACGTGGGTATTCGGTTCACCGCCAAAGGCAGCGCTGTCGCCACAGAAAAGCTTTGTGCGGGTCAGCAATTGCGCGTGCACCTCCAGTCCTACTACCGTCTCGTATGCATCATAATTGATCTCCATCATAAATACCAACTGCCGGGGTGCCGGCAGCTAGCAAAAGTACATAATTATGCGCACTTGGCCGTTACGACGATAGGCTCCGGCCCGTCCGCTTTTAGAGATCGGCGGTCTTGAGCTTTCTGGGATTTTTGACCTCGAGCTCCAGCGGTTTGCCGTCGCGCAGGACGTTGACTTTCACAGTGGGTTTGAGCCGGCTTTCACGGGCGACGGCTGCGAGACTACCCGCATCATTCACGGGGTGGCCATCGAAGGCGGTGATGATATCCTGCTCTTTGATGCCGGCCTTTGCCGCAGCAGATTCACCGTCGACATGAATGACCTTTGCGCCCTTGCCATCTTCAGTGTCCTGCGCGCGGATGCCAAGACGCGGGCTGTTGGAATTATTCCAGTTATAGTCATAACCCCGTGGCGCGAACTGCTTGAAAAATTGCTCATCCTGCCCGCCGGGGCCGTTGAAACCAAAGACGCGGCCGCTGGGGCTTTGACCGAGGGTGACGGTGACCTTGGTCTCTTTCCCATCCCGGAGATAGGTGATAGTGGCTTTTTCATCCGGGTCATATTTCCCTACGGCCCGGCTAAGGTCTTCTGGGCTCTCGATGGAGATCTCATCCAATTTGGTGATGACGTCACCCGTTTTAAGCCCGGCTTTCTCGGCGGCACTTCCGGGAGAGACCTCGGCGATACGCGCACCTGCGGGGCCGTTTTCCGGGCGCATGGAGGTAACTCCCAGGAAGGCCCGGTTCTGCGGCATCAATTCCTTAAAATCCCATTGTTGCCGGAAGGGGCTGAGGTTCATATCGCCGCCGTCGAGGATTGTGCCGTTCTTGAGTGGTTTGATTTTCCGCTTCGTGATCACCAGATTGCCGTCTTCGTACTCCGAAGCGGGTTTGCCATTGATGAACAGCTCGCCATTTTTGATCTCGACGGTGACCTTGGCGTCCTTGTCCGTCTTTTGGCGGATGATGATCTCGCTGTAGTTATGCGGGTGCGCGGTATCCGCGGCATCCGATACCTCGCCCGGGGTGGGTACCAGTTGCTGTGAGAAGCCCTGCAACTGGAAGGTCAGCATTGCGATTGCCAGTGCCGGAACCTTAAGAAAGTGTGTGTTCATATTATCTACGTTTTCTTTCGTAGATCAAATATAGGAGGAAATTTGTGAATACGAAAGGATTCGGAAATGTTAAAGTCGGCGGCCGGGCCGGCTGGCTTTAGCCGGCGTTTTTCCTCGCCTTTTTCAATGGCTCGAGCAGTTGCTCGAGGCCGTTGATCTTGATCTCATAGATCGTCGCCAGCAACATGCCCAGCTTACCATTAGGGAACCCCTCGCGATGGAACCATTCGAGGTAGGAAACGGGGAGATCGCAAAGCAGTGTGCCTTTGTATTTACCAAAGGGCATCGGCATGGAGACCAGGGTGGTCAGCATTTCCGGGTCCATCACGCCAACAATTTTTTCACGCGTTCGATCACTTGTGGCAGGTTGCTGGCATCCTGGCCGCCGGCAGTGGCAAGGGTCTTCTGGCCGCCGCCGCCGCCTTTGATCAGCGGGGCGATCTGCTCCTTGATGATCTTCGGCGCCTCCAAACCCTTCGTCTCCACGAGCTTTTCGTCGATTGCGATGACTACAGAAGCTTTGCCATCGATTTTTGCGGCCAGCACTATGATAGATGGCAGGTCGCCAGGCTTGGCGATTAGTGCGGGACGCAGATCGAAGGCCAGTTTTTTGACAGCGTCGGCGTTCGGTGCTTCAATGATCTCGCCGATGAAATTGGTTCCGTTGAGCTGTTGCACCTTTTGCAGCAATTCCTGGCGGGTGGCTTCCAGCTCGCGGGCCTCGGCGCGCTCGAGTTTCTTTTTCAGCCCGGCATTCTCGGCGACGAGGTTCTCGGCGGCCTTCGTCAGCTCGCGGGGATTCTTGAGCACCTCGCGGACGGTATGGAGCTCGGCAAAATGTTCGTCGACAAAGGTCTCGGCAGCTTTGCCGCCAACGGCCTCGATTCGCCGGACGCCGGCAGCGACGGCGCCTTCGTGCTTGATACGAAAGAAGCCGAGCTCACCCGTAGCACCCACATGGGTGCCACCGCAGAGCTCCACCGAATAGGTGGGGTCGATGGTGACCACCCGGACGGTATCGCCATATTTTTCACCGAACAAAGCCATGGCGCCCAATCTCAGCGCCTCGTCCTTGGGCATCTCGCGGATGATCACGGGGATGTTCTCGCGGATCTTTTCGTTGACGAGACCTTCCACGGCAGCCACTTCGGCCTCCGTCATCTTCGCGAAATGCGAGAAGTCGAAACGCAGTTGGTCGCTGTTGACGAGCGAACCCTTTTGGGCCACATGGGCGCCCAGGACCTTGCGCAAGGCGGCGTGGACGAGATGGGTAGCGGAGTGATGGATCTCCGTGGCCTTCCTTTTGACCCGGTCCACCCTCGCGATCACCGGAGCTTCAGGGTCGGAAGGCAGCTTGTCCGTAAAAAGAACGATGAGGCCATTCTCCTTCTTGGTATCTAGGACAGGAATAGTTTCAGTACCGGATATCAGAACGCCGGTATCCCCCACCTGTCCGCCACTTTCCGCATAGAATGGTGTGGCTTCGAGCACAAGTTGGTACGACTCCTGGCCTTTCTTCCTGATCTTTCGGTATTTGACGACCTGTGTATTCGTCTCGAGCATTTCATAGCCGAGGAACTCTTCCAGCGGGTTGTCGATGAGCACCACCCAATCTTCGGTGTCGATGGTGGTGGCAGCACGCGAGCGGTCTTTTTGCTTCTTCATCTCCTCGTTAAAGCCTGCTTCATCGACGTCGAGTCCATTTTCATGAGCGATAAGCTTTGTGAGATCCAGGGGGAAACCGTAAGTATCGAACAGTTCGAAGGCTGCTGCACCCGGAATCACCGGACGATCGTGGAAACGCCGCCCGTCGCTATTGCCGGCGACCCTGACGGAAGCGGATACGCCCAATGACGCCATGATATCGTCTATCCTTTTCAGGCCCTTGTCCAGGGTACGCAGAAAAGCTTCTTCTTCTTCCTTTACGACCTTGGCGACGAACTCGGCCTGGTGGTGGAGTTCGGGGAAAACATCCCGGAACTGATCTGCCAGCACGGGTACGAGCTGGAACAGCAACGGCTGCTTATAATCCAGATAGGAATAATAATAGCGGACCGCACGGCGGAGGATACGGCGGATGACATAACCTGCTTCGGTATTCGAAGGCAGCTGCCCGTCGGCTATAGTAAAGGAGATCGCCCGAAGATGGTCGGACAATACGCGGAAAGCGATATCCCGTTTGCTGTCGCCATAGTCATATTGTTTTCTGACGATCTGTTCCACTACGGCGATGGTGCCGGTGAATATATCCGTATCGTAGTTGGATTGTTTGCCCTGGATCACCCGGACGAGCCGCTCGAAACCCATGCCCGTATCCACATGCCTGGCCGGCAAGGGCTGAAGGGTCCCATCCTTGAGCCGGTTGAATTGCATGAACACGTCATTCCAGATCTCGATGACCTGGGGATGGTCTGCATTTACAAGCTTGGCGCCGTCTATGTTAGCCCGCTCTTTATCGGTGCGGGTATCCACGTGAATTTCGGAGCAGGGTCCGCACGGGCCGGTGTCTCCCATCTCCCAGAAGTTATCCTTTTTCTTACCCATGAGGATCCGGTCTTCGGCAATCCATTTCTTCCATTCCTCAAAGGCCTCGGTATCACGAGGTAGCTTATCTTTCTCATCGCCTTCGAATACGGTGACGTACAGCCGGTCCTTGGGTATCTTATAAACCATTGTCAGCAGCTCCCAGCTCCAGGCGATGGCCTCTTTTTTAAAATAGCCTGCGCTGGGATCGGCCGGGTCGCCAAAGCTCCAATTGCCGAGCATTTCGAACATCGTATGATGATAGGTGTCAACGCC
>Ga0134126_10004871_pt1 | contig 16787 bp, 11 predicted proteins | sample KB31752_FD_96881 | JGI IMG/M metagenome (GOLD analysis project Ga0134126, IMG submission 96881) | Terrestrial soil microbial communities with excess Nitrogen fertilizer from Kellogg Biological Station, Michigan, USA - KB3-175-2 | ecosystem: Environmental > Terrestrial > Soil > Unclassified ...
CGGGCACGCTGGCGGCGGTGGGCGTGGCGTTCGGGAAATTCCTGGGCGTGTTTTATCCCGGCATTTCAGACCATCACTGGCTCTGGCACATCGGGCATGTTCCCGCATGGCACGTGGGGCCCATGGTGCTGGGCAATATGGACATTGGCCTGAACACCGTGAACCTCACAGCGCTGCTCATCGTCGTGCTGCTGTCGGTTGTGAACATCTTCGGCATCCGGTCAGGCGCGCTGATTCAGAACATCTTCACCACGGCAAAAGTCGCATCCCTGGTCGGGCTGGTGATCCTCGGCGTCATCGTCGGGAGAAACGCCGGGGCCATCGCCGCGAACTTCGGCGCGAACTTCTGGAAGAACGCGGGTCTGCACAGCCTGCATGCCGTGCAGGTGGGCGTGGGCGGGCCGATTGCGATGGTGGGCATCTTCGCGATTGTGGCGGTGGTGCAGACGGGGTCATTGTTCTCCGCCGATGCCTGGAACAACGTGACGTTTACGGCGGGCGAGGTGCGGAATCCCAAGCGGAACCTGCCGCTGTCGCTGGCCATGGGCACGGGAATGGTGCTGGGGCTCTACATTCTGTGCAACATCGTGTATCTGATGGCGCTGCCCCTGCACGGCGATCCGCACGGGGCGACGCTGGCCGCGCGCGGCATTCAATATGCGGCGGACGACCGTGTGGCGACCGCTGCGCTGCAACAGATTTTTTCCACGCGCGGCGCATACCTGATGGCCGGAGCCATCCTGATTTCGACCTTTGGCTGCGTGAACGGGATGACGCTGGCCGGGGCGCGCGTGTACTATGCGATGAGCCGCGATGGGTTGTTCTTCAAGGCGGCGGGCAAGCTGCATCCGCGCTACAAGACGCCGGTGGCTTCGCTGGCGGTGCAGGCGGTGTGGGCGTGCCTGCTGTGCCTGTCTGGGTCGTACAGCCAACTGCTGGACTACACGATGTTCGCCGCGCTGCTGTTCTATATTCTGACGATTGGCGGGCTGTTTGTGCTGCGGATCAGGAAGCCGGATGCGGAGCGTCCCTATAAGGCGTTAGGATATCCGGTGCTGCCCGCGGCGTACATTCTGATGGCCGCGTGGATTTGCATTGTATTGCTGCGCTATAAGCCGCAGTACACATGGCCGGGGTTGATTCTGGTTCTGCTGGGCGTGCCGGTGTATCTGTTCTGGCGGCGGCGGGGAAGACGGGCTGCGGCGGAAGAGGATTTAAGCAGGAGCGCGGAGCCGGTCTAGCGATTTTCCCATGTCTCAAAGGCGAGACATGGGGCACCGCACTCGGAACCCCGCACTTGGGATTTTGCTTAGGAATAGGAATCGGAGGGGAAGAAGTATGTCGAAGCTATTGGCTACCAAGCCAATCAGCACCATTATGGCGGAGGCATCGGGAGAGGGCGAGCACACGCTGAAGCGCGCGCTCGGGCCGCTGAACTTAACCACGCTGGGCATCGGCGCGATTATTGGCGCGGGCATTTTTGTGCTGACCGGCACGGCGGCGGCGCAGTTTGCCGGACCCGCAATTGTGATTTCCTTCATCATCGCCGGAATCGGGTGCGTGTTCGCCGGACTGTGTTACGCCGAGTTCGCCTCGATGATTCCGATTGCGGGCAGCGCCTACACCTATGGCTACGCCACCATGGGCGAAATTGTCGCCTGGATCATCGGCTGGGCTTTGGTGCTGGAATACGCCTTTGGCGCGGCGACGGTGGCCGTGGGCTGGAGCGGCTTTGTCAGCAGCCTGCTTGGATTTTTTGGAATCAAGCTGCCGTTTAATCCCACCCCCAAGCTCGCGATTTCGCTCTTCGGACACCCTTTTTCCGCGCAGGTGGACATCTTCGCCCTCGCCGCCATCATCATCATCACGATCATCCTGGTCGTTGGCGTAAAAGAGTCGGCCAACTTCACCAGCACGGCGGTCATTATCAAGGTTGCGGTGGTGCTGGTGTTTATCGGACTGGCGGCGTCCTTCGCCTTCGGTCACTGGCACATTATGAAGGCCAACTGGCATCCCTTCATTCCGGAGAACACCGGTCACTTCGGGCACTTTGGCTGGTCGGGCATTATGCGCGGCGCGGGCGTGGTGTTCTTCTCCTATATCGGATTTGACGCGGTATCGACGGCGGCGCAGGAGGCGAAGAATCCGCAGAAGGATATGCCCATCGGGATTCTGGGCTCGCTGATTATCTGCACCGTTCTGTACATCATTGTGGCGGGACTGCTGACCGGCGTGATGCCCTACACGGCGCTGAATGTTCCGGCGCCGGTGGCTGACGGCGCGGCGGCCATCGGAGTTCGCTGGGGCGTGGTGATGATTGATTTCGGCGCCATCGCCGGGTTGGCCTCCGTCATGCTGGTCATGCTGCTCGGCCAATCGCGCGTGCTCTATACCATGTCCCACGACGGGCTCATCTGGAAGTGGGCGGGCAAGCTGCATCCGCGCTTCTGCACGCCTTACATTACGTCGATTGTGGTGGGGGCATTCGCGGCGCTGCTGGCGGCTTTTCTTCCTATCGGGCTGCTGGGCGAGCTGGTGAGCCTGGGCACGCTGCTGGCCTTCACCATTGTGTGTCTCGGTGTGTGGATCATGCGCGTCAAGCAGCCGGACGTGCATCGGCCCTTTCGCACGCCATGGGTTCCGCTGGTGCCGATTTGCGGGATGATCGTGTCGCTGTCGCTGATGTTTTCGCTGGACGCGCCAGCCTGGATTGGCTTTGGAAGCTGGCTGATCATCGGGCTCGTCATCTACTTCACCTACAGCCGGAAGCACAGCGCGGTGCAGCGGAGGTTGAGGGCGGCAGACGGAAAAGCGGTCGAGTCGGCCTAAGGTCTTCCATAACCCACGTCTCAAAGTCGAGACGTGGGGCACCCAAATCCAGCGCTGAGAGAAAATGTAGTTGTCAGGAGACGAGCTGGGCTCTGCGGACGCTGGTGGCGGCTGCGACGAAGCGTTCGCCAACCATGATGGCTTTGCCGAGGAAAATTTCGGCGACTTCCGGCTCGAAGAGATCGGACAGGGTGAGGTCCCACAGGCTGAGCCAGCGCTCGAGGTGTTCGGGATCCATTTCCGGAACCGGCAGGTGGGCCATCATGGGGTTGCCCTTGTAGGTGCCCGCGGAGAGCACGACCGAACTCCAGAAATCCTTAAGCTTGGCGAGGTGCTCGGGCCAGTCGGCAACGACCCGGTTGAAGACGGGGCCGATCAGGTCATCTTCGCGGACGCGAGCGTAAAAGGTGTCGACGAGGGTGGCAATGCTTTGTTCGTTCAAGGGGGCGGCCATTGGCTGATTCTATGCTGAGCGGCCATTTCAGAATGTGACTTAAGTCTCAGGCTGAGTTCCGCTTTATAATGGACACTGATGCCGAAATATTCCATTGTCGTCCCTTTCCACAATGAAGAAGAGAACGTCACGGTGATGTATGACCGCCTGAAGGCGGTGATGGAGATGGTGAACGAGAGCTTTGAGCTGGTGCTGGTGGACGACGGCTCAAATGACCGCACCTACAAGCTGCTGGAAGAAATTGCCGCCGTGGACAGCCGCGTTCTGGTGGTGAAGCTGCGGCGCAACTTTGGACAGACCTCGGCGCTGGCGGCGGGCTTTGACCACTCGGCGGGCGATTTTATCCTGGCCATGGACGGCGACCTGCAGCACGACCCGCGCGAAATTCCCAACTTTCTTGAAAAGCTCGAAGAAGGCTACGACGTGGTCAGCGGATGGCGAAAGGAGCGCATCGACAACTTTGTGATGCGGCGGATTCCCTCGCGCTGCGCCAACTGGCTGATGGCGAAGCTGTCGGGCGTGAACATTCACGACTTTGGGACGACCTTCAAGGCATACCGCCGCGAGGTGATCCACCATATTCCGCTGTATGGCGAAATGCACCGGTTTATTCCGGCGCTGGCGGCGTGGTACGGTGCCAGCATCTGCGAGATTCCCATCAAGAATGTGCATCGCGAGCGCGGCAAATCGCACTACGGAATCGGGCGGACGTTCCGCGTCTTCTTTGACCTGCTCACCATCCGGTTTTTGCTGAAGTACATGACGCGGCCGCTGCACTTTTTCGGGCTCTTCGGCGCGCTGGGCATTCTGGGCGGCGGCGCGATTTCCGTTTTTCTGGCGGTGCTGAAAATTGTCACCACGCAGCACGTCATGGACCAGCACGGGCCGCTGTTTGTGATTGCGGGCGTGCTGATTCTGGGCGGCATTCAACTGCTGGCCATTGGCTTGCTGGGGGAGCTGCAGGTGCGGCATTACCATACCTCGCAGGAGCGCGCCCCCTACACCATTGACCGCCTGGTGCGGTTGAGTCCCTCCGGCGAACTGAGCCTGCTTCAGGAATAAATCCCGCTCCCGCTGTACCCTTTCAGTATGAAGGCAATCCAGATTCAACAAACCGGCGGGCCGGAAGTCTTGAAGCTCGCGGAGATTCCTATTCCGGAGCCCAAATCCGGCGAGGCGCTGGTGAAGCTGCGCGCCTCCGGCGTCAACTTTATCGATGTGTATTTCCGCGAAGGGCGCTATCCGGCGGAGCTTCCGTTTATCAACGGGCAGGAAGGCGCGGGCGTAGTGGAGCGCGTGGGCTCGGGCGTGCGCGACTTTAAAGCTGGCGACCGCGTGGCATGGTGTGGCGGGCTGGGCAGCTATGCTGAATACGCCGCGGTTCCGGCGGCCAAGCTGGTCAAGGTTCCCGAAGGCATGGACCTAAAACTGGCCGCGGCGGTGATGCTGCAAGGGATGACGGCGCATTATCTTTCCCGCTCCACGTTTGCGCTGAAGGCCGGCGACACGTGTCTGGTCCACGCGGCGGCGGGCGGCGTGGGGCTGCTGCTGACGCAGATGGCGGCGGAGATTGGCGCGCGCGTGATCGGGACGGTTTCCACCGAAGCCAAGGAAAAGCTGGCGCGCGAGGCGGGAGCGGCGGAGGTGATTCGCTACACCGAAGCCGATTTTGAAGCGGAAACGAAGCGGCTGACCGGCGGGCGCGGCGTGGATGTGGTGTATGACTCCGTGGGCTGGACCACGTTTGAGAAATCGCTGAACTGTCTGCGTCCACGCGGCCTGCTGGCTCTCTTTGGAGGGTCGAGCGGGGCGGTGCCGCCGTTTGACCTCATTGGCCTGTCGCTGCGCGGATCGCTGTTTGTCACCCGGCCAAAGCTCACGGACTATACGCTCACGCGCGAGGAACTGGACTGGCGCGCGGGCGACGTGCTGGGCGCAGTGCAAAAGGGAACGTTGAAGGTTCGGGTGGATCGAAGCTATCCTCTGGCGGACGCGGCACAGGCGCACCGTGATCTTGAAGGAAGAAAAACATCGGGAAAGCTGCTGCTGGAGATGAGCGAGTCCTGATTCCCGGGTGATACGACCGGGCGGCAGGTTCTCTGGTTCACGCTTCTAAATGAGCGAGATGAGCGAACGATTCGACGCAATCATTCTGGGCTCCGGCCAGGCGGGCAATCCATTGGCGGTTGCGCTTTCTGATGCCGGCAAAAAGACGGCGATGATTGAAAGCAGGCAAGTGGGCGGCACCTGCGTGAACTATGGATGCACTCCCACAAAAACCATGGTCGCAAGCGCGCGGGTGGCATATCTGGCGCGGCGCGGCGCGGAGTATGGCGTGGAGCTTTCCGGGCTGCACGTCGATCAGGCGCGAGTGCGGGAGCGCAAGCGCGCGATTGTGGAGCGCTTCCGAGCGGGCAATGAGAAGCGGCTGGACTCGGCGAATGTGGAACTGATTCGCGGCGAGGGCAGGTTTGCGGGACCCAAGCGCGTCGAGGTAAACGGGCGCGTGCTGGAGGCGGAGTGGATTTTCATCAACACCGGCCTGCGTGGCGCGATTCCGGAAATTGAGGGCCTCGCCGAGGTTCCGCTGCTCGACAATGAATCGATCATGGAACTCGATGCGGTTCCGGAGCACCTGCTGGTGCTGGGCGGAGGCTACGTTGGGTTGGAGTTCGCGCAGATGTTTCGCCGCTTCGGCAGCCGCGTGACGGTGATTCATAAGGGCAAGCAACTTTTGGGCCGCGAGGACGAAGATGTTGCCTGCGAAGTAAAGAGAATTCTGGAAGAAGATGAAATTGAGATTCTGCTGAACGCGAATGCTGTGCGGGCGAGCGGGGCGATTGAGTTACAGGTGCAGACGCCAGATGGGACTCGCGCGTTGAAGGGGTCGCATCTGCTTGTCGCGACCGGCCGCGTTCCCAACACTGAAGCCTTGAATCTGGAAGCTGTCGGAATTGCAACCGACGAGCGCGGGTTCGTGCAGGCAAACGAGTTTCTGGAAACCAGCGTCGATGGGGTATACGCGCTGGGCGACGTAAAAGGCGGACCCGCGTTTACGCACATCTCGTACGACGATTACCGGATTGTGAAGGCCAATTTGCTCGACGGACAGAGCCGGACGACGCGAGGAAGGTTTGTCCCCTACACCGTTTACATTGATCCGCAGCTAGGGCGAGTGGGGTTGAGCGAAAACGAGGCGCGCCGGCTGGGAAGGAAGATTCGCGTGGCGAAGATGCCGATGACCTCCGTAGCGCGGGCGCTGGAGATGGATGAGACTCGCGGGTTGATGAAGATCGTAGTGGACGCGGAGACGGAGCGCATTCTGGGCGCGGCGGTGCTGGGCGTGGAAGGCGGCGAGTTGATGTCGGCCATTGAGATTGCGATGATGGGTGGGTTGAAGTACACGGCTCTGCGCGATGCCACGCTGGCGCATCCCACGCTCGCGGAGTCGCTGAACAATGTGTTTTTCAATTGGGGAGGCGGGGCCTGACAAGTGGAACCGGAAACCATAACCACGGGAGCGGCGACAAGAAAGCGCAGCACAGGGAGCGCGTCCGATCCGGTGTGGTACAAGGACGCGATCTTCTACGAGCTGCACGTCAAGGCCTTCGCGGACAGCAATCATGACGGCATCGGCGATTTCAAGGGCCTGATTGAAAAGCTGGACTACATTGTGGACCTGGGCGCGACCTGCGTCTGGCTGCTGCCGTTTTTTCCTTCGCCGCTGCGCGATGACGGCTACGACATTGCCGATTACATGGACGTGCATCCCAGCTACGGAACGCTCGACGATTTTCGCGAGTTTCTGAGCGTGGCGCACGAGCGCGGCCTGCAGGTGATGATCGAGCTGGTGGTGAACCACACCTCAGACCAGCACCCCTGGTTTCAGGCGGCCAGAAATGCGCCTCCGGGCTCGCCCGAGCGCGACTTCTACGTGTGGAGCGACACCGACCAGCGTTACAAAGACGCGCGCATCATTTTTACGGACACGGAAAAATCCAACTGGTCGTGGGACTCGGTGGCACAGGCTTACTACTGGCACCGATTCTTCTCGCACCAGCCGGATTTGAATTTCGATAATCCGCGCGTGCTTGAGGAAGTGCTGAAGGTGCTGCGTTTCTGGCTGGACATGGGCGTGGACGCGCTGCGCCTCGATGCCGTGCCCTACCTGGTGGAGCGCGACGGAACCAACTGCGAGAACCTTGCGGAAACGCACACGGCGATCAAGGCCATGCGCGCCGCCATTGATGAGGGCTATGAAAACCGGATGGTGCTGGCGGAGGCTAACCAGCCCCCGGCCAACGTGCGTCCTTATTTCGGTGATGCGGATGAGTGCCACATGGCCTTTCATTTTCCGCTCATGCCGCGTATTTATATGGCGCTGAGCCAGGAGGACCGGCTGCCCATCACCGACATCATGGCGCAGACGCCGGAGATTCCGGAAAGCTGCCAGTGGGGTCTGTTTCTGCGCAACCACGACGAGCTGACGCTGGAGATGGTGACCGGCGACGAGCGCGACTATATGTATCTGGCCTACAGCGTTGATCCGCGCATGAGGATTAACGTGGGCATCCGCCGCAGGCTGGCGCCGCTGATGGACAACAACCGGGGACGCATTGAGCTGCTCAACAGCCTGCTGTTTTCCTTCCCCGGCACGCCGATTTTGTATTACGGCGACGAAATCGGCATGGGCGACAACATTTATCTTGGCGACCGCAACGGGGTGCGCACTCCCATGCAGTGGTCGGGCGACCGCAACGCAGGTTTTTCGCGGGCCAACCCGGCGCGCCTCTACAGCCCAGTGATTATGGACGCAATCTGGGGCTACGAGGCCATCAACGTTGAGGCGCAGGAGGCCGATCCCTCATCCCTGCTGAACTGGATGAGGAACATGATCGCGCTGCGCAAGCTGTTCAAAGTCTTCGGGCGCGGCACGCTGCGCTTTCTGGAGCCGTCGAACCGCAGAATTCTGGCGTATCTGCGGGAGTATGAAGGTGAACAGGTGCTGTGCGTCGCGAACCTGTCGCGGGTGTGGCAGCCGGTGCAGCTTGATCTGGCGGGGCTGGAAGGGCTGATTCCGGTGGAGATGCTGGGGTATGTGGAGTTTCCGGCGATTGGCCCGGGGTATTATCCCCTGACGCTGGGGCCGTATGATTTTCTATGGCTTGAATTACAGACGACGAGCGCGACTACCCAGGAAGAATAACGAGGCCTGATGGCGGGAATAGAAATTCCAACGGAGTTGCAGAAGAAAATTGAGGAAACCGGGCCGGTCGATCTGATGGTCGGCGTGAGCGGCCCGGCGGGCGAAGAGCTGTGCGCGAAGGCCGCAGGCAGTCTGCATGGCATTGCCGCAAAGACTGTCGTTGTCTACGCGGGCGGCGAAGGCTCCGCGCCAGTAAGTTGTCCGGCCCCGTCCATTCCGCTGGTGGCCTATCCCATGCGCGCGGCGCAAAGTTCGTTTCCGCTGTGGGCTGACATCGCATTGGCGCAACAAAGCATTCTGGCGCTCGCCGCGGCATGGAAGGTGCGCGCGTGCGTCATGATTCAGAGCGACCTGGCCGCGCTCAACGCCGAGACCATCCGGCTTTTTGCTGAGCCGGCGCTCGAGGGCCGCAGCGATCTCATCATGCCCGTCTATCCGCACGGCAAGTACGATGGTCTGATTACCAAAGCGCTGCTGTCGCCGCTGTCGCGCGCGCTTTTCGGGCGGCGCGTGCGGTTTCCGCTGGCCTTTGATTTTTGTGCCGGAGCGAAGGCGTTGGCAATCCTGACTGGGCACAGCTCGAGCCACAATGGAAATGGTTCGCACCTGATGTGGCCGGCGAATGCGGTGGCAATGCGCGGCGGGCAGATCGGCCAGGCCGCGGTGAACGTGCAGCATTCCATTCAGACCGGCGACCTTGAACTCAGTGCGATTCTGGCGGAGCTGGCCGGGTCGTTGTTTCAGGAGATTGAGACGAACGCCGCGGATTGGCAGCGCGTGCGCGGCTCGCAGCCCGTGTCCCGCTACGGAGGGGAATTTGTCTTGAAGCATGACGCGCAACCGGTCGATCCGCGCCCCATGGTGGAGTCGTTTGTGCTCGGGTCGCGCAACCTGGAAGAGGTGTGGCGGCTGGTGCTGCCGCCCACAACCATGTTGGAATTGCGACGGCTGGCGCGGATGAGCGCCGAGCAGTTCCGAATGACGGACGCGCTCTGGGCGCGCATCGTGTATGATTTCGCGCTGGCGCACCGTATGAGGCGGGTGAGCCGGTCGCACGTGCTCGGGGCGCTCACGCCGCTTTATTTGGGCTGGGTTGCGTCATACACGCAGGAGGTTGGCGGCGCAACGGCGGAGGAAGCTGAGCGCCGCATCGAACAACTGGCGCGAGTCTATGAGGAGCAAAAGCCGTATTTTGTTTCACGCTGGAGATGGCCGGAGCGGGCCAGCTAAGAACGCTGGACAGGGGAGGGCAAGGCAATGTGGAACCATGTCGAACAGGCGCTGCATGACTCAATGGCGCGAGTGACCACGAAGGTCGCGCAAATGCTGCCCGGAGTGCTGGCGTTCATCGTCGCGCTGCTCATCTTTTTTATTCTGGCGTGGATCTTCTCAACGCTGGTGCGCTGGCTGCTGCGAAGCATCAAGTTTGATGAGCGCGTGGGACGCGGCAGCGGCTCGCTGGCGGAACTGTCTCCGGCGCACACGCCCACCATGCTGGCGGTGCGGGTGGTGTTCTGGGCCTTTGTGCTGGTGGGCGTGGTGGTGGGGCTATCGGCGTTTGACGCTTCCTCGCCTCAGCCGGGCATCGCGGACTATGTTCTGGATTATGTTCCGCGCATTGTGGGTGCGGCCATTCTGCTGTTTGTGGGAACGGTGCTGGCGCGCTTCCTCTCGCGCAGCGTGCTGATCGCGGCCGTCAACCTCAATCTGCATTACGCGCGGCTGCTGTCGCTCGGCGTGAAGTGGATGGTGCTGGTGCTCACGGCGGCCATGGTACTCGACCATCTGGCCATTGCCGGGGCCATTGTGGACCTGGCGTTTGGAATTCTCTTCGGTGGAATCGTGCTGGCACTCTCGCTCGCTGTGGGACTTGGCTCGCGCGAACTGGTGAGCCGGTCGCTGGAACGCGAGGCCGTCAAAACAGAAGACCAACCCGAAGAGCAGAGATTGCGTCACTTCTAAAGACCAGCGTTCAGCGATCAGCGTTCGGACCGGGAGGTGCGGATGGCTCTGAAAAAATCCTTGAAACAATCCGCTTCCGGCGCCTCCAGGGAAGTGGATCGCCAGCTTGAGCGCTACCGCTCCATGCGCGACTTTGCCATGACGGCGGAGCCGAGTGGAGGCGAGACCGGCAGAAAAGCGAAGGGCGAAAGCGCGCTACCGTTTGTGATTCAGAAACATGCGGCGACCCGGCTGCATTATGACTTCCGGCTTGGATGGCGCGGCATACTGAAGAGCTGGGCTGTGGCCAAGGGGCCGAGCTATTTCCCCGGAGACAAGCGGCTGGCCGTTGAGGTGGAAGACCATCCCATGAGCTACGGCGGCTTTGAAGGCACCATTCCCAAAGGGCAATATGGCGGCGGCACGGTGATGGTGTGGGACGAGGGCACGTGGGAGCCGCATGGCGATGCCGATGAGGGCTTTCGCACAGGCAGGCTGAAGTTCGCGCTGCACGGAAAAAAGCTGCAAGGCAACTGGACGCTGGTGCGCATGGGTGGGCGCTCTGCGCAAGAGTCCAAGCTGAACTGGTTGCTGATTAAAGAGCACGACGAATATGAGCGCGGTGCGGAGGATGAGCCAATCACGGAGGAGGCTCCGGACAGCGCGATTACGGGGCGCACGCTGGATGAGATTGCGAAGGCCGAGGACCATGTGTGGCAGTCGAACAAACTGGCTGCCGCCGGGCCGAATCGCTCGCGGCTGACTCTGCGTCGGAAGCCGGCGGGTGAGAGGAAATCCGCGAACGACGAAAGCGCGGGCAACGCCACGGCTGCGCTGGACCGCTCACAAATTTTGAACGATGCGCCGCGCGAAGCCATGCCGAAATTTCTGAAGCCGCAGCTTGCGTCGCAGGCGAAGGAGCCTCCGAAGGGTGACGATTGGCTGCATGAATTGAAGCTGGATGGGTATCGCATTCAGGCACACATTGCGGAGAAGAAGAGCGGCGGACGCAAGGCGACGCTCTATTCGCGCAACGGGCTGGACTGGACGCATCGGATGCCGGACATTGCGCAGGCGCTGGAGAGGCTTCCGGCAAAGGCCGCCGTGCTGGACGGCGAGGTTGTGGTTCTGGATGAAAAGGGCGGCACCAGCTTTGCCGAGTTGCAGGCGGCGTTTGAGGATGGCAAGCAGGTCCAGATGACGTATTTTGTTTTTGATCTGCTGCATCTGGACGGGCGCAACCTGCGCGGACGTCCGCTGGAGCGGCGCAAGCAGATTCTGGAGGGGTTGGCCGGAGAAGCTGAAGACCATGCAATTCGCTATAGCGATCATCTTCGCGGCGAGGGCGGCGCGATGTTCAAGAAAGCCTGCGAGCTTGGCGCGGAAGGCGCGGTGTCCAAGCGGAGTGCGGGGAAGTATTGCTCCGGGCGCAGCAAGGACTGGCTGAAATCGAAATGCGTGCGCCAGCAGGAGTTTGTAATCGCTGGATTTACCTTGCCTTCGGATCGCGGCCCGGGGATTGGGGCGCTGCTGCTCGGTTATTACCGGGACGGCAAGCTGATCTACGCGGGACGCACGGGAACGGGATTCACCGAGGCGGCACGAAAACATCTGCGAAAGACTCTGGAAAAACTCCGGGTAGAGAAGACGGCGTTCGCGGAAGTTCCGCGCGAGGCGCAGCGCGATGGAATCTGGGTTCGACCGAAGCTCGTAGCCGAAGTGAATTTTGCGTCGTGGACGGGAGACGGACTGGTGAGGCAGGCGTCGTTCCAGGGAATCCGCGAGGACAAGGCCGCGAAAGAAGTAGTGCGCGAGGATGTTGGAATGATCGCCAAGCCGCAAAGAAAGGCGCGCGCGGGGAGCCATGCGCCTGTCGTCCCGAGAAACACGCCGGCAACGCGCGGCAAAAATGAAGCTGAGGTGGATGGCGTCCGGCTGACCCATCCGGACAAGGTACTGGATGAGGAATCCAGGCTGACCAAGTTCCAGTTGGCGAACTATTACTCCGCTGTGAGCGCGGTGATGCTGCCGCATATTGCTGGGCGTCCGTTGAGTATTGTGCGCTGTCCGGAGGGAAGCGGCAAACCGTGTTTCTTCCAGAAGCACGTCGGCGCGGGTCTGCCAAAAGGAATTGGCAATATTCCGGTGAAGAGCAAGAGCAGCGGCAAAACGGAGCAATACCTCACGCTCGACTCTGCGCAGGGACTGGTCGGCCTCGCGCAGATGGGGGTGCTGGAGATCCATCCCTGGGGTTCGCGGAACGAGTCGATGGAGACGCCGGACCAGATTATTTTCGATCTTGATCCTGATGTCGAGATTGAATGGAAGCGGCTCGTTGCCAGCGCAATCGAAGTCCGCGACCTGCTCAAGCAGTTGGGTCTGGAGAGCTTTGCGAAGATCACGGGCGGCAAGGGGATTCATGTGGTCGCTCCCATTGAGCCGGAGCGAAGCTGGGTGGAGGTGAAGGAGTTCGCGCACAGCTTTGCGCGCATGATGGAGGCCGCGAATCCAGCGCTCTATTTGACCAAGATGACCAAGGCCGCGCGCAAGGGGCGAATTTATCTGGATTATTTGCGGAATGAGCGTGGAGCTACGGCGGTAGCTGCCTACTCGCCTCGTGCGCGGAAGGGCGCGCGCGTGGCTATGCCGCTGAGTTGGAGCGAATTGAAGAAGGGCGCGAGGCCGGAGTTTTCCGTCGCGAATTTTGAAAGCTGGAAGGCGCGGCTGAAACGCGATCCCTGGGCGGAAATGGAAACGCTGCGGCAGAAGTTAACGAAGCAGGCGGTGGTGGCGGTCAGCGAGTTTGGGACTGGCCGTCCAGGCATACGCGCTTCGCGCAAGTCGGCCTGAACATGCTGGCGCGATCTCCCACCCTTCGCGCAAACTGCGCGCGAAGGATGGGGCACCTCGGTGAGTTTGCCCCTTAGTCTTCCCACCCTTGGCGCAAAAACGCGTTAAGGATGGGGCACCCAAATCCGCGAATGCACGTGGGATTATCGTTCGCAGTTTCGCAACGCCATTTTTGCGGCGTGATAGCCGCACATTCCGTGAACGCCTCCTCCGGGCGGGGTTGAGGCGGAGCAAAGATAGATTTTTGGATCAGAGGTCGCATACGCGCGGAGCGTAGGGCGGAGAAGAATTTGGCGCGCGGTCATTGCGCCTCCACTCACATCGCCGCCGATGAGGTTGGCGTCGGCGGCTTCAAGATCAGCGGGAGTCGCGATATGGCGCGCGAGAACGCAGTCGCGGAATCCGGGAGCGAAGCGCTCGATTTGATTCTCGATGCGCTCCGTCATGTCGATCTTGGATCCGTTGGGAACGTGGCAGTAGGCCCATGCGGTATGCTGCCCGGCGGGCGCCCGTGTGGGGTCGAAGAGGCTGGGCTGGGAGAGCAGCACAAACGGCTTTTCCGCGACCCGGCCCTGGAACATTTCTTTTTCGGAGTGGGCGATTTCCTCGAGGGTTCCGCCGAGATGCACGGTGGCGGCTAGTCCGCAATCGTAGGCGCGCCACGGGATCGGCTGCGACAGCGCGTAATCAATCTTGAATGCTCCGGGGCCGGGGCGGAACTGCTTCAGCTTTGCGAGGTAGGCGGGCGTCAGGCGCTGGCCGGCAATCTTTTCGAGGTGCAGCGGCGCTATATCGCAGAGCGCGAGCGCGTCCGGCAATTCGCTGAGAAAAGTGATGCGGCGCGAGGTGTGGATCGCTCCGCCGTGCGTTTCCAGCACCCCCGCCAGCGCGTTGGTGATGCCCTGCGCGCCGCCTTCGGGAATCGGCCATCCTGCCGCGTGCACGGTGATCGCGAAGATGATGCCGATAGCCGCGCTGACCGGCGAGTCGAGGCTGAGAAAAGAATGCGCGGCGAGCCCGGCAAAAACCGCCCGCGTGCGCGCATTGTGGAATTGGTTCTCCGCAAAAAAACGCGCGGGCTGCATGGCCTTCAGGCCGAAGCGCGCCAGCAGCAGCGGGCGGCGCGGTAGATGCAGAACCGGTCCAAGAATTTCTTCAGCCAACGCGGGCCATTGCTCGGCGAAGCCCTGGAAGAGATCGCGCCAGCGCACGCGGTCCTCGCGCAGGTAGTTCAACGTGGGCTCCATTTCACGGCGGAGCAGGATCGCGGTTCCGTCGTCGAAAGGATGAGCCAGCGCGGCGGGCGAGTAGATCCAGCGCAGCCCATGTTGCTCCAGCGGCAGTGTGGCAAAAAATGGCGAGCCCGCGGCCATGGGGTGAACCGCGGAGCCAAAGTCGTGCAGAAAGCCGGGCAGGGTGAGCGGCAGCGTACGCGCCGCGCCGCCGAGTTGGGCTTCAGCCTCGTACACGTCTGTCTTCCATCCTGCTTGCGCAAGAACAATGGCGGCGGCAAGGCCGTTGGGTCCAGAGCCGATAACGGATGCGCGCTCCATAAGGTGCCTCAATTCTAGCTGTGCGGAGGCAGAGGCGTCGGCCACTGCACCACGCCAACGCGGCCATTCGGCTGGAGCGTGAGCACCGGCGCGTACAGGCCAAGAAGTTTGCGTGTCCACCAGTCGCCGGTTTCGTGCTTCTGCTTGAGCGAAGTAAACCAGTATTGCCAGAGCACCGCGCGCACATAGCGCGGCGGCATTTTGGGAAAGGGATTGCCCGCGAACAGATGCAGCACGCTGGGGCTGCCGGAGAGCAGGCTCTCCTCGGTGAGCGGAACCATATTGTTCTGCTGCCAGTCGTCGAGAGAAGCAAACCACAGGTTCCAGTCAAAGCGCGGCTGGTAAGGCGCGTAGATGCCAGGCGGCTCATTCAGCACCTGCGGTTTGTATTGGAAAGGATACGCAGTCCAGTGCTGGCCGTCGTCGGATCCCTGAAATTCGATCTGGTAGAGCCCTCGCGTCATGACGGCAAAAAGTCCGTAGCGGTTGGCGATGCGGAAGGGCGCCAGTGCGCTGATGGGCGAAGTGGGCAGCGGCGAGGCGGGGAACGGAAGCAGGATGAGTTCCGCTATTGTGACGTAGGCGATGAGCGCCAGCAGTACGGCGCTGAGCGCGAACTTGATCGCCTGCCAGTGTGAAAGCTTCGGTCGCCGAGGTTGCGGTGGCGCGTCATTCAGGATCGACAGGGAAGGCTCCGGCTCCTGCGACGATTCTTCCTGCGGCACATCTTCAGCCTTCTTCCAGGAAGAAAAGCGAGCGGGAATAAGTCGGCGCAGATACCCGTCATCGAGCAGCAGAAAACCCAGCACCAGCACGAGGTAATTCAGGAAGGTGTAATTCGCGGTGAGGATCACGCCGATTTCCCACGGCGTCACGATGAAAAAGCAGATGAGACGCCAGCGCCGCGGCAGAAACAGCAGAACAACGATTCCTAATTCCATCACCAGCGTCGCCCCGGCGCTCGCCGCGTGGAACCAATGTGGCAGGTGCTGCACGTAGTAGCCGATCCACGTAGGCAGCGGGCAGTTCTGGTAATACTGGTCCATCGCCGTAAAGTGCCGCCACTCCGGATCACCGCTGAGCAGCTTCACCAGACCCGACTCGAAGTAAATCCGAAACCATTCCCACTGAAGCAAAAAGTAGCTGGCGCGCGAGGGCGGACTGTTGGCTCCCAACCCGGGCCAAAAACCGGCGGGCGACAAAAAGAGCGCGAGGAATCCGGCTTCGAGCAGCATTCCATCGGACTGATAGCCGGAGAAAACCTGCGCGGCGGCGACGAAGGAAAGAAAGCAGAGGAAGCAAACGAAGAAGCTGAATCGGGGCCAGGCGTTCACAAAAGCCGCAATGGAGGCGGCCAGGCCGATCCAGCAGAAGGTCATGAGCGCCGCGTCGCTGGCGCTGATCCAATAGAGGGAGGGCGCATACCAGAAGCGCGTAGCTCCGAGCGAGCGATGCACCGCGTCCAGGTACTGGTCGGCGGGCAAAATTCCTTCGTGGCCAATCAGCCCCCGCACCTGGCGCAGCAGGGAATAAAACGCCGAGAAATAAATCAACGCGAGCGCCCGCAAAAACAGCCAGCGCGGGGCGAGGCGGCTCCGCAGGCCAAATTGAGGATCGAAAAGCGAGCGAAGGACGCCTGCCGGAGTGCGCTGCATAGATTCGAGGAAAGAATACCGCTTTTCGGGACTTTCCGGCCCTCGCAAGGGTATTAGCGACCCCGTTACCTAAGTGCGCGATCTTTGGCGGAGAACCATGCTGGCGCGGGTTTGCTGACGTATGCTGACTTCACTTATTGCTTGAGGGAGCAAAGTGCGGGCGCGTGCAAGTTCGACAGAACCAGCGCAGGTGTGCGTGAGCGTGGTCATTCCCACGCGCAATCGTCCGGAGCTCGTCGCGAAGGCGGTTTTAAGCGCGCTGGAGCAGGATTTCGCCAGCCTTGAAGTGATTGTCGTAA
>Ga0134126_10004872_pt1 | contig 16785 bp, 11 predicted proteins | sample KB31752_FD_96881 | JGI IMG/M metagenome (GOLD analysis project Ga0134126, IMG submission 96881) | Terrestrial soil microbial communities with excess Nitrogen fertilizer from Kellogg Biological Station, Michigan, USA - KB3-175-2 | ecosystem: Environmental > Terrestrial > Soil > Unclassified ...
GCTCACGACGTAGATCACGCTCTCGAGATCCCCGTGGTGGTGCGCGCCCGTTCGGGCTTTGGGCTCGATCGTGACGGTGCCCGCCCACAACTTGCCCGCGCCGGTGCGCTCGGTCGTCACGGCTGCGCGCCGATGCATGCCCGGGGTCTGTGGCGTATTGGAATCCAGCGCTCTCGCGCCAATCACTCGCACGCCATCAAATCGCCATCGAGCGGATCCCATGTGTGGACTCCAGATCTGCAGCTGCATGCAGTCCGCGCCAAGCGCCGCATGCAGGAACTCGCTAGTCGCGCCGTCCAAATGACCTACGTGCTGTCCTATCCCGGAGCGTCAAATCGCGACCCTGAGCAGCCATCCTGTCTGTTTTCACGCCAGCTCCATCAGCGGGAGCGATCGCGGGCGAGCACCAGGTGGGGTTCCTCATCTGTCGCCGCACGTAACTCGATCTGGTAACCGAGCTTACGTGCCAGTTGTATGGAGACAGCGTTGTCGCGATGGATGATGCAAACCGTTCTCATCATACTCAGGTATGCGTCGCCCCAGGCGATCACCGCCCGCAAGGCTTCAGTCGCATAGCCGCGGCCGTGGACTTGCGTGGTGAGTGCCCAACCGATCTCTGGAATCCCATCGATACTCGGAGTCAGATCGCGATGAAAGTCTGCAAAGCCGAGTTCACCGATATAGCGCCCGCCTGATTTGCTTTGCACAGCCCAATAACCAAATCCGAGGAGAGACCAAAGGCCACGGTAGGACAGCAGCCGCATCCAGGTGCGTTGTGGCGGCGATTCACTCCCAATGGTATACCTGACAACCTGCGGGTCGCGCCACATAGCTACGCAGTCGGCGAAGTCATCAGCGCTGTGCGGACGCAGGATCAGCCTCTCCGTTTCGAGTACTGGAGCAAGCGGGAAACGCGCATCCATAGCGGGTAATGATGCCCTACGGTGCCCAGGAATGTGAACGGAATTCAATTCGCTGCGCAGCAGAGCCGAGCAGCCGACGATCCGCCTGAGCTACTCGAGAACTGCAGTTAGCCGTAACTGGGAACCTATTAACGGCAATTCTCGGGGAAGCCCATCTCGACCCGCTGCGACGGGTGCGGATGTCCGCAATGGTGCCCAAATTAAACCGTTATGGCTCGGTCTCATGATCTTCGACGTATCCGTCCAGCAAACTGCGGATCAGGTGCTTATGCGCAGAAAGTAGCTCACGACCCCAATCTGCCGGCTAGCCGTGGCCGCCGTCCGACATTGGGAGGCTTCGGTAATCGAGGCGAGCTCTCGCCTTTGGAGCAAGGGTGCCCTTTAGGTCGGCTTCAGAACTCGAGGGAGGTCGGGTGCTTCGATCTCGGCGATCGGACGCTTGCCCAGGTAGGCGTCGACGAGCCTGACGAGCTGCTCGCGATCGCGCTGCCAGGTGCCTTCCGTGAGCGTGGGCTCCTTGGTCTCCGGCCACTCCTCAGCAAGAGCAGCGAATGGTTCCTGCCGAGCGGAGCGCTACGCCCAGGAACCCAGCGCCAACAGGCCCGGAATAATCCGTTACCGAGGTGCTCGGAACGGACCAAGGGTTAATGGTGGAGCGGAAGGGGATCGAACCCTCGACCTTCGCATTGCGAACGCGACGCTCTCCCAGCTGAGCTACCGCCCCACGAAGCGGCGAATTCTAGCATCCGCGCGGGCACTCGCAACGCCGAGTCGGCGTGTACTTGCGGCGGCCTGGTCAGCGCGCCATCATGCGCGCCACTTTTGAGGCGCCAGGTTCATGAAACTCATCAGCTTTCGCCAAGGGGATCGCGTCGGCGCCGGGGTCGTGCTCGCTGACGAGGTGCTCGATATCGCAGCCGCGGCAGGCCTGACAGGCGAGCGGACCGATCTGTCCTCCATGTTGGCGATCGTGCGGGGTGGGCCCGCGGCCCTGACAGCGTGCCGTCGGCTCGAACAGCAGGCGCGTGAGCAGCGTCAGCGGCTGAGTGCCGCATTACTGCCGTCCGCTTCGCTGCGGCTGTTGGCGCCCATTCCGACACCGGTGCGCAACATTTTCTGCGTCGGGCGCAATTTTCTCGAGCATGTACGCGAGGGAGCCTCTGCGCACAATGCGGCGGTGAAGGCTCCCGAGGTACCGCAGTTCTTCACGAAAGCGACCCATGCCCTGGTCGGGCCGGGCGGCGACGTTCGTCTGGATCCCAAAGTCACGCAGAAGCTCGACTACGAGGTCGAGCTGGCGGTCGTGATCGGCGTCGGCGGCCGGGATATACCCGCCAGCTCGGCGTTCGAGCACATCTTCGGCTACACTATCGCCAATGACGTCACGGCGCGCGATCTGCAGCGCCGTCACGATCAGTGGTTCAAGGGCAAGTCGCTCGATACCACACTACCGCTCGGCCCATGCATCGTGCCGAGTGCCGATATTGGCGATCCGCGCTCTCTCGAGCTGTCAATGTCCGTGAACGGCGAGGAGCGGCAGCGTGCACGTGTCGAGCAGATGATCTTCGATATTCCCCAGTTGATCGCTGCCCTGTCCGCTGGCCTGACCCTCGAGCCAGGCGATATCCTTTCCACCGGCACCCCTTCGGGTGTCGGCTTTGCGATGACCCCGCCGTGCTACCTGCGCGGCGGCGACGAGATGGTCGCGCGCATCGACCGTATCGGCGAGCTGCGCAATCGCATCGTAGAGGTCTGACGGCACGCAGCCGTGTCGATCGGCATACAATTCTGGGCCTGCTGTAATGCCCCCGTAGCTCAGTGGATAGAGCGACCGCCTCCTAAGCGGTAGGTCGTCGGTTCAACTCCGGCCGGGGGCGCCAAACCCATTGTGTCTTTTCCGACGACATGGGCGCCTGGCACTTCGGAAGGGGTTTTGTGCTGCCACGTTGCCTGCTGCTGCTAGTCATCATTGCCTGGGTTGCGGGCGCACGCTTGGTCGCCGCGCAGCCAGCCGCCGCGGTCGTGCCGATAGAGGGCAATGTCCCGTCAGAGAATGCCATTCCGCGCAGCCTCGATGAGGCCTTGCGCAAGCTGCAGGCAACTATGCCCGCGCAGCAAACAGAAGCGATTCGCGCCGGCAATACCTCGCCAGCCTGGTGGGATCGCGTGGTCGGACCACGGGTACTGAAGAGCTGGGTCGAGCCGCCGAATTCTCCACTGACGGCCTACTTCCGCGAGCTTGGGATCGATCATCCCCAGGATATCTCCGGGATCCTGCGGCACGCCTTCTATCTATATCTGAACCACAGGCTGACGCCGCGGGATTTGCAGATGGAGCTCACCTTTCGCAAGGGCTATTGGGAAAGGCTCCTGACGCCAGACGAGGCGGCAGCAGCGCAAAGACTCTCGGCACAGGCTGAAACTGATCCCGCGCTCACCCAGAGAGCGTATGTGCTCGATGCCAAGCTGGTCAGCGATGATCTGTTGGACACCTTGAGCCATCCTGCGCTATCCGTGCCGCTCGAGCTGCAGGAATGGCGACTCATGAACCAGTGGATATCGCAGCAAGGCGCAAAGCTCGGCGCCGCCGATGCTGGCGGCTACGAAAGAATCGTTGCCGCGCTGGATCCGACTATCAGGGTCGACGCGACCGATCTACAGCCGGGTACGACGCTCATCTCGATAGATCAAGGGGAAATCGGCCACGTCCTCGTGGTTGGCACAGCGCCAGGCAAGCCGCCACGGATATGGCGCATCGACGCAGGTCCGTCCGCTCAGGGACCCGATGCAGCGGCGCTGCTCTGCTGGCGCCCCAAGGCGGGAGTGCGGCCCTGTGCTCCACAGATCATCGGCGTGCTGCCACCCGATGCTCATGGTTTGCCGCGATTCTATGTGCAGGCGGTTTACGCCCAGAGCGGCGGGGCTACCCGGGACAGTCAATTGAGCGTCTGGCGTTGGGATGGACGGACCGCGACGCCGATTTACGTCACCTCCTTCGCCACCGGGGGTGATGCCGAAGGCCAGGGCGTCAGCGTGGACGGCGACACCCTGCGCATCGGCACCAAGAGCGAGTTCAAAGCCCTTTGGTCGTGCGGGTCCTGCGATGGTCGTCAGATTGCACGTCGCCTCAGGCTGCTGCCTGACGATCACGTCGACGATTTGGGCACCATGAGCCTGGTGCCGGAGCTGGATGTGATCGACGAGGTGTACAGCGACATTCGTGATGGCAGAGCGAGTGAAGAGTTGGTCAGCGCGCCGGCGCGCTCGTTCATGGAGAGGACTTGGCTGCCCATGATCGCAGCCAAGGCGCAGGGCCTGTTCATCAACACACCGCCCACCATCACCCACAGCGGCGACCGGACATTCGTGTGTTTTCACGCCAACTACGATACCGACCGGTCGATGCATCCGATCCTGTTCACGATGGATTCGCGCGACGGTCGGCTCAGAATCTTGAGCGCGCAGCAGGATGCGCCCAATTGCTCGGCTGACAAGTGGGAAGAGCAGCGAATGCGGGTGCCCTGATTGCCCGCTTTACTCTGTCGCTGCGTGGCTCGTTGACCGCGAAGTCGGCGTAGGTGGCAGTCACTCAGGTCTGAGACTTGGATCGATCCTGGTGCGCGGAGACGGCGGGCTCCAGATCCTCCAGGCGGTAGCCAGGCCGCTTCTGCAGGCTTTCCCAGCGGGCGAGAATGTCGGGCTTGTAGACCTTGTCGGCCCAGTCCGCGCTGGCAACTTCCTCGACGTCGACCGAGACCGAGCGTTCCGAATAGTGCAGTACGCGCATGAGCGCCTCGGCCAACGCTTCGGAGAGCTGTGCCTTCTGCGCTTCACTCTTGCCGGGCCAAAGCTTGACGACGATATGGGGCATGCGAGCTCTCCTGACAACGGCGCGCGCATTTTAAGCCGCTTTCGCCGCCCTCATGACAGAGCCGCGCCGGGTCTGCCCGCGGAGATGACGCCGGCGAGCAGCGCCGGCTCGACGGGCTTGACGAGGTGCAGATCAAAGCCGGCATCCAGCGCCCGCTGGCGCTGCTCGGGCGCGCCATAGCCGGTCAGTGCGATCAGCATCATCTGCGAGCGGTAATCGTCGGCATTGATGAGACGTGCGATTTCGTAGCCACTGACGATCGGCAGCCCGATGTCCACCAGGGCGACGTCTGGCCGGTGCGTGCGGATGGCGTGGAGGCCGGCGCTGCCATCCGAGGCCACGAGTACTTCGTGTCCCCATGCTTCGAGCAGATACTTCATCATCAGTTGCGCATCATCGTTGTCTTCCACCACAAGAATGCGTAGCGCACTGCTCCGGATCACGCTCTCGGCGTTGACGGGCGAGGGTGGAGGCGCGCCAAGGGTCATCGTCAGGGGCAAAGTGACGTCCATGGTGCAGCCCTTGCCAAGGCCATCGCTGGACGCCGAGACGGTGCCGCCATGCATCTGCACCAGGCTCTGCGCCAGCGTCAGGCCAATGCCCAGACCCCCGCGCGAACGGGCCAGCGAAACCTCACCCTGCGAGAACAGGTTGAAGATCGTGGCAAGAGATTCCGGCGCGATGCCCATGCCGTCGTCACGTACCATCACGTGCGCACGGTCCTGCCGCACTTCCAGCGCGAGCTCGACTTGACCGCCGCGATCGGCGTATTTGCTGGCATTGTCGAGCAGATTGGAAAACACCTGTTCCAGGCGCAACGGGTCGGCTCGCATGAGTACGGGGCCTGCGGGAATGCGACTGGTCAGGGTCTGTTGGCGGCCGTCCGTGAGCGTACGACGGCAGTTGTCCGCTACGCGGGTGAGCAGGGCAGCGAGGTCGGTCGTCTCCCATTTGGGCTCGATCTTGCCCTGCGTGACACGCGCCGCGTCCAGCAGGTCATCCACCAGGCGACGCAAATGCGCGCTTTGCCGGCGCATGACATGCCGTGCGGAGCGTTCGGCGTCGCTGCGCGCCGCCTCGCGCTCGATCAGCGGCAGGCAGCTGACAATCGCCGCCAGGGGGTTGCGCAGCTCGTGGGCCAGCATCGCGAGAAATTCGTGAATGCGCTGGTTGGCCTGGTACAGCTCGCGTGCCGTATCGCGCAGGCGCTGTTCTGCGTCCAGCAGCCGCAGCAGCGAGCGTGCCACTGCAATGAGCTCTTCCTGCTCGAACGGGTGGGACAGATAGCCGTCGGCGCCGCTGTTGAGACTCTGCACCTTGGCCTCGGGCGATACGAACACCGCCGAGGTGTGCAGTACTTTGATCGGCGGACTATCCGCGTCCTGCTTGATGCGGCGGCAGACGTCCAGACCGTCGATGTCCGGCAGTTTGATGTCGAGCACCACGAGCCGGGGACGGCGCTCGCGCACCTGCTGCAGCGCCTGGTGGCCGCTGGCGGCCTCGATGACCTCGAATCCGCCCCGCTGCAGCATGCGAGTGATCATGTATCGCACGCTGTCGCGGTCATTGACGTTGAGCACCAACGCCGCGGGGGCAAAGCTCGCTCCGTTCACGTTCGGATCCTCGCAGGAGCGCTGCGCTGGATGGCGAGACAACAGGCTCGGATACCCGATAGAGCTGCCGTCGTCGCGCTCAAATAGGGAAGCCTCGTAGCAGTCGTATTGCCCGGTGCCGTATTCGAGACCCGTTCACCGGTGCAGATGTACGAATGGATGCGGGCAGTGTAGCCGGGTGATTTGAGCGCGAAAAGTGGGATTTTGCCGCTGTAAGAGCGCACCTACGCAGCGCACCTACATCGCTGTAAGTCTTGCAGGCTTGCCCGCTCCGGCGCCGCAACCGCTCAGTCGCGTTTGAAGTAGGAGGGGACTGACGCCGCGGCGGCCGATCATGCGAGAATTCGCCCGTATGGCGACGGTAATGAGCGCGCAGGCAGCGGCGGCCCCGGCAGTGCGTTGGCACGTGATGACCGCCGGCTTCGTCAGCTATGGCTTCGACGCCATGGACTTCATGATGCTGGCGCTGGCGCTGCCGGCGATCATGGCCGAGTGGCATCTGTCGCCGGGCCAGGCGGGGCTGCTCGGTACGGCCGGCATGATCGGCGTTGCCTTCAGCAGCGTGCTCATCGGCTGGTACTCGGATAATTTCGGACGTCGCCGCGCGCTGCTTTCCAGCGTAGTGCTGTTCGCCTGTTTCACCGCCGCGATCGCGCTGGCCGGCAACCGCTGGCAGGTGATGGGCCTGCGCTTCCTGGCCGGCCTGGGCCTGGGCGGTTTGTGGGGCGTAGTGGCCACCTACATCGCCGAGACCTGGCCGCCGCAGAGCCGCGGTCGCACCGTGGGCTTCGTACTGAGCAGCTGGCCGGTCGGCGTCATCGTGGCTGCCGCCGTGGCTGGACGGGTGCTGCCGCACTATGGTTGGCGCGCGCTGTTCGGCTTTGGTGCCGCGGCGCTGCTGGCCGCGCTCTATGTGCTCGTGTTCGTGCCCGAGTCCGAGCTCTGGCTGCAACAGCGCGCACGCCGGCAGCCGGGCGCAGCGAGCGTGTCGGTCACGGAAATATTCGCCCCCGGCGTGGCACGTCTGACCCTGCTCGGCACGGCCGCAGCCGCCTGCGTGCTGACCGGCTACTGGGGCGCCAACACATGGCTGCCGACCTACCTCGTGCAGGAGCGCGGACTCGCCCCGGCGCAGATGACCAACTTCATCATCGCGCTGAACGTGGGCATGTTCGCGGGCTACCAGCTGTTCGGGATCCTTGCCGATCGCATCGGACGTCGCCTGGCGCTGATCGTGTGCTTCGTCGGCGCGACCGTGCTGCTGCCGCTCTACGCGGCGACACGCGACCCTCACGTGTTGTTCTGGCTCGGCCCCGTGCTGGGATTGTTCTTTGCCTACACCGGACCGTTCGGCTCGTACTTTCCTTCCATGTATCCCACGCGCATCCGCAGCCTGGGCGCCGGTTTCTGTTTCAACGTCGGCCGAGGCGTGGCGGCCTTCGCGCCCTATGTACTCGGAGAGCTCAGCAGCAGCCTCGGCCTGTCGGCCAGCATTGCGTTGTGTGCCGTGGGCTTTCTCGGTGCGGCACTGTTCATGTTGCCGATGCCGGAAGTGGAGCGTCTCGTAGACGAGCAGGTGGGAGGCTAGGCGAGTTCCTCTGCCGACCTGCCCGTATCCTGCGGCGAGAGCCGCGAGAAGATTTCCAGAGCCGCGACAGGATTTGCATCGATACGTCACCGAGCGCCCGGCCGCCGGCCCGGCGCGCATGTGCGCCAAAGCCTGCAATTCGAGCCGTTTGAGAACCGCCGATACCTTTTAATAGGCGAGTGTGCGCCCCGTCACACTTCTGTCGGGTATTTCGGCTTCTTAATGTAAGGATTCGCCGACACATTGTCGGACATGTGCACCGCTCCTAGCATCGTCGCCAGATTAATTCGAACGACAGGGAGCAAAACCTCATGGCAAGTGTGGGTCTGCGCGCGTGCGTGCCGGCATTTCTCGTTCTCGCGCTCAGCGCCTGCGGGGGCGGTTCCGACTCCAGCAGCGCCACCGCCCAGGCCAACAAATCGATCTCGATTAGCAATACGCCGGGCGCCGCGGCCGCGGTCGGCATCGCCTATGTGGCGCGAGTAACCGCGATGGGGCCCGCGGGCGCCATCATCGGCTACAGCATCCGGCACAAGCCCGCCTGGGTGAGCTTCAACACCAAGACCGGTGCTCTGACGGGCACGCCCACCACCTCCGACGTCGGTAACTATCCCAATGTGGTGGTGACCGCCAGCGACGGCAGCAGCAGCGCCTCCACGCCGCCCGTCACGATCACGGTGAGTCAGCCCGGCACTGCAACCGCCAGCACCGCGGGCGGCTCGAGCACGGCTGCGCGGCCCAGCTACAACACGGGTAGCGGCTTCTTCGTGCTGAACGGCAAGCTCTACGACGCGAACGGCAACGAATTTCGCATCCGTGGCGTGAACCGCGTGCACTGGGATTCCAATTCGGCGGCGGGTATCGCCAAGTCCGGCGCCAATACGGTTCGCTGGGACATCGACTTCACGCGGCCTGCCAGCTCCAACGTCAGTCTGCTGCAGACCCAGTCGATCCAGTACGGCAACGTGCCGATCGCCGGCAACTGGACGGCAACCTGTGCCAGCGACACGGGCTCTCTGCAAGCGATCGTCTCCACCTGGGTGTCGCAGGCGGCGCAGTGGACGACGCTCAACCCCTACCTCATCGTCAACGTGGCCAATGAGTGGGGCCCCGCCAACAGCAGCGTCTGGCGCGATGCCTACATCAGCGCGATCAGCCGATTGCGTGGCGCGGGCTATACCGGACCGATCCTGGTGGATGCGGGCGGCTGCGGACAGGATGAGTCGGATCTGACGCAATACGCGCAGGCCGTTTTCCAGAGCGACCCGGAGCGCAACATCATCTTCGCCGAGCACCTGTACGGCAACGTGAACGACTACTCGGCCAGCATCCTGAGTGTGCAGAAGGGCAACCCCACGGTCATCACCCTCGGCAGCAATAGCCCCAAGCATCCGCTCGTGCCCGGCTACAACGGCAGCGGCAATAGCTATTCCGGCATCAGCGCCTACTCGATCAGCGGTGCGCGGGGCATGACGCAGCTCAATGGCGAGCAGCCCGCGCCCACCAACGTCGGTGGCACGCCCGGCGCCTGGACGGTGACGCTGAACGTGGACAGCACCAACTGGCCCGATTACACCGGCGGCGGCACCATCGTCGACTACACGGGAAATTACGCACTGCGCATCGCGCGCATGGCGGCGATGGAGCAAAGCACCGGCGCGGTGTTCATTGTCGGAGAGTTCGGTCCCGGCGAGAACATCGGGCCCAGCCCGACCATGGCCACCCCCAGCGAGATCATCCAGGCAGCCGAAGCCCATGGCATCGGCTGGCTGCCCTGGGCTTGGGACGACAACGATCAGAGCGGCGGGGCGTCCGACAATAATTGGTTCAGCATGACGTACGCGGGGCCGGGCGTTTACAACTCGTCCTCGGACCTCACCAATTTCGGCCAGGACGTCGTGCTCAATTCGACCTACGGCATCACCAAGCTCGCAAAGCCCGCCACGGTGTTCAGTTCGCTGTAGCGCTCTTTGATGCTGTGCTGATGCGTCGCACGTGCTGAGGCGACGCGCTCGGACCGATCCCGCGCGCGGCGTGCGCTACACTAGCGTCGATGTCCCGATGTCTTGCGCCGTATCCGCTGCGTGCGCCGCTGGTGGCGGGCCTGATGCTGACACTCGCGCTGCCGGCCGCCTCGGCGGATGCCGCGGCGGCGGCGCCGGCCGCCATTCGGCCTGCCGGCAACCGAGGCGATGGTTTCTTCGTATTGAACGGTGAGCTGTACGATCCTGCCGGACACGAATTTCGCATTCGTGGCGTGAACCGTCTGCACTGGGACTCGGACTCCGCGGAGGGCATCTCTCGCAGCGGCGCCAATACGGAGCGCTGGGATGTCGACTTCACGCGCTCGAGCGCGACGAACGTCGCCATGATTCGACGCGAATCCATCGCCCGACACATCGTCCCCGTCGTCGGCAACTGGGGCGGCACCTGCAGCCCCGATACGGCCAAGCTCGAAGCCATGGTGGCGAGCTGGGTCGCGCAGGCAAAGCAGTGGCGCCGACTCAATCGCGACCTGATCCTCAACATCGCCAATGAATGGGGCCCTGCTGACAGCCCAGTGTGGCGCGACGCCTATGTCAGCGCGGTCGGTCGATTGCGCGCGGCGGGCTATACCGGGCCGATTCTCATCGACTCCGGGGGCTGCGGCCAGGATGATGCGGACCTGGTGAAGTATTCGCAGGCCGTGTTCGAGGCCGACCCCGAGCGCAACGTGATGTTCGCGCTGCATTTGTACGGCGGCACGAACGATTACTCAGCCTCGATAAAAAATGTCGATAAGGGCGGCACCACCACCCTCAGGCTGCAGGGCAACTCGCCGACACATCCTTTTGCGCCGTCCTTCGATGGGCACAACAACAGCTACTCGGGCATCAGCGCCTACCAGATCAGCGGCGTGCAAGGCATGACGGCGCTCAATGGCCGGCAGCCGGCCCGGCAAAACGTCGGCGGCACGCCCGGTGACTGGACGGTGTCGCTGACGGTCGACAGCAGTGCGTGGCCGGCTTACGCCGGTGGCGGGCGCATCGTCGACTACGATGGCAACTATGCGCTGAAGATCGCGCGGCTCGCGGCGTTGGCGCGGCGCACCGGGGCAGTCTATATCGTGGGCGAGTTCGGCCCGGGGCGCGGCATCGGCCCGAGCCCCACACGCGTGACACCCGCCGAGATCCTGACGGCGGCGGAGGCCGATGGCGTCGGCTGGTTAGCCTGGGCCTGGGATGACAACAATCTGCCCAACGCATCGGCCAACGATCAGTGGTTCAGCATGACCTACCACGGCCCGGGCATTTTCAGGCATGCCTCGGATCTGACGCAGTTCGGGCGCGAGGTCGTACTCAATCCAATGTACGGTCTTAAGGCCCGCGCGCATCCGGCCTCGAGCTTCTAGCAGCCCCTCCCAGGCCGCAGGGCCGACCCCCCCAGGGCACTTTTTTTTGCGCAGTGCGTCTACTGCGGCGCTTGTAATCCCGCGCAGAAGTCAAGCAAGTGTCGTCTGATACCAACGTGCGGGTTCGCCGACACGTTGTAGGCGTTCTGTACGGTCAATAGCATCCCCGCCCGACATTGAGCATGCCCGAGCGGAGGATCGAGATGCAAAGACTCGCGTGGCGCCGTTACCTGGCCCCCCTGTGCATTGGACTGACTTTGGCCGGCTGCGGCGGTGCCTCTCAGACCACTTCCAACACGACGGGCGCCAGCACCAGCGCCGATACGGCCGACAGCTCCGGCCAGATCTCGGCCAGCGCCGCCGGTATCACCATCACGGCCGCGGCCCCGAACTCCGTGGCGGTCGGCAGCACCTACACCGTGCAAGCGCGCGCGCAGGCATCGGCCGGCGACAGCATCGGCTACAGCATTCAGAACAAGCCGACCTGGGCGAGCTTCGACACCGCCTCCGGTCAGCTGCAGGGCACCCCGACCCCGGGCGACGTGGGGACCTATCCGAACGTGGTGATCAGCGCCAGCGATGTGAGCGGCACGGCCTCTCTGCCCGGCTTTTCCGTAACCGTGACGCAGTCCGGCGCAGCGACCGCCTCGGTCCTGCGGCCTTCATACAACACCGGCAACGGTTTCTTCGTCCTGAATGGCACGCTCTACGATCCGAACGGCAATGCTTTTCGGATGCGCGGAGTGAACCGCGTGCATTGGGATTCTGATTCGGCCGCGGGTATCGCCCTGTCCAAGGCTAATACCGTGCGCACTTTCATCGACTTCATGCAACCGGTCGCCAAAAACGTCAATTTGATCCAGACGCAGAACATCAACAACTCCGAAGTACCAGTCGTCACCTACGCGGGCATTGGCAACGGTCATCAGCTGACTTCCTGCAATACCGACCCTGCCGTGCTGCAGGCGGCGGTGCAGGCCTGGACCTCGCAGGCCTCCGCGTGGACCGCGCTCAATAAGTACATGATCGTGAACATTGCCAATGAGTGGGGTCCTGCCAATAGCACGGACTGGGAGAACAACTACATCAGCGCGATCGCCAGTTTGCGTCAGGCCGGCTACACGGGCCCGCTGATGATCGACACGGGCGGCTGCGGTGAGGACATCAGCGATCTGCTCAGCTACGCCACGGCGGTATTCAATTCAGACCCCGAGAAGAATGTGATCTTCTCGCTGCACCTGTACTACAACGCCACGCAGGCCCTGTCTGGCAACTGGCTGCAGCAGCTGGCCGCGCTGAGCCAATCGGCTGGCATGCTGTTCGTAGTCGGGGAATTTGGTCCCGGCCGCAATATCGGCCCCGCCCCGACGACCGTCACGCCCGGCCAGATCATTACCGCGGCGGAGTCGGCAGGGCTAGGCTGGCTCGCCTGGGCATGGGATGACAACAATATGGGTGGTGGTGACTCGGATAACGACTGGTTCAGCATGACCTACGCGGGGCCGGGGATCTACAACACCCCAGCCGACCTGACCGATTATGGCCAGGATATCGTGCTCAACAGCACCTACGGGCTCAATACGTTGGCGAAGCCGGCCTCGATTTTCTGATCCAAATACCCCGCGAAACGGCGAAAATAGCAGGGCGAGCGACCGGCTCGCTCGCCCTGCCGGCGACGCAGGCGCAGCGCCGGCGATCCGCGTGTCGGCAAACGCAGGGTTATGAGTACATCGTCCGCCTCAGCACACTGGCTGGCCGCAGTGTTCGCCGCCGTAGCGGTGGCCGGCACGGTGGTGGATGCCTGGGCGGGGTCAGCACCGCCCACCACCTCGGCGGCGCGTGCCGTTGCCACACATGCCGCCGGCGCGCACGCCGATGGCTTCTTCGTCGCGACGGGCCATCTGTACGATCCGAACGGCGTCGAATTCCGCATTCGCGGTGTCAATCGATTGCATTGGGATTCCCGCTCCGCCGACGGCATCGCCCGCAGCCACGCCAACACGGTGCGCTGGGATATCGATTTTCGCCGGCCGGCGCCGCTCAACGTGGCGCTGGTGCGCAAGGACTCCATCCGGCGCGGCATCGTCCCGGTGGTGGGCAATTGGAGCGCCACCTGCAGCTACGATCCTGAGCGGCTGCAGGCGGTCGTCGATACCTGGATCGCGCAGGCGCGCGACTGGACGCAGCTGGATCGCTACCTGATCGTCAATATCGCCAATGAGTGGGGCCCCCCGGACAGTCCGATCTGGCGCGACGCCTATGTTCGCTCGATCGCGAGGCTGCGTGCCGCAGGCTATCGTGGGCCGCTGCTCATTGATTCGGGCGGGTGCGGGCAGGATATGGGCGACCTGCTGCACTTCGCCGCGGCGGTGTTCGACAGCGATCCGCTGCACAACGTGCTCTTCGCGCTGCACGTGTATGGCGACACCACGCGCCTGGCCATCGGCCCGGACCTGGCGCAACTGCAGAGCCTCGAGCGCGAGCACGGCCTGGTGTTCATCGTGGGGGAATTCGGTCCCGGACGCCGCATCGGCTACACGCCAGAGGCCACGACGGCCGCGGAGGTCATTTCGGCCTGTGAGGCGCATGACATCGGTTGGCTCGCCTGGGCCTGGGATGATTACGATCTGCCCGGCGGTCGCGCCGATGATCGCTGGTTCAGCATGACTTACTCAGGTCCCGGCCAATACCGCAGCGATGCGGACCTGACGCTCTTCGGTCGCGATGTCGTGCTCGATCCGCATCAGGGCCTGCGCGCGCTGGCGCGGCCTGCATCGATCTTCAGCTGCCCCGCCAGCAGCACCTCATCCCCATCCTGTGAGGGCACGGCTTCCGGTCCGCGCGCTGCACGCAGGGCATCGCCGAAGGAGGGCAGTCCATAATCGTGCTCCACGAACTGCAGCGAGCTGGCATCGCGCTGCGCTGCCAGCTGCAGCGTCACGGTCTCATCGCGGCAATCGCGGCTCACGCACAGCAGCGCCGTCTCGCCTGACCAGCCGGGCGGCGCGATGAGGTGTTGGCCGCGGATGTCCAGGCTGCGCAGCGCCGCGCCGGCCGGAATATAGAGGGCCATCTCATCGGTACGTGCAGAGCCCAGCAGCCGAAGCGTGATCTGAGACTGCCCGCTCGCGGCAGCGCCGAGGGACCCCGTCTGCATCTGGCCGCGCGGCAGCGGCAGCCGCGGTGAGCCCGCCGGCGCCACGAAGCTCGCAGAACGCGCGAGGCCCGGCAGTGCGAGCGGCTGCGTATGAAACTCAGCCGCACGCTGCAGGGCCCGAGGCAGCGGAGCCGCGGGCGCTGCGTTCCAGGAGCTGTCCGCAATCCAGTGCGCACCGTCCGGGCTTGCGAAGCTGTCCTGGTTTTCAAAATAAAGCAGGTCGAGCCGCTCGGGGGCCACTGCACTGTAGGTCGGCTGCAGGCCCGCAACCACGGCGCACAGCAGTGCGCCCGCCGCACAGACGAGGGCGCTGCCGCGGCGAATCGGCGCAGATACCGTGGCCGCCATCAGCGGCAGCAGCGTCGTGAGGCCCATCGACACACTGAGCGTGAAGGCCGCCTGCGGCTGCAGTCCCAGCATCGCCTCGCTGCTGGTGGCGAGCGGCAACCAGAGCAGCAGAGCCGCCAGGGCAGCGATGCTCGAGGCGATGCGACCCTGGCGACCGTCCCAGGCGCCGGGGCGATGGGCGCTCCACCACAACAGCACCCCAGCGACGGCAGCGGGCCAGACCAGATAGGGCACGAGCGCGGGCAGGGCGAGCGCGGCCAGCACGCCCCACGCGGCCATCCACAGCCACACCACGGCGGTCAACTGGCGCGGGCTGCCGAGTCCACTGCCGAGCAGCACCAGCAACCACACGGCCAGCTCGAGCGCCGTGCGCATCGCCAGCGGGTGCGCATAACTCGGGTCGGGCGTGCCCGAGATCCATGCGGCTGTCATCGAGAGCAGCTGGCCGATGAGCACGCTGCCGCCGATCAGCAGCAGCGGTGCGCCGACGGCGCGCAGCACCGGCGCGGCGCGTGCGCGCGCGGCTGCCCAGAGGAGCAGCAGCAATACCAGCACGGCCAGCGGTAGGGCCGCCGCCGTTGGCATGCGCGGCAGAAAGTAGCCGAGCGTGCTCACGTAGAGCGCATCAGTGCCGTGCAGCTCGGCGAAGGGCGTACTCTGCAACGCGCGCACCATGGCCAGCAGGTTATCGCCCTGCATTTGCAGACTGGCGCTCGAGAGCATCGAGAGCCGATCCAGTGGCGAGTGATAAGCCTGTACATTCTCGGCAATGGCGAAGTTCACCGCCGGGATGCCGGCCCGAATGAACAGCGTCAGATCCGTATCATTGGGCAGGCGGCGGTAGATGGCGGCGAACAGCGAGCTGGCGGCGGAGAAGCGCACGTGCTGTGCGTACAACTGCACCAGTCGCGCATCGCCCGGGCTGGTCTGAAACAGCAGGCTCGCCCCGCGCGTGCCGCGCGCCTCGACATTGACCGCGACACCGACCTCGGCGGCAAGCGCCGGATTTTGCAGGAAGGCCGCCGCGCCGAGTAGCCCCGCTTCCTCGCCATCGCTGATCAGCGCCAGCACCGGATGAGTACCGGCGGGCGCGGTCGAGCCGGCGGCACGCAGCGCGCGCGCGGCTTCCAGGATGCTGGCCACACCGGCGCCATCGTCCGCTGCGCCGGGCCCTGCCGGCACCGAGTCGGCGTGAGCCAGCATGAGGACCGCGCGCCCCGAGCCGGGCCGGACCTCGGCGAGCAGGTCATTCACCGTGGCGCAGGGAATGAATGCAAAGCCACGCCAGGTATTGCAGACAAAAGCTCGATAGGTGTGAACGGGAATGCCCAGGGCGCGAAACTGCGCCTCGATGCGCGCCTGTACGGCGGCGTCCTGCGCGCTGCCCACCGGATGCGGCTGCTGCGGACCGAGCAGCGTGGCGAGCACGCGCTGCGCACGCATTGCCGAGAAGACGCCGGCCGGCGCGCCGATGCCGGCAACGTAATGTGGTTCGCCGAGCAGCGCACAGAGCCATCCCAGCACGAGCACCGCCACCGCCGGCAGCCAGGCACGCACGATGGCTTGCATGTCGCTCCCCGAGTCGCGCCGTCATGGTATCCGTTCGGGCGCTTGCCTGACAGACGGAGCGGCTGTGCGCCGACGGTGCGCTATGGGGCGCTTGGGGCAGGCTGCCGCGCACTACCGATGCGCGGTCGAAGGAGTGTCACGTGGCACGATACAGCAAGGCGAGCGGCCGCAAGGTCAAGCGGGCCATGCATGAGCGCAAGCGCGGCACGCTTCGCAGCGGAAGTTCCGGAAAAAAGGTCACCAGTCGCAAGCAGGCGATCGCCATTGGGTTATCCGAAGCGCGACGCTCCGGAGCACACGTGCCGCGCAAGAAGGCTGCGAAAAA